>Ga0209794_1001037_pt1 | contig 26402 bp, 29 predicted proteins | sample EBPBio232013_DNA_FD_185869 | JGI IMG/M metagenome (GOLD analysis project Ga0209794, IMG submission 185869) | Wastewater treatment Type I Accumulibacter community from EBPR Bioreactor in Madison, WI, USA - Reactor 1_5/23/2013_ DNA (SPAdes)... | ecosystem: Engineered > Bioreactor > EBPR >... | reverse complement strand
GCAATCGGATCATCGCCTTCGGCAGCTGGAATGAGGGTGTGGTCGTCCGGCGTGCCGAGCAGTGGGCGCAGACGCTCCGGATCACCGGAGGCCGCCGCCTCAATGATCTTTTCGCGCATCTTGCGCACGGGTTCCGGCAGCTTGGCAAAATCGTGGGAAATCTCGACTTCGCTCGCAGCGCTCGGCTTCGTGGCGTCAGCTGGCTTGGCAGGCGGCGTGGCACTGTTTGGCGCATCAATATCAAGGCCCGGCGGATTGCCAGCGGCCTGACCGGGGGTGACGGGGTCTCCGCCCATCGATTTCAGTTCGGAAAGGGCAGGTGCGGTGGAAACGCTCGCCAAGAGCAGCGGTGTTGCCAGAAGGCTTGCCACGGCCATACGGGAGAAAACGCGAAATGCGCCGGTGTGCCGTGCTGTCATGATGCGGGTCCGTTCCGTTACTGAACGATACGCTGCGGTGAAAATTCCCCGGCCAGCATGCGTTCACGCAGGCGCTCGAGAATGGCGTCAGCGCCATCTTCACCATGGATGCGAATGGTCTCACGCATGGCCAGCGCAAAGGCGGCATCGGCGATGATTTCCGGTTCGATGCCATCGGCCATGCCGTCAGCCCAGGCCTCGTTCTGGTATTCGAGCGCAGCCTGCATCTTCTCATGGACAATCATGTCGTCAATGTCGTTGCGGCGTGGTTCCATCATGAGGTCCTCGGGTCGTCTACCGGGATGTCTTACCCATCGGTTAACAGCTTTACCAGTCTTTTCCCGAAACGGCACCGCCTCAAAGCAAAACAGGTTAACAAATGGCTAATTTCCGTATCGGCTTGTTATTTCTGCAACAAGTGTTGCAGCTTCGGCACGATAACGCGCCTCCACCTTGATGGCTGTTTGCGAGCATTGGGCGTGAACAGCGGCAAAAGAACGGTAGCCGCGATTAAACGCCGCCGTCAGACGTGCCTTGCGGCCCGGTTCATTGGCGGCGTCCGTATCGAGGATTTTCTGCATGTCGCTGCGCCAGTCTTCGCCCTTGGCACCGCAGAGCGGACGCAGGTAATGCAGCGCGCCGACAATTTCCGCCAGACGCGTCAACTGCGCATCATAGGGCGTGGAATCGCTGGGGGTCGTCATGGTCACGACGGGTGGCGTTTTGCCGTCGCCCGCCTGCTCAGCCTTCGGGGCCTGCGCAAGGGCAGGGGCAGAAACCACCATCAGGAGGCCAAAGACGACGAATGAAATGGCTTTCATAATGCCCCCTCAAGACGCTCTTTCAGTCGTGTTGCGCATTCGTAGACACTGGCCGGGGCGGGCAGTGTCAGGATTTCATCCGGGCTGTACCATCCCGCCTCGCTGGCGTCATCGGCGGCAAGGGCCACCGTGTCGTTATCGGCCTCGACCAGAAACACCGACAGGAAGAAATGCGTGCGCTTGTCCGGTGCGTCGTTTTCACCCTTGAGGTCATAGGTGGCAAAGAGCGACGGATTGCGCACGCTGATCCCCGTTTCCTCCTGAAATTCCCGGATGGCTGTTTCCGCGGGTGTTTCGCCGGGTTCGGCCCGCCCGCCCGGGAAGGCATAAAGATCGGCCGCCGGAGGATTGAGCCTGCGAATGAGCAGCACCTTTCCAGCGCGGACGAGGATGGCGGAAGATGCAGGTTGGGCAGGCAGGGACATGGCATTCCGGTTCTGTTGGTTGGGGCGAGATTGCCCTTGCAAGAGGGGGGCTGTCCAGTCACAACGAAGGGTATGAGAGGAAATTCATGCTGAAAACCTACGCCGTTTATGCCCTGGCCGCACTTGGCGAGATTGGCGGATGCTTCGCCTTCTGGAGTGTCTTGCGGCTGGGGAAAACCACCCTTTGGCTGGTGCCGGGCATGTTGGCGCTGGCCGTTTTCGCCTGGGCGCTGACGCTTGTGGAGAGCGATGCGGCCGGACGCGCCTATGCGGCCTATGGCGGGATTTATATCGTGGCCTCGCTTCTGTGGCTTAAGATGGTGGAAGGGCAAACGCCGGATCGCTTTGATCTGCTCGGCGGCCTGATCTGCCTTGCCGGGACGGCCATCATTCTGTTTGCGCCGCGCGGGTAAGGTCGAGCGATGTGCGGACGCTTTGCCCTCAATGAAAAGCCAGAGACCGTTGCGGAAGCCTTCGGACTGCAGACGCTGGAAGGCTTTCCGCCGCGGTTTAACATCGCGCCGAGCCAGCCCATTCTGGTGGTTGCCGCTGGCGAAGTACCGGAAAAAGGCAGCAATGACAGCGGACGCCGCGCCCTTCTGGTGCGCTGGGGCTTCATACCCGGCTGGGTGAAAGACCCGAATGATTTTCCGATGCTGATCAATGCGCGTGCCGAAACGGCCCATGAAAAGGCATCCTTCCGGGCCGCGATGCGCCATCGCCGGGTGTTGATTCCAGCGAGCGGGTTTTATGAATGGCGTCGCACGGGCGAAAAGGGCGCGAAAAGTGAGCCCTATTGGCTGCGGCCCCGCCGGGGCGGCGTCATCGCCTTTGCCGGGCTGATGGAAACCTGGGCCAGCGCCGACGGAACGGAAATCGACACCGGCGCGATTTTGACGACGGCGGCCAACGCTACGCTGAAGCCGATCCATGACCGCATGCCGGTTGTCATCCAGCCGGAAGATTTCAGCCGCTGGCTGGATTGCCGCACCTTGGAACCCCGCGATGTCGCCGATCTTCTCAAGCCCGCACCCGATGATTTCTTCGAGGCGATCCCCGTCTCGGATCGGGTCAACAAGGTTTCCCATACCGGGGCTGATCTGATCACCCCGGTCGAGCACGCCGTGCCCGAGCCGGAGAAAAAGCCGGATCGCAAACCCGATAACGGCCAACTCTCCTTTTTCTGAACATGCACGAAAGACATGCCCATGCTTGCTCCCGCCCTTTCCGGTTTTACCCTCGGCGCATCGCTGATCATTGCAATCGGCGCGCAAAACGCCTTCATTCTGCGTCAGGGGCTCATCCGCTCGCATGTTTTCATCCTCTGCTTCATCTGTGCGCTGTCGGATGCGGTGCTGATTGCAGCAGGGGTCGGGGGATTGGGGTCGCTGATTGCAACTGCCCCCGTTCTGATCAGCGCCGTGACGCTGGGCGGGGCGATCTTCCTCGCAACCTACGCCTTCATGGCGTTCCGTCGCGCCGCCCATCCCGGCAGCATGGCAGCGGGAAAGCCTGAAGCGATGCCGCTGGCGGCAGCCGTCTCCGCCTGCCTTGCCTTCACCTTCCTCAACCCGCACGTCTATCTGGATACGGTCGTGCTGCTCGGCGGGCTTTCGGCCCGTTATGAGGGCTGGGCGCGGTTGGCCTACGGGCTGGGCGCGGCCATCGCATCCTTCGTGTGGTTCTTCGGGCTTGGCTATGGCGCGCGGTTGCTGGAGCCGCTTTTTGCCCGGCCTGCGGCGTGGCGCGTGCTCGATGTGATCATCGGCGTCGTTATGAGCCTTTTGGCGATCAGCCTTCTGGTAAAATTCTTTTCCGCCTGATCAAAAGAAAAGCCCCGCAAGCGGCGGGTGCTTGCGGGGCGAATTCTTCAGTCCATGCCTGATCAGATCAGGCGGCCTTCTTGGCGCCTGCGGTCTTGTCGTTGGCCGAACGCTTCATCATGAGCGCGGCGGCAATCACGTCCTTCATGGCGAGCGGTGCATACTGCTCGGCAACGTGCTTGGCGTCGTCTGCCAGACGTTCGATCTTCTTGACTTCGGTCATCAGGGTGTTTCCTCGGGTCGGTTTTGTGTCGTTGACTGCGACCTTAGTCGTATGAAAAAATGTCCAAACCGAGGCGTGAAAATCGGAATCCGCAAAAATATACTGGCCGCTGCCGGTGCGAATTCCGCGAGAAAGAGAGAAAAGGCGCGCTTTGTTCAGCGTGCGTTCAAACAAGCCGGATGTGGCTTAGAGCGAACGATCGACGTCGTTTTCGCCCGCAACGCTTTGCGCCACCTGTTCCGGTTCCACCATCAGCGTGCCGTACTTGCGGTGCCAGGAGCGGGCCGAAAACGGCAGGAATAGCAGATAGGCGACGACAGTCACGGAAAGCACGGCCCAAGTGTAGCTCATGAGAAGCGCCACGTAGAGAACCAATGCCAGAAGGCCGGGCAGAACGAAATCACGGCGGATGCTGTTGCCGGACTTGCCCGACCAGACGGGCAGACGGCTGATCAGCAGAAAGCCGATGAGCACCGTGTAAAGCGCCGAACCAGTCGCAAAGGCTGGCGTGCGTTCAAGGCCGAGGAAGCCGAGATAGACCGGCAGCAGTACGAGCATGGCACCCATCGGGGCCGGAACCCCGACGAAATAGGCTGATTGCCACGGTGCTTTCACGTCGCGTTCGGCCATCACGTTGAAGCGGGCCAGACGAAGGGCGGCGGCGATGGCATAGACGAGGGCTGCGATCCAGCCGAGCGAATGCGCTTCGGTCGGCATGAACATGTAGACGACGAGGGCCGGGGCCACGCCGAAATTGATGATGTCGGCAAGCGAATCCATCTGTACGCCGAACTTCGAAGTGGCCTTCAAGAGGCGCGCCACGCGCCCGTCAATGCCATCGAGGAAGGCGGCGAGCAGCACCATGCCAACGGCGGCCTGAAATTGCTCTTCAAAGGCCAGTCGAATGCCCGTCAACCCCGCACAGATCGCCAGAACGGTGATGATATTCGGGATCATCAGCCGCAGCGGAATTTCCCTCAGGCGCGGCCCACGCGCGCCATCATCGGTCTTGCTCGGTTCTGTGGTCGGGGTCGGCGTGTCCATGGTTCAGCTCCGGCGGCTGATCGTCGGGCCCTTGGCAGAGCCGAATTCAGCAATCACCGTTTCACCGGCAATGGCCGTCTGGCCAACGGCCACGCGCGGCGAAGCGCCATCCGGCAGGTAAACGTCAAGACGCGAACCGAAACGGATCAGGCCGAAGCGTTCACCGGCGTCGACCGGCTCGCTGGCATGAACCCAGCAGACGATGCGTCGCGCCACCAGACCGGCAATCTGCACCACGCCCACCTTGCCGTGACGGCTGTCGATCACCACGCTGTTGCGTTCGTTATCGGTGCTGGCCTTGTCGAGTTCGGCGTTGAGGAACAGACCGGCCTTGTGCTCGACCGAAACGATGCTGCCACGCACCGGCGCGCGGTTCACATGGCAGTTGAACACGTTCATGAACACGGAAATGCGCAGGCGCGGCTCGTCACCAAGACCAAGCTCGGCGGGTGGCACCATCAATTGCACGGCGGAAACGCGCCCATCCGCGGGCGAGATCACCAGATCATCATCCTGCGGCGTTGCGCGCTGCGGATCGCGGAAGAAATAGGCGCACCACAGCGTCAGAACGATGCCGACCCAGAAAAGCGGCTCGGCAATCCACCCCAGCACGAAGGAGCCAACGAAGAAAGCACCAATAAACGGGTAGCCCTCTTTGTGGATCGGCACCAGCGTATTGCGCACACTGTCGATAAGGCTCATCGGGTTCTCCTGCGTTTCAGTTGAATGACTGACTATCGAAAAAGCATCGCCGGGGCAATGATTCTCCCGTGTCCTCCACCGGAGACACGGTGCGTCATGGTGTTCCGTGCCTCAACTGGCGGGCGGAAGACGCATGACGACGCCCATGTCGTCGCTTTCGCGTACCTGCCGCAGATGCTCCTCGGCCTCGGTTGCCTCGCGCTGGCGGTTCCACATGGAGGCGTAAAGCCCGCCTTGCGCAAGAAGCGCCTGATGGGTGCCGCGCTCGGCAATCGTGCCATCCTTCAAGACGATGATCTCGTCCGAGTCGATGACAGTCGAAAGCCGGTGGGCAATGACAAGCGTCGTGCGGTTCTTCGAAACCACATCCAGTGCGGTCTGGATTTCCTGCTCGGTGTTGGTGTCAAGCGCCGACGTGGCCTCGTCGAGAATGAGGATAGGCGGTGCTTTGAGGATCGTGCGGGCAATCGCCACGCGCTGCTTTTCACCACCCGAAAGCTTCAAGCCGCGTTCACCCACCATCGTGTCGAAGCCATCCGGCAGGTTGCGGATGAAGGTGCCGATCTGGGCGATTTCCGCTGCAGCCTCCACCTCGCGCTCGGAGGCATCCGGGCGACCGTAACGGATGTTATAGGCAATCGTGTCGTTGAAGAGCACCGTATCCTGCGGAACCATGCCGATGGCCCGGCGCAGCGACTTCTGCGTGACGCCGCGAATATCCTGCCCGTCGATTTCGATCTGGCCGCTCTGCGCGTCATAGAAGCGGTAAAGCAGGCGCGAAATGGTTGACTTGCCCGCGCCCGAGGGGCCGACAATGGCCACCGTCTTGCCCGCCGGAACCTCGAAAGAGAGGCCCTTGAGGATCGGCCGGTTGGCGTCATAGGCAAAATGCACGTCGTTGAAGCGGATGCCGCCTGCCGAAACGCTGAGTTCCCGGGCGTCCGGGGTGTCCTTCACTTCGGCCTCAACTTCCAGAAGGTCGAACATCTGCTCGATATCAGTGAGGCCCTGCCGGATTTCACGATAGACGAAGCCGATGAAATTGAGCGGAATGGCAAGCTGCGCCAGCATGGCGTTGACGAAAACGAAATCGCCGATGGTCTGCTGGCCGCTCTGCACCGCAAGGCCGGACATGACCATCATCACCGCCATGCCGATGCCGAAAATCACCGCCTGACCGAAGTTCAGCCAGCCGAGCGAGGTCCAGATGCGCGTCGCCGAAATTTCGTAGCGCGCCATGGCCTTGTCGAAACGGCTCGCTTCCATGTCCTCGTTGCCGAAATACTTCACGGTTTCGAAGTTCAGGAGCGAGTCGATGGCCTTGGTGTTGGCGTCGGTATCGCTGGCATTCATGTCGCGGCGGATCGAGATGCGCCAGTCGCTGGCAACAATCGTGAACCAGATGTAGAGCGCAACCGTGGCCGCCGTAACCGCCAGATAGGAAAAGCCGTAACCCCACCAGAAAATCGCAGCCGTCAGCGCGAATTCAATCAGCGTCGGCACGGTGTTGAGGATGGTGAAGCGGACGATGGTTTCAATACCCTTGGTGCCGCGCTCGATAATGCGCGAAAGGCCGCCCGTCTTGCGCTCCAGATGGAAGCGCAGCGAAAGCTGGTGCATGTGCACGAAGGTCTTGTAGGCCAGTTGTCGAACGGCATATTGCCCGACGCTGGCAAACAGCGCATCGCGAAGCTGGTTGAGGCCGGCCTGCAGGATGCGGATGAAATTATAGCTGATGATCAGCGCCGTCGCGCCCAGAAGGAAGGCCGGCAGAAGGCCCACCGGGTCCATCTTGCCGTTCAGCGCATCCGTGCTCCACTTGAAGAAGTAGGGAACACCGAGCAACACGATCTTGGCCAGCACGAGATAGAAGGTTGCCCACGCCACGCGGCGCTTCAGATCGGGTCGATCCTTCGGCCACATATAGGGCCAGAGGTTGACGAGCGTGCCCATAGGGTTGCTCGCTTCTGCCGAAACGGTTTTCTTCTGAGGACTGGACATGCGGACTCCGGCGATGCGGGCGGCGGGGGCAGGCGCCACCGAAAGGCGGGCACCAAAGGACGACAAAAGCGGCGGGCCTGATGGGGACCGCCGCTTTCGCAGAGATAGGAAGGCGAACGGGTTATTGCAACGGTTCGCCGGAAAGACGCTTGCGGTGCAGCTCTTCAGCGTTCGGAAGCGCATCATGCGGCACCGTGAACACCTGACCCGGTTCGATCAGGTCCGGGTTGCGGATGTCCTTCTGGTTGGCAAGGTAGATCGTCGTGTAGCGAACGCCCTGACCGTAAAGACGGCGCGAAATCTGCCACAGCGTATCGCCGCGACGGATGATGACGGCATTGTCCGACGGAGCAAGCGGTGCCTGCTGCTGCGCCGTGGCCGGGGCCGCCGGGGCGGGCTTGGTCACGCTGTCAATGGAGGCGGAAATCGAAGCGAGCGCCTTGGAAACGGCGGACGCATCGCTCGGCAGGGCCGAAAGTGCAGCAAGCGCCTTGGCCGCTGCCGCCGAAGCTGCAGCGCTTTGCGCCTTGGCAGCAGCGCTGGCATCGCTATCCGGCAGTAATTCGGCCAGCGCCTTGAGCGCCAGCTCCGTGGCGGAGCGCGCAGCCGCCAGTTCTTCCTTGCCCGGCACCTTGCCGCCTTCAAACAGCGACTTCAACAGGATGAAGGCCTTGGTGACGTTTTCTCGCAGCGCCGATACCTTGCCGCCGGTCTCGCCGAGATCCGCCGCCACAACGCCGCCGCTTGCAACAGCGGCAACCTGATTGCCTTCCGGACGGTTGAACGGAACGGACGACTTCACGATGACATTGCCGGAAGCATCCAGCAGTTCGACAACGATCATATGGTCGCCGGGGGAGAGCGGCACAGCGCCGTCCACCACGAAGTTGCCGGAAGCGTCGGCCGTGCCTTCGCCAATCAGCGTGTTGCCAGCAAAGGCGCGCAGCTTGACGCCGGGACGGGTCTGGCCGGCGACGAACAGCTTGTCGCCTTCGATTTCGACGGCATTGACGATCACCGCGCCATTGGACGATGCAGCGGACGCCGAAGGGGCAGGGGCAGGGGCCGTGCCGGCCTTTGCGGCATCCGGTGCAGATGCGGCATCAGCCGGGGCGGGAATGGTCAGCAGACGGCTGGCCTGACCCGGCGTCGAAATCATCGCCAGAAGCTGGCCCGTCTTGTCTTTGGGAACCGAAACGGTGGCCACTTCGCCGGAAAGGGCAACGGTGCCGTCTGCACCCGTCGCACGCAGCGCCAGCTGGTGGTCGCCCGGCGGCAGCGGATTGTCGAGAATGGCAGCGAACTCGCCACCGGCACCGGCCACTGCCTTGCTGAGAACGGCATCGCCATTGACGATTTCAACCGTCACGCCCGGACCGGCGCGACCGGCAATGACCGTGGAGCCATCCGGCTCGACGCGCAGAACGTCGAAGGTCGGCAGAACGGCACCGGCCGGGGCCGCCGTCTCCGTGGGCTTGGCCGCGCTAGCGCTGTCGGCAGCCTTCTCAAAAGCCTTGGGGAACAGCGTCTTCAGCTGGGCAATCGCGGCCGCGGCGGCAGCCGGCTCGCTGGGCATCGACTTCGCCCATTCAAGCGCCTTGGTCGCGTCTTCCTTCAGCTTGCTCGCAGTTGCGAGCGCTTCCCCGGCGATGCCTTCTGGAATTTCGATGGCCGAAAGCTCGCCGAGCGTGGCTTCGGCCTTCTGCTTGGCGGCGGCCAGTTCTTCGGTGCTCGGAATGCGACCCTTGTCGAAGAGCGCAGAGAGCGAACCGACGGCCTCGCTGGTGCTGTCGGAAAGACGGCTCATTTTCTCAAGCGTTGCGGTGGCCTTTTCTTTCAGCTGCGAAACGGCTTGCGGTGCGGCTTCCGTTGCCGTCTGGGCCGCTTCCTTCATCGTATCGGTGGCTTTCTGGGCCACGGACTGCAGGTCGGCCTTGTCGGCGGACATGCGCGGCAACACCACGAAAATCATCAGAAGCGTAGCGATCGCCAGCACGATCAGGGCCAACAGGGCGGCACGATTTTTCATCATCAAGGTCTCCGGCGGTCACAGGCCGTTCAAGTATTTGGAAATTGCTAACGATTTTCCGCACCGGGCACAAGCTTCGCGCGTGCAAAAACAGGCGATGACGCAATTGCGTTCACGCATTTCCTTGACGCGGGCGGGTGTGCGTTGTTCCTTGGCCCCATGTCTGAACAAACCACCACGATTCGATCCGTCTGCGTCTACTGCGGCTCCCAGCCCGGACGCTCCCCTGCCTTTATGGAAGCCGGGCGCAAGCTCGGTGCCGAAATTGCCGCCCATGGCCTTCGCCTCGTCTATGGCGGCGGCACGCGCGGCATCATGGGCGCGGTGGCCAGCGGCGTTCTCTCCGCCGGGGGCCATGTCACCGGCATCATCCCCGAATTCCTCGTGGATATGGAAGCGACGCGCCATTCGCTTGGTCAGTTGAACGAGTTGATCGTCACCAGCAACATGCATGAGCGCAAGCACATGATGTTCGAGCGCGCCGATGCTTTTGTCACGCTGCCGGGCGGCATTGGCACGCTGGAAGAGATTGTCGAGATCATGACGTGGGGGCAACTGGGTCGCCATGAAAAGCCGATGGTCTTTGCCAATGTCGACGGCTTCTGGAACCCGATGCTGGATCTTGTCAGCCACATGCGCGAGCAGGGCTTCATTCACCGCGCCCATCTGGTCCAGCCGCTGGTGATCGATCAGGTCGAAGACATTATTCCGGCCATTCTGGATCGTGCCGCCAATGGCATTCCCCAGCCCGCGGGCGAGGGCGAGATCATCGCCAAACTGTAATCAGTGCGCCTTGCGCATCGCCCGCAAGACACCCACCGTATAAAGCGCCAACGCTGACCAGATGAAGGCGAAAGCCGTGAGCTTCACGCTGTTCAGCGGCTCGCGGAAGATAAAGACCGCAATCAGAAACAGCATGCTGGGTGTCATGTACTGCATGATGGCAATGGTCGAGAGCCTGAGCAGCTTGGCCCCGTTGGCGTAAAGCATCAGCGGCACGGCGGTGACGATGCCAGCCGAAAGCAAAAGCGCCGTGTCGTGCCCCTGACCGGACAGGAAGTGCGCCTGACCCGTACTGCCAAGCCACAGAAGATAGCCCGAAGCCAAGGGGGTCAGCAGCATGACTTCCAGGAAGAAGCCCTGATTGGGCTCAAGCGGCAGTGCCTTGCGCAAGAACGCATAACATCCCCAGGTCAGCGTCAGGATCAGGCCAAGCCAGGGCAATTGACCGCTCTCCCACGTCATGATCGCCACCCCGACAGCGGCCAGCAAGAGTGCGGCAACCTGCGTGCGCGACATGCGCTCCTTGAGCAGGATCGCACCCAGAAGGATCGAAAACAGCGGATTGATGAAATAGCCAAGCGCTGCATCGAGCGCCCGCCCGACGCTGATGGACCAGATGTAAAAGCCCCAGTTGATGCTGACCGTAGTCGCGGTCAGCGACGCCATCATCAGCATGCGCGGGTTGCGAATGGCCTTCATGATGTCGTGCGTCTTGCCCAGCGCAAACAGCACCAGACCGGCAATCGGCATGGACCACAGGACGCGGTGCGCAATCACCTCAAGCGGCGAGATATGGGCAACCGCCTTCATGTAAAGCGGCAGAAAACCCCAGAGCAGATAGGCACCCGTGGCCAGTGCCAGGCCTTTAGGGTGATCTTGATCGCGAACGGGCGGCGGCGTCTCGTCAGACATGGGATTTCCGGTGGCGGAGAGGGCGCATCCGGCGCGGGGCTACGTCGGATGGAAGATGCGAAACGGCGATGACAGGGACGGTTTGACAAACCGCAGGCAGGCCAATGGTTCGGACATATCTGAACCGCATCCGGCACGCCAATTCATTTCTGTGAAGAACCCATTGGCGAAACGAATAGGCGGGAAAGGCGAGGGCGTCAGAAGACGCCCGCCAGCCCCCGGTTCTTCATCAGCTTGTACAGAACGGAGTCATAAAGCGCCTGGAACGAGGCATCGATGATGTTTTCCGAAACGCCAACCGTCGTCCAGCGACGCGGGCCGCTGTCACCGCTTTCGATCAGCACACGGGTGATGGCCCCCGTACCGCCATTGAGGATACGCACCTTGTAGTCGGTCAGTTCCAGATCGGCGATTTCCGCCTGATAGCAGCCGAAATCCTTGCGCAGCGCCAGATCGAGCGCGTTGACCGGGCCATCGCCCTCGGCAACCGAGTGGATGGTCTTGCCCTCGATGTTGAGCTTCACCACGGCTTCGGAGACGGTCTTCAGGCGACCGATCGCATCAAAGCGGCGCTCCACCATGACGCGGAAGCCTTCCACCTTGAAGAAATCCGGGATCGCCCCGAAAGTGCGCCGCGCCAGAAGCTCGAAGCTGCCATCGGCCCCTTCATAGGCATAGCCCTCGGCCTCAAGCTCCTTCACGGTGTTGATCAGCGTTTCAAGGCGCGGATCATCCTTGCCCACCTCGATGCCGCGCCGCTTCAACGCGTTGAGGAAGTTGGACTTGCCGCCCTGATCCGACACCATGAGGTTGCGGAAATTGCCCACCGATTCCGGCGTCACATGCTCATAGGTGCGCGGGTCCTTCATCAGCGCCGAAGCGTGAATACCGGCCTTGGTGGCAAAGGCGGACGTGCCGACATAGGGCGACTGCGTCTGCGGAGCGCGGTTCAAAAGCTCGTCAAAGCCATGCGAAAGTTCGGTGAGGCCTGTCAGCGCGTCTTCGCTGATGCCGGTTTCGAAACGTTCGCGGTAATAGTCCTTCAGCACCAGCGTCGGAATGATGCTGATCATGTTGGCATTGCCACAGCGCTCACCGATGCCGTTCAGCGTGCCCTGAACCTGCCGCACCCCGGCGTCGATGGCGGCGAGCGAATTGGCAACGGCCTGTCCGGTGTCGTTATGGGCGTGGATGCCAAGCGATGCGCCGGGTACGCCTGCCGCAATCAGCGCCTTGACGATCTGCGACACTTCCGCCGGCTGCGAGCCGCCATTGGTATCGCACAGCACCACCCAGCGCGCGCCGGCCTCATAGGCCGTCTTGGCGCAGGCAATGGCGTAGTCCGGGTTCGCCTTGTAGCCGTCGAAGAAATGTTCGCAGTCGATCATTGGCTGCTTGCCGTTGGCGCTGATGGCTTCCACGCTGTCGCGGATAGCGGCGAGGTTTTCCTCAAGCGTCGTGCCCAGCGCCACATGCACATGGTAATCCCAGCTCTTGGCCACGAGACACAGCGCATCGCTTTTCGACTGCAACAGGCTCGCCAGACCCGGATCGTTCGAGGCGGAAACACCGGCGCGGCGCGTCATGCCGAAGGCCACAAAGGCGGCCTTCTTCGTGCGCTTTTCGGCAAAGAACGCGGTGTCGGTCGGGTTCGCCCCCGGATAGCCGCCCTCGATATAGTCGAGGCCGAAATCATCCAGCATGTGGGTGATGGCAATCTTGTCGTCGACAGAAAAGTCCACACCGGGCGTCTGCTGCCCGTCTCGAAGCGTGGTGTCGAACAGATAGATGCGTTCGCGTGTCATAAAATTCCTCCCGAGCGGTCTTTGCCGTCGTCGTTTTCTTGTTCAAGCCTTGCCGGCAAAGCGGTCGGTGGCGCGGATCAGCCGATCCAGAATGCCCGGTTCCGCCAGCGAATGCCCGGCTCCCTCCACAATGTTGATCTCTGAGGCGGGCCACGCCTTGTGCAACTGCCATGCATAGCGAAGCGGGCAGGGCATGTCGTAACGTCCATGCACGATGACGCCCGGAATGGAGGCGATCTTCACCGCATCGCGCAGCAATTGCTGGTCTTCAAGCCAGGCACCGTTGATGAAATAGTGGTTCTCGATGCGCGCGAAGGCGAGCGCATAGTCGTCTTCCTTGAAATGGGCGGCATAATCCGGGTTGGGCAGAAGCGTCACCGTTTCGCCCTCCCAGATGCTCCACGCCTTGGCGCATTCCATCTGCGCGGCACGATCCTCGCCCGTCAGCCGCTTGTGATAGGCCGCCATCATGTCATGGCGTTCCTCTTCGGGAATGGGGGCCACGAAGCGCTCCCACTTGTCCGGGAACATTTCCGACACGCCGTGCTGGTAGAACCATTCAAGCTCGGGTCGCGTGCAGGTGTAGATGCCGCGCAGAACGATTTCGCTCACCCGCTCAGGATGCGTTTCGCAATAGGCGAGCGCCAGCGTCGATCCCCAGGAACCACCAAAGACCAGCCATTTCTCGATGCCGAATTTGGTGCGAAGCCGCTCCATGTCGGCCACCAGATGCCACGTCGTATTGGCTTCAAGGCACGCATGCGGCGTGGACTTGCCGCAGCCGCGCTGGTCGAACAGAACCACATCGTAGAGCGCCGGATCAAAAACGCGGCGCTGGCCCGGATTGGTGCCGCCGCCGGGACCGCCATGCAGGAAAACCGCAGGCTTGGCCCCCGGCGTGCCGACGCGCTCCCAATAGATCGTGTGGCCATCGCCCACGTCGAGAAAACCGCTCTCGTAGGGCTCGATTTCCGGATAAAGCGTGCGCAGATCAGACATGGGAAAAGACCTCCGGCGGCCACTTCAAGGTGTCGTGGTCGGGGTGCTGGAAGGAAACGATAGTGGTGGCGTCAGCGCTTTGCGTAACGGTGGGCTTGTCAAAAAGCGCCTCGATCCACGGCAGGGCGCAATCGCGGTTGACCTGCACCTGTGGCTCGATCTCGCCAACCTGATCGAACGCCCCAATGGTGATTTCAAGCCCTTGCGGGTGCTCATAGGCAAGCGGCGTTCCGCAATCGCTGCAAAAACCGCGACGGATATGGGCCGACGAGCGGAACCAGTGCGGCGCGCCACGCGTCCACTGAAAATCCTCCGCATAGACGGTGACGAGCGGCGCGAAGAAATTGCCGGTTGCCTTCTGGCACATGCGGCAATGGCAAATGCTGGGTCGGCCAAGGCGGGTTGCGCTGAAACGCACCGCACCGCATTGGCATCCGCCGGAAAAATCACCCGTCTGCATCGCGTCCCCCTCACATATTCACATAGATCAGCACAGCGACGACGATAAGCACGGCCACCACACCCTTGGCAATCAGACCATAGAGCAGCCACTTCGGCATCTGCGTTTGCGGGTTCTTCTCAACCATGGTCCGTGTCCTTCAAAGGCCATTCAGGCGTGTCATGATCGGGGTGCTGGTAGGAGATGATCTCGGGCAGAAACGGCGCCGCCGCGATATCGTCCAGCGTGTGGTGTTCAGGCAGCGCATGCAAGGCGTCGGTAAAGGGCAACTTGCCTTCGACGCCATACTGCACCACCGGCGGCAGCGCGGCAGGATCGTCAAACGCTCCGGCAGCGATGGCAATGCCATCCGGTGCCTCATAGGTGAGGGGGGTGCCGCAGTTTTCGCAAAAGCCACGAAGCACGAAGTTGGACGAGCGAAAATGTTTCGCCGCACCGCGCGTCCATTCAAGCTCTGCCCCGCGCGTGGAAACCAGCGGCGCGTAATAGGCCCCGAATGCCTTCTGGCACATGCGGCAATGACAGATCGAGCTGTCCTTGAGCGCGCCCGTTACCCGAAAGCGCACCGCACCGCATTGGCATCCGCCGGTATAGGTGGTCATGGGGTCGCCTCCAGTGTTCGAAGAATGCGGCTACACACGTCATCAAGCTTTTGAAGAACGTCATCGTTCCAGAAGCGCAGAACCGTCCAACCGGCAAGCTTGAGAGCCTCGTCCCGCTCCCGGTCATAAACCAGCACGTCATCATGGCCGTGATGCGACCCATCGACTTCCACGATCAGCTTGCGCGATGGGCAGGCGAAATCGGCAATATAACCGCCAAGCGGATATTGCCGCCGAAAGCCTAGCCCCATGAACCGATGCGCCCGCAAGGCATTCCAGAGAGTAGCCTCTGCCTCGGTCATCGCTTTGCGCATGCGTTTTGCATTAGCGCGATGGTGTTGGGGAACGGAAAGGTGAGGCAAGATGATTTTACCCCCCTCTGCCCTGCCGGGCATCTCCCCCGCAAGGGGGGAGATCAACCGGGGGAACGCCGGATTTTATACGTTCAACGCTTGCAAAAGCGGACAACGATGGCTCTGGGCAGAACGGCACACCCATCCAATCTCCCCCCGTGAGGGGGAGATGCCCGGCAGGGCAGAGGGGGGTGTGCAACGCTGCGATGGTCACCGCTTCAGCTCCCATGTGGTGGTGCGTTCGCCGGTGTCCTTGTCCTTGCCATCCTTCAACTGCACGCCAAGGGCGGTGAGTTCATCACGCAAAACATCGGCTGCGGCGAAATCCTTGGCCTTCAGATGCGACAGGCGAAGCGCCACCTTGGCCTCAATGTCCGCGGAGAGCCCCGCATCAAGCGCCACCTTTTCCGGCAGAAGACCGAGAAGAGCAGCACTGGCCGCAAAAACCGGCAGTTTCGAGGTATCGGCATTGGCGGCCTGCGCCAGCTGATGAAGGGCCTGCACGGCGGCCACCGTGTTGAGGTCATCGGAAAGTGCCTCAAGCACGCTCGCATCCGGCGCGGCATCGCTCACGTCCGCCGAAGGCCACTTGGCGATCAGCCGCTCGGCCTCTTCCAGACGCTTCACCGAAAAGTCGATGGGCTCGCGATAATGGGTCATCAGCATGGCGAGACGCAGAACGAGGCCCGGCCACTTGCGACCGCCGAATTTCTCTTCCGCCAGCAGCTCATGGATGGTGACGAAGTTGCCCTCGGACTTCGACATCTTGCGGCCTTCGACCTGCACGAAGCCGTTATGCATCCAGACATTCGCCATCACGGACGTGCCATGCGCACAGCGCGACTGGGCAATTTCGTTTTCATGATGCGGGAAGATGAGATCCAGCCCGCCGCCATGAATGTCGAACACTTCACCCAGGTAGCGCCCGCTCATGGCCGAGCATTCGATATGCCAGCCCGGACGACCGCGACCCCACGGGCTTTCCCAGCCCGGCTCCGTCTCCGACGAGCGCTTCCACAGAACGAAATCCGCCGGATGCTTCTTGTGGCTTTCCACCGCGATGCGGGCACCGGCCTGCTGCTCATCCAGCGGGCGCTTGGAAAGTTCGCCATAATCGGCCATCGATTTGGTATCGAACAGCACTTCGCCCGCCGCCTCATAGGCATGGCCGCGCGCCAGCAGCTTTTCGATAATGTCGATCATCTGCTTGATATTGTCGGTCGCGCGCGGCTCGACACTCGGCGGCAGACAGCCAAGGGCGGCCACATCCGAATGAAACTGATTGGCGGTCTTTTCCGTTACGCGGGCAATCGCGTCGTTGAGCGGCAGATCGGGAAAATCGCGGAGCGCCCGCGCGTTGATCTTGTCATCCACGTCGGTAATGTTGCGGGCATAGGTGACGTGGCCGTCGCCAAACACATGCTTCAGCAGGCGAAAGAGCACATCAAAGACGATGACGGGACGCGCATTGCCGATATGGGCGAAGTCATAGACCGTCGGGCCGCAGACATACATGCGCACATTCGTGGCGTCGATCGGCTGGAAGACAGCCTTCTCGCGGGTCAGCGTATTGTAAAGCTTGAGCATTTCGCCCATTCCCAGTCTCCGTCGATGCTGCTCCGGCTGGGCCGGGGCGTTGTCATCCGGGTCTTTTGGAAGGACGAGAACGGCCAGGCCAGCGTGTGGGCTAGCGAATAATGATCCCGCAAAGAATGCAGTTGGCCGTGTTCATGGCGCTTCTTATGGCGTGCGCGTAAAGATTGGTCAAGGGCATGCGCGGCGCGTCAAGGCCGCGCAGGCTCTTCGGTTATTCCGGTGCCCGGAAATTCTTGAAGACCTTTTCACGCACCACGTAGAGCTTGCCGGTCTCCGTCATCGAAGGGGCGGTCAGCGGCACGATGGCCGCAGCCACTTCGCGCGGGTGCGGAATGGAATTCGGGTCTTCACCCGGCGCTGCCTTGGCGCGCATCTGCGTGCGGGTAATGCCCGGATCAACCGAAATGACCTTCACGTTGGAAATGTTCTCGATTTCCGCGGCAAAGGTGCGGGCCAGCGCCTCGACGGCAGCCTTGGAGGCCGAATAGGCGCCCCAGAACGGGCGGCACTTATGGGCGGCCCCGGACGAAAGCACGACAACACGGCCCGCATCCGAACGCTTCAAAAGCGGCTCCATGGAGCGCAGAAGGCGCCAGTTGGCCGTCACATTGATGCGGAAAACCTTCTCGAAATCCTTCGGATCGATGTGTCCGAGCGGCGAGATCGTGCCGAGAATACCGGCATTGGCGACGAGAATGTCGAGCTTGCCCCAACGCTCGAAGATCGAGGCACCGAGGCGGTCGATGGCTTCCATGTCGTCAAGATCGAAGGGAACCAGCGTGGCGGGCTGGCCACCGGCGGCCTGAATGGCGTCGTCCAGCTCCTCAAGCCCACCCACCGTGCGTGCGCAGGCAATCACATGCGCCCCGGCTTTCGCCAGTTCGATGGCCGTGAAATAGCCGATGCCGCGCGAAGCGCCGGTAACGAGCGCAATGCGGCCCGTAAGGTCGAGGCTCATGATATTCTCCCGCCAGTAGCTGTCTTATGCGTGTTGTGAGAACAGGCAAATGGCTCGCCTGTCCTTGATCCCGAACAAACGACCGGGATTAGCCGTTGCTGGCCAGCAGCGAAAGCTTCGTTCCCATCTTCTCGCTCTCCTTGTCGAGAAGGCGGGTCGGGTAATCGCCGGTGAAGTAATGATCGGTGAAGGCCGGGTTGGCCGGGTCACGCGGGGCACCGCCGACGGCCTTGTAAAGCCCGTCGATGGACAGGAAGGCGAGCGAGTCCGCGCCGATATACTTGCCCATGGCTTCCAGCGTCGAATACTGGTTGGCCAGAAGCTTGTGCGCATCCGGTGTGTCGATGCCGTAGAAATCGGGGTAGAAGATCATCGGCGAAGCGACGCGGATATGCACTTCCTTGGCGCCCGCATCGCGGATCATCTGCACGATCTTGAGCGAGGTGGTGCCGCGCACGATGGAATCGTCAATCAGAACGACGCGCTTGCCTTCAATCACCGCCCGGTTGGCGGAATGCTTCAGCTTCACACCAAAGGCGCGGATCTGCTGCGTCGGTTCGATGAAGGTGCGGCCCACATAATGGTTGCGGATGATGCCATATTCGAACGGAATGCCACTCTCTTGGGCAAAGCCCAGCGCTGCGGGCGTGCCGCCATCCGGCACCGGAACCACAACGTCGGCCTCGACGGGGGCTTCCTTGGCCAGGTTCGCGCCCATGTTCTTGCGCGCCACGTAAACGCTGCGGCCGCCCACAACCGAATCCGGGCGGGCGAAATAGACATATTCGAACAGGCAGAGGCGTTCCGGCTTCTGGTTCCCGGCCTTGATGGCCTCGATCGAAATCGAACCGTCAGGCTGGATTTCGCAGATGATCACTTCGCCATTTTCCACATCGCGCACGAACTTCGCGCCGATAATGTCCAGCGCGCAGGTTTCCGACGCAAAAATCGGCTTGCCATCGAGTTCACCCATGACCAGCGGGCGGATGCCCGTGGGGTCGCGCGCGGCAATCAGCTTGGTGCGCGTGATGGCGAGCATCGAATACCCGCCTTCCATCTGGCGAATGGCGTCGATGAAGCGGTCGGCGGTCGAGGTATAGCGCGAGCGGGCGATGAGGTGCAGAACGACCTCGGTATCCGAGGTGGACTGACAGATGGCACCACCGGCAATCAACTGGCGGCGCATCGTCAGACCGTTGGTGAAGTTGCCGTTATGCGCGATGGCGATGCCGCCGACTTCCAGTTCGGCAAACAGCGGCTGCACGTTGCGCAGCGCCACTTCGCCGGTCGTGGAGTAACGCACATGGCCGATGGCAATGGTGCCGGGCAGGCGGGCAAGCGTCGCGGGATCGGTGTAATGATCGCCGACGAGACCCATGCGGCGTTCGGAATGGAAGCGCTGACCGTCGAAGCAGACGATGCCCGCCGCTTCCTGACCGCGATGCTGAAGCGCATGAAGGCCGAGCGCCGTCAGCGTGGCTGCCTCCGGATGCCCGAGAATGCCGAACACGCCGCATTCTTCGTGCAGCGTATCGCCATCGGCATCGAATTCATGGTCAAGCGATGAAAACTCGTTCATGGCAGAGGCCCTTCGTTCGCTTTTTGCTGAGCGCCGTTCCTTACGAAACCCGCTCATAACGGCTCCGGTTGCGCGCCGGATGGCCGTGGGTGCTTGTTAAAATCCCAAAGCCCGGAATGGCTTCCGGGCTTCAGCATGTCTTTTATTCCAATGTCAGGCCCAATCAGGGCTTCGGCGCGTCTTCGGCAGGTGCGCTCTGCTGGCCCTGAGCCTCGCCTTCACCCGTCGCCCCGGCCATGCGTTCACGCACCCACAGGTCGATTTCGGCAGGCAGCGCCGTCTGCAGGCGCGCCACAAGCGTATCGAGGAAGGGCTTGGACTTGGCTTCCTTGATCCAGGCCGGGCTTTGCTCGGGGCCGACCAGCCAGTTCCAGAAGGCAACGGCGACGACGATCAGCAGAAGACCGCGCGCCACGCCGAACAGGAAGCCGAGGGTGCGATCCAGCGCTCCAATGCGGCTGTCGATAATGAAATCGGCAATGCGCGAAGTGATGAAGGAAATGACGATCAACGCGACAAGGAAGACAACGCCCGCCGAACCGGCGATGGCGATCTTCGGATCAGACGTGTATTTCGCCGCAAACGGCAAGACCAGCGGATAGAGGTAGAAGGCGGCTGCAGCCGAACCGGCCCAGCTGGCAATCGACAGTACTTCCCGGGAGAAGCCGCGCACCATCGCCAGTACGGCGGAAAACAGCACGACGCCGATGACAACACCGTCGAAAATCGTAATCATATATCGCAACTCCGTGACTGGCGGCGCTGTCGCGCCGCGCGCGGCGGCAATTTCGCGATCCTCTTACACCAGCGTTCGGCGGCGCGAAAGGATCATCTTTCTTCTTCATCGCTCCTCAACCGGTTTTTAGAGCCGGCAATCAGCGCAACCAGATCAATCAGGCTGTTGATTTCCTGAAGCCTCGTCGGTGCGCCTTTCTGCACATCGGCAGATGCCTGTGGCAGAACGGCGGCCTTGAAGCCCAGTTTTTCAGCCTCTTTCAGCCTTTGCCCGGTCTGGGAAACGGGCCTGACGGCCCCCGAAAGACTGATTTCGCCGAAATAGACGCAATCGGCGGGCAGGGCAAGACCGGCAAGCGAGGAAACAAGCGCAGACGCCACCGCAAGATCGGCAGCGGGTTCGGCAATGCGATACCCCCCGGCAATATTGAGATAGACATCATGTTGTCCGAACCGCACCCCGCAATGCGCCTCCAAGACCGCGAGAATCATCGAAAGGCGCGCCGAATCCCAGCCAACCACGGCGCGGCGCGGCGTGCCGAGCGAGGTGGGTGCGACAAGCGCCTGCACCTCGACCAGCACGGGGCGTGTGCCCTCCATGCCCGCAAAGACGGCGGCACCGGGGGATTTGTCGTTGCGTTCCGAGAGAAACAGCGCCGAAGGATTGGTCACTTCGCGAAGCCCGTCGCCCGACATTTCGAACACGCCGATTTCATCGGTCGGCCCGAAACGGTTCTTCACGGTGCGCAGGATGCGATAGTGATGGCCGCGGTCGCCTTCGAAATAAAGAACCGCATCCACCATGTGCTCGACGACGCGCGGGCCGGCAATCTGCCCGTCCTTCGTCACATGCCCCACCATGACCATGGCCGTGCCGGTCTGCTTGGCAAAGCGGATGAGGGCATGAACACCAGCGCGCACCTGCGTGACCGTACCGGGGGCCGATTCGGCCATGTCGCTCCACAGCGTCTGGATGGAATCGATGATCACGAGGTCCGGGCGCTTGCCTTCGGCGAGCGTCGCCAGAATATCTTCCACATGGGTCTCGGCGGCGAGCGCCACGTCCGTATCCGCAGCTCCCAGACGCTGGGCGCGAAGGCGCACCTGCGCCACCGCCTCTTCGCCCGACACATAGATGATGCGATGACCTTTACGCGAAAGGGCTGCCGCTGCCTGCATCAGAAGCGTGGATTTGCCGATGCCCGGATCGCCGCCGATCAGCACCGCCGATCCGCGCACGAAACCGCCCCCGGTCGCCCGGTCGAGTTCCGAAATGCCGGTCATGACGCGCGGCGCTTCCTCGATCTCGCCCGAAAGCGAGGTGAGGGCGACGGGCCGCCCCTTCGTCGGCGCGCGGCCCGGACCGCCGCCAATGCCGCCGGTCGGATCATCCTCGATGATCGTATTCCACTCGCCGCAGCCTTCGCATTTGCCCGCCCAGCGGTTATGCACCGCGCCGCAGGCCTGGCAGATGAATTGAACGCGCGCCTTGGCCATGAAACCTCTATTCCGTCATGCTCATTTCTGGTTCTTAAATGAGAACAAAACGAGAATCAATACGTTTTCATTCGGCTTCCAGCACGCGCCGCTCATAGCGAAGGCCAAGCGATGTCAGGAGTTCATAGCCGATGGTACCGGCGGCTTTGGCGGCCTCATCGAGCGGCAGGTTGGGGCCGAAAAGCTCGATATAGTCGCCGCTGCGGATCGCCTTTTCCGGCACGTCCGTCACATCGAAGATGGTCAGGTCCATGGTCACGCGACCGGCAATCGGCACGCGATAGCCGTTGATGAAGCCATAGCCACCCGACGTTGGCAGATCACGAAGCGCAATACCGGAGCCGGACAGCGAGCGGTGATAGCCATCGGCATAGCCGACAGAGGCGACGGCAAGCCGCGAGTTGCGATTGAGAAGGCAGGTCGCGCCATAGCTCACCGTGTTGCCCGACAGAGCCGAGCGGATCGTGATAATGCGGGCTTCGGCCTTGGCTACCGGGCGCATGGGGTTTGGCACGTCATTGACCGCAGCGCCGCCATAAAGCGCAATGCCGGGGCGGGTCAGGTCGAAGTGATAATCCGGCCCGAGGAAAATACCAGCGGAGGCGGAGAGTGATGAATCAATGCCTTCATAGGCGCTTGCAACCGTTTGAAAAGCCTGAAGCTGTGCCTTGTTCATCGGAGAGGCGGGGGTGTCGCCGCAGGCCAGATGCGACAGCACCAGAACCGGCGAGAAACTCGCCGGGCGGCACGGGTCATCGGCAAGGCCGATGGCTTCGTCAACGCTCAATCCCAGCCGGTTGAAGCCCGTATCCACCTGAAGCGCGCAGGGATGATCGCCCGCCTGCGCGGCCACATTCATCCAGTGGGCCAACTGTTCTTCCGAAGCGAGAACGGGCACCAGATCGGATTCGAGAATGTCCGCTTCCTGACCGGGCCACACGCCCGACAGCACGAAAATCCGCGCTTCCGGAGCGTAGGGGCGAAGCGTCACGCCTTCGGCCACCGTTGCCACGAAGAAATCGCGCGCACCGGCCCTGTAAAAGGTCTGGCCCGCATCCTCGATGCCAAGGCCGTAAGCATCGGCTTTCACCACGGCGGCGGTGCGCGCACGTCCCGAGCGCCGCTTCATGTCCCGCCAGTTATCGGCCATGGCCGTCAGATCGACAGTGAGGCGCAGCGGCGAGAACTCAAACGCGTCTTCGGAAAGAAGATCGTCGTCAAAGGGCATATCGTCTTCAAAAGGCATGGGCAGGCACCGGATCATTCAACTGCCCAAACCCTATCACTTTTGTTCAAGACCGTGCGCGGATTCTGCCTTATCTTCTGCCATCATGCACAGCGTATCGCAGGAACAGGCAACGAGTGCCATGCCGACGGACCGGGTAGAGCGGACGCGCTTTTGGCGCGACAGCCGCTTTCTCGGCATGGAATGCATGACGGCGACCTTCATCACGCATGAATTCTCACCGCACTCGCACGACACGTTTTCCATCGGTGCCATTGAGGCCGGGTGCCAGGTGGCGATGATCCGCGGCATGCGGGAGGCAACCGGCCCCGGCGCGCTCTACCTCATCAATCCGGGCGAAACGCATGATGGCCAGCCGGGCGCGGAAGAGGGCTACCGCTACCGTATGATCTATCCCGATACGCAGCTGTTTACCGATATTCTGGAAGAAACGACCGGGCGCACCGTCCATGGCAGCCCCAGTTTCTCGCGGCAATTGCTGACCGACCCGCAACTGGCGAGCGCCTTCAATCAGGCCCATGCCCACCTTGAGGATGGTTCCAGCGCGCTGGAAAGCGAAGAGAGCATGTATAGCGTGCTCGCCAGCATGTTTATCCGCCACGGCAGCGCCATCATCCTGCCCAAGGACTATAGCGAACCGGACGGTGTGCGCCGCGCCCGGGATTACATCGTTTGCCGCTTCGATCAGGAGATCGGTCTGGAGGAACTGGCGCGCGTTGCGGGCTTGAGCCGCGCCCATCTCATCCGCGCCTTCCGCAAGCATTATTTCATCACGCCCCATGCCTTCCAGACGGACCTTCGCATCCGCCACGCCCGCCGCCTGTTGCGGGAAGGCAAGGCGGCAAGTGAGGTGGCGCTCACCTGCGGCTTTGCCGATCAGGCCCATTTCACCCGCCACTTCAAGGCCCGCACGGGGCTGACGCCCGCGCGGTATCGGGCGGCTTGACGCCTGTCTCCCGATAGTGGGAACCGTTTTGGAATAAAGAGGCCATCCAGAAATGCGGTGAGCAATTTCGTTCAAGAATGCACCGGCGAACTCGGCTATGAAGCATCAAAATTGGTGACAAGCCGCGCCTCGTTCTCTCTCATCATCCTCGGGCTTGACCCGAGGATCCATGGCTTCAAGGACAGATGGATGGTCGGGTCAAGCCCGACCATGACAAAGAGAGGTTTTGCTCCTTGCCAGAAATTGCGAATCCGAATCAAAATGGGAATGCCAAGACGTAAATGACTGAAATAATTGATGAGACGAACACCGGGCAGAAGCCGGATGCGGGCGGCTTTATGGATGGCGCAAAGGCCATTCTGCCGTTGATTGCCGCCGTTCTGCCGGTCGGGCTGGTCTATGGCGCGGTCGCCGCGGGCAAGGGGCTTTCCGTGCTCGAAGCCGCTCTGATGAGTGCGCTGGTCTTTGCCGGTGGCTCGCAATTCGTGGCCATGGACATCTGGACCCATCCGGCAAGCTGGGCGGGACTGGGCTTTGCCGCCCTTCTCGTGAATGTTCGCCATGTGCTGCTGTCTGCCTCCATCGGGCCGAAGATGACGGCATTTTCGACGCCGAAGAAATACGCCTCCATGCTGTTCCTGGCCGATGAAATCTGGGCAATCGCTGAAATGAAGGCGCGCGAGGCACGGCTCACCCCGGCGTGGTTTGCCGGTGTTGTGGCGCCGTTTTATGCCTCGTGGGTTCTCTCCTCCGTAGTGGGAGCGATTGGCGGCGCGCTTCTGGGTGATCCGGCGCTGGTCGGGCTGGATTTCGCCTTTCCGGCGGTCTTCATCGTGCTGATCATGAATTTCTGGCAGGGCAGACGCACGGGCGCGGTGCTGCTGGCCAGTGCCATCGCCGCCATTGGGGTGAAGTCGTTTACGGGCGGCGCCTGGTATATTGCCGCCGGGGCGCTGGCTGGCCTTGCCGTCGCAGCCTTCGCATCGCAGGGCGAGAAGACGGAGAACGGGGAGACGGTCGAATGACGCTCGAACTTTCGACACTGGTCGCCATTCTCGCCATGGCCGCCGCAACCATCCTCACCCGTGTTTCGGGCCTGTTTCTGATCGAACGCGTCAAACTCTCGGGCCGTGCTCGTCAGGCGCTGGAGGCCATTCCGCCCGCCGTGCTGATGGCGGTGGTGGCCCCGACAGCGCTGATGACAGGCATGGCCGAAACGATGGCCTGCGCCGTCACGGCACTGGCTGCCCTTCGTCTTCCGCTTCTCGCCGCCACGGCCATCGGGGTCGTCTGCGTGGCCGTTCTGCGCGCCATCGGGCTTTGATCAAACCGAGGCGTATTTCGCCGCCGTCGCCCGCAGGCGTTCGGAGTGTTCATAGATCTGGTCGAGCGTGTCGATGATGACACGTTCTTCCACTTCACCGTCGAACAGGCCGATATATTTGACCGAGCGGTTGAAATGCAGGCGCGCCAGCGGACGGCGGTTGTTGTCGTCAATGAGCACCGCGCAGTAAGATTTCGCATCGCGCATGAAGACGCGTTTTCCGGGAATCGTATCGCGCACAATGGCCTTGACGATCATGTAACCCTCGACCTCTTCGGGCGTCGTCACGACATCGGGCTCTTCCGGTGCGGCGTCTTCAATCTTTTCGACAACCTCCTGCGTGTCGGCCAGCGCATTGGTCAGGCGGCTTTTGACCGTATCCATGATCACATCGCGAAAGGCGGCTTTGACCACGCCCGTCAGCATTTCCTTGACCTGCGCCGTCAAGCGCCCCTCATAGACATCCGCCGCTACGAGACGCACGAAATCCTCGGTCGGATCATCGATCAGTTTGGCGATAACCTGCTTGATGCCGGAGGTGTATTTCAGCCGCTCGGCCGTTGCCAGAATGGCATCGACGTTGAAGGCGGCCTTCTCGAACTTCTTCAATTCATTGATGATGGTTGGCTGGAGGTCGGAAATGTCGAAGATCAGAAAGGGGCGGGCATCCAGCTTGTTCGGTTCTTCAAGGTCCGTGTAGAAATTGAAGGTCCGCCCGTTGGTCAGAATGGCGAACTTCGCCTTAGTGACGGTGAAATAGCGGAACAGCTGGTCGAGATGCTTCTTTTCCAGCGTCATGGAAATGGGCTTGCACTCGATCAGAATGCGAATGTCGCCATCGATCTTGATCGCGTAATCGACCTTTTCACCCTTCTTGCCCACGGCATCCGCCGTAAATTCGGGGATCACCTCGTTCGGGTCGAACACATCATAGCCGAGCGCCCGCAGAAACGGCAGGACAACAGCCGTTTTTGCCGCCTCCTCGGTCGCCATGGTGCTGGAATGCGATTTGACCCGTTCGGACAGGCTGCGGAGGCTCTCTTCCAGCGTGCTCATGCGATAACTCCAATTGCGAGTATTGATTAAAAATACACGTAAAAGGAATTTCGATGATTTGCAA
>Ga0209794_1001035_pt1 | contig 26545 bp, 29 predicted proteins | sample EBPBio232013_DNA_FD_185869 | JGI IMG/M metagenome (GOLD analysis project Ga0209794, IMG submission 185869) | Wastewater treatment Type I Accumulibacter community from EBPR Bioreactor in Madison, WI, USA - Reactor 1_5/23/2013_ DNA (SPAdes)... | ecosystem: Engineered > Bioreactor > EBPR >... | reverse complement strand
TTCGAGCCTCGACGGCCTCACCCCGCGGGAGTATCACCAACGGTCACAAGAGGACCAAACTCTGAACAGAGCTAACCTATAAACGCGGACTCCAAGGGGAGCAGGTCAAAGCGGAAGGTCCCGAGCGCCATCATCACGGTGCTAAGCATGAAGGCCCCCATCATGCAGGGCAAAGCGGGCCTCGGCCATCAGGTCGGAGAGCTGCTGGCGGACCTGCCGGGCGATCTCGACCGGGTCGGAGCCGGGACCCGCGTGGATGTGGATGTCGTCCACCTGCAGGCTGGAGCCGGACGCCGCACCACGGCCGGACATCAGCCGCCGGGTCTCGGTAGCGGGGAGCACGCGGCCCGCGGTAAGCGGGCTGAAATAATCGCCCTGGGCAAAGCCTTCGAGCCCTTGCTCGTTGATGCGGTAGAGGTGCCCCGGCAGCACCGGCCCGCCGGTCGCCCGTGCGCCCTCGACCCCAGAACCGACAGGGAGGGCTGCGGCGCCGCTCCGCCTGCGTCGCGCAGGGAGCGGACCTGTTCTGCCAACGCGCGAACGCGGGTCACAATGCAGGACACCGCCCTGAGAGCTATGGTGCTGGAATTGAAGTGCAACTTCTGCCCGGGAGGAGCGTGACATTCTTGGCGCTGGACCCAGAGCATCTCGGTGCCCCGAAGCATCCCTTGGACCAAAGCTCTTACCTTTCGGCCGGTGCAGAACGATCAAGTTCGTCCGATTTCGCGGAAGAGTTCGTACAAGAGAAGAGTACGAGCGATTCGTGATGCGGGGCCGGTCACGTATGGATGGGAGTGGCGGGATGAACCGCTGTGAGAGTGAGCCGGACTTGCTTGCGGAGAGGCCCTGCAGCGCTCGGCGACCGGGAACGCGCGTAAGTCAGTTGAAGGTTCGCGCTAGGTTGACGGTCGTTCAGTCACATATAATGTTAAGGCTCGCCAATGGCTTATTGCGGACTTTCAACCGAAGTTCCGAAATTTCCGCTCAGTTGAGGGTTCCGATACGTTGGCATTGTCCGCTTTAGCCCTGAAAACCCTTTGAAAACAGCCTTCAACGGCCAGTTTTGCTGTCCTGCGGCGCGCGCCCCGCACCGTCCTGAATAGGCCCGTTCGAGCGATTTCTGCAAGTTTTCTACAAGCCGCGTGGGCCCCAGAAAGTCGGCTCTAAGGTCTTGTAATGATTAGCGCTTCCGCCTTCTTCCGGGTTCTTCTGCAGTCTTCCGCCTTCTCTGCAAGACTCCCTGTCAACGCACACACACAGAAAAAATCCCCCCGACCCTTGAACCCCGGCTTGCCATCCCCACCTATGTGAATGTAAATAACATTTACACCGCAACCGAAGGAGACCTCACAATGACCGCCATCGCCGCCTGGCCGCGCAGTGCCGAAACGTGGCTCGACGAACGGGGCAAGGGGGCGTGGATCGCCGCCATGGTGCTCGGCTTCATCGTCTTCTGGCCCGTGGGCCTGGCCATTCTTGCCTATATGATCTGGGGAAAGCGCATGTTCAACAAATCCTGCAACCGTTCCTATCGCAACAACAGCCATGCCTGGGCGATGCACCGCCCCTCGGGCAACGCCGCCTTCGACGCCTACAAGACCGAGACGCTGAAGCGGCTGGAAGAGGAACAGGAGGCCTTCTCGGACTTCCTGCGCCGCCTGCGCGAAGCCAAGGACAAGGCCGAGTTCGACCAGTTCATGGATGACCGCGCCCGCCGCCGGGCCGACGAGGCCCGCAGCGTGCAGCCCGCCGACAACTGATCCAGACCCACCCAAGACCGATACCGAAAGGGGCCCAAGGGCCCCTTTTTCCTATTCCCACCAGCGGTCTATGGTGGCGATGTCCTCGTCCGACCAGCCCAGGTGATGGGCCAGTTCATGCACATAGACATGGGTCACCAGCGCATCCAGCGCGACATCGCCCCGGGCGCACCATTCGTCCAGGATCGCCGCGCGGAACAGCCAGATCATGTCCGGCTGCTGCGCCACATCCATCAGGGATTTCTGCGTCAGCGGTACGCCGTCATAAAGACCGGTCAGTTCCAGCGGGTCGTCGATCCCCAGCTCGTCGAGCATCTCGTCCGAGGCGATCTCCTCGATCTGGAGGGCCACGCCCCGCGCGGCTGAGGCGAAGGGCTCAGGCAGCGCGGTGATGGCGGCGTCGACCAGCGCCAGCATCTCGTCCATCGTCGGCGCGTGGCGCCCCTCCCAGCTCATGCGCCACGCCGCCACAGGCCGGGGGGCAGGCCATAGGCAGCCCGGAACGCGCGCGAGAAGGGAGCCGGATCGCCATAGCCGACCGCCAGCGCGATCTCGGTCACCGGGCGATGGGCCTCGGCCGGATCGCGCAGCATCCGCGCCGCCAGCGCCAGCCGCTCGCGGCTCAGCGCCGCGGCGAAACCGTCGTCCTCGCTCGCCAGCAGCCGCTGCACCTGCCGGGGCGAGATCCCCAGCTCGGCCGCGCAATCGTTCAGGCTCCAGCCGGGCCGCGCCGCCCGGGCCCGGATCAGCCCCCTGAGACGCAGGAGCGGCCCGGCCTCGCCCGCCTCGGCCCCGGCCGCCAGCCCCAGCAGGGTTCGCAGAACGGCGTGCAGCCCCGCCACCGGTGCCCCGCGCTCGGCCCCCTGAAAGAGGGCCAGCGCCGCCTCGGTCAGCAGGCGGCCATAGACCGGGTGATCGGACAGCCGATGCGGTCCGGGCGCGAAATCCGCCGCCACCAGCCGCTTGGGCAGCAGAAGCGAGGCGACCCTCAGCCCCGCGCGCCGCGAATGATCCAGCGTGAAGACCCTGTCGCTGTCGAAAAGCCCCACCTCGCCCGGATGCAGATCCAGCCGCCGCCCGGCCTGTTTGATGCCGCAGATGCCGTCGAATTGCAGGTTCACGTACCAGCAGGGTTCGGGCGAGGCGGCGATCCCGGCCGGCGTGCGCCGCACCTGATGGGCGCGGGCCGAAACGTGGTTCAGCGCCCCTTCGGGCATCGCATGGGAATGCACGACCGAGCGGAAGCCGCTGCGCGCGGCGCGCGGCAGATCCGGCGCCAGCGGGGTGAAGGCGGCGCAGATCCCCTCGCGGTAATAGTCGAAGGCTTCCTCGGCGCGCACGTCGCGCGTGTCCCAGATGCGGGGCGGGGCGGCGGCTTCGGTCATCGGGGTGGCGGCTTGGGTCATGGCCCGATGATGAACACTCTGCCAGGCTTCCGTCCAGTCAAAGCTGAGGGAGGATCAGATGACCACCTATGTTCTCGTCCATGGCGCCTGGCATACCGGCGCCGAATTCGAACCCGTGGCGCAGGCGATCCGGGCCGAGGGACACATCGTCCATTGCCCGACCATCGCCGGCAACCGCCCGGGCGACAGCAAGCGGGTGGGCCTCGACGAGGCCATCGCCTCGATCGTCGACTACCTGGCCGACAACGGGCTGAGCGATGTCGTGCTGCTGGGGCATTCCTATGGCGGCATGGTCATCACCGGCGTCGCCGACCGGGTGCCGCAGCGGATCCGGCGCCTGATCTACTGGAACGCTTTCGTCCCGAATGACGGCGAGGCGCTGAACGATCTGGTGCCGGCGCATTACGTGGCGCTCTTCGATGCCGTGTCGCAGGCCAGCCCCGACAATTCCGTGGTGCTGCCCTTCCCGATCTGGCGCGAGGGTTTCATCAACGACGCCGATCTGGCCACCGCGCAGGCCGCCTATGACGTGCTGAACCCGCATCCTTATGCCACCTTCACCGACCAGATCCGCTTGTCGAAGAACCCCGGCGAGATGGAGCTGGCGAAATCCTACCTCTATTGCACCGAGGATTGCGCCCTGCCGCAGAGCCATGGCTGGCACCCGCGGCTGTCCGAGAAGCTGGGCCTCTTCCGCCTTGTCGCGATCCCCGGCAGCCATGAGCTGTGTTTCACCGATCCGGCTGCGCTGGCCGCCGGCATCATCAAGGCCGGGCGCGACTGAACCCCCAAGCCTCAATGAACCCAAGGGGCGGGACGGGCGACGATATGGACAAATCGCGGCCGCTGGTTCAAGACAGCGGCCAACAGGAGTTCGCCATGACCGTCACCCGTTTCGCCCCGTCCCCCACCGGTTACCTGCATATCGGCAACCTGCGCACGGCGCTGTTCAACTACCTGATCGCGAAAAAGACCGGCGGGCAGTTCATCCTGCGCCTCGACGACACCGATCAGGAGCGGTCCAAGCAGGAATACGTGGACGGCATCCTGCACGATCTCGACTGGCTGGGCCTGCATTGGGACCGGATCGAGCGGCAGTCGGAACGGCTGGACCGCTACGGCGAGGTGGCGGAACAGCTGCGCGCCGCGGGCAAGTTCTACGAATGCTTCGAAAGCCCGACCGAGCTGGACCTCAAGCGCAAGAAGCAACTCAACATGGGCAAGCCCCCGGTCTATGACCGCGCGGCGCTGGCCCTGACCGAGGCCGACAAGGCCAAGTACCGCGCCGAGGGGCGCGAGGGCTATTGGCGTTTCGAGCTGGTGCAGGAGCGGATCGAATGGACCGACGGGATCCTCGGGCCGATCTCGATCGACGCGGCTTCGGTTTCGGACCCGGTGCTGATCCGCGCCGACGGGCAGGTGCTTTATACCTTCGCCTCGTCGGTCGATGACACCGATATGGGCGTGACCCATATCGTCCGCGGCGCCGACCATGTGACCAATACCGCGACGCAGATCCAGATCATCGAGGCCATCGGCGGCAGGCCGCCCGCCTTCGCCCACCATTCACTCCTGACCGGCGCGCAGGGCGAGGCGCTGTCCAAGCGGCTCGGCACCCTCTCGCTGCGCGATCTGCGCGCGCAGGGGGTGGAGCGGATGGCGCTGCTCAGCCTGATGGCCCGCCTCGGCTCCTCGCAGCCGGTCGAACTGCGCGCCAGTCTCGACGAAATCGCCGAAGGGTTCGACCTGTCGCAATTCGGCGCCGCGCCCACCAAGTTCGACGCCGAGGACCTCTGGCCGCTGACCCGCGCCCATGTCCAGGCGCTGCCCTATGAGGCGGTGGCCGACCGCCTCGCCGCGCTGGGCGTCCCGGCCGAGACCGCGCCCGCCTTCTGGGCCGTGGCCAAGGAGAACGTGACCAAGCTGGCCGATGTGGACGGCTGGTGGGCGCTCTGCCGCGACGGGGCGCAGCCGCTGGTCGCGCCCGAGGATGCCGAGTTCATCGCCGAGGCGATGAAACTGCTGCCGCCGCCGCCCTATAGCGCGACCTCCTGGTCGGAATGGACCAATGCGGTGAAGGCCGCAACCGGCCGCAAGGGCAAGGGCCTGTTCATGCCGCTGCGCAAGGCCGTCACCGGGATGGAGCACGGGCCAGACATGGCCTCGCTCATGCCGCTTCTGCAGAAAGTGCCGGGCCGGGGCTGAACGCTGGCCGCCAGACGGACACGCGCCGCCCTGCAACGGGCGGCGCGTTTCATTTCAGCCCGCGCGCCAGAAGCGGTGCAGACCTTCAACGTCGCCGCTGGTCAGAAGCGGCATCGCGGCCTTGAGCCGGTCGTCGGGCCAGTCCCACCAGCGCATCTCCTGCAGCAGGGCGATCCGCTCGGGCGTGAACCGCGCCCGGATCGGCCGGGCCGGATTGCCGCCGACGATGGCATAGGGCGCCACATCCTTCGTCACCAGCGCCCTTGTGCCGATCACCGCGCCGTCACCCACCGTGACGCCGGGCAGGATCACCGCCTCGGCGCCGATCCAGACGTCGTTGCCGATCACCGTGTCCCCGGCGGGCAGATAGCCGTTCGCGGCGCCCGCGAAAGCCTCGACCTCGGGCATCCAGAAGAAGGGGAAGGTGCTGATCCACTCGGCCCTGTGGCCCTGATTGCCGGCCATGATGAAGGCGGCCCCGGTGCCGATCGAGCAGAAACTGCCGATCACCAGCCGGTCGGCGCCCGGCTCGGGCGAGAGATAGCGGGCGCAATCGTCGAAGCCATGGCCGTGATACCAGCCGGAATAATAGCTGTAGCGGCCGACGAGGATGTTGGGATTGGTGACCAGACGGTCAAGGGTGATCCCCCGGAAGGGGCTGTCGAATACCTGGGTCATGAGGGACTCCGTTCTGAAGAACCTGCGCAGGGCAGGCGAAAACCCGGCGCGGACCAAGAGGTCCGGCCGCGATGCCCCAGCCGCAGGCGGGGCCGTCTTCAGGGGGTTCGTCGGGTCGCTTTCATGATCCTCTCCGCCTTTGGGGGCGGTATCTGCCGGGCCAGGATCGCCAAAGGGGCGGGCGGCGTCAAGGGAAGACGCCGCCCGCAGAACTCACTTGCCGGGCGCCGCCGGAGCCGCTGGCGCCACCGGCGGGACGACCCCCGGGACCACGGTGATCGGCCGGCGCGCCAGGATCTGGCGGTTGCCGCGCATGTCCTCGGCCACGAAGCGCAACTCGTAATCGCCGTTCTCGGCCGGAGCCCAGAGCATCACCCGCGACGAGCCGGGCGCGAGGTAATCATAGGTCAGCTCACCCGAGAAGTCCGCATTGCCCACCGGGCCGAGGTCGATCCAGCTGCGGCCATTGGCAGGCCCGGTGAAGTCGATGGCGAATTCGGTCCCCGGGCCCACCCGCTCGGGCGCGCTGAGCGTCGCCTGCGGCGCGGTCACTGTCAGCGGCCGGGTCAGCGCCGCCACGCGGCCCTCGGCCCCCTCGACGATATAGCGGATGTCATAGAGGCCCGGCGCCAGCGGCAGGATCAGCGACAGGGGATTGCCCTCGTTGACATAGGCATCTGCGGCGGCGGTATTGGTGCGCGTCGCGCCCGCCTCGATGACGTCGATGTAATCGCCTTCGCCGGCGGGGCCGGTCCAGCCCACGCTCAGCATTGTGCCCGCCATGGCGCTGTCGGGCGCCTCCAGCGCATAGGCGATGGCCGTGACCTCCAACGGTTGCGCGGCCAGGACGCGGGGATCCTGCCCCTCGACATGCTCGACATAGCGCAGGGTATAGCGGCCGGGCGTGGCGGGCACGGCAATCCGCGCGGGCAGGCCATCGCGCAGATAGACATAGCTCGGCACGGCGTTGAAACGGTCACTACCTTCCTCGATGATGTCCAGATAATCGCCGGGGTTCAGCGGCCCGCCCACCTCGACCGTCAGGCTGCTCAGCGCGGGCGCGCTGAGGGGCGCCGAGAGGTTGGCGTCCGGCAGCGGCCGCTCGAAGGGGCGGGTGAATTGCGGCACCTCGGGGTTGGTCCCGGCGACGAAACCGGCACCGAAGGAATAATCAAGCTCCGCATCGCCATTGAACAGGGTGCAGCGGGCTTCCTCGATGAAATACGAGCCCGGCGGGTCGAATTGCCAGGCGGCGCAGGCCGTGTCATCGGCGCAGGCCTGCTGGCACATCTCGGGCGTGCCCTCGGCGGGGAAGCTGATCTCGGCGGGGAACGCCCCGCCCAGGCCACGGCTGCGGCCGGTCGGCTGCAATTGCAGACCGTTCATGAACGCGGGGCCGGGATACCAGGGGCCGGGCTGCACCACGGGCTCGACCGGCAGCGGCTCGGGCTCGGGCTCCGCCACAGGTTCCGGGGCAGGCGCGGCCAGCGTCTGGGTCAGCGCCTCGGTCAGCGCCGCCGCGTCATCGGCCTGGAAATAGCGCCCGCCGGTTTCCTCGGCGAGGCACGCCACCTGCGCGCCTTCTTCGGCGCTGAGGCCGAAGCCCACCACATGCGCGGTGAAATTCACGCCCGAGGCTTCGAGTTCGCGCCCCAGGGCGCAGGGATCGGCCTCGCAGGTCTCGATCCCGTCCGTCACCAGCACCACCGTCGCCGGATCTTCCGAGGACCGCAGCACCTCGGCCGCGCGGCGCACCGCCTCGGTCAGGGGCGTGCGGCCCTGAAACCGCATCGTGTTCACGCGCTCGGCAATGGCCGAGGCGCTGCCCGGCGCGGGCTCGACCATCACCTCGATGTCGGAACAATCGCCCCGCCGGCGGTGGCCATAGGCGATGAGGCCCAGCGTCGCCGAAGGCGCCATTCCGGCCAGCACATCAGCCACCACGTTGCGGGCGATCTCCAGTTTCGGCACGCCGTCAATCTGGCCCCACATGGAGCCCGATCCGTCCATGACGATCATCGTGCGGGGGGTGACGGCGGTGGTCTGCGCCAGAACGGGCAGGGCGGTCGGAACGGCAAGGCCCAAAAGCAGCGGCCTGAGGAATGAAGGCATCTCGGAAATCCCGGTCGTTGAAAACCGGGAAGTATTCTCGCGCCTTGGCCCTCAAGGCAAGAGGGCGTCACGGGCTTGTCAGCCGCTCGCGGCGCGGATCAGGCGATCCGGCGGAACATCGATTCAGGGCCCGAATTGTCGAAGAAGGGGACGGATTCCTGCGGCCCCTCGCGCAGCACCGCCTCGGCCTCGGCCAGCACCACCTCGGTGATGAAGGGCAGGTCCAGCGCCCGGGCCTCGGCTAGGCCGATCCAGTGCAGATGGCTCAGCTCATCCGTCGCGCGCGAGAAATCGTCGGGATCGCCCGCCAGATCCTCGGCCCGCGCCAGGAAGAACCGCGCGTCGAAGCGGCGCGGACGGCCGGTCGGCGTGACGGCCCGGAACACGAAGCGCAGGCAATCGCCGGCGGGCAGCATCCCGGCGCTGGCGAAATCGGCCCAATCGGCGGGCGCCTCGCCCGGCCAGGTGCCGGGGCGGCCCAGCATGAGCCCGGCCTCTTCCCAAAGTTCGCGCACGGCGGCGGCCGCCATCGCCTCGGGCGTGGGCGCGGTGGCGGTCACCGGCAATTGCGCGAGGCGCCGGCGCTCGGCCTCGGGCAGGGGGGCGGCGGGGCTGACCTGACGGTCGCCGGGATCGACGGCGCCGCCCGGAAAGACGTATTTCGAGGGCATGAAGACCGCCCCCGCCCCGCGCTGGCCCATCAGGACGCGCGCGCGGTCGGTGCCGCCGTCGCGGACCAGAACGATCGTCGCGGCATCGCGGATCGGCGGCGGGGCGGGGGCTTCGTCCTTCATCGCGCGCTCAATCCTCGCCGCCGAATCCGTGCATCCGGCGCGACCATTGCAGCGCCACCAGCGCGCCCTTGAATCGCGGCAGCAGCCACAGCGCCATGACCAGCGCCAGGGTCCAGCAGAGCGTGATCATCACCCAGGGCTCAGGCCGGAACGCCAGGAAAACGGCCAGATACAGCGCCATGATGGATTTGCCGACCACCAGGATGGTCAGATAGGCCGGCCCGTCGTCGGCGCGGTGATGGTGCAGATCCTCGCCGCAATCGGGGCAGGTGTCGGCGACCTTCAGGTAACCCTTCATCATGTGCCCGGTGCCGCAATGGGGGCAGCGGCGCGACCAGCCCCGGCGCAGCGCCGGGCCCAGCGGGCGGTCGTCGACGGGTTCGGTCGAGGTGACGGTCAGGGTCATGAGCTGCCTTTCGTCGCGGACCGGCACGGCGGATTGCCCGGTCATGGTGGCGCACCGGCCTGTCGGGTTGGCATGTCGGGGTCGGCCAGAAGATGGTCCAAGCAAAGGGACAGGTCAAGTTCGCCTTTTACCGAAACCCTGCGACGGAATGACCGGCGTGGCCCGTTAGACAGGCATCAACGCGCCGGCACAGGCTTCGGCGCCGGATAGGAGAGAGAGAATGAACGCCAAGACCCTGACCGCCGTTGCGCTGCTGATGGCCGCCCTGCCGGCCGCGTCCTTCGCGCAAGGCGCCCCGGCCCGTCCGACGCCGCCGACCCTCGATTTCGCCACCGCCGATGCCGATGGCTCGGGCGGCATCTCGGCCGAGGAATGGACCGCCTATTCGGCGACGCTGCATACCGAGATGCGGGCCCAGCGGATGGCCGCCCGCGCCGATGCGCTGATCGCGGCCGGTGACGCGAATGGCGATACCGCGCTTGACCGCGACGAGTTGATCGCGGCGATGACCGCCCAGGCCGACGAGCGCCGCGAAGCGCGCGGCGAGGGCCGGGGCCGCATGGGCGCCATGATGGCGCGGCACCACGGCGGCGAGGACCACGGCCGCTGGGGCCGGGGCGGCGAGCGCGGCGAGATGCGTGGCGAGCGCGGCGGCGAGCGCCGTGAAATGCGCGGCGAGCGCGGCGGGGATCGCGGTCCGCGGGCGATGAGCGGCGAGCATTCCGGCGGGGGTGGCTTCACCCGGATCGACGCCAATGACGACGGTCAGATCGACGCCCAGGAACTCGCCCATGCGCAGGAAATGATCAACTGGATGGCGCAGCGTCCGGTCCGCAACTGATCCGTCCCGGCACGCGACGGTTGCACGATGCCCGCCCGGGCGCTAGGCCACGGCCTCGGCGCCCGGGAAACCAAGCCCCCGGCGACCTACCGGAATGTCATGCCAAGGGATACCATCGTCCGAATGACCGCCCCCGAGAGCGAGAGCCTCAGCGACGACGCGCTGCTCGGACGCTATGCGGCCGGGGATGCCTCGGCCGCGCGGGTGCTGGTGGATCGCCTGGCGCCGCGCGTCCTGCGGCTGGCCACCCGTCTGCTGCAGGACCGGGCCGAGGCCGAGGACGTGACGCAGGAGGCGCTGCTCAGGCTCTGGCAGATCGCGCCGCGCTGGGAAGCCGGGGGCGCCCAGCCCTCGACCTGGCTGCACCGGGTCGCGGTCAATCTGGCGACCGACCGGCTCAGACGGCGACGGGGCGTGGATTTCGACAGTATCGACGAGCCGGACGATCCCGCCCCGGCCGCGGTCGAGACGATGATCGAGGACGACCGCCGCCGGGCGCTGGATCAGGCCCTGGCTTCGCTGCCCGAACGGCAGCGCGTGGCGGTGGTGCTGCGCCATCTCGAGGGGATGACCAATCCCGAGATCGGCGCGGCAATGGGGATCGGGGTCGAGGCGGTGGAAAGCCTGACCGCGCGGGGAAAACGGCGTCTGGCCCAGCTGTTGCAGGGCCGGCGCGATGAATTGGGGTATGACCGATGACGACGGATCGCAGGACGGATGAGGCGGGCGGCTTCGACGAAAGCCTGCTCGACGCGCTCTTCGCCGAGGCCCGGGACGAGGTTCCGGCGCCCCTGCCGCAGGCTTTCGAGGCAAGGCTGGTGGCGGCGGCGCGGGCCGCGCAGCCCGGCGCCGCCGCGCCGCGACCCGGCTGGCTGGCGCGCGTCAGGGCGATGCTGGCCGATGTCGGCGGCGCGCCCTCGCTCGCCGGGATGGGCGTGGCGGGGTTGGCGGGTGTCTGGATCGGCTTTGCCGCGCCGGGCTCGACCTCGGATCTGGTGACGACCTTCTGGCAGGGGGCGGCCAGTGTCTCGCCCTCGGTTTCCGACTGGGCAGCGCCCGCCTCGGACGAGGCGCTGGCGCTGGGCGACCTGCTGACCCTGATCGGTGACGACACGCAATGAGGCGGATATGACCGAGCCTGTGACCAATCCCCCCGCTCCGCCCGCGGCGCCGCGGCCCCGCAAGCCGGGCCGCGGCCTGCGTGTTGCGCTGGTGCTGTCGGTGATGCTGAACCTTCTGGTGGTCGGCGTTCTGGCCGGTGGTGCCCTCCGCGGCCCGCATGGCGGCCCGCCCGGCCTGCCCGGACAGCCCGATATCCGCGCGCTCTGGCGGGCGCTGCCTGCCGAGGCGCGGGCCGACCTGCGCGACATGGGCCGCGAGCGCGGCTTTCCCGGCGAGCGGATGCCGCGCCCCAGCCGCGAGGAGCGCCGCGCCCGGGCCGACGAGATCAATGCCGGGATCCTCGCCGCGCTCCGGACCGAGCCCTTCGATGCCGCGGCCTTCTCGCGGCTGATCGACGGCGACCGCGAGGCGCTGGCCCGGCGCCTCGACGCCGCGCGCGAGGCTTTCGCTGCCGAAGTGGCGGCGCTGAGCCCGGCCGAGCGTCAGGCCATGGCCGAACGGTTGCAGGAATACTGGTCCCGGCGCGACTGACGGGGGGCGGCGTCTGCGGCCCGGACTAAAGCGCGCTGCCTTCGGGCGGCGTGCAGGGCCGGGGCGCGGTCAGGGGATCGGGGCCCAGCCCCTCGGCGGCGATCGCCTGCGCCATCGAGGCGCGCTCTTCGACCCGGGCGGCCAGTGCCCGAAGCGCCGGGAAATCCGCCAGCCGGAACCAGGCGCCGCCCGGCGCATAGAGCGCGGCCCAGCGCAAAGTCGTCGCGACATAGAGGTCCAGCACCGACAGCGCGCTGCCGCCGAACCAGGGCACGCTGCCGCACAGCGTGTCCAGAAGCCCGTAATGCCGCCGCATCCGTGCCGTGACACCCGCGTGCAACGCCGCCTCGGCGTCCGGCGCGTATTGGCCGGGATAGAAGATCATCCTCAGATCGGCATGCAGCGTGTTCGAGGCGAAGAACAGCCATTTCAGGAAACCCGCGCGCTCGGGCTCTCCGACCCCCGGTCCCAGCGCCCCGTGCCGGTCCACCAGCCACAGCAGCACCGCCGCCGTCTCGCTGATCGGGCCCTCGGCTGTCTCCAGCACCGGGATCAGCCCGGCGGGGTTCAGCCGCCGGTAGGCGGCGCTGTCCTGCTGGCGGGTGCGGCGGTCGACCAGCAGCGTGCGGAACGGCTGGTCCAGTTCCAGAAGCGCCAGCCGCACGATCAGCGAGGCATTGTCGGGGGCGTAATGCAGCACATAGGTCATCGCGGGTCCTTCCTCGGCCGCGGCGAGTGAAGCGCGCCCGCAGGCCGAGGGCAAGCCCCCGAAGCCCGGGCGACAGGGGGCAAACCGCGGCAGAGGCGCCACGGGCGCGCGGAAGATGCACGGGGGACTTGATTTCCAATCGCCTCCGTGCCGCAGGCATAGTAGCTTGCGCGCAATCGAATTTTGCCCGACCGGGCTGCCGCGAAACCCCGAGAGGCCTTTCCTAGATGCGCAAGCCGACGCTCAGCCGCCAGCTCTATCCGTTGCATGCCGGGAGGGGGGCTTTCCGCCGATTCCTGCGCGGTGCCGCCCTGGCGCTGTGCGGGCTGGGGATCGCCGCCGCGCCGGGGACTGCACAGGCGCAGGACGCCCCCGGGGGGCGGTCCGCCTTCCATGATGTCGGCGGCCGCATCATGATCGACTACAGCGCCTTCACGCTGACCCGCGGGGGCGATTTCGATCTGCTGGGCGTGCATTACCTGCAGAACATCAACGATTGGCTCGCCTTCGGCGTCGGCGCCAGCGCCCCCATCGCCGGGGGCAATTACGGCGGCTTCTTCGCCGCCGACGTGACGCTGCACGCACAGCGCGACATCGGCCGGAACTTCTTTGTCAACGCGGGCCTCGCGGTGGGCGCAGGGGCGGGCGGGGCCAGCGTCAACGGCATCCGCCGCCTGTCGGGCGAGGGTTTCTATACCCGCGCCTATGCCGGGATCGGCTATCACTTCCGGCGCTTCAGCGCCGGCGTGAACTATGCGCGCGTGGCCATCGCCGGGTCCGAGCTGAACGATTCCACGCTGAATTTCTTCGTCCAGGTGCCGTTCTCCTTCGCGGTGGGCCGCTTCGCCGACGCGGGACAGGTCCTGACCTCCGACGACTTCCGCGCGCCGCAGCACCAGAACATCGTCTCGCTGCAATTCAACCATGTGCAGCAGATCAACCCGACCGGGCTCTACCAGGGCACCATCGGCTTTGCCTCGACCCAGTTCACGCATTTCCACACGCCGAACATCTATTCCTATTTCGGCGTGGATATCGGCGCGACCGGCCTTCTGTGGTACAATCAGGCCCATGGCGGGATCGGCGGACGGGTGGCGCTGGGCCGCAACGTCAACCTCTATGCGCAGCTCGGCATCGGCAGCGGCGGCTGGGTGACGGATACGATCGACACCGGCCCCGGCTTCATCATCTATCCCAAGGTGACGCTGGAATACCTCTGGGGCAACGGGGTGGGGACCACGGTCTCGGCGGGCTATTTCTACGCGCCCTTCGGCACCTCGCGGAACTGGACGGTAGGCGTCGGCCTCAACTACCACCTGTCGCATCCCGAACGCCGGGGCGGCGGGGTGCTGGCGGGGGCCGAGTACACGCTGCGCGGCATCCGGCTGCATACGTTCGGCCGCGTCACCTCGCCCATCTTCTACAACGGGCGCGAATCCGAGGGGCTGACCATGGTCGCGCTCCAGGCGGATTACATGCTGAACGACCGCTGGTATCTGGCTGGCCAGATTGCCGCGGCGACCAATGCCTTCCGCGGTTTCGCGGGCTATGCCGAGGGCTTCTTCGGCGCCGGCTGGCAGACCCGTCCCTTCGCCGGCGGTCGCCTTCAGGGCTATGCGCAGGTGCTCTACGGCCTCAACGACGTGGGCGTCGATCCGGCCCGCGAAGTGGGCGCGCTGCTCTATCCCTCCATCGGCGTGAACTACTACCTGAACGAGCGCGTCTCGATCTACGGCCAGCTTGGCGCGACGATCTCGCTGGGGCGCTACATGAATGCCGCGATGACGAATTCCTGGCGCAACACCTCGATCGGCCTCGGCATGACCTACCGCTTCTCGCTGCCGACGCGCTCCTGAGGGGCGGTCAGGGGGTGACCCCGGCGGGGCAGGGGCGGCTTTCCCCCTGTGCCCCGGCCGAGGGGATGCTATAACGCGGCCATCCAGCCCAGGAGCCCGCCATGTCCGTGCAACTCACCCCCATCGACCGTGCCAAATACGCCGCCGCCCGCCGCGCCGTGGATCTTGTCGAGGACGGGATGAAGGTGGGCCTCGGCACCGGCTCGACCGCCGCCTGGATGGTCCGCACCCTGGCCGAACGCGCCCGGGACGAGGGGCTGCGGCTGACCTGCGTGCCGACCTCGGCCCGGACCGGCGACCTGGGGCGCGACCTGGGGCTGAAGATCGTCTCGCTGGAAGAGGCCGGCTGGCTGGACCTGACCATCGACGGCACCGACGAATTCGACGCCGACCTCACGCTGATCAAGGGCGGCGGCGGGGCGCATCTGATGGAAAAGATCGTGGCCACGGCCAGCGACCGGATGGTGGTGATCACCGATGCCTCGAAAGAGGTGAAGACGCTGGGCAATTTCCCGCTGCCGGTCGAGGTGATCCCCTTCGGCTGGCAGGCCAGCCGCATGCTGATCGAGGAATTGCTGAACGCCATGGATGTGATGGGCACCTCGGCTCGGCTGCGGATGAACGGCGAGCGGCCCTTCGTCACCGACCAGGGCAACCATATCCTCGACCTGGCGCTGGGCCGGATCGGCAACCCGCGGCAATTGTCGCTGGCGCTGAACCAGGTGCCGGGCGTGGTGGAAAACGGGCTCTTCATCGACATTTGCGACGCGGTGGTGATCGGCTACGGCGACGGGCGGGTCGAGATGCGCGACATCGCCTCTGGCACGGTCGAGCATGAGAGGATCGTCTTCGAGGAGACGGACAACATCTTCAAGGACCTTTGAGCCCGCGGCGGTGTTGCCCCGAAAGGGCGTATTTCCGGCAGAATGAAGCAGGCGGGCGGCGCTTGCCCTCGGGCGCTTGTTCTCCGGCGGCGGGCCCATTACCTAGACGGGACGCGGCCGCCTGGAGAGAATGATGCCCGATTTCGACTACGACCTTTTTGTCATCGGCGGCGGCTCGGGCGGCGTGCGCGCGGCGCGGATCGCGGCGGGCGAGTATGGCGCCAAGGTCGCCATGGCCGAGGAATACCGCATGGGCGGCACCTGCGTGATCCGCGGTTGCGTGCCGAAGAAGCTGATGGTCTTCGCCGCGGGCCATGGCGCCGCGATGGACGAGGGCGCGGCCTATGGCTGGCAGGTCGAGAAGGGGCGCTTCGACTGGATGGCCTTCCGCCACCGGCTGGATGCGGAACTGAACCGGCTCGAATCCATCTATGCCCGCAACGCCGAAAGCGCGGGCGTGACGATCTTCCACCAGCGCGCCACCGTCTCGGGCGCGCATGAGGTGACGCTGGCGGATGGCCGCAAGCTCGCCTGCAAGCACATCCTCATCGCCACCGGCGGCACGCCCTTCGTGCCCGAACCCTTCCGCGAGGCCGGCGCCTGGACCTCGAACGAGGTGTTCCTGTCGGACCGCCTACCCGCCTCCATCCTGGTGCTCGGCGGCGGTTTCATCGCCTGCGAGATGGCGGGGATCTTTCAGGGGCTGGGGAGCCAGGTCACGCTGATGTACCGCGGGCGCCAGATCCTGCGCGGCTTCGACGCCGATCTGCAGGAGCATGTGGCGGCGGCGCTGGTCGGTCAGGGTATCGCGCTGGAGGTCAACACCGACCTGACCGCGCTGGAGCGGCTGGAAGACGGCCGGTTCCGTGCCACCGACAGCCAGGGTCGCACCCGCGCGTTCGAGGCGGTGCTCTTCGCCACCGGGCGCAAGCCCAACACGGCGGGGCTGGGGCTGGAGACGGCGGGCGTGAAGCTCGGCGAGGGCGGCGCGGTGATCGTCGATGCCTTCAGCCAGACCAACGTGCCCTCGATCTTCGCCGTGGGCGATGTCACGGACCGTATCCAGCTCACCCCCGTGGCGATCCGCGAGGGCCATGCCTTTGCCGATACCGTCTTCGGCGGCAAACCGGTCAAGGTCGATCACACCAACGTCCCCTCGGCCGTCTTCACCCGGCCCGAGGCGGGGACCGTCGGCCTGACCGAGGAGGAGGCGCGCCGCGATCATGCGGTCGATGTCTATGTCGCCAGCTTCCGCCCCATGCAGACCGCCTTCATCGGCGCCGAGACCAAGGCGCTGTTCAAGCTGGTCGTCGACCGTGACAGCCGCCGCGTGCTGGGCTGTCATATCGTCGCACCCGGGGCGGGCGAATTGATCCAGATCGCCGGGGTCGCAGTCAAGATGGGCGCCACCAAGGACGATTTCGACGCCACGATCGCGGTGCATCCGACGATGAGCGAGGAACTGGTGCTGATGAAGAAGCCCACCCGCTGAGGGCGGGCTTCGGTTAAAATGCCCGTCAGACCGGCGGGGCGGCGGCGGATTTGGCTTGAATCCCCGTCGCGCGTGCCCAATTGAGGGCATGATACGCGAGTGATGACAGACCTGAACCAAGGAGAGGCCATGTCAGGCAACAGTGGAGGCCCCTGGGGCGGCGGTGGTAACCGCGGCAACTCGGGTGGGGGCGGCAATCGCCCCGGCGGCAACGGCGGCGGCAACAACAACGGTCCCGAGCGGCCCCCGCTCCCTGAAATCGAGGACATCGTGAAGAAGGGCCAACAGCAGCTGAAGGTGATCTTCGGCGGCCGCGGCAATGGCGGTGGCACTGGCGGATCGGGCCGCGGCGGATCGGGTCCGGGCATCACCGGGCGCGGTGTCCTGATTGGCCTGGCGGCGCTGGGGGCGCTGTGGATCTATGCCTCGGTCTATCAGGTGCGGCCGGAAGAACGGTCGGTCGAACTGCTCTTCGGGCAGGAAAGCAGCACCGGCAGCCCCGGTCTGAACTTTGCCCCCTGGCCGATCATCCAGGCCGAGATCGTGCAGACCACGACCGAACGCATCACCGAGGTCGGCACCGGCCGCTCGGCGCTGGATTCGGGCCTGATGCTGACCCGTGACGAGGCGGTGGTGGACATCGAATTCCAGGTCGTCTGGAACGTGACCAACCCGTCGGATTTCCTGTTCAACCTGGCCGATCCGACCAACACGGTGCGGGCAGCGTCTGAATCGGCGATGCGCGACATCATCGCGCGGTCGGAACTCTCGCCGATCCTCAACCGCGACCGCGAGGCGATCGCCGCCGAACTCAGGACCGCGGTGCAGGAGATCCTCGACGATTACGAATCGGGGATCCAGGTGATCCGGATCAACTTCGACCGCGCCGACCCCCCGCGCGAGGTGATCGACAGCTTCCGCGAAGTGCAGGCCGCCCGGCAGGAGCGTGACCGGCTGGAGCGTCAGGCCGACGCCTATGCCAACCGGGTTCTGGCCGGTGCCCGCGGTGAGGCCGCGCAGGTGCTGGAAGAGGCCGAGGCCTACCGCGCCGAGGTGATCAACAACGCCGAGGGTGAAGCCAGCCGCTTCCTGTCGGTCTGGGCCGAATACCGCAACGCCCCCGAGGTGACGCGCGAGCGTATGTATCTGGAAACCATGGAGCGCGTGCTGGGCGGCATGGATCTGACGATCCTCGACAATGTGACGGGCGAGGGCGGTTCGGGTGTCGTGCCCTATCTGCCGCTCGACAGCCTGCGGCGCGATCCGGCCACCGCCACGCCCCGCGCCGCGCAGACCAGCCAGGGGAGCAACTGATGAAACGGCTCACGCTTCTGATCCCCGCGGCGATCATTGCCGGCGCGATTGCGCTGTCGGCCATGTTCATCGTCGACGAACGCGAAAACGTGCTGGTCCTGCGCTTCGGCCAGGTCGAGCAGATCCGCACCGATCCCGGCCTCTATTTCCGGCTGCCCTTCTTCGACCAGGTGGTGCGCTACGATTCGCGCATCCTCGGCCTGCAATCGCAGCCGCTCGAGGTTACCCCGGCCGATGACCGCCGCCTGGTGGTCGATGCCTTCCTGCGCTGGCGCATCTCGGATGTGCAGCAGTTCCGGCAGGCCGTGGGCACCGAAGGCGTGCGCGCCGCCCAGGTCCGGATCGAGCGCATCCTGAACGCCGCCATCCGGCAGGTGCTGGGTTCTGTCCCCTCGAACGCGGTGCTGTCCGAGGACCGGACGGGGCTGATGAACCAGATCCGCGATGTGACGCGGCGCGAGGCGCTCTCGCTGGGTGTCGACGTGATCGACGTGCGGCTGACCCGCACCGACCTGCCCGAGCAGAACCTCGCCGCCACCTATGCGCGGATGCGCGCGGAACGCGAACGCGAGGCGGCGGACGAGATCGCCCGGGGTAACGAAGCCGCGCAGCGGGTTCGTGCCCAGGCCGACCGGACGGTGGTGGAACTCGTCTCCTCGGCCCGCCGCGACAGCGAGATTGTCCGCGGTGAAGCCGATGCGCAGCGCAACCGGATCTATGCCGAAGCCTTCGGCCAGGATCCCGAGTTCTTCGCCTTCTCGCGCTCGCTCACGTCCTATGAACGGGCGCTGACCGGCTCGAACACCGCCATGGTGCTGAGCCCGGACAGCGATTTCTTCCGCTTCCTGCGGCAGATCGACCCGAACGGGGCCGCCGCCGCCGGACAGGCGACCGAGGAGCAGACCAGCGCCGATGCCGCGGTTGCGGCCCCGGCCGAGCCCGAACCGGCCGCCCCCGAAGAACCGGAGGCAACGCCGGCCCCGGCACCGGCCGAAGCCCCCGCCGAGGAACCGGCGCCCGCCGCCGGCAACTGACCGTCCCGCGCCCCCGCCTCGGGGGCGCGGCCTTTTCGGGACCCCGCGATGACCGGCCATCCCCTGCTTGACCCCGGCGAGAAGATCCTGGCCGAGATCTGCCCCGACCGCGGCCGTTACTGGCGCGACCACGGGGTGCTGGCCGTGGCGCTGATGGCGCTGGCCGGTGTGGTGCTCTGGGCCACCGGCACGCCCTATCCGGCCATTGGCTCGCTGGGCGCGATCCTCGCGGTCGGGGTGCGCGCCGCCTATCTGGCGTCGGAAACGCTGGGCCTGCGGTGGTTCCTGACCGACCGCCGGGTGATCCTGCCGGGCCAGCGCTCCGTGCCGCTCTTGGAACTGGAAACCGTCCGCACGCTTCTGGGCGACGTGCAGCTCATCACCCGATCGGGCGACAAGCATCTGCTTAAGCATGTGGCAGACGGCGCCGGGCTGGTGGCGAAAATCCTGCAAGCGCGCGAGCGGCGGGCGAAACGCCGCGCAGCCTGAGGCGCGCACGAACGCTTTACTGGCCGATAACGGGATTCGGTCCACCCTTTGCATGAAGCATGGGGTTTGTCCGATGAGCGCTGCCGTCTCTGCCGAAATCCTGATTCTCCTGTCGCTTGCCCTGGCATTGCTCTGGCGCCTGCCCGGCCTTGCGCCGATACGGCAGGCCTTCCTGACGCGGCGCCCGGCGCTGATCCTCGAACCTGGCGAGCGGATCCTGGCCCAGATCCGCCCCGATCCCCGGATGCTGGGCCTGCTGGCGCTGATCCTCCTGGCCGCGACGATGACCGCCGCGCTGGCCGAGCAGCTGGCCTTCGGCGCCGGGCCTGCGGTGTCCTACCTGCTCCTTGCCCCGTTTCTGCTGGCGGGTCTTGCCTATCTGGCGCAGGCCGCCGGCAGCCGCTGGACCGTCACCGACCGTCGCATCATCACCGACCTCGGTGCCAGCCTGCCGCTGGTCGAGATCGGGCGCATCGCCGTCGCGCCCGCCCGGCTGCGGCTCGACGGTCGGGGGAGCCAGTCGCTGCGGCTGACGGGCCTTGCCGATGCCCATGGCGCGGCGCGGATGATCTGCGGGCTGGTGGCGCGCGGCATGGGGCAGGGATCCAGCCCGCACCCCCGCAGGCCCGCACAACCCCGGTAGCGTCGCCCGCCGTCCGGCGCTATAAGCCGCCCGGGCCCCGTGCCGGGGCGCAACCGAGGCGGCGCGCATGATCCTTCATTTTGACAACGCACGGCTGATCGACCCCGAAGCCGGGACCGACGCCCAGGGCAGCCTCACCGTCATTGACGGCAAGATTGCCGCGCTGAACCAGCCCGCCCCCGCCGGCGCCGCCCGCGTCGATGCGCGCGGCCGATGCCTGGCGCCCGGGATTGTCGATTGGGGCGTCCATGTCGGCGAACCCGGTGCGCGGCACAAGGAAAGCTACCGCTCGGCCGGGCTGGCCGCGGCCGCGGGCGGCGTGACCACCTTCATCACCCGCCCCGACACCACGCCGGTGACCGACACGCCCGAGGCGCTGGATTTCCTCGCCCGCCGCGCCGGGGTCGAGGCTTTGGTCAACGTCCGCCACATGGCCGCCCTGACCCGTGGCCGCGACGGGCGCGAGATGGCCGAGATCGGCTTCCTGCTGGACGCGGGCGCCGTGGCCTTCACCGATGGCGAGCGGGTGACGCGCGATACCAAGGTCCTGTCGCGCTGCCTGACCTATGCACGGTCGCTGGGGGCGCTGGTCGTGGGCCATCCGCAGGACCCGGGGCTTTCCGCCGGGGCCGCCGTCACCTCGGGCAAGTTCGCCTCGCTCCGGGGCCTGCCGGGCGTCTCGCCGATGGCAGAACGGATGGGCTTTGACCGCGATATGGCGCTGATCGAGATGACCGGCGCGCGCTATCACGCCGACCAGATCACTTGCGCCCGCACCCTGCCGGCGCTGGAACGGGCCAAGAAGAACGGGCTCGACGTCACCGCGGGCGTGTCGATCCACCACCTGACGCTGAACGATTTCGATGTGGGCGATTACCGCACCTTCTTCAAGCTGACCCCGCCGCTCCGCTCCGAAGACGACCGGCTGGCGGTGATCGAGGCCGTGGCCTCGGGTCTCATCGACGTGATCGGCTCGATGCACACGCCGCAGGACGAGGAATCGAAACGCCTGCCCTATGAAGAGGCCGCGCCCGGCGCCGTGGGGCTGGAAACTCTGCTGCCCGCGGCGCTGAGGCTCTATCACAACGGCCACCTGACCCTGCCGCAGCTCTGGCGCGCGCTCAGCCTGAACCCGGCGAAACGGCTGGGCCTGCCCGCCGGGCGGCTGGGGGCGGGCGCCCCCGCCGACCTCGTGCTCTTCGACGCCGATGCGCCCTTCGTGCTGGACCGCTTCACGCTGCGCTCGAAGTCGAAGAACTCGCCCTTTGACGGCGCAAGGCTGCAGGGTAAGGTTCTGGCAACCTATGTCGCCGGTGCGCCGGTCTATCAGCGCGAGGCCGCCTGATGCTGCCAGAGATTACCACCGCGCCCCTGACGCTGGCCCTGATCGGCATCGGCGCGTATCTTTTGGGCTCCATCCCCTTCGGCGTGGTGATCACCCGCGCGCTGGGGCTGGGCGATGTGCGCAAGATCGGCTCGGGCAATATCGGCGCGACCAATGTGCTGAGGACCGGCAACAAGGGCGCTGCCGCCGCGACGCTGCTGCTGGACGCGGGCAAGGGCGGTGTGGCGGTGTTGATCGCCCGCGCCATCGCCGGATCGGACGCGGCGCAGCTGGCGGCGCTGGCCTCGTTCCTGGGGCATCTGTTTCCGGTCTGGTTGGGGTTCCGGGGCGGCAAGGGCGTGGCGACCTTTCTTGGCACCGTGCTGGCGCTGGCCTGGCCGGTGGGCCTGGCCTGCTGCGCCACCTGGCTTGCGGCTTTCGCGCTGCTGCGCATCTCCTCGGCCTCGGCGCTGATCGCCACCGCCTCGGCCGCAGCCTGGCTCTGGTGGCTGGGGCCGCAGACGATGATCCTGCTGGCGCTGGTGCTGGCGGCGCTGGTCTGGTTCCGGCATTCTACCAATATCCGCCGGCTGATGGCCGGCACCGAACCCCGCGTCGGCAAGCGCCAGGGGTGACGGGCCTGCCCCCTCGGCGCTGACGCGCCTCACGCCGCGCCCGGGTTGCGACAACGGCGCGCGCGCGGCGCGTTGCCGCAGTGCGGCATCGCGCCCGATGGCGGCAACGCCGGCCAAAAGCCATATCCCGGTAAATCCTTTATCCCGGAGATACCAATGGCCGCTGCCGACATCGCCGTCCCCCATCCCCGCCGCTCGCTGGCCTATCGCCTGCCGATCCTCGGCCCGATGGCCCGCGAATGGACCGAGGGCGACCCGGATTTCCCCCTCTATGTGATCTTGGCGCTGGTCTCGATCTGGGGCATCGCCATCACCCTTTTCGGCCTTCCCGCGCTCTACCTGCCGGCGGTGGTCGCCGCGCCCCTCATGGTGGTCATGCTGGTGCTGATCACCCGGGGCTGAGACGCGCTGTCGCCTCGCCCCTGCCGCCGGAACGCGCTAAGGTACGCGCAACGATGGAGGCAGCGATGCAGAAGACAGCGGTGGATGTGCTGATTTCGGGCGGCGGCGTGGCGGGGCTGGCCGCTGCCGCCGCCTTCGGCTCGGCGGGCTATTCGGTGATCTGCCTCGATCCGGCGCCGCCGGTGACCTCGGGCGAGGCGCCCGGCGCCGACCTCAGGACCACGGCCTTCCTGCAACCCTCGATCCCGGTGCTGCAGGCGGCGGGGCTCTGGGCGCGACTCGAACCCCATGCCATGGCCTTGCAGGTCATGCGCATCGTCGACGCGGGCGGGGCAGAGCCGGTGGCCCGCGTGGTCCATGATTTCGACGCCGCCGATGTCTCGGCCCAGCCCTTCGGCTGGAACCTGCCCAACTGGCTGCTGCGGCGCGAATTCGTCGCCCGGCTGGAGGAGCTGCCGGGGGTCGATTTCCGCCCCGGCGTGGCGACCCGCCGCCTGCTGACCCGCGACCGCGAGGCGCTGGTCTGGCTGTCGGACGGTAGCCGGATCACCGCGCGGCTGGTCGTGGCCGCAGATGGCCGTCATTCGCCGGTGCGCAAGGCGCTGGGGATCGGCGTCAAGACCACCCGCTACGGGCAGAAGGCGCTGGCCTTCGCCGTGACCCACCCAGATCCGCACGAGAATGTCTCGACCGAGGTCCACCGCTCGGGCGGCCCCTTCACCCTGGTGCCGCTGCCCGACCATCAGGGCAAACCCTGCTCGGCCGTGGTCTGGATGGAGACGGGACCCGAGGTCGACCGGCTGAAATCCCTGAGCCGCGAGGATTTCGCCCAGGCGATGAACACCCGCAGCGGCGGGCTTTTCGGCTGGCTGGAACAGGCCTCGGCCCTGACCGTCTGGCCGATCATCACCCAGCAGGCGGAACGCTTCATCGGTCAAAGGACCGCGCTGATGGCCGAGGCCGCGCATGTCGTGCCGCCGATCGGCGCGCAGGGGCTGAACATGAGCCTCGGCGACCTCACCGCGCTCATCGACCTCGCCACGCCCGAGACGCTGGGCGAACCCGCCCCGCTCGAGGCCTACCAGCGCCGCCGCTGGCCCGAGGTGACGCTGCGGCTCGCCGGGGTCGACGCGCTGAACCGCGCCTCGATGATCGAGGCCCGCCCCCTGCGCGACGCCCGCGCGGCGACACTGAACGCGCTCTATTCGCTGGCGCCGGTGCGCAAGGGGCTGATGCAGCTGGGGATCGGCATGCGTTGATCCGGGCCGCGCGCCCGTGGCGGACCCCGGGGGTTTCACACCCCCGGACCCCCGTGGAGTATTTCGGGCAAGATGATGGGTGCAGGGTTTCGTTAACCTTGATCTTCGCGCCTCAAATATCCCGGGGGTCCGGGGGCTGGCCCCCGGCGCGTGCCGCTGGCGCGACGCTCAGATCTCGGCCGCGGCCAGCGCCTCGGCGATGACCTGTTCGTCGCCGATATGGTTCATCAGGATCAGGATCAGCCGCGCGTTGAAAGCGTCGCTTTCGGCCTTGGTCTTGCCCTCATGCGCGTCGATCAGGCGCTGGTAGACGTCATCGGCATGGGGCGTGTTACGGGTCAGGATCAGGGACATCTCAGGCCTCCTTGCCAAGCGCGCGGTTCAGCGCCGCTTCCACGGCCACGCGGTCGAAGCCGGGCCAGCGCGCGGCGACATGCTGGTCGGGGCGGATCAGGTAGAGGGCGGCCGGGGCCTCGCCCAGATAGCGTTCCTTCAGCGCCGGTGAGGTGTCGGGGGCAAGCGCGATTACCTCGATCTCGACACCCGGCACGGTCAGGCCGGTCGGAACCTCAACCCCGATGGCCAGCAGATGGAAGCGCGGCGCCGTCCGTCCGCCGAGGCGTTCCAGCAGGAAGCCCTCGCCCAGCGGCAGGTCGGGGCAGGGGGCGCCGGGGCGGGCGCGGGCCGGGCCCTGGGGCAGCGCGTCGGGCGTGTTCAGCGGCGAGCCGTCATAGGTGCAGGGCACCGACAGCCGCCCCGAATTGACGAAGGGCCGGGCGAAATCGTGCCGCTCGGACAGGTCCAGCACCGCGTCGCGGAAGATCCGGCTGGTTTCCGACTTCGGCGTGATGAAATCGGTCGAGCGGGTGGAGTTGAGGATATTCTCCTTCGCGCCATGGATCCGCTCGATATCGTAGCTGTCGAGCAGGCTTTCAGGCGCCGTCCCGTCCTGGATGAGCTTCAGCTTCCATGCGAGGTTGTCGGTATCCTGCAGCCCGGAATTCGCGCCGCGCGCCCCGAAGGGCGAGACCTGATGCGCCGAATCCCCGGCAAAGATCACCCGTCCTTCGTGGAATTTCTCCATCCGGCGGCACTGGAAGGTATAGATCGAGGACCATTCAAGTTCGTACTGGATATCCTCGCCCAGCATGGCCTTCAGCCGCTTGTCGATATTGGCCGGGTCCAGCTCTTTCTCGCGGTCGATGTCCCAGCCGATCTGGAAGTCGATGCGCCAGACATTGTCCGGCTGCTTGTGCAGCAGCGCCGACTGGCCGCGGTTGAAGGGCGGGTCGAACCAGAACCAGCGCTCGGTCGGGAAATCGGCCTCCATTACCACATCGGCGATGAGGAAATTGTCCTGGAACACCTCGCCCACGAAATCGAGGCCCAGCATCCGCCGCACCGGCGAGCCGGCGCCGTCGCAGGCGATCAGCCAGTCGGCGCGCAGGGAATAGGGCCCCTCGGGCGTGTCTATGCTCAGCATCACATGGTCGGGCTGCTGGTCGATCGCCGTGAGCTTGTTCTTGCCGCGCAGTTCGATGGGCGCGCCCTCGGCCTGCAGCGCGCGGACCCGGGCGACCAGGTAATCCTCGAAATAATACTGTTGCAGGTTGATGAAGGCCGGGAACTTATGGCCTTTTTCTGGAAGAAGGTTGAATTCGTACACTTGACGGTCGTCGAAGAAGACCTTGCCCAGGTTCCAGACCACGCCCTTGTCGACCATCGGCACGCCACAGCCCAGCCGGTCGAGGATCTCCAGCGGGCGCTTGGCGAAGCAGATGGCGCGCGAGCCGAAGCTCACCTTGTCGTTGTCGTCGATGACCAGCACCTCGACGCCCATCTGCGCGAGGTCGATGGCCAGCGCCAGACCCACCGGTCCCGCGCCGACCACCACCGCCGTGTGGCGTGCGGGGGTGGCCGCGTCCTGATCGGGGTGGCGGGCATAGGGGTAGAGCGGGGTTTCGAAAATCTTGGTCTGGGCGGTCATGGCCCTTCCTCCGTCAGGCGAAATAGGCCTGTGCACTGGGCACGCGGCCGAATTCCAGGTGGAAATCGTCCAGTTGCGGCGGCGCGATCCCGGCGTCGCCGATCATCGTATGCGCCTGTCCGCGGTGATGGATCTGGTGCTGGAAGAGGTGCAGCAGGATCGGCCCGACCCGTTCGGTCACCGGCCCGCCGCGCCGCAGGGTGACACGGGGCGCATCGAGCAGCGCGGGCGTCAGCCGCTGGCAGAAGGAGGCGAGCCGCATGTCCGCCGCCGCCTGTTCCGCCGCCAGCCCGGCGACCGAGCCCTGCGTCACGGCCTCGTCAAAGGCGCGGGGGCCGAGCCCGCCTTCCTCCAGCGCGTCGAGGTAATAGAGATCGACCTTCCAGATATGGTTCAGCGTCTCTTTCAGCGAGGGGAAGAACCCGGGGCGGGGCGCCGCGAACTCGGCGTCCGACAGCCCGGCAATGGCCCCGTAGAGCGTGGCATTCGCCCAGGCGTTGTTCAGGGCCATGGTCAGGAACGGGTCGCGCATCGGCTCACCCCTGGAGATCGGCCCACATCTTCTGGTCGCGTTCGGCGGTCCAGATGCGGGGGGTGTCGAGGCCGCGGGCTTCGTCATAGGCGCGGGCGACGTTGAAGGGCAGGCAATGCTCGTAGATCGC
>Ga0209794_1001034_pt1 | contig 26567 bp, 21 predicted proteins | sample EBPBio232013_DNA_FD_185869 | JGI IMG/M metagenome (GOLD analysis project Ga0209794, IMG submission 185869) | Wastewater treatment Type I Accumulibacter community from EBPR Bioreactor in Madison, WI, USA - Reactor 1_5/23/2013_ DNA (SPAdes)... | ecosystem: Engineered > Bioreactor > EBPR >... | reverse complement strand
CCAGCAGCAGCGCGGCGGCCAGCAGCAGCCAGCGGACGATGACCTTGAGCATGCGTGCAGACTAGCACGCCGCCCGGGTCACGAGGAGGGCGCGCCTGCGCCCGTATCAGGACGAGGGCGCGCCTGCGCCCTCGCGGTCGAGCACGCCGCAGGCCAGCTGCATGCGCTGCATCACCGCCGCCAGGTCCTGCGCCTGCAGCGCCACCGGCAGCCGCGCCAGCGGCAGCGTGCCCAGCGCGGCGCGCAGGTGGAAGAGGTCGACGTCGACGTCGGCGCGCAGGTCGAACACGGCCAGGTCGCGCAGGCCGCCGGCAGCCATGCGCTCGCCCAGGCGCGCGCAGGCGTAGCCCAGCGCGAGGCGGCGGCCGCGCTCGTGGTCCAGCTCGGCGGCCGGCGTCACCAGCACGCGGTCGAGGTCGGCGGCGTCGGCCACCAGGCCCGGCGGCAAGCCCCAGTCGGTCATCAGCAGGCGGCCGATCTCGGCGGCGCACAGGCCCAGGCGGTCCTGCTCGGCACGCTCGCGCGCCAGCAGGCCGCGGCTGGGCAGCTTGGCCAGGATGCCGCGCGGCGTGGTCGCCACCAGCGCCACGCGGCCCAGGAACGACAGCACCACGGCGCTGACCAGCGAGCCGCGGTCGTCCAGCCCGAGGGCTTGCGTCAGACGTTGGGCCAGTTCGCTGGCCATCGCGCTGGCGGTCCAGGTCTCGTCGAGCAGCCGCTTGCGCTCGGGCGTGTCGGACATGAACGACGAGCGCACGATGTACTGCAGGCACAGGCTGCGCACCGTGTTCAGCCCCAGGTAGGTGACGGCCTGGCCGATGCTGTCCACCGCGCGGTTGAGGGCGTACAGCGGCGAGTTGACGGCGGCCAGCACCTTGGCGGCAATCAGCGGCTCGGCGCTGATCAGGTCGACCAGCTGCGCCGAGCTGGCGCCGCCGAAGAAGTCGGGCGACAGCAGGTGGTGCAGCAGCCGCGGCGGCCGCGGCACGTCCTTGAACACCGTCAGCACCGCGGCCTGGCGCTCCGCCGGCAGCTCGACGGCCGGGCGCGGGCGGAAGTCGGCCAGCTCGGCCGGCACCGGCACGGCGGCTGCGGCCGTGGCCTGGGCGGCGGCAATGGCGTCGGCGGCGGCCGCCGCGGCGCTGGGCGTGCGCGCCGCGGCCGTACCCGGCGCGCGTGGCGTGCTTGGCGTGCGGCCTGCGGCCGCGGGCCGCGGCGGCGTCGCCGCCGGCTGCGGCCGGCGCGCGGCCGGCGGCGGTTGCCGGCTCGATCGGCGGGCGAGCATCAACAGGGCGCCGACGCCGATCAAGGCCAGCGCGGCCGGCGCCATCCACAACAGGTTCATCGCGGCGATCCTTCCATCCGGCCGCAGCGGCGGCGGCCAGAAAATGTCTGTCAGGCATTGTTGATGGCGCGCGCGGCCATCGATCGCCGGAACTGGGCTGCTCCAGGCCCCCAGTTCAGCGGCGCTGCAGCCAGGCGCTGTAGCGCGACATCGCCCAGCAGAAGACGAAGTAGATCGCCGCAACGAAGAGGTAGATCTCCGTGCCGAAGCCCTGCCACTGGGCGTCGGCCGCGGCGCGCTTGGCCGCCGTCATCAGGTCGAAGATGCCGACCACGACGACGATGGACGTGGCCTTGAAGAACGCGATGAAGACGTTCACCAGCGCCGGCTGCACGGCGCGCAGCGCCTGCGGCAACAGCACCGTCGACAGCGTGGTCCAGCGCGTAAGCCCGAGCGCCATGGCGGCCTCGGCCTGCCCCCGCGGCACGGCCTGCAGGCCGCCGCGGATGACCTCGGCCAGGTAGGCCGCGGTGAACCCCGCAAAAGCGACGAAGACCCGCAGCAGCTTGGACAGGTCCATGCCCTGCGGCAGGAACAGCGGAATCATCACGCTGACCAGGAACAGCACCGCCAGCAGCGGCACCGCGCGCACGAGCTCGATGTAGGCCACCGCCAGCGCGCGCGCCACGCCGGCTTGCGCCGAATGCCGCAGCACCGCCAGCGCCACGGCCAGCGGAAAGCCGGCCGCCAGCCCCATCGCAGCCAGTAGCAGCGTGACGGGCAGGCCGCCCCATTGGTCGTCGCCCACCACCGGCAGCCCGAACATGCCACCGTGCATCAGCACGCCGAAGGCGGCCAGCGCCAGCATCCACAGCAAGGCCAGCCCGGGCCGCCACAGGCGCGGCCAGGCCGACAGCGCCAGCGCCGCCAGCAGCACCACCATCGCCAGCGCGGCGCGCCACTGCTGGTCGAACGGGTAGCTGCCGAAGAGGATCAGGCGCAGCTTGTCGCCCACCACCGCCCAGCAGGCGCCCACGCCGGGGGCGCGGCAGGCCTCGGGTCCGGCGGCGCCGGTGCTGAACACCGCCTGCACCAGCGCCCAGCGCAGGAATTGCCAGCCCAGCAGCACGCTGATGGTGCCCAGCAGCAGCGTCGTCAGCGTGGACCCGGGCGAGTTGAAGAACAGGCGGCGCAGCCGCAACCATGGCCCAGGGCGCGGCGGCGCTGCAGACCCGCCGGCAACGCCAGCCGTCGCCATCAGGGCCGCCCCCAGCCGCGCTGGCTGCGCCGCTCGAAGGCGTGCATCAGCGCGCTGACCAGCAGGCTGACCAGCACGTAGAACGCCATCACGACGGCCATCACCTCGACCGCCTGACCGGTGTCGGTCAACATAGTGTTGCTCACGGCCATGAAGTCCTGGTAGCCGATCGCCACCGCCAACGTGCTGTTCTTGAATAGGCCCAGGTACTCGCTGGTCAGCGCCGGCAGCCCGATGCGCAGCGCCTGCGGCAGGATGACCCGCGCCAGCACGGTGTGCCGCCGCAGCCCGAGCGCCGCCGCGGCCTGCCACTGGCCGGCCGGCAGCGCCTCGACGGCGGCGCGAACGATCTCGGCGACGAAGGCGGCGGTGTAGAGCGACAGCCCGATGAACAGCGCCAGGAACTCCGGCGTCATCGACAGGCCGCCGCTGATCTGCAGCCCGTCCGGCCGCGGCCATTGCCAGCCCCAGTGGCCGGCATCGTCGACGCCGAACCAGGCCAGGTGCACGCCGCGGTTGGTGGCCAGCAGCCAATGCCGGCCGCCATCAATAGCGCCGGGGACACCGGCGAGGTCGGCGGCTGCCGGCAACTCCAGCACCAGCCCGTACCAGAAGAAGATGTGCAGCAACACCGGCACGTTGCGCATCAGCTCGACGTAGCCGCCGCACAGCGCGCGCGCCAGCGCGTTGCCCGACATCCGGCCCAGGCCGACGAGCAGGCCAAACAGCGTGGCCGCGACGATGGCCGCCGCGGTGATCTTCAGCGAGTTCAGCGCGCCGGCGGCAAAGGCCTTGGCGAAGCTGTCGACGCCGGCCTGGAAGCTGAGCGGCGAATCGAAGACCGGCGTCGTCGCCGGCTGCCACAGGAAGTCGAAGCCGGTGCGGATGCCGCGTGCGCGCAGATGCTCCGCCGTCAGGTGGAACATCAGGAACAAGGCGCCGCCCAGCAGCCCGAAGGCAAGCGCCTGGCGCAGCACGGCCGCGGCGCGGCTGCCGGGCCGCGGCCGGGCAGGCGAGGGCGGCGGCCGCTGCTGCTGCACGCGCCGCGTCAGCGCATCGGGAAGGCGTACATCAGCCCGCCTTGCGAGGCCAGCCGGTTGGGCCCGCGCGGCATGCCGCTGGCGGCAAAGGCGCGCTCCCACATCTCGCCGAAGTTGCCCACCTGGGTGATGACCTGCAGCGCCCAGTCCTTCTCCAGACCCATCGACGGGCCGAGGTCGCCGTCGGCGCCCAGCAGCCGCTTGACGTCGGGGTCCGTCGACGCCGCGAAACCGCCGACGTTCTTCGACGTGATGTTCAGCTCCTCGGCCGCCACCTGGGCGTTCCAGACGTAGCGCGCGATGTCCAGCCAGCGGTCGTCGCCCTTGCGCACCGCGCCGGCCAGCGGCTCGCGGCCGTGCAGTTCGGGCAGCAGCAGATAGTCGGCGGCCTGCGCTCCCAACGTGCCACGGAAGCTGGCCAGCGCCGAGACGTTGTGGAAGATCGCGTCGCAGCGCTTGCCGAGGAAGGCCTTGCGCATCTGCTCGCCCTCGGCAAAGGCCACCGGCTTGTAGCGCACCTTGATCTTGCCGAAGTACTCGGCCGCGTTGGTCTCGCCGGGGCCGGCGATCATGCAGACGCTGGCGCCGCCCAGCTTGGCGGTGGAGGCCACCTTCAGCGCCTTGGGCACCATCACGCCCCAGGTGTCGTAGAAGTTCACCGCGGTGAACTGCACGCCCGACTTGGTCTCGCGCGTCATGGTCCAGGTGATGTTGGCGTAGGCCACGTCGACCTCGCCCGACTGCACCGCCACCAGCCGCTGCGGCGGCGTCAGGCTGACGAACTTGACCTTGCTGGCGTCGCCGAACACCGCCGCCGCCAGCGCGCGGCAGGAATCGGCGTCGATGCCGCGCATCACGCCCTGGCTGTCGGGCAGCGAGAAGTTGGCCGAACTGCCGATGACGCCGCAGTTGAGCGCGCCGCGGGCCTTGACGGCGGCCAGCGTGGGCGAGGCCGCCGGTGCCGGCGCCGGAGCGGTCTGCGCAAAGGTCGGGGTGCCGGCGGTGAGTGCGGCCAGCGTGGCCAGGGCGGGTGCGAAGCGTTTCATCGAAGATCTCCTCGGGGGTGGATTCAGCGGCCGCCGGCGGTCTCGGCCAGCGCGGCCAGGCAGGCGTCGATTTCCTCGGGCTCGTTGTAGTAGTGCGGCGAGATGCGGATGCCGTCGCCGCGCGCCGACACGCTGATGCCGCGTGCCGCCAGCCGTTCGCGCAGGCCATCGGCATCGGCGCAGCGCAGGCTGAAGATGCCGGCGCGCGCCGTCGGCGGCGTGACGAGCGGCAGGCCCAGCCGTCGAGCGCCGTCGACGAGGTGGCCGCCCAGCCATTGCACGCGCCGGTGCACCAGCGGCCAGCCGATGCGCTCGAAGAAGTCCAGCGTCGCGTCCAGCCCGTAGACGGCCGGGATGTTGACGTGGGCGTACTGCAACTGCCCCGGATCGTCCAGGTTGCCGTAGCCGCGGAAGGCGGCGTCCATCAGCGCACGGGCGCGGGTCGACGTCACCAGCACGCCGATGCCGAAGCCCGACAGCATCCACTTGAAGAACGACGCCGCATAGATGTCGACCAGCGACAGGTCGGTCGGCACCGCGCCCAGCGCCTGCATGCCGTCGACCATCAGCAACGCGCCGTGCTCGCGGCAGGCGCGGCCCAGCCGCGGCAGGTCGAGCGTGGTGCCGGTGCTCCAATGCGTCTGCGACACGGCCAGCACGCACAGGCCGCTGCCCGGTTGCCCGTCTTGCGATGAATGCCGTGTGTCCGGCGGCGCGCCCAACAGCGCATCCAACAGCGCGGCTTCGCGCGCCGCCTCGTCGCCGATCGGCACCGGCACGAGCTCGACGCCCGCCGGCCGCGCGCGCGACCACGCGCCCACCAGCGACGGAAACTCGTCGGCCGCCATCAGCACCCGGCTGCCCGGCGGCAGGCGCAGGCTGTGCGCGGCCAGGTTCAGGCCTTCGGTGGTGTTGGAGACGAAGACCACGTCGGCCGGTTCCACCGACAGCCAGGCCGCCAAGCGCGCGCGCAGCGCCTGCGTCTGCGCCAGCCATTGCGGGCGGGCATCGAAGCCCCGGCTCTTGACCTCGTCGTAGAAGCGCGCCACCGCGGCGCCGTGGCCCTGCCAGCACAGGCCCGCGGCGGCGGTGTCCAGGTAGATGCGGCCGTGCAGGTGGGGGAAGGCGCTGCGCAGCGCCCGGGCGTCGCCCAGAGGCGCATCGACGGAGGAGGTGAGGCTGCCCATCCGCGGATTCAGCGATTTAACATTGTGTTGAAGGCTTCAACAGCGCGTTTACAATCGACTGTAGGCCGTGCGCCCGAACCATGTCAAGCCAGCGACGATGACCCCGCCATGACCGCCCGAACCGCGCCTGCCGTATCCGCCGCGCGCGCCCGGACGCTGGCCGCCGAGCGCCGGCAACTGATGCAGGCGCTGCACCCGGTGGTGCAGATGCTGGGCACCATCGTCGGCCACCACGTCGAGGTGGTGTTGCACGACCTGACGCAGCCGCAACGCTCCATCGTCGCCATCGCCAACGGGCACGTGTCCAACCGGCGCATCGGCAACCCCATCCTCAGCGGCCCGAAGGATGACCGCGGGTTTGCCGCTGCCCGCCAGACGCTGACGCAGCGCGGCCAGGCGGTGCATTCCATCGTCGACGGCTACCCCACGCTGACGCGCGCCGGCACGCGGCTGAAGTCGTCGACCGTGGTCTTCCGCGATGCCGCCGGCGAGCCTTTTGCAGCGCTGTGCCTGAACGCCGACCTGACCATCGCCGAGGCGGCGCACGCCTGGCTGAGCCGGCTGCTGCAGGGCGCGGCTGCAGCGGCGCCGGCGTCGGCGGAACCGCCCGACATGGACGCGCTGATGCACGAGATCATCGGCGACGCCGTGCGCCGCCTGGGCAAGCCGGTGGCGCTGATGAACAAGGAAGAAAAGGTGCAGGCCGTGCAGGCCATGATGCAGCGCGGCCTGTTCATCGTGAAGGGCGGCGTCGGCCGCGCCGCCGCGTCGCTGGGCGTGACGCGCTTCACCATCTACAACTACCTGGAACTGCTGCGCCGGCGCGGCGACGGCGCTGCCGGCAACGGCACGCCGGCGGGCCACGCGCAGCGCCCTAAGCCCGCAACGCGCGCGCGTGGTGCGCCAGGTGCTCGGCGATGAAGCTGGCCACGAAGTAGTAGCCGTGGTCGTAGCCGGCTTGCAGCCGCAGGGTCAGCGGGTGGCCGGCGGCGGCGCAGGCGGCGCGCAGCCGCTCGGGCTGCAACTGCGTGGCCAGGAACTCGTCGGCCTCGCCCTGGTCGACCAGCAGCGGCAGCCGTTCCTTCGCGCCGGCGATCAAGGCCACCGCGTCGTGCGCGGCCCAGGCCGCGCGGTCGTCGCCCAGGTAGGCGGCGAAGGCCTTCTGGCCCCAGGGCACCTGCGACGGCGCGACGATGGGCGCGAACGCCGACACGCTGGCGTAGCGCCCCGGGTGGCGCAGCGCCAGCGTCAGCGCGCCGTGGCCGCCCATCGAATGGCCGCTGATGCTGCGCCGCCCGGTGGTGGCGAACTGCGCTTCCACCAGCGCCGGCAGTTCGTGCACCACGTAGTCTTCCATCCGGTAGTGCGGCGCCCACGGCGGCTGCGTGGCGTCGAGGTAGAAGCCGGCGCCCTGGCCGAGGTCGAAGGCCGGGTCGTCGGCGACGCCTTCGCCGCGCGGGCTGGTGTCGGGCACCACGACGATCAGGCCGTGCTGCGCGGCGGCCGCCTGCGCGCCGGCCTTGGTGATGAAGTTCTGCTCGTTGCAGGTCAGCCCCGACAACCAGTACAGCACCGGGCAGCGCTCGCCGCGCAGCGCCGCCGGCGGCAGGTACAGGGCGAAGCGCATCTCGCAGCCCAGCGTCGGGGACGCGTGCTGCCACACCTCCTGCCGGCCGCCGAAGCAGGCGTGCTGTTCGACTGATTTCATGCGTTGGCTCCGGTGAAGCGCGCGCTCATGGCCGCGGATGGACGCTGCCGCAATCGGCCGCGGCCAGCAGGGAACGGGGACGGGCGCGGCTCATCGTGTCCTTGGCTCAAGGGTTGTTCGACGCGCTGCGCGCCTGGCGCAGCGCCTTGACGGTCTCGCCCAGCGTGATGACGGCCAGCGCGTAGTAGCTCGACCAGTTGTAGCGCGTGATGGCGTAGAAGTTCTCGGTGCCGGCCACGTGGCTGGGCGCGGCGTCGCCGTTGTGCAGTTCCACCAGCGCCAGCGGCCCGGCGTGGGTGGTGGCGGCGGCTTCCAGCGCGGCGCCTTGCTCGGCCATCTGCGCGGCGCTGAAGCTGGGCTTGATGTCGGGCGCCAGCAGCAACGCGCGGCCCGGTCCCTCGGGCGGCGGCTGCACGGCGTAGTGGGTGGCCATGCCGCGCTGCCAGCCGTGCGCCTGCAGGTAGTGCGCGACGCTGCCGATCACGTCGGGCAGGCTGCGCTGCAGGTCGATGTGGCCGTCGCCGTCGAAATCGACGGCATGTCGGTTGATGCTGCCCGGCAGGAACTGCGGCCAGCCGATGGCGCCGGCGTACGAGCCCTTGATCTCGCCGGCGCGCTGGCCTTCGCGGCGCGCCAGCACCAGCAGTTCTTCCAGCTCGGCGCGGAACAGGGCGCTGCGGTCGCTGCGCCCGCTGGGGAAGTCGAAGGCCAGCGTGGCCAGCGCGTCCAGCACGCGGAAGTTGCCCATCACGCGGCCGTAGAAGGTCTCGACGCCGACGATGCCCACCACCACTTCGGGCGGCACGCCGTATTCGCTTTCAGCCCGCTGCAGGCTGTCTTCGTTGGCCTGCCAGAAGTCGAGCCCGGCAGCGACGCGGCGCGGCTCGATGAAGCGTTCGCGGTAGGCCGCCCAGTTCTTGGCCGTGCCGGCGGGCGGCGGCATGATGAGCTGGGCCACGCGCGGCAACTGGCGCGCGTCGGCCAGTTGCAGCATCACCCAGGCTTGGTCCCAGCCGCGGCGCGCGGCCACCTCGGCGGCAAAGGCGCTCAGCTCGGGGCGGCCGCGGTAAGGCGTGCCGGCTTCCGTGGTGGCGGGCTGGGCGCGCGCGCGCGGCGGCTTGGCGGCGGCGGCCGGCGGCGCCAGCAGCGAGGCGCTGAGCGAGATGACGAACGCCAGCGAGGCCAGCGAGGCCAGGCCCGGGCGGCACGACAGGCTTGGCGCAGACATGCGGCCGATTATCGGCGCTGCTGCGCCGCCGTCCGCTTGAACGCGGCCCACCAGCGGCGCAGCGACAGCGCCGGGCGGCCGGCGGCCGCGGGTGCATAACGCGCAAGATCGAGGGCGTCGAGCTGCGCGGCCAGCGCGTCGCCGCTCGCGCCCAAGGCCTGGCGCACGCGTTCGGCGCGCCGCCGCGGCGGGTCGTGCGCGGCGACGCTGACGCCCAGCGCCGCCAGCACCGCGGCCACGCGCCGCTGCAGGCGCTGCCAGGGGTCCTGGCGGTGACGGTCCCACAACGCCCACAGCGCGCCGGCGATGCTGATGGCGCACAGCACGCCGATCAGCAGCGTGCTGAGGTCGGCCCAGCCCGGCGCCTCGAAGCCCAGCTTCTTCAACAGGTTGAGCTGCTCGCCGCGCGAGTAGTTCAGCACCCACTGGTTCCAGCGGTTGTTCAGCGCCTCCCAGGCCTGGCGCAGGCGCTGCGCCATCGCGGGGTCGACGCTGCCCAGCGCCTGCGCCATCAGCCCCGGCGGCGGCTGCAGGTTGCGGCTGACGCGGATGCGCTCGGGCGCCACCGCGGCCGTGGGGTCCACGCGCACCCAGCCCAGGCCGCGCTGCCAGAACTCGGCCCAGGCGTGGGCGTGGCTCTGCCGCACGACGTAGTAGCCGTCCACCGGCAACGGGTCGCTGCCCTGGTAGCCGGTGACGATGCGCGCCGGCACGTCCATCGCCCGCATCATCACGACGAAGGCGGCGGCGAAATGCTCGCAAAAGCCCAGCCGGCGCTCGAACCAGAACTCGTCGACCGCGTCGCGGCCGTAGCTGCCGGGTTCCAGCGTGTAGCTGTAGTCGTGGTCGCGGATGTGGGCCAGCAGTTGCTCGGCCAGCGCGCGGCCGTCGGCGCCGGCGTTGCGCGGCTGGTCGCGCAGGGCGCGCGCCCACAGCAGGCTGCGCGGGTTGTAGCCGGCGGGCAGGCCGAGGTCGTCGGCCGCGTTGGGCAGTGCGTCCAGCGGGCCCAGGCGGAACTCGGTGAAGGCGCGCGCCTGCAGCCGCAGCCGCTCGGTCACCGGGCGGTCGAGCTGCCATTGCGCGTCGGCGCGCAGCAGCGGGCCGTAGGCCTCGATCTCGGGCGCGGCGCCGGCGCGGTCGGGCGTCAGCTCCAGCAGCGGCAGCAGGTTCAGGCGGCTGGGCTCGAGCGTCATCTCGTAGTCGATGCCGCTGCCGAACACCACCGGCTCGCCGCGCCGCCGCGGCCACGGGGCGAAGCCGGCGGCGCTGCGCGTCCACTCGCGGCCGTCGAAGCGGCTGAGCACCGGGCCACGGAAGTACATCTGCTCGGCCGCCGGCACCGGACCCAGGAAGCGCACGCGCAGCGCGATGCTTTCGTCGTTGGCGATCTGCGCCACGCCGCCCATCTGCAGCGTGCCCGACAGTCCGGTGCGGCCGGCGGCGTCCTGCGGCACGCCCCACAGCGGCGCCAGGCGCGGGAACAGCACGAACAGCAGCACCATCAGCGGCAGGCCCAGCAGCGCGGCGCGCGCGGCCAGCGCGCCGGCGCGCTGCAGCGACGGCCGGCCCACCGGCATGTGGGCCAGCACCAGCGCCGTCAGCAGGCCCCACACCGAGACCAGCATCGACAGCGCCACCGCCAGCGATTGCGAATACAGAAAGTTCGTCAGCACCAGGAAGAAGCCGAGGAAGAAGACGACCAGCGCGTCGCGCCGGGCGCGCAGTTCCAGCGTCTTCAGCGCCATCAGCATCACCAGCAAGATGACGCCGGCCTCGCGGCCGAGCAGGGTGCGTTCGCTCCACGCGGTGAGCGCCACCGCCAGCGCCAGCACCAGGCCGACCTGCCAGCGCGGCGGCAGCGGCGCGCCGCGCAGCGCCAAGCGGCCGCGCCACAGCAGCACCACGGCGGCCAGCAGCCCGCACCACGGCGGCAGGTGGTCGAGGTGGGGCAACACCGTCCAGGCGATGACGCCCAGCACGAACAGCGTGTCGCGCGCTTCGCGCGGCAGGCGTTGCCAGGCATCGCGAATGCTCATGGCGCCGCCGTCACGTCACCACAAGGCCAGCAGGTCCAGCGCGGCGCGGCGGTGGGCGTCGCCGCGGCCGCTGTCGAGGCTGCGGCCCGGCAGCGTCAGCCGGAAGGCATGGCCTTCGCGCTCGGCCAGCAGCACCCAGGCCGCCAGGCGCGACAGGCGCTGCTCGGCATCGGCGCCGCGCGCGGCCTGCCAGTCCAGCGTCAGCTCGGGCGCGGCGTGGCCGGCGGTGTCGCGGCTGACCCATTCGCCGCTCTTGGCCACCTTCTTCCACAGCACCTGGCGCAGCGTGTCGCCGCGGCGCCAGGCGCGCACGCCATCGAGCTCGGCGCCTTCGCCGCGTGCCGGCTGCGCGTGCGGCTCGCCGGGGCGCGCCAGCGCCGGCGGCAGCGGCGGCGCCGGCACCTCGGGCCGCGGCCAGGCCAGCGCTTGCGCCGCCGGCCGCCACACCGTCCAGGCGCGGAACAGGCCGAAGGGAAACAGCGTCTCGGCCACCAGCGCCGGCACCGGCTGCAGGCCGCGCCGCGGCGGGCGCATGCTCATGCGCGCGCTGGCCTGGCCTTGCGCCGGCACGTCGGTCCAGACGAAGCTGCTGCCGTGCGCGGCGCGGTCCTCGAAGCGCAGCGCCAGGCCGTGGCGTTCGGCGCCGGGGTTGATGCAGACGATCTCCAGCAGCGCCGCGTCGCCGGCGAACACCGGCGCCACCGGGCGCAGGTGCAGCGTCAGCCCGCGCAGCGTGGCGTGCGTGAGGTGCATCGACACCAGGCCGGCGCCGGCCAGCAAAAAGGTCAGCGCATAACCGAGATTCAACTGGTAGTTGATCGAGGCCAGCAGCATCAGCACCAGCGTCAGCGCGAACACCAGACCGGCGCGCGTGGGCAGGATGTAGATGTTGCCCTGGGTCAGCGTCCAGTTGTCGGTGAGCGGCAGCCGCGCCAGCCACCAGCCGCGCACGCGTCGCCGCCAATGCTGGATCACGGAATCGGCACCGCCTCGACCATCGCGCGCACCTGCTCGATGGCGCCGCGGCCGCAGCCGGGCAGCGGCACCAGGCGGTGGGCGATGGCCTGCGGCAGGATGGCCTGCACGTCGTCGGGCGCCACGTAGTCGCGGCCGGCCATCAGCGCGCGCGCCTTGGCCACGCGCAGCACGGCGATGCCGGCGCGCGGCGACAGCCCGTCGACGAACCACTGCCCCGAGCGCGTGGCCGCGATCAGCGCCTGCAGGTAATCGAGCAGCGGCTCGGCCGCGTGCACCTGCAGCACGCGGGCCTGCGCGGCCTGCAGCTCGGCCGGCAGCATCACCGGCTGCAGCCGGGCGCTGGCCTGGCGGCGGTCGACGCCGGTGAGCAGCGCGCGTTCCGACGCCCGGTCGGGGTAGCCCAGCGTGATGCGCAGCAGGAAGCGGTCGAGCTGCGACTCGGGCAGCGGGTAGGTGCCGAGCTGGTCGCTGGGGTTCTGCGTGCCGATCACGAAGAACGGCTCGGGCAGCGCGCGCGTCTCGTTGTCGACCGAGACCTGGTGCTCTTCCATCGCCTCCAGCAGCGCGCTCTGCGTCTTGGGGCCGGCGCGGTTGATCTCGTCGGCCAGCAGCACCTGCGCGAAGACGGGGCCCTGATGAAAGACAAAGCGGTCGCTGGCGCGCTCGAAGACACTGACGCCGACCAGGTCGCTGGGCATCAGGTCGGCGGTGAACTGCACGCGCGAAAACTTCAGCCCCAGCGAGACCGCCAGCGCATGCGCCAGCGTGGTCTTGCCGACGCCGGGCACGTCCTCGATCAGCAGGTGGCCGCCGGCCAACAGGCAGGCCACGCAGTCCTCGATCTGTAAGCGTTTACCGACGATGATCGTGCTAATCTGGTCCACCAGCCCGGAAAGCTGGCGCGCGGTGTCCGGTTGCATGCGGCCCGACCATAGCGGAAAAAACACGAGACGAAGCGACCGATGAGCACCCTGTTCTACAGCCATACCGATTGCCGCCTGCACGACATGGGCGCCGGCCACCCGGAATGCCCCCAGCGGCTGGACGCCATCTCCGACCACCTGCTGGCCACCGGCCTCGACATCGCGCTGCAGTTCAAGGACGCGCCGCTGGCCACGCTGGAACAGCTGGAGCGCGCGCATTCGGCCGGCTACGTGATGCAGCTGAAAGACCTGCTGGAACAGGTGCAGGCCGCCGGCGAGCCCAAGGCGCTGGACCCCGACACCCTGGCCTGCCCCGGCACCTGGCGCGCCGCGCTGCGCGCCGCCGGCGCCGCGGTGGCGGCCACCGACGACGTGATTGCCGGGCGCGCCAGCAACGCCTTCTGCGCGGTGCGCCCGCCCGGCCACCACGCCACGCGCGACGAGACCATGGGCTTTTGCTTCTTCAACAACGTGGCGGTGGCGGCGCGCCATGCGCTGGACGTGCATGGCCTGCAGCGCGTGGCGATCATCGACTTCGACGTGCACCACGGCAACGGCACCGAAGACATCATCGCCGGCGACGACCGCGTGCTGATGTGCAGCTTCTTCCAGCACCCGCTGTACCCCTACAGCGGCGCGGTGCCCAAGGGCACCAACATGGTCAACGTGCCGATTCCGCCGTACACCCGCGGCGCCGAACTGCGCGAGATCATCGACGCGATGTGGACGCCGCGGCTCAACGAATTCCGCCCGCAGATGCTGTTCATCTCCGCCGGCTTCGATGCCCACCGCGAAGACGACCTGGGCCAGCTCGGCCTGGTCGAGGCCGACTACGAATGGATCACGCGCCGGCTGTTCGACGTGGCGCAGCGCCATTGCGGCGGCCGCATCGTGTCGTGCCTGGAAGGCGGCTACTCGCTGAGCGCGCTGGCGCGCAGCGTGGCCACGCACGTGCGCGTGCTGGCCGACCTGTGACGGCCCGCCGGCGACGATGCAGCAGCCGCTGACGATCGACGAGCTCGGCCGGCTCCTCGAATCGCTGCTGCGGCCCTCGGCGCTGGTCGAGGCGGCCGTCATCGCCGGCTGCCTGCTGCTGGCCTGGGCCATCGTGCGCGGCCTGCGCGGGCCCGAGCCCAAGCCCGACTCCATCTGGTTCGGCGAAGGCGTGGTCGGCGGCGTGCTGTTCCCGGTGACGGCGCTGCTGCTGGCCCTGGTCGCGCGCTGGGCGCTGCGCCACTGGGTGCCGCCGGCGCTGATGAAGCTGGCGGTGCCGGTGCTGATCTCGCTGGTCGTCATCCGCCTCACGGTGCGCGTGCTGCACCGGGCGTTCCCGAACTCGGGCTTCATGCGCGCCGTCGAGCGCTGGGTGTCGTGGGTGGCCTGGGGCGCCATGGTGCTGTGGATCACCGGGCTGCTGCCGCTGCTGCTGGCCGAGCTGGACGACATCGAGTGGAAGGTCGGCGCCAGCCGCATCAGCGCGCGCAACCTGCTGGAAGGCGGCATCACCGCGGTGCTGGTGATGATGGTGGTGCTGTGGATCTCGGCCGCGCTCGAAGCGCGGCTGCTGCAGGGCAGCGGCGGCAGCCTGTCGACCCGCAAGATGGCGGCCAACGCCTTGCGCGCGCTGCTGTTGTTCGTGGGCCTGATGGTGGCGCTGTCGGCCGCCGGCATCGACCTCACGGCCCTGGGCGTGCTCGGCGGCGCGCTCGGCGTGGGCATCGGCCTGGGCCTGCAGAAGCTGGCGGCCAACTACGTCAGCGGCTTCGTCATCCTGGCCGAGCGCAGCATGCGCATCGGCGACGTGGTCAAGGTCGACGGCTTCGAAGGCCGCATCACCGACATCAGCACGCGCTACACGATGATCCGCGCGCTCAACGGCCGCGAGTCGATCGTGCCCAACGAGATGATGATCACGCAGCGCGTGGAAAACAGCTCGCTGGCCGACCCCAACGTGGCGCTGAACACCGTGCTGCAGGTGGCCTACGGCACCCAGCTCGACGCGCTGGTGCCGCAACTCGTGCAGGCGGTGGCCGCGGTGCCGCGCGTGCTGCCGCAGCCGGCGCCCGGCGTGCAGCTCAGCAACTTCGCGGCCGACGGGCTGGAGCTGACCGTCGCCTTCTGGATCGGCGACCCGCACAACGGCACCGGCAACGTGCGCTCCGACGTCAACCTGGCGCTGCTGCGCACGCTGGACCGCCTGGGCGTCGAGATCCCGTTCCCGCAGCGCGTCATCCACACCCCCACCGGCTGACGCGCCGCGCGCATTCGTGCGCGTTCCGCGTGTTCCGTCGGCCTTCAGTCGGGCCCCGCCGTGCCGATAGGCACACATGGGGACCTGCCAGAGATGATGCCGCGGGCGCTGGGCCGCCGCGACGCGGCCTTCACGCTCGTCGAGCTGGCGATGACGCTGGCCATGCTCGCGGTGCTGCTGGGCATCGCGCTGCCGATGTTCGGCGGCTGGCGCGACCGCATGAAAACCGGCCAGGCGCAGGACGACATCATCGCCATCGCGCTGGTGCTCGACCAGCGCCTGCTGGACACCGGCCAGCTGCCCGAGAGCCTGGCCGACATCGGCCGCGGCGGCGTGCTCGACCCCTGGGGCCACCCCTACGAGTACCTCAACCTGATGACCGTCAAGGGCAACGGCAAGGCGCGCAAGGACCACAACCTGGTGCCGCTGAACACCGACTACGACCTCTACAGCAAGGGCCCCGACGGCGCCAGCACCGGCCCGCTGACGGCCAAGGCCAGCCGCGACGACATCCTGCGCGCCAACAACGGGCGCTTCATCGGCCCGGCGTCGGCGTTCTGAGGGCCACGCGGCCAGCGCCTGCGCCGCCACCGACCGCCATGCGTCTCGAAACCGCCTTCCTGCGCAGCGCCGTCGCGCGGCGCGTGTTCTGGCTGATGCTGGCCGGCGCCGCGCTGCCGCTGGTCGTCTTCGCGGCACTGGCCTACGGCGTGCTGGCCGAGCGGCTCGACTCGCTGATGCACAGCCGGCTGCACGAAGCCGCCAAGTACGCCGGGCTGCGCGTCTACGACCGCCTGGTGTCGGCGCAGACGGCGCTGGCGACGCTGGCCGCCAGCCCGGCCGGCGCTTCGCCCTCGGCCCAGGTGCCGCTGGCGGCGCGCGCGCTGTTCGAGCGCGTGGCCACCGTCGAGCACGCCGGCGGCGCGGTGCAGGGCTCGGCCGAACTGGCGGCGCTGTGGCGCCGCCTGGCCGCCGACCCGCGCGACACCGAGGGCCGCCGCCTGTGGTGGGCCGCCGGCAGCGACGGCGCCGTGGGCCGCGTGCTGGTGGGCGTGCGCACCGACGCGCGCTGGTGGATCGCCGAGCTGGCGCCGCAGTTCCTGTGGGACGACCTGCGCGAGCGCGACGCCGCTGTCGGCACCTGCGTGGTCGATGCGCGCGGCGTGCGCCTGCTGTGCCCGCACGGCCTGAGCGACGCCAAGGCCGACGCCGCGGCCGGCATCCGCAGCGCGTCGTGGAGCCTGTTCACGCGCGGCGACTTCGGCAGCATCGACTGGGTGTTCACGCGGCGCGCCGCGCCCGAGCATTTGCTGGTCGGCGGCTTTCCATTCGAGCAGGTGGCGTGGAAGGCGGCGCTGTTCAGCCTGCTGCTGGTGCTGGTGCTGAGCCTGGTGCTGATCAGGCGCACCACGGTGCCGCTGGAGCGGCTGCTCGACGGCACGCGCGCGCTGGCGCGGCGCGACTGGTCGGCGCGCGTCACGCTGGCCGGAGGCGACGAGTTCGGCCAGCTTGCCGGCTCGTTCAACGACATGGCCGGCCGTATCGAGCGGCAGATGCAGGCGCTGCAGGTGCAGTCGGCCATCGACCGCGAAATCCTCGACGGCCCCGACACCGGCCGCGCGCTGCAGCGCGTGCTGCAGCGGCTGCGGCGCCTGGTGCCCGGCGTGCGCGTGAGCCTGCTGCTGGCGCCCGACGACGGCGGCCGCTGGCGCCGCGTCGCCGAAGGCGACGAGTCGGGCGCCGCGGTGGCGGTCGACCCCGAATTGCTGGGCCGCCTGCAGCGCGGCCCGATCGCGCTGCGCGGCGACGAGGCGCGCCACGTGGCGCGCCAGCTGCAGCTGGACGTGCAGTCCGGCCTGTGCCTGGTGCCGGCGCAGGCGCAGGGCCGCACGCGCGCGCTGCTGCTGCTGGACGGCGCCCTGCCCGAATGCGACGACGACCTGCGCCGCGAACTGGACGAGCTGGCCGACCGCGTCGCCGTGATGCTGGTGGCCGCCGAGCGCGACCGCGCGCTGCGCGAGCGCATCGTGCGCGACAGCCTCACCGCGCTGCTCAACCGCGGCGGGCTGATCGAGCAGATCGAGCAGCGGCTTGCCGCGCCCGCGGCCTCGGCCTTCGTGCTGGCCTTCATCGACCTCGACGGCTTCAAGTCGGTCAACGACAGCCGCGGCCACCCGGTCGGCGACGCGCTGCTGTGCGAGGTGGCCACCGTGCTGCGCGCGATGGCGCCGCAGGCGCTGGCCATCGCGCGGCCCGGCGGCGACGAGTTCGTGCTGCTGCTGCCGCCCGAACGCGAGCCGGCCGGCGCGCTGGCCGCGGCGCTGTGCCGGCGGCTGGCCGAGCCCTTCGTCATCGACGGCCACACGCTGCGCATCGGCGCCAGCATCGGCCTCGTGGCCTGCCCCGAGCAGGGCCGCGAGCGCGTCGAGCTGATGCGCCGCGCCGACCTGGCGATGTACGCCGCCAAGGCCGCCGGGCGCGCGCGCCATGCCTGGTTCGAGCCGGCGCTGGACCGCCGCGCCGAGGCGCGCGCCTGGGTGCAGTCGGAACTGCCGGTGGCGCTGCAGCGCGATGCGCTGCGCCTGTACTTCCAGCCGCGGGTGCGCGCCGGCGACCGCCGCCTGGCCTCGGTCGAGGCGCTGGTGCGCTGGCCGCACCCGACGCGCGGGCTGGTGCAGCCGGCGCGCTTCGTGCCGCTGGCCGAGGAAACCGGCCTCATCGGCGCGCTCGACCGCTGGGTGCTGGAGGCCGCCTGCCGCCAGATGCGCGCCTGGCGCGACGCCGGCGTCGACGTGCCGCGCGTGGCCGTCAACGTTTCGGCGCTGCAACTGGCCGAGCCCGGCTTTGCCGCCGGCGTGCTGGACGCGCTGCGCCGCCACGCGCTGCCGCCCGGCGTGCTGGAGATCGAGCTGACCGAAAGCGTGTTCGCCGGCGACGCCGACGAGGCCGCGGCGCGTCTGCAGCCGCTGCGCGACGCCGGCGTGCAACTGGCGCTGGACGACTTCGGCACCGGCTTCTCGTCGCTGTCGTCGCTGTACCGGCTGCCGGTCGACGTGATGAAGATCGACCGCAGCTTCGTCTGCGACCTCGGCCGCCGCGACTCGGCCGACGCGGTGGCGCGCTCGGTCGTCGCGCTGGCGCGCGCGCTCGGCAAGCACGTGGTGGCCGAAGGCGTCGAGACGCCCGAGCAGTTGCGCCGCCTGCTGGCCCTGGGCTGCGACGAGCTGCAGGGCTACCTGATCGCGCGGCCGCTGCCCGCCGAGGCGCTGGCGCCCTGGCTGCAGGCGGCGACGGCCGAGGCCTGAAGCCGATCGAAAGCGAGCAGCGGCCTCAGGCCACCGCCACCGGAATCTTGCCGATCTTTGCCTGCCACTCCTTCGGTCCGGTGTGATGCACGCTGCTGCCGCTGCTGTCCACGGCCACGGTCACCGGCATGTCCTTGACCTCGAACTCGTAGATCGCTTCCATGCCCAGGTCGGCGAAGGCCAGCACCTTGGCGGCCTTGATGGCCTTGGCCACCAGGTAGGCGGCGCCGCCGACGGCCATCAGGTAGGCGCTCTGGTGCTTCTTGATCGCCTCGATCGCCACCGGCCCGCGCTCGGCCTTGCCGACCATGCTGATGAGGCCGGTCTTGGCCAGCATCATCTCGGTGAACTTGTCCATGCGCGTCGCGGTGGTCGGGCCGGCAGGGCCGACCACTTCGTCGCGCACCGGGTCGACCGGGCCGACGTAGTAGATGACGCGGTTGGTGAAGTCCACCGGCAGCTTTTCGCCCTTGGCCAGCATGTCCTGGATGCGCTTGTGCGCGGCGTCGCGGCCGGTCAGCAGCTTGCCGCTCAGCAGCAGCGTGTCGCCCGGCTTCCAGCTCGCCACCTCGGCCGGCGTCAGCGTGTCGAGGTTGACCGCGCGGCTCTTGTTGTAGTCGGGCGCCCATTGCACGTCGGGCCAGAGGTCCAAGCTGGGCGGCTCCAGGAAGGCCGGGCCCGAGCCGTCCAGCACGAAGTGCGCGTGCCGCGTCGCCGCGCAGTTGGGGATCATCGCGATCGGCTTGCTCGCGGCGTGCGTCGGGTAGGTCTTGATCTTGACGTCGAGCACCGTCGTCAGCCCGCCCAGGCCTTGCGCGCCGATGCCCAGGGCGTTGACCTTCTCGTACAGCTCGACGCGCAGTTCTTCCAGCTTGTTCTGCGGGCCGCGCTGCAGCAGCTCGTGCATGTCGATGTCGTCCATCAACGCCTGCTTGGCCAGCAGCACGGCTTTCTCGGCCGTGCCGCCGACGCCGATGCCCAGCATGCCCGGCGGGCACCAGCCGGCGCCCATCGTCGGCACCGTCTTCAGCACCCAGTCGACGACGTCGTCGCTGGGGTTGAGCATGTAGACCTTGCTCTTGTTCTCGCTGCCGCCGCCCTTGGCGGCGACGGTGACATCCAGCTTGTCGCCCGGCACCAGTTCGACGTGGATCACGGCCGGCGTGTTGTCCTTGGTGTTGCGGCGCGCGAACAAGGGGTCGTCCAGCACGCTGGCGCGCAGCAGGTTGTCGGTGTTCAGGTAGCCCTGGCGCACGCCTTCGTTGACCACCGGGTCCAGCCCCTGCTCGAAGCCGGCGCCCCAGCGCAAGTCCATGCCGACCTTGAGGAAGACGTTGACGATGCCGGTGTCCTGGCAGATCGGCCGCCGGCCCTCGGCGCACAGCTTGGAGTTGGTGAGGATCTGCGCGATGGCGTCCTTGGCCGCGGGGCTTTGCTCGCGCTCGTAGGCGCGCGCCAGGTGGGCGATGTAGTCGGCGGGGTGGTAGTAGCTGATGAACTGCAAGGCGGCAGCGATGCTGTCGATCAGGTCCTGGGAGCGGATCGTGGCGGTCATGGCGCGAGGCGTTGGGGAGGTGAATGACGGGGCGGCCGAATTATCGAGGCTATGCTGCCAGCCATTCAGCAAGCTGACCGCGAGGCCCCTCGATGAACACCCGCACCGAACGCGACACCTTCGGCCCGATCGACGTGCCGGCCGATCGGCTGTGGGGCGCGCAGACGCAGCGCTCGCTGCAGAACTTCGACATCTCCGGCGAACGCCAGGCGCCGGAGCTGATCCGCGCGCTGGCCCAGGTGAAACGCGCCAGCGCCGTGGTCAACCACGCGCTGAAGCTGCAGGACGAGACGAAGACGCAGGCCATCGTGGCCGCCGCCGACGAGGTGATCGCCGGCCGCCACGCCGAGGAGTTTCCGCTGGTGGTCTGGCAGACCGGCTCGGGCACGCAGACCAACATGAACGTCAACGAGGTCATCGCCAACCGCGCCAGCGAACTGCTGGGCGGCGAGCGTGGCGAGGGCCGCCGCGTGCACCCCAACGACGACGTCAACCGCAGCCAGAGCAGCAACGACGTGTTTCCCACCGCCATGCACGTGGCTGCGGTGCAGGCGCTCGGCGAGCGGCTGCTGCCGCCGCTGCGCGCGCTGCGCGCGACGCTGCACGCCAAGGCCCTGGCCTTCGACGACATCGTGAAGATCGGCCGCACCCATCTACAGGACGCGACGCCGCTGACGCTGGGGCAGGAGATCTCCGGCTGGGTGGCGCAGCTCGACCATGGCGAGCGCCACGTGCTGGCCGCGCTGCCGCACCTGTACGAGCTGGCGTTGGGCGGCACCGCGGTCGGCACCGGGCTCAACGCGCCCAAGGGCTATGCGCAGGCGGTGGCGGCCGAACTGGCGCGGCTGACCGGCCACCCCTTCGTGACGGCGCCGAACAAGTTCGAGGCGCTGGCCTCGTGCGACGCGCTGGTGCACGCGCACGGCGCGCTGAAGACGCTGGCCGCCAGCCTGACCAAGATCGCCAACGACGTGCGCTGGCTGGCCAGCGGCCCGCGCAGCGGCATCGGCGAGATCAGCATTCCCGAGAACGAGCCCGGCTCGTCGATCATGCCCGGCAAGGTCAACCCGACGCAGAGCGAGGCGCTGACCATGGCCGCCGCGCAGGTGATGGGCAACGACGTGGCCATCAACATCGGCGGCGCGTCGGGCAACTTCGAGCTGAACGTCTTCCGCCCGCTGGTGATGCACGACTTCCTGCAAAGCGTGCGCCTGCTGGGCGACGGCATGCGCAGCTTCAACGAGCATTGCGCGGCGGGCATCGAGCCCAACCGCGAACGCATCGCCGAGCTGGTGGCGCGCTCGCTGATGCTGGTGACGGCGCTCAATCCGCACATCGGCTACGACAAGGCGGCGCAGATCGCCAAGAAGGCGCACCGGGAAGGCACCAGCCTGCGCGAAGCCGCGCTGGCGCTGGGCCACGTCGACGCCGAGCAGTTCGACGCCTGGGTGCTGCCGGCGGCGATGGTGGGGCGTTAGTGCCGGCAACGGGTCTGCGCGGCGACACGGTCGAGGTGCTGCGCGTGTTCCACCCCTCCCGGCGGCCGCCGGCGAACGGCTAGGCGCTCGCGGGCCGCAGCAGGCCCGCGTCAGTGATCGTCGTCCTTCGACGCGTGCGGCATCACGCGGTCGGCGGCGGCGATGGCCAGCGCCGAGAGCAGGAAGGTGATGTGGATCACCGTCTGCCACAGCAGCACCTTCTCGCTGTAGTTGGCGGCGTTGATGAAGGTCTTCAGCAGGTGGATGGAGCTGATGCCGATGATGGCCGTGGCCAGCTTCACCTTCAGCACGCTGGCGTTGACGTGGCTCAGCCACTCGGGCTGGTCGGGGTGGCCTTCGAGGTTGAGCCGCGAGACGAAGGTCTCGTAGCCGCCGACGATCACCATGATCAGCAGGTTGCTGATCATCACCACGTCGATCAGCGCCAGCACCACCAGCATGATGATGGTCTCGTTGAGGCCGTCGACCTGCACGTTGCTGACGTAGCCGACGCTGGTGACCAGCTTGGCCAGCGCCACCTTGTCGCCGAAGGCGGCCTCGATCAGGTGGACCAGCTCGACCCAGAAGTGGAAGACGTAGACGCCTTGCGCGAGGATCAGGCCCAGGTACAGCGGCAGCTGCAGCCAGCGGCTGGCGAAGATCAGCGAGGGCAGGGGGCCCATGCGCAGCGGCAGCGGCTGGGGCGGCGGTACGGCCTTGGGGTTTTCATGCATGCGCAAGAGGGTCCGGATGCGGGTTCAATGGCCGGCGATTGTAGGTAGCCGGCGCACCTGCCCCTGCATGCACAGCCGCACGCCGCGTGCGGCGTCAGGCCGTGGTAAGAGCCCGAACCTACCTTTGCGCCCGGCCGGAACTGGACTCCGGCCGCAACTGAAGGAGACAGCCGCATGGCCAGCGCAGACAGCCCCACCGAATACAAGTCGTATCCCCCGCCGGCCTCGATGGCCGGCGCCCACATCGCGGGGCAGGCCGCCTTCGACGCGCTGGTGAAGGAGGCCGAGACCGACTACACCGGCTTCTGGGGCCGCCTGGCGCGCGAGTTCATCACCTGGAAGAAGCCCTTCACCCAGGTGCTGGACGACAGCAACGCGCCGTTCTTCAAGTGGTTTGCCGACGGCACGCTCAACGCCTCGTACAACTGCCTGGACCGCAACATCGAGCGCGGCCTGGGCGACAAGACCGCCCTCATCTTCGAAGCCGACGGCGGCGAGGTCACCAAGGTCAGCTACAAGGAGTTGCTGGCCCAGGTGTGCAAGCTGGCCAACGGGCTGAAGTCGCTGGGCATCAAGAAGGGCGACCGCGTCATCATCTACATGTCGATGGGCGTCGAAGGCGTGGCCGCGATGCAGGCCTGCGCGCGCATCGGCGCCACGCACTCGGTGGTGTTCGGCGGCTTCAGCGCGCAAAGCCTGCGCGACCGCATCGAGGACACCGGCGCCGTGGCCGTGCTGACCGCCGACCAGCAGGTGCGCGGCGGCAAGCACCTGCCGCTGAAGGCCATCGTCGACGAGGCGCTGGCCCTCGGCGGCTGCGACAGCGTGCGCAAGGTGGTGGTGCACCAGCGCACCGGCGGCGAGATTCCGTTCAACGCCGGGCGCGACGTCTGGCTGGCCGATCTGCTGAAGGGCCAGAGCGAGACCTGCGAGCCCGAGTGGGTGGAAGCCGAGCATCCGCTGTTCCTGCTGTACACCAGCGGCAGCACCGGCAAGCCCAAGGGCGTGCAGCACAGCACCGGCGGCTACCTGCTGCACGCGGCGCTGACCACCAAGTGGGTGTTCGACCTGAAGGCCGACGACGTCTTCTGGTGCACCGCCGACATCGGCTGGGTGACCGGCCACACCTACATCACCTACGGCCCGCTGGCGCTGGGCGGCACCGAGATCGTGTTCGAGGGCGTGCCCACCTACCCCGACGCCGGCCGCTTCTGGAAGATGATCCAGAACCACAAGGTGACGGTGTTCTACACGGCGCCGACGGCCATCCGCAGCCTGATCAAGGCGGCCGAGACCAACGAGGCCGTGCACCCGCGCAAGTACGACCTGCAGTCGCTGCGCATCCTGGGCTCGGTCGGCGAGCCGATCAACCCGGCCGCCTGGGAGTGGTACCACGCCAACGTGGGCGGCGGCCGCTGCCCGATCGTCGACACCTTCTGGCAGACCGAGACCGGCGGCCACATGATCACCCCGCTGCCCGGCGTGACGACGCTGGTGCCGGGCTCGTGCACGCTGCCGCTGCCGGGCATCCAGGCCGCGGTGGTGGACGAGACGGGCAAGGACGTGCCCTGGGGCCAGGGCGGCATCCTGGTCGTCAAGAAGCCGTGGCCGAGCATGATCCGCACGATCTGGGGCGACCCCGAGCGCTTCAAGAAGAGCTACTACCCCGACGACTTCAAGGGCCAGTACTACCTGGCCGGCGACGGCGCGATCCGCGACGCGAAGACCGGTTACTTCACGATCACCGGTCGCATCGACGACGTGCTCAACGTCTCGGGCCACCGCATGGGCACGATGGAGATCGAGAGCGCGCTCGTGAGCTGCACCGAGCTGGTGGCCGAGGCCGCCGTGGTGGGCCGCCCCGACGAGACCACCGGCGAGGCGATCTGCGCCTTCGTCGTGCTCAAGCGCCCGCGCCCCACCGGCGACGAAGCCAAGAAGATCGCCAACGAGCTGCGCAACTGGGTGGCCAAGGAAATCGGCCCGATCGCCAAGCCCAAGGACATCCGCTTCGGCGACAACCTGCCCAAGACGCGCAGCGGCAAGATCATGCGCCGCTTGCTGCGCAGCATCGCCAAGGGCGAGGCGATCACGCAGGACACCAGCACGCTGGAAAATCCAGCCATCCTGGACCAGTTGGCGGAGACGAACTGAAGGTGCCGGATGGCTGGATTTCGGCGCAGGCCGACTTCCGCGGCCGCGGAAGTCAAGGCCCGCAGGGCCGGCCGTAGCCAAAATCCCGCGATCCTGGACCAGTTGGCCCAGATCAACTGATCCAGGCCGCGCGATCAGCGCGGTGCGGCGCGCAAGCGCCGCGGGTCGCTGCCCCCGGCGGAATCGGCTACAGTGACCGCCCCATCAAGGGCGGCCGCTCGGTGCCGGCCGCCGGAGGTCCACCGCCATGCTTTTCGTCGCCGTCGGCGCGTTGCTCGTCGTCCTCAAGCTGATGGAGATCGACCCCGTCGCGGCTTGGTCGTGGTGGTGGATCCTGGCGCCGTTCGCCGCCGCGCTGGCGTGGTGGATCTATGCCGACACCACCGGCCTGACGCAGCGCCGCGCCATCCGCCGCTTGGAAGAGCGCAAGGTGGCGCGCCGCGAGCGCGACATGGCCGCGCTGGGCCTCAAGCTGCACAGCGACCGCCGCAAGCGCGCCACCAAGGAAGCCGCCGAAGACGCGCGCGAGCGCGCGCGCAATCGCAAGGGCGAGCGGTGACTGCACGCGCGCTGCAGCGCAGCGCGCCGAGCGGGCGTCAGTCGAACTTGTCCAGCACCGCGCCGCCGCTGGCGCTGCAGGCGTTCTTCGCGAACTTGGCCAGCACGCCGCGGGTGTAGCGCGGCGCCGGCTGCTTCCAGGCGGCGCGGCGGCGGGCGATCTCGTCGTCGGCCACGTTCAGCTGCAGCAGCAGCTGGTGCGCGTCGATGGTGATCGAGTCGCCTTCGTGGATCAGCGCGATGTTGCCGCCTTCGTAGGCCTCGGGCGCGACGTGGCCGACCACCATGCCCCAGGTGCCGCCGGAGAAGCGGCCGTCGGTGATCAGGCCCACGCTCTCGCCCAGGCCCTGGCCGATCAGCGCGCCGGTGGGGGCCAGCATCTCGGGCATGCCGGGGCCGCCCTTGGGGCCGAGATAACGCAGCACCATCACGTCACCAGCCTTGATCTTGCCGGCCATGATGGCGGCCAGCGCGCTTTGCTCGTCGTCGAACACGCGCGCCGGGCCGGTGATCACCGGGTTCTTCAGGCCGGTGATCTTGGCCACGCAGCCTTCGGGGCTCAAGTTGCCCTTCAAGATGGCCAGGTGGCCTTGCGCGTAAAGCGGGTTGCTCACCTTGCGGATGACCTGGTTGTCGGCCTTCAGTGGCGGCACGTCGGCGAGGTTCTGCGCCACCGTCTTGCCGGTGATGGTCATGCAATCGCCGTGCAGCAGCCCGGCATCGAGCAGTTCGCGCATCACCTGCGGAATGCCGCCGGCGCGGTGCAGGTCGATCGCCAGGTACTGGCCGCTGGGCTTGAGGTCGCACAGCACGGGAACCTTCTGGCGCATGCGCTCGAAGTCGCCGATGGTCCAGTCCAGCCCCGCGGCGTGGGTGATCGCCAGGAAGTGCAGCACGGCGTTGGTGCTGCCGCCGGTGGCCATGATCACGGCCACCGCGTTCTCCACCGCCTGCTTGGTGACGATGTCGCGCGGCTTGAGGTCGTTCTTCACCGCGTCGACCAGCGCCGCCGATGCGCGCTGCACCATGCCGACGATCTCGTCCTCGACGTTGGCCATGGTCGACGCATAGGGCAGGCTCAGCCCCAGCGCCTCGAAAGCGCTGCTCATGGTGTTGGCGGTGTACATGCCGCCGCAGCTGCCGGTGCCGGGGATGGCGCGGCGCTCGATCTGGCAGAAGTCTTCCTCGCTCATCTTGCCGGCGCTGAACTGGCCCACGGCCTCGAACACGCTGACGATGTTGAGGTCCTGCCCCTTGTACTTGCCCGGCATGATGGTGCCGCCGTAGATGTAGATCGCCGGCACGTTGGCGCGCAGCATGCCCATCATGCCGCCGGGCATGTTCTTGTCGCAGCCGCCGATGACCATCACGCCGTCCATCCACTGGCCGCCGACGCAGGTTTCCACGCAGTCGGCGATGACCTCGCGCGACACCAGGCTGTACTTCATGCCCTCGGTGCCCATCGCCATGCCGTCGCTGATGGTCGGCGTGCCGAAGATCTGCGGGTTGGCGCCGGCGGCCTTCAAGGCATCGACCGCCGCGTCGGCCAGCCGCTGCAGGCCGCTGTTGCAGGGGGTGATGGTGCTGTGGCCGTTGGCCACGCCGATCATCGGCTTGCCGAAGTCGCCTTCGGTGTAGCCCATCGCGTAATACATCGACCGGTTCGGCGCCCGCGCCACGCCTTCGGTGATGTGGGCCGAGCGGCGGTTGATCTTGTTCGCGGACATGGCTTGCGGTCTCCTGCGCTGGCAATTGGGGGGGGCTAGCCGCCCATTCTAGGTCTGCACTTCGGCGCCGCCGCCGGCGCGCGAAGGGTGGCTGCTAGCATCCCGAGCCATGCTCG
>Ga0209794_1001033_pt1 | contig 26571 bp, 21 predicted proteins | sample EBPBio232013_DNA_FD_185869 | JGI IMG/M metagenome (GOLD analysis project Ga0209794, IMG submission 185869) | Wastewater treatment Type I Accumulibacter community from EBPR Bioreactor in Madison, WI, USA - Reactor 1_5/23/2013_ DNA (SPAdes)... | ecosystem: Engineered > Bioreactor > EBPR >... | reverse complement strand
AGTGGGTGATCAGGATGACCGTCTTGGCACTCTTCTCGACAAGGCTGGACAACTGCTCCTGCAGGTAGAGCCGCGTCTGCGCGTCGAGCGCGCCGAAGGGCTCGTCGAGGAACAGGATGTCCGGCGACATCACCATGCCTCGGGCAAGGCCCACGCGCTGCTTCATGCCGCCGGAGAGCTGACCGGGATAGTGATTCTCGAAGCCCGAGAGCTCGACCGACTTGATGGCGTCCATCGCCTTCTCGCGGCGTTCGGCCTTAGACACACCCTGCAGCTCCATGCCGAAGGCGACATTGTCCACGACGGTCCGCCAGGGCAGCAGGTTGAAGGACTGCCAGACGGTGGCCATGCGCGGCGCATCGCCCGGCGTCAGGGCGCCCGCGCCGTTCCCATAGAGGAACTTCACGTCGCCCTGGCTCGCCTTGACGAGGCCGCGCATGATGAGAAGGAGCGTCGACTTTCCGCAGCCCGATGGCCCGACGATTGAGGTTACCTTGCCGGCCGGGAACCGGCAGGTCACGTCGGTGAGCGCCGTGGTCGGCGGCCGCGTCCTGGAGAGGAAGCGGTGCGACAGGCCCTCGATGGAAATTGCCTCGAACTGCATCGTGAAAACGCGCCTCCCAGCGCGATGAAAGGACTGCCGCGGGATCAGATGAAGGGGTTCTTGTCGTCGAGACGCTTCTTTGCCTCGCGGATCACGCGGTCGTCGAAGATCTGGTCCTCGGGCACCATGCGCTGCAGGAGGTCGGTCTTCTCGTGCCAGAACTTCTGCTGTCCGAGGATGGACGGCATGTTCGGCAGCCCGTCGACGGTCATGTAGGTCCAGCGCTGGCGCGTGGAGTTGATGACCTCCGGCGTCAGGCCGGTGCCCTCGGCCATGATCTTGAGGACTTCCGGATTGCCGGTGCGGGCGGCGTCCATGAAGTCGATGTTGCCCTGCATGATCGCCATGGAGAAGCGGACCGCGGCGGAGTGCTTCTCGCGCAGGAATTTCTCGCTGGCGACGGAGCAGGCCAGCACGAAGTCGGGGGCGATCTCGTCGCTCCAGGTGGCGATCTTGCCGACGCCGCGGTTCTGGGCGGCATAGGCGCCCGGCAGCGGCATGTTGAGGATGTCGATGCGGTTCTGCTGCATCAGCGGCAGGCTGACCTGCGGCGACATGCCCCAGTTCCAGTCGGCGTCCTCGAACTTCAGGCCGGCGCGCTCGAGGCCCACCGTGTGCAGGTAGTGCGCAACGCTGCCGCGCGAGGAAATGCCGATCTTGGCGCCCTTGGCGAACTTGTAGCCATCGACGGTGCGGAAGCCCTTCTCCCACATCTCGTTGGAGACCATGATCGAGTTGGAGCCCCAGCCCGGCGCTTCGCGGCCACGCTCGAAAAAGAGGCGCAGGCCCGCACCCTTCGACATGAGATTGAACAGGCCCGCCGAGAGCGTCGCGCCGGTGATGTCCAGCTCGCCCGCGGCAAGCGCCGGCATCGACAGCGAACCATCGACATGGCTGGTCGGGACGATCTCGATGTTCAGTTTCTTGAAGTAGCCCTTCGCCTGGGCGATGTAGTAGGGGCCGGCCGAAATATAGGGCGCGAAGCCCATGCGGATGCGCGCGGGCTCCATGAAATCGGACTGCGCCATGACCTGGGGCGCTGCGAGAAAGGTGGCGCCCGCGGCCGATGCCTGAACGAATCCGCGCCTCGTGAACGTCGTCATGCCCATTCTCCCCTTTCTGTCGCCCATAGGCTGATGACCCATCATGCAAACGATTGCATAGAATTGCAATGCGTCGTTTCGACCCGAGCCTTGCGTCTGCTGCAGTCAAGCAAATCGCGCGCCGGATGCCTTGCTGGACGGTGACGGAGAGGTTCGCCCGCAGGCATTGCCCTTCATGGCAATGCCTCGGCAGGCAGCGATGCGCCTGTCACTTTTGCCGGCGACCGGTCGCAACCTTTGCCGCCGAGGAGGCGTCGCGTCGCTGACGGTGCCGTCAACGAACGCAGCGGGCCCGTGGCTTCGAAGGAGCTTGCGGCTCAGCGGGTCAGGCGCACGTTCTGAAGCGACTGGGCGATGTTCTTGAACACTTCCTGCAGCGACGTGCGGTCGGTCGCGTCGAAGGCGTGGGCCGACGAGCTCGCACAGCTGCGCATCGCCGTCCGCGCCGTCGGATCAGTGATGTCGAAGGCGATCGTGTAGATCTCGATCTGCTGCGACTTGGCGTAGGTGCAGATCGCGTCCATGTCGGAATAGGTCTGCGCAAGCTGCTTGGCCTGATTGTTCGTATTGCCGTTGAAGGCGACGTGGCGTCCGTCGGAGGCACGGAATTGCAGCGTGTTGGCGCCATCCGTCATCAGCACCATCACCTTGCGGGGACGGCGGTTCTGGGAATCGTAGGGTCGCCCCTCGGAGAACGGCGCGGTGGGCGAGAGGACATTGACGCCCCAGATCAGGCCGCCCGGAATATAGGTCGACGGCTTGTAGCCGCCGACATTGACCACCATGCCGCGGATCGCTGCCGTCACCGTCGACGGGCTGGTCGAGAGCGGGATGATCGGGTTGAGGCAGTTCTGGCTGGTGGCCAGATAGCCCGGATAGGGCGTTGAGGGCTGGGCATCGGTCAGGCGCAGCGTGCCGCTGGTGCGCGAGCCGACGCAGCCGTACCAGCGATAGCGCGTGGTGCCCCCTCCCGAGCATGACTCGTAGGGAGGGACTGTCTGCTCGGTGCAGGTCGATGGCGTGCAGTCATAGGTCTCGACGTTGCCGTCGATCGTCCGCGTGCAGGTCTTGGCAGGCCCCCTGATGCAGACGGAGCGCGTCGTCTTGGTGACGCACGTGCGCTGCGACGTCACGTCGTAATCGGCGGGGACCGAAACCCAGGTCGCGTTGCGATTGGCGGTCCCGACATTGACGTAATCGGCATAGGGCACGACGCCGATCTTCACGTCGACCGAGGGATCGCGCCACAGCGTGGTGACGAGTTCCGCAGCGGAATCCTTGAGCGCGGCCAGTTTGGAGCCCGACATGGACCATGTGTTGTCGAGGACGAGGACGAGTTCGGTGGAACCGTTCAGCGCCCTGATCGAATTGGCCGTGACGCGATAGCCAAGCTGGCTGTAACCGGCCAACTGCATGAAGGCGGGGCTGATCGAACCCTCGGCGATCAGCGTGACCTCGCGCTTGGTCGTGTCGTAGCGAAAGGTTGTGATCCGCGTCGCGTCGGCGTTGGTGCCGGTCGTGTTGGCCCGCAGGTAATTGGTGGCGACAACACTCATCGAGGCTTCGGTCTCGATCCGCGAAGCCGCAGCGGCAAGAGCGGCAGCGTCGGCGGCCGCCTGGGCAGCAGCCTGCGCTGCCGACAAGCGAGCGTAATCGACGCCAGCGCCGACCAACAGCATGATCGGAATGATCGCGATACCGAACAGGATCGCAACGACGCCCGATTCCTGCTTGCGGAAGCGGTGAAGGATCGAAGCCATCGTGAACATCCCCGAGCGAACGATGGCCCACTCTCGGAGATGTTTGTTTAAAATTACAGAATCAGATGCGTCACCATGATACCGCTTTGCATGCTTTACTTGCCATTCCTCTGCGTCTTCGCGTCGCGCATCAGGCCCACGGGGTGAGCCCAATGACGCGGCGGCGGCGCTGCCGGATCAGCCCCGCAGGAACGCGATCAGCTCCGCGTTGAACGGGTCCGGCGACGTCGCCGAGAAGCCGTGACCACCGCTCTCCACCATCCACAGCCGCGCGTTCGGCAGGCCGTCGGCAAGACGCTGCGAAGCGGTCCACGGCACGAGGACATCGTCGCGTGACGCGACGACGAGAGTCTGGTGCGGGATGGCCCGCAGTTCGTCGGCCATGTCGAAGGCGAGCAGCGCGGCGATGCGCTTCTCGATCGTGTCGGCGCCCTGGAAATGGTCGATGCCGTGCCGCACCTCGGCATCGACCGCATCGGCATTGGCCGAGAGCCAGGCGGCCGAATAGAGAAAGATCGGCTGGGCGTTGACATAGGCCTCGACGCCGACGTGCCGGAGCAGGTTGAGCCGCATGGCGAAGCAGCGCGCGGTGTGCGAATCGGCCGCGGCCCAGGCGTTGACCGGCACGAGCTTGCGCACGCGCGCGGGCGCGCGACGCGCGAGCTTCAGGCCGACAATGCCGCCGAGCGCGTGGCCGACGAAATGACAGCTGCCGATGCCGCGCGCATCGAGGATCTCGACCACGTCATCGGCCATGGCCTCAATCGAGTAGCCGTCGGGCAGCGGCTCCCGGCTGCCGCCGGTTCCGCGCTGGTCATAGACGACGACGTGGAAATGTTCGGCCAGCGCCGCGATCTGCGGACGCCAGAACGCGCCGGCGCCGCCGAGGCCCGCCGACATGACAACGCACTCCCTGTCGGGCGAGCCAAAGCTCTCGTGATGCAGCATCGCGATATCCGCCCGTCAGGCCGCAAGCTCGATGCCGAGCTCGGACCAGATCGTCTCGAAGAGCTGGTTGAAGCGCGGCAGCGTGCGGATCTTCAGCGGGTGCCGCAGTTCCGGCGCGATATCGACCCGGTGCACCGACTTCACGCGGCCCGGACGGCTGGTGATCACGACGATCCGGTCGGCCATGGTGATGGCCTCGCCCACGTCGTGGGTGACGAGCACGACGCTGCACTGCCGCTCGCGGATGATGCGCATCACGTCCGATTGCAGGATGAGGCGCGTCTGGCTGTCGAGTGCCGAGAACGGCTCGTCAAGCAGGATCACCTCGGGGGAGAAGGCCAGCGTCCGCATGAACGCGACGCGCTGGCGCATGCCGCCCGACAGAGCCGACGGATAGGCGTCCTCGAAGCCCTTGAGGCCATAGGCCTCGATCAGGGCCTGGGCGATGCCGGCTGCCTCGCGCGAGGGCGTGCCGCGTACCTCGAGGCCGATGGTGACGTTGTCGCGCACCGTGCGCCAGGGCAGGAGCAGGTCCTTCTGGAGCATGTAGCCGACATGACCGGTCGCGTCGTGGACCGGGACACCGTCGACCGCGATGTCGCCGCGCGTCGGCTTCAACAGGCCGGCGATGATGTTGAACAGGGTTGTCTTGCCGCAGCCGGACGGGCCGACGATGGCGACTACCTCGCCCCGGCCCACCTCGAAGCTGATGTCGGCGATGGCCGTCACCGCCTCGGGCGTGTCGGGATTGAAGGTCATCCCGACATTGGCGGCCTGCAGGACGGTCGCGGATTCATGCGGCATGGACATCCTCCCGGGCGATCGCATGGTCCGCGAGGAACGCGGCGATCGTCTCGTTGAACAGGTCGGGCTCGGTGCGGGACAGCGCGTGGCCGCCCCGTGGCACTGTTACGAGCCGGGCTCCGGCGATACCGCCAGCCAGCAGCTCGGACGAATAGGGCGGGGTCAGGATGTCATCCTCGGCCACCAGCACCATGGTCGGGCAGGCGATCCGCGGCAGGTAGGGCCTGCCGTCGAACGCCATGATGCCGGCCACGCGCGCATCGAGAATGGAGGCCGGGGGCGATGCGGACGTGGCCGATTCGGCCTCCTGATCGAGCGCCGCCTTCCGGTCCTTCACGTAATAGGGCGGATAGAGGAACACCGGCGTCGCGCGGTGATACTCGGCCTCGCCCCCGTCGCGCAGGATGCGCCGGCGCAGGTCGAGGCACATCTCCATCTGGCCGTCGAGGACGGCCCAGCTGGCATAGAGCACGAGGCTCGCGATCCGGTCGGGCGCATTGGCGGCAAGGACCTGCCCGATGGCGCCGCCGGTGGAATGGCCGACCAGATGGGCGCGGCCGATCTCCAGGTGGTCCATCAGGCGCAGAAGGTCGTCGGCCATGCCCTCGACCGAGTAGCGGCCCTCGAAGCGCGAACTGCCGCCCGTGCCGCGATGGTCGTGCAGGACCACGCGATGGTTCCTGGCCAGTTCCGCGACGTTCGGCGTCCAGTAGCCCGCGGAGCCGCCGAGGCCGGCGACGAGGAGGACGGGATCGCCGTCCCCCGTCACCTCAAAGCGGATATCGACGTCGCCAAGTCGTGCGATCGGCATGATCCGCCCTCACCGCCACTTCAACAGGCGTTCGGCGCGGCCGACGAACCAGTCGAGCACGAGCGCGAGGATCATCAGGGCGAAGATGCCGGCCCAGACGCCGTTCAGATTGTAGAGCGTGCCGGCATAGTAGATGTGCTGGCCGAGACCCTGTTCCGCCGAGATGTACTCGCCGACCACCGCGCCGATCATCGCGAAGCCGATGTTCAGGCGGAAGGCCGAGGCGATCCACGGCACGGAGCCGGGAACGATGACCATCCGGAAGATCTGGAAGCGCGTCGCCCCCAGCGCCTTGAGCATGCGGACGTAGTCGTTGTCGACTTCCTGGCTACCGGCATAGCTCGCGATCATCGCCACGATGAAGGTGATGATGGCAGCCACGGCGATCTTCGATTCGATGCCGATGCCGAACCAGACGATGATCAGCGGCGCGAGCGCGATCTTCGGCAGGCCGTTGAGCGCCACCATGATCGGGCGGATCACCGCCGCCGTCGTCGGCGACAGCCAGAGGGCAAGACCCGCGGCGGAGCCGAACAGGCTGCCGATCAGGAAGCCGATGACCGATTCCTGCGTCGTCACCCAGGTGTCGATCAGCAGCTTGCCGTCGGTGATGCCCTTGACGAATTCACGGACGACGCCGCTGGGCTGGCCATAGATGTAGACCGGGATCCAGCCGGCGCGGATCGCGACCTCCCAGATCGCGAAGAAGCCCGCGATGACGAGGACCTGGTAGATGAAGATGCGGCCGGTGCCGGGCAGCAGGCGCCGCGCGGCCGGGCGTGCGGGAGCGCTGCCGCGGCCGTCAGCCACGGCTCGCCCCGTCGTCTCGACGCTCGTCATGGTCAGCTGCCGACATAGGCCGTGGTGGCGATCTCGACGAGGAATTCCGGGCGCACCAGCGGCGCCTGGATGCAGTAGCGCGCGGGCGGCGCTTCCGGGAAGTACTCCTTGTAGACCGTGTTCATGGCCGCGTAGTCCGCGAGGTCTTTCAGGAATATCTGGTTGAAGACGACGTCCTTCAGCGTGCCGCCGCCGGCTTCGACCACCGACTTGATGCTCTCAAGAACGTGACGGGTCTGGGCTGCCGCATCGCCGACCGCGAGCGTCTCGCCGTTCGGACCGATGGCGAGCGTGCCGGAGACATAGATGAAGCCGCCGGCCTTGCTGCCCGGGCTGTAGGGGGCGAGCGGCGGCGCGGAACCCGGCGGAATGATCGGCTGAACGGCCATATGTCTTCTCCCTGAACTTGGTTCTTGTCGGTCAGGCCGCGACCGCGGCGACGCCGTCGCAGGCGCGCACGACGTCGTCGGTCACGGCCGACCAGCCGAAGAACTTCTCGACGTTGTAGATGGTCGCCTGCTGGATGAAGTCCGGACCGGCCTGGAAGCAGGCGTCATGGACGAGGACCGGGAAATACTCCTTGAAGAAGGCGTCCCGGATCGTCGATTCCACGCAGACATTGGTCGCCACGCCGCAGACCAGCAGCGTGTCGATGCGGCGGCTGCGCAGGATGCTGTCCAGCTGGGTGCCGGCGAAACCGCTGTAGCGCGGCTTCGGCACCACGATGTCGGCCGGATCGGGTGTCAGGCCCTCGACCAGCGCATAATCCCAGCCGCCCTTGGTCAGCAGCTTGCCGGAGAGCTCCTGCCGGGTGCGCATCAGCTTGAGCGAATTGCCCTTGCGCTGGTTGACGGAATCCGGACCACCGGCCTCCTTCAGCTCCGGGTCCCAGCCGTTCTGCAGCCAGACGACCTGGGCGCCCGCCCGCCGGACGCTGCGCGCCAGCCGGTCGATGGTCGGGATGACCCGATCGGCCGGCGACAGGTCGACGCCGAGATGGCCGAAATAGCCGCCGGGCGAGCAGTAGCCGTTCTGCATGTCGACGATGATCAGCGCCGTGCGGAGCGGATCGAAGGACAGGCTCTCGGGGCTGGCGGTGAGGGTGATGCTCATGATTGTCCTGCTTGTCAGCTCGGGCGGCCGACCTTGGCGGTGGCGCGCTCGGCAAATCCGTTGTCGACCATTTCCTCGTAGGGCCGGGTCGTCCTGATCGCGCCGCCGGCCAGCTCGAAGGCCATGTCGGCTTCCCATTCCGCCTTGGAAATGGTCGGGTTCTTCGGAATGGCGCTGGACCTCCTGAGGAGATTGTCCGCCGCCGACCGGATGACCGCCTCGGAGACCTGCGAGAACTCGGCGACCGAGGCCTTCACGAACAGTTCGTTGCCGTCGGCATGAAGGGCGGCCTGAGCCTCGGCGATGGCGTCGCAGAAGGCCTGAACCAGCTTCGGGTCCTTGTCGATCAGGTCGCGCTTGACCATCGCGGTGGTCCAGGACAGCGGGCCGATAATGTCCGAGAACGAGAAGACCGGCTCCAGATTGAACTGCTGCTTGGAGATGCTGACATCCCACTCGAACATGGTCGCCACATCGGCCCGGCCGTCGAGGACGGCCTGCGCCTGCGCGCCGTTCGGCAGCTGGAGGAAGCGGACGCCGGCCTTGTCGGGCTCGAACCCGCCGCGCTCCTTCATGGCGAAGGTCGGCGTCTGGATGGTCGAGGACGGATAGCGCAGGGTCGCGATCGTCTTGCCACGGAAATCGCCGATCGCCTTGATCGGCGAGCCCGGCTTGGCGACCGCCCACATGGCGACGCCGCCGACGATCTTGGCGACGTTGACGAGCTTGGCGCCCTCGTTGGCGGCATTGACCGACATGCCCGCGCCGGTCACCGCGAAGGAGGCGTTGCCGGAGAGCACGACCGGTACGGCGAGCGCGATGCCGCCGGCCGAGGACACGGTCACGTCGAGCCCGTGCTTGCGGAAGAAGCCGCCGTGCTTGGCGGCATAGACAGACACGTACATGCCGAGATGGATGGCCTCGGTGACGCGCACGGGGATCGCGGCCTGCGCGAGCGCCGGGCTGCCGAGCCTGCCGAAGACGGCCGACAGCGCCGCGGCGCCGGTGCCGAGAACGACCGTGCGCCGGCTGGCGAAGGAGAGCGCCGGAGCGGCGGGGCGGGTCGGATTTTCGGTGTGCATATACAATCCCCTCTTCTGATTGAGGGGAAGCCTAGAGGGCCTGGCGTGTTGTTCAAAGTCGAGAATCGGTCATGCGATCTTGACGAAAAGGCAACACATCAACGGTTACGCGCCTGCGCATCGACGAGGCTCTGGATCTGCGCGACCAGCACTTTCAGGAAGTCGGCGGCGGCATGGGACAAAGGTCTGTCGCGGTGAATGCTGACGCTGGAGCGGGACGTCCGGAACTCCCGGTCGGAGATGGGAATGGCGATCAGCGATCCCGCCGCCAGTTCTCGCACGACGGTCAGCGCCGGCATGAAGGCGATGGCATTGCCCGTCGCCGCGAGGGTCTTGGTGAGTTCGAGGGAGTTGGTGGTGACCAGCACGCGCGGATCGTAGCCACGGCTCGCCACCACCTTGTCGAACACCTGGCGGAGGCCGAAGCTCTGCACGGGAAGCGCGAGCTGTTCGGTGCACAATTCGGCGAGCGACAGGCTCTCGCGGCCGGCGTACCGATGGGACGGCGCGACGAGGCAGGAAATGCCTTCCTTGAACTCCGCCACGACCTCGATTTCCGGGCGCGACACGGCGTTGAAGGTAATGCCGATATCCGCCTCGTCCTCCAGCAGCGCCTCGACGATCCGGTCGGTGGAGTCGGTGTAGACCCGGAACGAGATGTTGGGATAGCGCTGGTTGAAGTCGGAGAGGATGCCCGGCAGCAGGCCGGTCACGAAGCCCTCGATGACCCACAGGCTGATCGTGCCCCGGCGCAGCCCCATCAGGTCGTCGATGCCGGAGCGGGCGCGCTCCAGGTCGCGGAAGATGCGATGGCTCTGGCGCGCCAGCACCTCGCCGGCCGGCATCAACCTGACGCCGGTCTTGAAGCGCTTGAACAGCTCGGTGCCGAGTTCCGCCTCCAGCAGCGCGATCTGGCGGCTGACGGCCGAGGGGGCGACGTGGAGGCGGTCGGCCGCCTTGCGGATCGAGCCGAGGCGGGCGACCTCGTTGAAATAGCGAAGGGCGAGGAATCTCAACTGCCGTGCCTCCAGCCGCTGCCGTCGGGATAAGCCGCGTCCTTAGCACAGGAGCGTGAGCCCTCCGGCGCAGTCAAACGCAGACAAGCCCGGGCACGGCGGGACGACGTATGGCGATATGCGTTGCGGCCGTTGCCGATGCCGCGCCGAGCCTCGAACCGACCTCATTCCCCGTCAGGCTCGCCCCTCGGAGGACGGCAACCCGAAAACGGGGGTCGGCAGGCCTTCGAACCGCGCCTTGAGCTGGATCGCCAGGTAGCGCGAGTAGTGCCGCGACTGCGCGAGATTACCGCCGTGGAACCAGAGGCCCTCCTGCGCGGTCGGCTTCCACATGTTGCGGAGTTCGCCGACCCATGGCCCGGGATCGCGCGCCGTGCCGGACCCCATGCCCCAGCAGAGCCCGACCCTCTCGGCGACCTCCGGCGAGATCAGCTCCGCCGCCCAGCCGGTCATGGAGCCGTAGCCGGTCGCATAAACGACGAGGTCCGCCGGAAGCCTGCTCCCGTCGTCGAGCAGCACCGCGTCCTCGGACAGGCCGGCAATGCCGACGCCGCTTCGCAGGGCGATCTGCCGCGTGGCGATGAGTTCCGACGCGCCGACATCGATGTAGTAGCCGGAACCCCGGCGCGGATACATGAGCCCGAGCCCGGTCTCGTCCTCGCCGAAGGTCAGCTGGAAACCGACAGCGCGCAGCGCATCGTAGAACGCTGCGTCCTCCTGCTTCATGCGCTCGACAACCGGCTTCAGGAATTGCGGCAGCACGGCGAAGGGCGTCGAGGCGACCGTCAGGTCGGCCTTGTCGACATCGATGCCAGCCTTCAGCGCCGCTTCCGAGTAGAGCGACCAGCCGAGCCGCTGCACCGTCTCGGATCGCACGACAAGGGTTGGCGACCGCTGGATCATCGTGACCTCGGCGCCGTGCTCCCAGAGGTCGGCGGCGATGTCGTGGGCCGAGTTATTGGCGCCGACGATCACGCAACGCTTGCCGGCATAGGCTTCGCCGCCGGGATGGGCGCTGGAATGGTGCTGGGTGCCGCGAAACCGCTCCTGTCCCGGAAAGCGCGGAACCTGAGGCTTGCCGGACATGCCGGTGGCCAGCACGAGGTGCTTCGGCCGGAGAGTCACGGGCTCGCCGGCGCGCTCTACCTCGACGGTCCACTCGCCGCGCGCGGCATCGTAGGCCGCCTTCCGGCAGGCCGTGCTCGTCCAGAGATCGAGTTCCATGATCGAGGCATAGGCCTCGAGCCAGTCGCCCATCTTGTCCTTCGGCGTGAACACCGGCCAGTGCTCGGGGAACGGCAGATAGGGCATGTGGTCGAACCAGATGGGATCGTGCAGGCACAGCGAGCGGTAGCGGTTGCGCCAGGCATCGCCCGCCCGCGGATGCTGGTCGACGATCAGCGCCGGCACGCCGATCTGCTTCAGGCGGGCACCGAGGCCGAGGCCTCCCTGCCCGCCGCCGACGATCAGCACATAGGGCTGCCCGTCGGTGCCGAGCCGGGCGTCCGTCGCGCGCTGGTCGGCCCAGGTGACGCGGTTGCGCACGGCGCCGTGAGTCGTGCCCAAGGGGCGTGTCTCGCCGCTTTTCTCCTCGAACCCCTTCAGTTCGCGCAGCGTCGTCAGCAGGGTCCAGCAGCGGCCGTCCTTCAGGCGCGCGTGCCCGCGCCCGCGTCCCAGCCTCGTCTCGAAGATGAACCAGAACTCGACGCCGGCGTCGGAGGTCCGGGGCTCGCCATCGAGCGCCCATGCCGAGGCGCCGGTCTCCCGCCCGCGGCTCGCCAGCATGGCGGCAATGTCGGCGCGGCCCTCCAGCGTCGCGATGTTCCAGGTGAAGGCGACGAAATCACGCCAGTAGCATTCGTCGCGAAAGAGCTCCGCCGCGCCGGCGGGAGCATTGCCCGAAAGATGCCCGGAAATAGCCGAAAGCCAGCGCGACGCCTCGCCTCGTGCATCCATTGCCGGCAATCCCCCCAATCCTCTTGAGGGCATCGTGCGGCACCGCTGATGCGGCCGGCAATGCGCCCGAACGACGGGCTGGCGTGCATACCGGCGCAGGGCTGTCCCGCGCGTGACGGTGCCTCGCACCCACGCTTAGGATGAGCCATCCGCCGCCGGAGATACGCCATGCATGCGTCCGCCCCGCCCGCGTTGACCAACTCGGTCGATACAGCCCTGCGCCTCAGGGCGCGCCAGGTCATTCCCGGCGGCCTCTGGGGCCATCTCAACGCCGCCAACCTGCCGGAGGGCTATCCGCAGTTCTTCGCGCGCGGCGAGGGCTGCCGCGTCATCGACGTGGACGGCCGCGAGTTCGTCGACTTCATGTGTTCATGGGGGCCGATCGTCCTCGGTCACCACCACCCGGCCGTCGAGGATGCGACGCGCCGGCAGGCGGCTCTTGGCGACACGCTGAACGGCCCCGCCCCCGTGCTGGTGGAACTGGCCGAACTGATGGTCGAGCTCATCCCCCACGCCGACTGGTGCCTGTTCGAGAAGAATGGCGGCGACGCGACCACCGCCGCCGTCACCATCGCCCGCGCGGGAACCGGCCGGAAGAAGCTGCTGGTCGCGCGCGGCAGCTATCACGGCGCGGTGCCCTGGTGCACGCCCTCGCTCGCCGGGGTCACGGCCGAAGATCGCGCCCATATCCTGCACTACGACTACAACGACATCGCGAGCCTCGAGGCTGCGGTGGACCAGGCAGGGGGAGATCTCGCGGGTATCCTCGTCACGGCATTCCGGCACGACATGGCAAGGGCGCTGGAAATGCCCGCCCCCGCCTTCGCGCGACGGATGCGCGAGCTTTGCGACGCGGCCGACGCGGCCCTGATCCTCGACGATGTCCGCGCCGGGTTCCGCCTTCATCTCGGCGGTTCGTGGGAGACGATCGGCGTCGCGCCCGACCTTGCCGCCTACAGCAAGGCGATCGCCAACGGCTATCCGCTCGGCGCCATCACGGGTCGCGACCGCTGGCGCGAGGCGGCAACGAAGATCTTCACCACCGGCTCGTTCTGGTGCGAGGCGGTGCCCATGGCCGCGGCGCTAGCGACCATCACCGAGCTGAAGCGCATCGAGGGACCAGCCGTCATGGCGCGCATGGGTCAGCGGCTGCGGGATGGGCTCGGTCGGCTCGCGGCGAAGCACGGGCTTGCGATCTCGCAGAGCGGGCCGCCGCAAATGCCGCTGATGTTGTTCGCGGACGATACCGGCTTCGCCAAGGGTTCAACCTTCTGCAGCGCCGCACTGAAGGCCGGCGCCTACTTTCACCCGAAGCACAACATGTTCCTGTCCTGCGCCCACACGGAAGCGGATATCGACCGCGCGCTGGACGCGGCGGACGAGGGCTTCGCAGCGGTGGCGCGGATGGGCTGAAGCTCAGACCAGCGCGTCGAGCGCCTTGACCAGCACCGGATGAGGCTGCGCGAAGCCGAGCGCCGCCTCGATGGCGAGCCCGGCTTCGAGGATCAGCCGCTCGGAGTATTTCGCTCCCACGACCTGCAGCCCGATCGGCAGGCCTGACGCCGACAACCCGCAGGGCACTGTCGAGGCCGGCTGTCCCGTCAGGTTGAACGGCAGGGTGAAGGGCACGCTGTCGCGCCAGCGGTCATAGACCTGGCAGTGATAGATCGTCTCAACCGGCGGGGCGACATGCGGCATGGTCGGCGTCAGCATCAGGTCGTAGTCGCGATGGAAGGCCGCGAACTCGCGACCGAGCGCGGCCCGCGCCGCTTCGGCATCGAGCAACTGGTCGATGGTGACCGCCATGCCCCTTTCGGCGAGATCACGGAAGGTCGGATCGAGCTCGTCCCAGCGCTCCTTCGGGATCAGGCGCATGCGGCGCGCGAAGGCGCCAATCCAGTAGACCTCGAAGCGGCCCTTCAGTTCGCCGATCGGCGAGGGCACCTCGGTGATCGTGGCGCCGTAGCTGCGCAGCTTTTCGACGGCGGCATCGACGACGGCGCGCACCTCCTGGTCGGGACCGAAGCCGCCGAGGACCGGCGCGTAAGCGATGCGCAGGCCCTTGAGCTTGGGTTCGAGCCCGGTCATCCAGCCAGGAACCGTCGGCGGCAGCGCGAACCAGTCGCGGTCGTCGGGACGCGCCATGACGTCGAGCGTCGCGATGGCGTCCTCGACCGTCCGGGTGATCGGCCCGCCGGAAACGAGGGTCGCGAACATGCCCTCCTGCGGGTGATGGGGCACGCGGCCGAAGGTCGGCTTCAGCCCGTAGAGGCCGCAGAGATTGGCGGGGATGCGGATGGAACCGCCGCCGTCATTACCGAAGGCGATGGTGCCGATGCCGGCCGCCACGCAGGCCGCCGCGCCGCCGCTGGAGCCGCCCGGCGAGGCCGCGATGTTCCAGGGGTTGCGCGTCGGCCCGTCCTGCAGCGGCCCGTCGGTCAGGCCCTTCCAGCCGAATTCCGGCAGGCGCGTCTTGCCGAGGATGATCGCACCCGCCTCGCGCAGGCGCGCAACGACCGGCGAGTCCGCCGCGGCGGGCGTATCCGGGGTCGTGCGGGAGCCATGGCGGGTCGGAAATCCCGCAACGTCGACATTGTCCTTGATGGTCACGGTGACGCCGTCGAGCGGCCCCGTGGGGCGGCCGGCCGCCCAGCGCGCGTCACTCTCCTGCGCCGCCTTCAGCGCACCATCGACATCGACGACCTGCATCGCATGCAGCACGGGATCGATGCGCGCGATGCGCTCCAGATGCAGGCTCGCGATCGAACTCGGCTTGGCGGTGCCGGCGGCGTAGCGCGCGCCGAGTTCCGCGATGGTCAGGAAGCAGTCCGCGTCTTGCATCGGGGAAATCCTCAGGCCGCTTTCGGCCGGTGCTGCGCCCAGGGGCGCGTCAGTTCGAGCAGCGAGGCGAACCGCAGGACGTCGGTGTCGTGCCCCCAGCGCCCGACGATCTGGATGCCGGTCGGCAGGCCGTCCGCGCCGAAACCGGACGGGATCGAGACGGCGGGATGGCCGGTCAGGTTGAAGGGGTACTGGTAGGAGGTCCAGCCCTGCCGGGTGATGCCGCATTTGACGCCGTCAACCTCGACCTCGTCGTTGGCGGCGTCGAACCCGACCGGCAGGGCCGTGCGCGAATGAGTCGGCATGACCAGCATGTCGTAGCGGTCGAACAGGCCCTGAATCTGCCGGAACAGTTTCGTGCGGGCGAACTGCGCGTTGCGGAAATCGGCGAGGCTGAACATGGCGCCGCGCTGCATGAAGGCGAGCGTCACCGGGTCCATCTGGTTCTGCCATTTCGGCAGGAACGGCGCGCAGAACACCGCGAAGTTCGACTGGTAGAGGATGCGTCCTTCGAGCTCGATCCAGTCGATCGTCTCGGTCACGTCCTCGACATCCGCGCCGAGCCCTGCCCAGGCGTCGAGCGAAGCGCGCGTATTGGCGAGCACGTCGGCCGCGACGCGGGGGTTGGCGCATCTCTCGATGTAGCCGATCCGGATGCCGGAGAGATCCTGCCCGATCAGCGTCGGCGAGAGCCGGCGGCGGTCCTCGTTGCCCTGCGTCCAGGGGTCTTTCGCTGTCGCGCCCGTCAGGACGGCATGCATCACCGCCGCGTCGGTGACGGTGCGGGCAAGCGGTCCGGCATAGATGTTGTTGCCGAAAGCGTCGCGCGTCGTGTCGTAGGGCACGGCGCCGAGCGTCGGCTTCAGCCCGACTAGACCGCAGCAGGCGGCAGGTCCGCGCACCGACCCCGCGCCATCGGTGCCGAGCCCGAGGGGTGCGACGCCGGCCGCGACCGCCGCTGCCGCGCCGCCGCTCGATCCGCCCGGCGTGCGGTCGAGATTCCACGGATTGCGCGTGACGCCGAAGCTCGGTCCGTCGGTCAGCCCCTTGTTGCCGAATTCCGGCGTCGTGGTCTTTCCGACGATGATCGCCCCGGCCTCGCGCAGGCGGGTGACCAGCACATCGTCTCCCGACGCGACATTGTCGGCAAAGATCGCGGTGCCGTGCTTGGTCTTGACGCCCGCGACGTCGACGAGATCCTTGATATGCACCGGCACGCCATGCAGAGGCCCGAGCTGCCCGCCGGCCATGACCGCCTCTTCGGCTCGCTTCGCATCGGCCAGCGCCTGATCGGCCATGACGGTCACGAAGCAGTTGAGACGTGGCTGTTCGCGCTCGATCGCCGCCAGGACGACCTTCGTGTACTCGACCGGCGAGAGCTTCTTCGCGCGTATCAGCGCCGCCGCCTTCGTCGCGGAGATGAACAGGAGGTCGGCATCCGGCATGGCGGCTCCTCGCGCGACATCTGCGCGTGGCAGAAGGCCCCGGGGGCCGCCACGCCGCTCCTCGCAGGCGCAATCTTGTGGCGCGACTTTCCTCCCGTCCAGCCGACAGGAGGCCGAACCAGCCTTCTGCAAGGCAGGCCTGCGATGGAATGATTTCCTCTTGTGCCGATTGCACGTCGGCGTGGTCCGGCTAACCTTCGGGGGCCTATCGACGTGCATCCTCTCGGGGCCGCCCGGCGGCCTCCCCGGCTTTTGCGAAGCAAGCGAGGAGACTGCCATGGCCTATCCGACCATCACCCGCAGGAACGCGCTCGCCGGCGCAACGGCACTCGGCGTGGCCGGAATCATCAGGCCGCGGGAGGCGCGCGCCGAGACGACGCTGACGGTGGTGCTGGAATCCGAGGTCGTCATCTTCGACCCGCATTTCACCACGGCCGCGATCACCCGCACCTTCGGCTACCACATCTTCGACACGCTGTTCGCGATGGACGGCAAGGGCGAGATCAGGCCGCAGATGGTGTCGTCCTACGACACCTCGCCCGACAAGCTGACCTGGACCTTCACCCTGCGCGACGGCCTGAAATGGCACGACGGCGCGCCGGTGACGGCCGCCGAATGCGTCGCCTCGATCAACCGCTGGGCGCCGCGCGATGCCATCGGCCGGATGCTGCGGGCGGCGACCGCCTCCATGGCGGCGAAAGACGACAAGACCTTCTCCATCGTCCTGAAGGAGCCCTTCCCGCTGATGCTGCCGGCCCTCGGCAAGGCCAATGCGCCGCTGCCGGTGATGATGCCGATGCGCTTCGCCTCGACCCCCAGCGACCAGCGGATCACCGTGCCGCCGGTCGGCTCCGGGCCGTTCCGTTTCCGGGCCGATCTCTGGAAGTCCGGCAACTCGATGATCCTCGAGCGCAATCCCGACTACGTGTCGCGGGCCGAGCCTGCCGATTTCCTCGCCGGCGGACGTTCGGTGAAGATCGACCGGCTGGACCTGCGCGTCATGCCCGACCAGATGACCGGCGCCAGCGCCCTCATCAAGGGCGAGATCGACTACATGCAGTATCTGCCCTTCGACTCGCTGTCGCTGTTGCGCCGGGCGCGCGACGTGAAGCTGCTCGGCATTGGCGGCATCCACCAGTTCCAGGGCAATTTCCGGCTCAATCACGAATTTCCACCGTTCAACGATCCGGCGGTGCGGCGGGTGCTCTGGAAGCTCGCGGACCAGTCGTCGATCCTCTCGGCCATCGGCATCCCCGAGGAGTTCCGTGCGCCCCAGTGCCCGTCGTTCTGGATGTGCGACGCGCCGCTGTCGACCACCGCTGGATCGGAGGTCGCCAAGGTCGACATCGAGGCCGCGCGGGCGGCGCTGAAGGCAACCAGCTATGCCGGCCAACCGGTGATCATCCTGGAGGTGGCCGGCTCGATCAGCCAGACGGCGGCGCAGGTGCTGAGCCAGAACATGAAGGATGCCGGCTTCACGGTCGATGCCCAGACGATGGACTGGGGAACGGTGCTGGCCCGCCGCGCCAAGAAGGACGGCTGGTCGATGTTCTCGGTCTATTCGAACGGGACCGACATGATTTCCCCGCTCAACCACTTCTACATCGCCTCGACCTGCGCGGACTTCCCCGGCTGGTCCTGCGACACCCGCATCCCCGACCTGCTCAAGGCCTTCGCGCGCGCGGACGACCAGGCCGGTCGCAAGAAGGTGGCCGAGGAAATCCAGAGGATCGCCTATGAACTGACCCCGGCCGTCATGTGGGGCCAATTCACCATCCCCGCCGGATATCGGTCGAACCTGCGCAACCTGCCGCAGTCGTCCTACCCGATGTTCTGGGACGTCTCCCGATCGTGACCCGACCGGCGCATCGATGCCGCCGTCGCGGAGCGCGTCAAGCAGAGTGAGCCCGCGGTCCTCCACGGGCCGGTTCGATCATCTTGCCGGCTCCAGGCTGGGAATGCGCGAGCGCCGCTGCATCAGGTCGTCGTTGGCGAACAGGTCGGCCAGCCAGTCGACGAAGACGCGCACCTTGTTGCTGAGGTGGCGGTTCGGCGGATAGACGATGTACAGCGGCACCGAGCCCGAGCACCATTCGGTGAGGATCGGAACGAGCCGGCCGGCGGCGATGTCGTCCTGCACGGAGATGGTTGCGGCCTGACCGATGCCGAGCCCGGCGAGCACCGCAGCGACATATCCGGTGCCCTCGTTGAGGGTGACGACGGACGGCGCGCGAATTTCGTAGGTCTCCTTGCCGTTCTCGAATTCCAGCGGCCAGACCCGCCCGGTCGCGCCCATGCGATAGCCGACCGTTACATGGCCGGTCTCCAGATCGGTTGGATGCTGAGGCACGCCGTGACGCTGCAGATAGGACGGTGACGCACAGGCGATGAGGTGGATTTCACCGATGCGCCGCGCGATCAGGCTCTGGTCGGTGATCGTGCCGCCACGGACGACGCAATCGACGTTCTCGGCCAGCAGATCGACCGGCCGGTCGCCAAGGCCGAGGTCGAGCTGGATCTCCGGATAGCGCTGGTGGAACAGCGGCAGGGCCGGGATGATCACCAGATTGGCCAGCGAGGCGCTGAGGTCGATCCGCAGGCGGCCGCGCGGACTTCCCTGCGACACGGTCACGCTACCGTCGAGTTCATCGATATCGCCGAGGATGCGCAGCGCCCGCTCGTAATAGGCGGCGCCGTCCGTGGTCACCGTCACGCGCCGCGTGGTCCGGTTGAGAAGCTTGACGCGCAGATGGGCCTCCAGCTGCTGGATCAGCTTGGTCACCGTCGGCTTTGGGATGTCGAGAAGCTCGGACGCCCGGGTGAAGCTGCCGGACTCGACGACCCGCGCAAAGGCGCGCATGGCGTTGAGTTGATCCATCGGTCATGCTCTCATTATTTCCATATGGGAACAATGTAGGAGCCAAGGCCTTATTTATTCAAGATGGGCGCGCGCATAGCTTTTGCTGCACTGCAACGTCCCGGTTCCCCCATGCTCGCTTCGCGCGCCCTCGCCACAGACCAGGAGATTCGGATCGGCCAGTTGGCCGCCCGTGTCTATGGCTGCGGCTGCGCGACGCCGGCGGCGATCGTGCTCCATCTCCACGGCGGCACGTTCAACGACGGGTCGCTCGATAGCGGACGCTCCGTTGCGGAGGCTTTGAGGCAGGCCGGAGCAACCGTCGTCTCCGTCGCCTATCCGCTGGCACCCGACCATCGCTTTCCGGAGCCGCTCGAGGCGGCCTATGCCGCGCTTCAGGAACTTCACGCCAAGCGACGCGCCCTGGGTGGACGCGCCGTGCCACTTCATGTGGCTGGCGAGGAGGCCGGCGGCAACCTCGCCGCCGCGCTCTCGCTGATGGCGCGCGACCGGGGCGAGCCGAAGCTCGCAGGGCAGATCCTGTTCTCGCCCATGCTCGATGCCTGCCTCGCCACCCATTCGCTGCGGGCCGCGGATGCCGGTCCAGTCGGCTGCCGCTGGGCGGACGGCTGGCACGCCTATCTCGGCTCGCCCGACCGGGCGGCCCACCCCTATGCCGCGCCGTTCGGAGCCGCGCGCCTGTCCGGCCTTGCCCCAGCGCTGATCGTGACCGCGGCGGACGACCCGCTGCGCGACGAATGCGCGACCTATGCCGACAAGCTGCGCAAGGCGGGCGTACGGGCGACGCTTCATATCGAGACCGGCCCGACCGGCTGGCCGACAACCTATTCAGCCACCGGGACGGAGGCCTGCTGCCTTGAATCGGTTCGCGACCCGCTAGTGACTTTCTTCAGATCGGCCGCGCCGTCCTGACGGCGGCGCGGAACGCACTTTCTTTCGCTCACAAGGAATGAACCCATGTCTCAGGGAACGATTCGTCGTGCCTTGTTCGGTGGCGGCTTTGCCGCGACCCTCGCCATCGCGGCCGGCACCCTCGTCTGGCCCGGCCTCGGCGAGAAAGCCCGCAGCAATACCGGCCCGGCGGCCATGCCCCCGCCCGCAGTGTCGGTGGCGACCGTCGAACAGCACCAGATCATCAACTGGTCGGACTTTTCCGGCCGTCTGGAGGCTGTCGAGCGCGTGGAGGTCCGCGCACGCGTCGCCGGCGTGATCGAGACCATTCACTTCCGCGAGGGCAGCGTCGTCGCGCAGGGCGATCTCCTCGTCAGCATCGACGCGGAGCCCTACAAGGCCGAGTTCGAGCGCGCCCACGCGCAGGTGCTGGCGGCAGAGGCGCGCCTTGCGCTGGCGACCACCGAGCACGAGCGTGGCCAGCGCCTGATCGCCACGCAGGCGCTGTCTCAGCGTGACCTCGACACCCGGCTGAACGGCATGAAGGAGGCGCAGGCGAACCTGCGCGCCGCGCAGGCCGCTTTGCAGACCGCCAGGCTGAACCTCGACTACACGCAGATCCGCGCGCCGATCGCCGGCCGCATCGGCCGCATGGAGGTGACGACCGGCAACCTGATCGGTCAGGGTGCCGGCGCGACGCTGCTCACCACCATCGTCTCGGTGAGCCCGATCTATGCGGGCTTCGACGCCGACGAGGGCTCGATGCTGCGCGCGCTCGCGACGCTGCCGGAAGCCAATGCCAACGACCGCGCGCTCGACCGCATTCCCGTCCTCATGGGCACCGCGGGCGGGGCCGACTACGGCCGGCAGGGCCGACTGCGCTTCGTCGACAACCGCATCGACGGAGCGAGCGGCACCGTGCGCGTGCGCGCGATCTTCGAGAATGCCGACGGCGCGCTGATGCCCGGCCAGTTCGTGCGCCTGCGCATGGGCGAGGCAAGGCCGGCGCCGGCGCTGGTGATCACCGAGCGGGCGGTGGGCACCGACCAGAGCAAGAAGTTCGTGCTGGTCGTCGATGCCGAGAACAAGGCCGTCTATCGCGAGATCACGCTCGGCGCCGTGTACGAGGGCCTGCGCATCGTCACCAGCGGCCTCAATCCCGGCGAGCGGATCATCGTCAACGGCCTGCAGCGCGTCCGCCCCGGCGGGGTGGTCGCACCCGAGCAGGTGCCGATGGCCGAGCATCTCCCCCCTCGCCCCGTCGCCGCGAACACCTCCGCCGACAGCGCCCCGCGCTGAACCGGCCCTCTGAAATCACGCCCGAAAGGGGCGAGCCATGAACCTGTCCAAGTTCTTCATCGACCGCCCGATCTTCGCGGCGGTGCTCTCCATCCTCATCTTCGTCGGCGGCCTGCTGTCGCTGCGCTCGCTGCCGATTTCGGAATATCCGGACGTCGTGCCGCCGACCATCGTGGTGCGCGCGCAGTATCCGGGCGCCAATCCGCGCGTCATCGCGGAGACCGTCGCCACCCCCATCGAGGAAGCGGTCAACGGCGTCGAGGGCATGCTCTACATGTCCAGCCAGGCGACCACCGACGGCGTCATGACGCTGAACGTGACGTTCAAGCTCGGCACCGATCCCGACAAAGCCCAGCAGCTGGTCCAGAACCGCGTCAGCCAGGCCGAGCCTCGTTTGCCTGAAGAGGTCCGCCGCCTCGGCGTCACCACGGTGAAGAGTTCGCCGGACCTCACCATCGTCGTCCACCTGCTCTCGCCCAACAGCCGCTACGACCTGACCTATCTGCGCAACTACGCGCTCCTGAACGTCCGCGACCGGCTCGCCCGCGTGCAGGGCGTCGGCCAGGTGCAGATTTTCGGCGGCGGCGACTATTCGCTGCGCGTCTGGCTGGACCCGCAGAAGGTCGCCGAGCACGGCCTCTCCCCGAGCGACGTGGTGCGCGAAATCCGCGCCCAGAACGTGCAGGCGGCGGCTGGCGTCATCGGCGCCTCGCCGAGCCCGGCCGGGCTCGACCTCCAGCTCTCCGTCAACGCGCAGGGCCGCCTGCAGACCGAGGAGGAGTTCGGCGACATCATCGTGCGCACCGGCCAGAACGGCGCGGTCGTGCGCCTGCGCGACATCGCGCGGATCGAGCTCGGCTCGGCCGAATATTCGCTGCGCTCGCTGCTCGACAACAAGCCCGCCGTCGGCATGGGCGTGTTCCAGGCGCCGGGCTCCAACGCCATCGCCGTGTCCGACAGCGTGCGCGCGGTGATGGAGGAAATCCGTCAGGTCATGCCGGAAGGCGTCGAATACCGCATCGCCTACGATACGACGCAGTTCGTGCGCGCCTCCATCCGCTCGGTCGTCGAGACGCTGCTGGAAGCCGTGCTGCTCGTCGTGCTCGTGGTGATCGTGTTCCTGCAGACCTGGCGCGCCTCGATCATCCCGCTGGTCGCGGTGCCGGTGTCGATCGTCGGCACCTTCGCGGTGATGTATGTCTTCGGCTTCTCGATCAACGCGCTGAGCCTGTTCGGCCTCGTGCTCGCCATCGGCATCGTCGTCGACGACGCGATCGTCGTGGTCGAGAACGTCGAGCGCAACATCGAGGACGGGCTGTCGCCGCGCGAGGCGACCTACAAGGCCATGCGCGAAGTGTCCGGACCGATCATCGCCATCGCGCTGGTGCTGGTCGCGGTTTTCGTGCCGCTCGCCTTCATCTCCGGCCTCACCGGCCAGTTCTACCGGCAGTTCGCGCTGACCATCGCCATCTCGACGGTCATCTCCGCGATCAATTCGCTGACCCTCTCGCCGGCCCTCGCCGCCATGCTGCTGCGCGGCCACGACGCGCCGAAGGACCGCCTGACGCGGATCATGGACACGCTGTTTGGCTGGTTCTTCCGCGGCTTCAACCGCGCGTTCCGAGCGGGGTCCAGCGCCTATGGCGGCGGGGTGACGCGCATCCTCTCGCGCAAGGCCGTGATGATGGCGGTCTATCTCGTGCTGGTCGGCCTCACGGTCTTCCTGTTCCGCACCGTGCCCGGCGGCTTCGTGCCCAACCAGGACAAGCAATATCTCGTCGGCTTCGCCCAGCTTCCCGATGCGGCCACCCTCGACCGCACGGAAGAGGTGATGCGCCGCATGAGCGAGATCGCCATGAAGCAGCCGGGCGTCGAGGCGGCGCTCGCCTTCCCGGGCCTCTCGATCAACGGCTTCACCAATTCCTCCAATGCCGGCATCGTCTTCGTGACGCTGAAGCCCTTCGAGGAGCGGCGCGCGCCGAACCTCTCGGGCTTCGCCATAGCCGGGCAGCTCAACCAGCAATATGCGGGGATCAAGGAGGCGTTCATCGCGATGTTCCCGCCGCCGCCCGTGCAGGGCATCGGCCAGGTCGGCGGCTTCAAGCTTCAGATCGAGGACCGCGCCGGCCACGGCTATGCGGCGCTCGACCAGGCGACGAAGGCCTTCCTCGGCCGGGCCATGCAGGCGCCGGAACTCGCGGGCATCTTCTCGTCGTTCCAGGTGAACGTGCCGCAGCTTCAGGCGGACATCGACCGGACCAAGGCGCGACAGCTCGGCGTCGCGGTCACCGACGTGTTCGAGACGCTGCAGACCTATCTTGGCTCGACCTATGTCAACGACTTCAACCGCTTCGGCCGCACCTACACGGTGCGCGTGCAGGCCGACGCGCAGTTCCGCGCCTACCCCGAGCATATCGGCCGCCTGCGCGTCCGCTCGTCCTCCGGCGAGATGGTGCCGCTCAGCGCGCTGATGACCGTGAAGCCGGAGGCGGGCCCGGAGCGCGCCATGCGCTACAACGGCTTCCTGACCGCCGACATCAATGCGGGGCCGGCACCCGGCTTCTCGTCGGGGCAGGCGCAGGCGGTCGCCGAGCAGATCGCCCGCGAGACTCTGCCGCGCGGCTTCGCCTTCGAGTGGACCGACCTTGCCTATCAGGAGATTCTGGCGGGCAATTCCTCGCTCATCGTCTTCCCGCTGGCGATCCTGCTCGTCTTCCTCGTGCTCGCCGCGCAGTACGAGAGCCTGACCCTGCCCATCGCCATCCTGCTGATCATCCCGATGGGCCTCCTGGCGGCGCTCACCGGCGTCTGGCTCACCGCCGGCGACAACAACGTGTTCACGCAGATCGGCCTCGTCGTGCTGGTGGGACTATCGGCGAAGAACGCGATCCTGATCGTCGAGTTCGCCAGAGAGCTAGAGTTCGCCGGGCGAACGCCGGTTCAGGCGGCGATCGAGGCGAGCCGGTTGCGCCTTCGCCCGATCCTGATGACCTCGCTCGCCTTCATCATGGGCGTGGTGCCGCTCGTCACCTCGGTCGGTGCGGGCGCCGAGATGCGGCAGGCCATGGGCATTGCGGTCTTCGCCGGCATGATCGGCGTCACCGCCTTCGGCATCTTCCTGACGCCGGTCTTCTACGTGCTGATGCGAGCGATCACGGGCAATCGGCCACTCGCCCGGCACGACCTGCCGACGCCCCACGCCGCGCCGGCGGAATGATGGCGCGCCAACATTAGCGTGAGCCTCCCGTCGCCACCGATTTGAGGCTGGGGCTCCTGCACGCGAACAGTCTGGCGCGCGCTCTTTGCGAGCGTGCGCCAATCGCGTCATTGGCAGGCGGCGCATCGCCGATGCCCGCTCGATCCGCATGTGGTCTGGAGAGAAATGGTGGGTGATGAAGGACTCGAACCTTCGACCCGCTGATTAAGAGTCAGCGCAAAGCATAGCTCCACCAGCGACCATTCTGACAGCTTCCCCTTTCGTTCCGGCATTGAACGTAAAGGGGATTCTTGAAGTGTCAGAACGTCACTCGCCTGTCCGTGGGCGCATCGGTGCGAAGCCGACCGCAGCGCAATCTGCTAGACGAACAAACTTCTTCGACATCCCGCAAATCCCGCCGCGCACTGGTCGGTGGCGGCGACTGCATCGCCTCAAGATCGAAAGCACCTTGGACTGCGCCGCTGAGGTTGAGCGACGCGCTTTGCGGGGAACTTGGACGCCTTGCGCCGAATGCCAAGAAGTTGCGACTCGTCCGTCTGGTGGGCTTATTCTCGGAGCATGCACGGGGCCCGTCTGCCCCTACAAGTCCAGGCGTTTTCGCGGATGGTCTTACGTGCAGACCGCCGCAATCCGGCACTCCCGTCCTGGTCCGCATAAGATCTACACAGTCCTGCTGCGCTTTGTGCCCGCGGGAGACCTTGACCGCATTGAACCTCGCTCTGTCAAAGACCAGTTACGGATCCTTTTGTCCCGCTGCGGTTTCAATGGATCCATCATCGTCGGTGGCCTGGAGGCGGGTTATGATTTCCAACGCGCCGGCTGGCATCTCCATTTTCATCTTGGGGTTTTCGGAGCGACCATCGAAGCCCGCCGCGAGCTCTCTAATCGGCTTAAGCGAAGAGGGCAGCGTGCCCTGAAAGTTCAATCTCTCCGCGATCCAGCGAGGCAGCTGTCCTACCTTATCAAGTTTTTGACCCTGCACCGACCCGGCGCTCAATTTGGAAAGCACCGGAAGCGAGCGGTTCCAATGCCTCAGCCAGCCCTGCGCGAGCTACTGGCGTGGTGGCAACGGCACGAGTTCCAGGATTTTCTTTTCCTCTATGGATGTCGGCGCCGCGGATCACGGATCGAGGCACTGTGATGGGGAATTGAGCCTTTTCGAGCGTGACGACATGACGACATCGTCACGAGAGAGCAGTCAGAGCCCTTGCCTCAGCTTACTCGCATGCAGTGTTACGACCCCCTCCCTTCCCGATCACCTCAACCTGCCCCTGGAAGCCCTCAACTCAGTCCTCAACCTCATCCGCATGCCCTTTGGCAGCGTGCGCCTCAAAATCACGAGGACACATCCGGCTCCCCTGATCACCTCAATTTCTGATCGCGCGAGCCCTGTCGTCGTCACGATTGCTCTGGCGCAGGCCGCCACCCCTCTCACAGGACGCACACGGTGAAACGCAAAAGGACCTCGGGAAACGCATCCACCAGCACCTCTCATCGTCAGGTGAAAAAGGGTCGCAGAGACATCTCGGGCGCAGGTCGGCGCAAGAGGGTCAGTCATTCTGCTCGGAGCAGCGGGCTGACCAAAAAGGCCTTTCGCGCCCTCTGCATCAGAGCTCAGAACGTCCTGAAGGCACAGCAGGAGGAGCGCCTCGGTTCAGAGTTTCACCCATTTGCTAGTCGCAAGTTTCCCAAGGGCACTCCGCTGCCCGGGGTTGAAGGGGTTCAGTTTGCTGGAGTTGGTGTCGGGGCTGCCGGTGAGCGCTTCGTGCGGCTCCTCGTCGGTGAAGGGAAGCATATCCAACTGCTCACCGTGTCTGCGGGAGAACTTGCTGCGCAGCCCGCCGGAGTCTTTCGCAAGATCGCCAATGCGGGTGGCCGAACCCTAACCCAGGCTTCGAAGAACGTCCTGACCAAGGCCATCGAGGCTAAGCTCGGGGATGAGCCCTCATTCTACGTAGCGGAG
>Ga0209794_1001031_pt1 | contig 26576 bp, 24 predicted proteins | sample EBPBio232013_DNA_FD_185869 | JGI IMG/M metagenome (GOLD analysis project Ga0209794, IMG submission 185869) | Wastewater treatment Type I Accumulibacter community from EBPR Bioreactor in Madison, WI, USA - Reactor 1_5/23/2013_ DNA (SPAdes)... | ecosystem: Engineered > Bioreactor > EBPR >... | reverse complement strand
AATGGCGGCGCGGAGCTTTGCGGCGTTTTCTACAACGACTCTAATGTGCTGGCTCTTGATTGAATTTGAACGGGACCCGAATTAAAAAGCTGACAGATGCGGTCAACAAAGGCGATCAGCCCCGTTGCGCCGCGCCGAGGGCCCGCAGTGATCGTTTGCCATTGCAATGTGCTGAGTGACCATGACATCCGGGCTTGCCTTGGTGACGGTCCGGAATGTCCGAAAGTGGTGGGTGAGGTCTATGCCTGCCTCGGCTGCAGCCCGAACTGTGGCCGCTGCGCCCGCACCATCCGCGCCATCATGCGCGAGGCCGGCGCCGATTCCGCCTGCAAGACCTGCCCGATGGGCGCCTGCGCGCACCATGAGGTCGAGCATCTCGTCGCGGCCGAATAGGCGGGACAACTGATCCGACAATCGGCACAATGTGCCCTGCGACCTCTCCCGGCACAGGTCGAACGCGCTTGCTTCCATATCTAGAATGATTTTAAACTGGCGTCGGGTCGCAGGACCCTAGCGGAATTGCCAGCGGAGGCGGCTATGAAGGGCGACAAGAAGGTCATCGAATATCTCAACAAGGGCCTCAGGAGCGAACTCACCGCGGTCAGCCAGTACTGGCTCCACTACCGCATGCTGGACAATTGGGGGTTCAACGACCTCGCGAAGTACTGGCGCAAGGAATCCATCGAGGAGATGGTTCACGCCGACAAATTCATCGACCGGATTCTGTTTCTGGAAGGTCACCCGAACCTGCAGGTGCTCGATCCGCTGGAGATCGGCCAGACCGTGAAGGAGATCATCGGCTGCGACCTGAAGGCCGAGATCGGCGCGCGCAAGCTCTATCAGGAGGCCGCCTCCTATTGCGAGACGGTGAAGGACTATCCCTCGCGCGACCTGTTCATCGAGCTGATGAGCGACGAGGAAGGCCATATCGACTTCCTGGAGACGCAGCTCGAGGTCATCAAGACCATCGGCGAGCAGCTCTACATCCAGAAGCACATGGGCGATCTCGGCAAGGGCGGCGCCGACTGACCGTTCACGCCATGTGAACCGGGCCATGGCAGGCTGATGCCATGGCCGCTTTCGACCTTCCCGCCGACGCGCTCGTCCCCGGCGCCGCATCCGACACGGTGACGGCGATGGGCCGCTGGCTGCGCCATCTCGGCGCCGAGCGGCGGCTCTCCCCCAAGACGCTCGAGGCCTATGGCCGCGACGTTCGCGTCTTCCTGGGCTTTCTCTCCGGACATAATGGCGAAGCCGTCTCGCTCAAGGCGATGGGCGAGGCCGCGCCGCGCGACGTGCGCGCCTTCATGGCCAGGCGCCGGGCGGACGGGCTGGATGCCCGCTCCATCGGGCGGGCGCTGGCGGCGGTGCGCTCCTTCACGCGCTTCCTGGAGCGGGAGGGCGAGGGCCGCATGGCCGCCTTCTCCGCCGTCCGCACGCCGAAGGCGGCGCGTCGCCTGCCGCGCCCGCTGAACGTTGCCGCCGCGCGCCGGGTGGCCTCGGCCGGCACGCGCGAGCATGACGATGCGGAGCTCTGGGTCATCGCGCGCGATGCCGCCGTGCTGGCATTGCTCTACGGCTCGGGCCTGCGTATTTCCGAGGCCCTCGGGCTCCGCCAGAAGGATGCGCCGCTGCCGGGAGGACCGGGGCAGGTCACGGTGCTCGGCAAGGGCGCCAAGGTCCGGCAGGTGCCGGTCATCGCGAAGGTCGCCGATGCCATCGCGGACTATCGTCGCCTCTGCCCCTTCGCGCGCGGCGCGGACGACCCGCTCTTCGTCGGCGTGAAGGGCGGGCCGCTGTCGCCGCGCATCATCCAACTCGCCATGCAGCGTCTGCGCGGCGCGCTCGGCCTGCCCGAAACGGCGACGCCGCACGCGCTGCGCCATTCCTTCGCGACGCATCTGCTCGGACGGGGCGGCGACCTGCGCTCGATACAGGAATTGCTTGGCCACGCCTCGCTATCGACGACGCAGATCTATACCGAGGTCGATACGGCGGCGCTGCTGCGCGTCTATGAGAGTGCCCATCCAAGGGCCTGAGAGGGTTCAGGCGCTGGCCGGCGCACTGGTCGCACGCATCCGCTCGCGTCGCGAGCGGCGGAAGCGCAGCAGGAGGCGCAGTGCGCGGTTCGGCCGACCGCCGCTCAGGATGCGCGTGACGCGCCGGATGCGCTCCTTGATCGGGTCGATGTGATGATGCGCCCAGGCGAGCCAGCGCAGCCAGTGCTCGTAAGCCCAGACGAACAGCGGAATCTGCATCAGCTTCGGCTTGCAGGCGTCGAACAGGAAGGCCGCGCTGCCGACGCCGACCACCTTGGCGAGGAAGAACACGCCGCCGCCGAGGATCAGATGGCCGCGCGCGATCAGCGCTAGCGCCGCCAGCTTGAACGGGAACAGCAGGATGGCCGGAATGGCGAAGACCGCGAGCGTCGCATAGGGCGGCAGGCGCTGGATGCCGTCGTGAATAGCCTGTTTCAGCGCCTTGAGCGGCAGGATATCGACGAAGCGGGCGATGATCGGCCCGACGCGCTCCCAGATCCACGTCTCCAGGAGGATGACGAGGGCGGCAAGGACGATGAAGGGGCGGACGAGGCGGCGCATGGCGGCTCCGGTAGCGGATGCAGCCTATATCGCCGTCTCAATATGTCGCGTTGACGGCGGCGGCGAGGCCGGAGCGTTTCCGTGCCGCGTCAGTCCTTCAGCGACCAGATCGCCGCCTCGGAGATGAGGTGGTCGACGCGCTTTTCCCGCAGCGCGCGCAGGGCTTCCTCCGGCTTGTTGATGATCGGCTCCTCGTGGACGTTGAACGAGGTGTTGATCACGGCGGGGATGCCGGTGCGTCGCTCATAGGCGGCGATCACGTCGTAATAGACCGGGTTCTGGTCGCGGTGGATGAGCTGCGGCCGCGCCGTGCCGTCGACATGGACGCAGGCCGGGATGCGCTCGCGCCATTCCGGCTTCACGTTGCAGGTCACCGTCATGAAGTTCGCGGTGTAGGCGAGCTCGTCCGGCAGGTCGAACAGGTCCTTGGCGCGCTCGGCGAGGACGACGGGCGCGAAGGGCATGAAATCGGTGCGGTCGAGGCGCTTGTTCAGCCAGTCGTTGATGGTGCGGTCGACGGCGCTGGCCATGATCGAGCGCGCGCCGAGGGCCCGCGGCCCGTATTCCATACGGCCGAGATAGGTGCCGACCGTCTCACCCGCGACGATCAGGTCGGCGGCTTCCTCCACGGCGCTGGCCACCGGGCGCTTGACGGCGCCGGACGAGAAGACCGGCTCGACATCGGCCGAGTAGTCGCGGCCGCGATAGACGGTCGAGAGCCGCTCGCGGTGTCGGAGCCAGGTGTCGAGCCCGTCGCGCTCCAGCAGGAATTCCAGAACGCCGCCATCGGCCTCGCCCTGGTCGGACATGGCGGGATAGACGAAGACCTCGTCGAGGTCGAAGCGCTCGGCGATCCGCTGGGTCAGCTTCACATTGGCGAAGACGCCGCCGGACAGGCCGAGATTGCGGACCGGATGCCGCGCCAGCATCTTCGCCAGCGCCGCCAGCGTCACCGTCTCCAGCGTCTGCTGGACGCTTGCCGCCATGTCTTCGCGGGCCGTCTTCTTCGCGAGGCCGTTGACCAGCATGCGGATGCGCCAGCGCGGCAGCGAACAGTGAATCTGGCCGTCGTCGGAGACGGCGTAGAGGCTGGTCAACCGCTCCGCGTGGACAGGCTTGCCATAGGCGGCGAGCCCCAGAACCTTGCCCTCGTGGCGCAGCGACCGGAAACCGAGCGCCTCCGTGACATAGGCGTAGAGTTTGCCGAGGCTGTCGCCGGGGCGCTGCGGCACGCGGCGGGCAAGCGTGTCGGCCTCGCCGCCGAACAGGTCGATCAGCCGGCCGTCCTTCAGCACGCGGGCGGAATAGAAGATGTCGTCGCCGCCGCCGTCGGAGGTGTAGAGCAGCACGTCGTCGGCCGGCATGTGCGCGAGGGTCGCCAGCGCATGCGCCTTGTGGTGGTTGTAGAAGAAGGCCTTGGCCGAAGCCGGCCAGCCATGGCGCGCGGCGAAGGCTTGCGTATCGACGAGATCGGCCAGCGACTGCACCTTGCCCGCACGCAGCGGCGCGATCGGATCGAGCTTTTTGACCGGGAGCAGTCCGCCGAAGGGCAGGGCGGAGCGGCGGACGTCCGCCACCGGATAGCGCATGCGCGGATAGGCGACGGCCTCGATGGCGCTGGCCTTCAGACCCGCATGGGCAAGGCATTCCGCGACCGCTTCGGCCGGAAAGCGATAGCCGTCGGTCTTGATGCGCGTCGCGCGCTCGAGCGCCACCGAGGCGATGCAGCGGTAGTCGTCGTAGAGGGCCGCGCAGGCGTCGTGCGACTGGTAGAAGCCGAGGATGATCAAGTGCGGCCTTCCGATCTTCGCAAATGCCGGAGGCCGCGCATGTGCAGGCTCAGGCGGCTGCCGTCAACCCGAGAGCGGCATCAACATGTCCGGAACGGTCTCAGGGGCGGCCGCCGCCGGGGCCTTTTCCGCCGGTTCCGTGGCTCGCATGGGAGCCGTTTGCCGGGCCTCGCCGCCATGTTTCTGCGAAGCCCTTCGGGTCACGTCGCCAGCGGACGAACCAGACGACGCCGATGACGGCGATCAGCAGCGCCGCCGTCATCGCCCAGCCGCCGAAAGCGTCCCAGTCGATGGCGCTCGCCGGTTCCAAGAGTGCCTTCAGTCCAGACGGGACCTCAGTACACGCGGGCCTTGGGCTCGATGTACTGGATCTCGTTGGTCATCGTGTAGGTGTGGACCGGACGGTAGTCGATGGTCACGGTCTTCTTCTCGGTGTCCGCGAAGGCGAGCGTGTGCTTCATCCAGTCCTTGTCGTTGCGGTCCGGGAAGTCCTCGCGGGCGTGGGCGCCGCGGCTTTCCTCGCGGTTCGCGGCCGAGTCCATGGTCACGACCGCCTGCGAGATCAGGTTGTCGAATTCCAGCGTCTCGATCAGGTCGGAATTCCAGATCAGCGAGCGGTCGGTGACGCCGATATCGGACGCGCCCTGCCAGACCTCGTGGATCAGCTTCTTGCCTTCCTGGAGCACCTCGCCGGTGCGGAACACGGCGCAGTTCGACTGCATGACGCGCTGCATCCGGTCGCGGATCTCGGCGGTCGAGGTGCCACCGGAGACGTGCCGGAAATAGTCGAGACGCGACAGGGCCATCTCGGCGGCGTCCTTCGGCAGGTCCTGGTGCTTCTCGCCCGGCGTCACCGTCTCGGCAGCGCGCAGGCCCGCGGCGCGGCCGAACACGACGAGGTCGATCAGCGAGTTCGAGCCGAGGCGGTTGGCGCCATGGACGGAGACGCAGGCCGCCTCGCCGATGGCCATCAGGCCCGGCACGACGGCGTCGGGGTCGCCGTTCAGCTTGGTCAGCACCTCGCCGTGATAGTTCGTGGGGATGCCGCCCATATTGTAGTGGACGGTCGGGATGACCGGGATCGGCTCCTTGGTCACGTCGACGCCGGCGAAGATCTTGGCGCTTTCCGAGATGCCGGGCAGGCGCTCGTGCAGGATCTTCGGGTCGAGATGGTCGAGGTGCAGGAAGATGTGGTCCTTGTTCTTGCCGACGCCGCGACCCTCGCGGATCTCCATGGTCATGGAGCGCGAGACGACGTCGCGCGAGGCGAGGTCCTTGGCCGAGGGGGCATAGCGCTCCATGAAGCGCTCGCCTTCGGAATTGGTGAGGTAGCCGCCTTCGCCGCGCGAGCCTTCCGTGATCAGGCAGCCCGAGCCGTAGATTCCGGTCGGGTGGAACTGCACGAACTCCATGTCCTGCAGTGGCAGGCCGGCGCGCAACACCATGGCATTGCCGTCGCCGGTGCAGGTATGGGCTGATGTGGCCGAGAAATAGGCGCGGCCATAGCCGCCGGTGGCGAGGATCGTCTGGCGGCCGCGGAAGCGGTGCAGCGTGCCGTCGTCCATCTTGAGCGCGACGACGCCGAGGCAGCGGCCGTCCTCGCCCATCATCAGGTCGATGGCGAAATACTCGATGAAGAACTCGGCATTGTTCTTCAGCGCCTGGCCATAGAGCGTGTGCAGCATGGCGTGGCCGGTGCGGTCAGCCGCCGCGCAGGTGCGCTGGGCCGTGCCCTTGCCGAAATGGGTGGTCATGCCGCCGAACGGACGCTGGTAGATCTTGCCGCTCTCGGTGCGCGAGAAGGGCACGCCCCAGTGCTCCAGCTCGTAGACGGCGGCCGGCGCGTTGCGGACGAGATATTCGATGGCATCCTGGTCGCCGAGCCAGTCCGACCCCTTGACGGTGTCGTACATGTGCCACTGCCACTGGTCCTCGCCCATATTGCCGAGCGAGGCGGCGACGCCGCCCTGCGCCGCGACCGTGTGCGAGCGGGTGGGGAACACCTTGGAGATGCAGGCGGTGCGCAGGCCCGCCTGGGCGCAGCCGACGACGGCGCGGAGGCCGGCGCCGCCGGCGCCGACGATCACGACGTCATAGGTGTGGTCGGTCACGTCGTAGGCGCGGCCGGCGGTCGAGGGTGCGGCAGCTTGAGCCATGGTCGAGCTCCAGTCTCAGGTCGGCGTTCAGACGCCGAAGGCAAGCTTCAGGATGGCGAAGACGGAGCCGAGGCCGACCGTCACGCAGAAGAAGGTGTTCAGCAGCAGGAGGACGATCTTGGTGCCTTCGGCCGGCACGTAGTCCTCGATGACGATCTGCATGCCCAGCCGCATGTGCCAGGTCACCGAGATCACGAACAGGATCAGCGGAATGGCGACGATCGGCGAGCCGAGGGTCGCCTTCACGGCGGCATAGTTGGAGCCGGCGGTCGAGATGATCAGGCCGACGACGAAGATGGTCAGCGGCACGTTGGCGACGGCGGTGACCCGCTGCATCCAGAAATGCTCGGTGCCGGACTTGGCGGAACCGAGGCCGCGGACGCGGCCGAGCGGGGTGCGCATGGAGCTCTTGGCTTCGGACATGGCGGAACCTCCTCAGACGCCGCCGCGGACGGCATAGGCGACGATCCAGATCAGGATCGTCAGGGCGATGGAACCGATCAGCGAGGCGCGGGCGAGCCATTCGCGCTCGTTGACGCCGAAGCCGCGGCCAGTGTCCCAGATGAAATGGCGGATGCCGCCGAGCATGTGATGGAACAGCGCCCAAGTGTAGCCGAACAGCACGAGCCGGCCGATGAGCGAGCCGGCGGCCCACTGGAAGGTGGCGTAGGCGGTCGGGCCGGTGGCGGCGGCGATCAGCCACCAGAGCATCAGGATCGTGCCGAAGAACAGCGCGCAGCCGGTGATGCGATGGACGATGGACATCATCATCGTCAGCATCGGCCGATAGATCTGCAGATGCGGCGAAAGCGGGCGTTCGATCACGTGCTTTGAATCGGCCATGGAAGGCAACCTCGGGCGGGCGGCGGGTGCGCGATCGGGCGCCGCCGGAAATCACCGGTCTGTTTAAGGGACGGGACGCTGCGACGCAACGAGTCTGGAATGAGACAAAGGAGGGACGCACAGGCGGATTTGCATGCCTTCGCATGCTCTTGCGCGCCCCTGTGCCGCTTGCGGGCGCGGGAGCCGGCCTTTATTGGCTGGTTTCCATGGCCGAAGTGCTCAACCGATACCAGTCGCTGGTCGATGCCGGCGAGATTTCCGCTGATGCCGCGCAGCTGGCCATCGCAAGGCGGCTCGATGCGCTGAACGTTGAGCTGGCGGACTATCGGCTGACCCGCCGCAAATCGACCGCCCTTGCCTGGCTGTTCTCGCGCGGCGAGAAGCGCCAGCCGGTTCGCGGCCTCTATGTCTGGGGCGATGTCGGCCGCGGCAAGACCATGCTGATGGACCTGTTCATCGAGGCGAGCCCGGTCAAGCGCAAGCGCCGCGCCCATTTCCACGAGTTCATGGCGGATGTCCACGAGCGCATCCACGCCTATCGCCAGAAGCTGAAGGCCGGCGAGGTCAAGGGCGACGACCCCATCGCGCCGGTTGCCGCCGATCTCGCCGAGGAAGCCTGGCTGCTCTGTTTCGACGAGTTCTCGGTCACCGACATCGCCGATGCGATGATCCTCGGCCGGCTGTTCGGCCGGCTGTTCGAGGAGGGCGTCGTGGTGGTCGCGACCTCCAACGTCGTGCCGGACCTGCTCTACCGCGAGGGGCTGAATCGCGCGCTGTTCCTGCCCTTCATCAAGCTGATGCAGGAGCGGATGGAGGTGGTGAAGCTCGAATCGCGCACGGATTTCCGCCTGGAGAAGCTGGCGGGCCAGCCGGTCTGGATCACGCCGGCGGGGCCGGAGGCCGACGCGGCGATGAACACGGCCTGGCAGCGCCTGACCGGCGGCGCGGCGGGCGAGTCGGCCGAACTGACGGTCAAGGGCAGGCAGGTGACGGTGCCGTTGCAGGCCCACGGCGTCGCGCGCTTTTCCTTTGCCGAGCTCTGCGAGAAGCCGCTCGGCGGGTTGGACTATCTCGCCATCGCCCACCAGTACCACACGGTGCTGATCGACCGGATCCCGGTCATGCGGGGGCTGGAGAAGCGCAACGAGGCCAAGCGCTTCATCATCCTGATCGATGCCCTCTACGACAATCAGGTCAAGCTCGTGGCGAGCGCCGGCGACGAGCCGCACCGGCTCTACCTGTCCGAGACGGGAACCGAGGAGTTCGAGTTCCATCGCACGGCGTCGCGGCTGATCGAGATGCGCTCCGACGACTATCTGGCTCTGCCCCACGCCCGCCGCCAGCATCTGTCCGCCGATACCGGCGGCATCGTCGAGACCTGACCGGTGCGCCGGCCGCTCGTCGCCGCCCCGCCGCACGAGGACCGCGTCGAGGCGCGCCTGATCGCCATCGCCGCCGAGCACATCCGCCGCTTCGGGCCCGACAAGGTGACGGTGGTGGGGGTCGCGCGCGAAGCCGGCATGAGCCACGCCAACGTCTATCGCTTCTTTCCCTCCAAGGCGGGCCTCGTCGAGGCGGTGGTGGTCGCCTGGGCGCGCAGCGTCGAGGTCATGCTCGGCGATATCGCGAGCGCTCCCGATCCCGCCGACGACAAGCTCGAACGCTTCCTCGTCGCATGGGCCAAGGCGCAGCGGGACGGCCTCGACCGCGATCCCGCCATCTATGCGGCCTTCGCGACCTTCTGGGAGGGGCGGCGCGACACGGTGATGGCGCACAGGGCGCGCCTCAGGGCCTTTCTGGCCTCCATCATCGACGAAGGGCTCGCCGGCCCCTTCCAGGTGAAGGACGAGGAGCGGGCGGCCGCCTTCGTCGCCGACGCGATGCAGCGCTTCGTCCATCCCGTGCTCGTCATGGAAACCCGCGACCTGCCCCGCAGCCAGCTGGAACAGCGCTATGCCGTCATCATCCGGGCGGCCGTCCGCACTCTCGTCGCCGGCGGCGTGTAGCGACAGGCGCCCCGTCTGGAGTGTTCCCGGCCCGCAATCCGCCTTTCTCGCGGTGTTGTTACATATTACAAAATTTGTAATTTGTTAGTTCGTGATTCTGCATTGCAGCGAAACAGGGCGGCGTCGGGCTGCGCCGGCGCCCTGACGCCCCTCAGTGCCGAAGACGGTGCGGCACAGCTGCAACAGGGGTCGATAAAGCCTTGAGGCAGGGGCAGAAATCCGCGCTCCGCCTGGGCCGATATTTGACGGCGGGCGCGACTCACGTCACACGGATATGACGAATCAAAGCACAGCTTGAAAGGGCGCTGGAATTCTGGATATCGAGGTGTCGCAAGCGGAGCCTCCGCGACCGCAACACCATTCAGCGAAAGACCCCTCCATGGCGCGCAAGAAACTCGCGATGATCGGCTCCGGCCAGATCGGCGGAACCCTGGCTCTCCTGGCCGGCCTGAAAGAGCTCGGCGACATCGTGATGTTCGACATCGCGGAAGGCACTGCCAAGGGCAAGGCGCTGGACATCGCGCAGGCGTCGGCCGTCGAGGGCTTCGACGCCAAGATGAGCGGCACCGGCTCCTATGAAGCCATCGAGGGCGCCGACGTCTGCATCGTCACCGCCGGCGTGCCGCGCAAGCCCGGCATGAGCCGCGACGATCTCCTCGGCATCAATCTGAAGGTGATGGAGCAGGTCGGCGCGGGCATCAAGAAGTTCGCCCCCAACGCCTTCGTCGTCTGCATCACCAACCCGCTCGACGCCATGGTCTGGGCGCTCCAGAAATTCTCGGGCCTGCCGGCCGAGAAGGTCGTCGGCATGGCCGGCGTGCTGGATTCGTCGCGCTTCGAGCTGTTCCTGGCCGAGGCCACGGGCGTCTCCATCGAGGACATCCACGCCTGGACGCTGGGCGGCCACGGCGACGACATGGTTCCCATGGTCCGTCACTCGACGGTCGGCGGCGTGCCGCTGAACCAGCTCGTCAAGTCCGGCTGGCTGACGCAGGAGAAGCTGGACGCGATCGTCGAGCGCACCCGCAAGGGCGGCGGCGAGATCGTTGGCCTGCTCGGCAACGGCTCGGCCTTCTACGCGCCGGCCGCCTCCGCCATCGCGATGGCGGAAAGCTACCTCAAGGACAAGAAGCGCGTCCTGCCGTCGGCGGCCTATCTGACCGGCCAGTACGGCGTGAAGGACATGTATGTCGGCGTTCCGGTGCTGATCGGCGCCGGCGGCGTCGAGAAGATCGTTGAGTTCGAGCTCGACAAGGGCGAGCAGGAGATGTTCGCGAAGTCCGTCGCTTCGGTGAAGGGCCTCGTCGACGCCTGCAAGACCATCGCCCCCGATCTCGCCAAGTAATCGCTCTTTTTCCGGGCGATCGTGCGCGTCGAGTAGGTGTACGCGTCAGCGTACTGCGACAATGGCCGTCGACGCATCGTCGTCGACGGTTGGGTAACCATCGCGGTTTAAGCGTTTTGTGGTGTTCGCGTCCACGGCAGTCGCAATCAAGCGGCTGCCCGTCGAGCGGCCTCGAAACCTTCAGGGCGGGCGGGCCGCCAGACACAAGGGTTCCAGATGAATATCCACGAGTATCAGGCCAAGGCGCTCTTGAAGGAGTTTGGCGCTCCCGTTTCCAACGGCATCGCCATCTTCAAGTCCTCCGAGGCCAAGGACGCAGCCAAGAAGCTCGGTGGTCCCCTCTGGGTCGTGAAGTCCCAGATCCACGCGGGTGGTCGCGGCAAGGGCAAGTTCAAGGAAAAGTCGGCCGGCGAGAAGGGCGGTGTCCGCCTGGCGAAGTCGATCGAGGAAGTCGAGGCTTTCGCCAAGCAGATGCTCGGCGCGACCCTCGTCACCATCCAGACTGGCCCTGCCGGCAAGCAGGTCAACCGGCTCTACATCGAGGACGGCTCCGACATCGCGAAGGAGTTCTATCTTTCGATGCTGGTCGACCGTGAGACCGGCCGCGTCGCCTATGTCGTCTCCACCGAAGGCGGCATGGACATCGAGGCGGTGGCGCACGACACGCCCGAGAAGATCTTCACCTTCTCGGTCGATCCCGCGACGGGCTACATGGCCCATCACGGCCGCACCATCGCAAAGGCGCTCGGCCTGACCGGCGATCTCGCCAAGCAGGCCGAGGCGGTCGCGGGCATCCTGTACAAGGCGTTCGTCGCCAAGGACATGGAGATGCTCGAGATCAACCCGTTGATCGTTACCAAGCAGGGCCAGCTCAAGGTCCTCGATGCAAAGGTCTCCTTCGACTCCAACTCCCTCTATCGCCACCCCGACGTCGTGTCGCTCCGCGACATCACCGAGGAGGACGACAAGGAGATCGAGGCGTCGAAGTTCGACCTCGCCTATATCGCGCTCGACGGCACGATCGGCTGCATGGTCAACGGCGCAGGCCTCGCAATGGCCACCCTCGACATCATCAAGCTCTACGGCGAAGAGCCGGCGAACTTCCTGGATGTCGGCGGCGGCGCGTCCGAGGAGAAGGTCACGGCGGCCTTCAAGATCATTACCGCCGACCCCAACGTGAAGGGCATCCTGGTCAACATCTTCGGGGGCATCATGAAGTGCGACGTCATCGCACGCGGCGTCATCGCCGCGGTGAAGGCGGTCGGGCTCAAGGTGCCGCTGGTGGTGCGCCTCGAAGGCACCAACGTCGAGGAAGGCAAGCAGATCATCCGCACGTCCGGGCTCAATGTGATCCCGGCCGACGATCTGGACGATGCCGCCCAGAAGATCGTCAGTGCGGTCCGCAACGGCGGCAAGGGGGGCAGCACGCCGCCCAAGGCCCCGAAGGCTACGGCCAAGCGGCCTGACGCCAAAAAACCAGAGAGGAAGACAATGAGCAAGGCAGCATCCAAGTCTACGGGTAGCAAGACCGCGTCCAAGTCCGCCTCCAAGGCCAAGGCTCCGGCCGCGGCCAAGGCCCCCGCGAAGGCTGCCGCCGCCAAGGCGGACGCCAAGAAGACGGCGAAAGCCGCGGCTCCGAAGGCTGCCGCTGCCAAGGCTCCGGCCAAGGCCAAGGCTCCGGCCAAGGCTCCGGCGAAAGCCGCTGCTGCCAAGGCCCCGGCGAAGGCCGCGGCCCCGAAGGCTGCCGCCAAGGCTCCGGCGAAGGCCGCGGCTCCGAAGGCTGCTGCCAAGGCTCCGGCGAAGGCCGCCGCCCCGAAGGCCGCCGCCAAGGCTCCGGCCAAGGCGAAGGCTCCCGCCAAGGCCGCTGCTCCTGCCGCGGCTCCGGCCAAGGCCGCTGCTGCTCCCGCCAAGAAGGCTCCGGCCAAGAAGGCGGCTGCTCCCAAGGCTGCCGCCAAGGCTCCGGCCAAGGGCAAGAAGTGACGTGAAACCGGCGCGCGGGCCCGGTCGGGTCCGCGCGTCGTCTCAGGTGTTCGGTAGCGTCAGGCGGGTGTCGAGGGTCGGGTGATGGTGACGGCGCTGATTGCTGTGATCGGCTTGGCGATTCTCGTCTGGGGTCTGATCCAGTTCATCTGCTTCGGGATCGCCGTCCGGGCCTTCTCCCGCCTGCAGGCCACGGGCGCATACACGACCGTCAGGGAAAGCGGCGCGGTGAAGACCGGCGAAGCTCTCGTGGGACGGACCGTGGACGCGATCCCCAGCGCCTTCGTCCGGCGGCTCGTCCGTCGCGTCGTGCCCGACGGGTCCGACATCGCCGGGACCTTCATCACCGACCTTCTCGAAGAGAAGCGCAGTATCGGCAAGTGGGTGGCGCTGCTCGGCGCTGCCGTCTTTGCCGGATCGTTCGTTGCGGGCCCTTGGCTCACCAATCTCATCGCACGCGGCTGAGCCGGGTCGCACAGGAGTATGGAATGTCCATTCTGATCAACAAGAAGACCAAGGTCATCACGCAGGGCTTCACGGGCAAGAACGGCACGTTCCACTCGGAACAGGCCATTGCCTATGGCACCAAGCTGATGGGCGGCGTGGCGCCGGGCAAGGGCGGCCAGGTCCATCTCGGCCTGCCGGTCTTCGACACGGTCGCCGAGGCGCGTGCCAAGACCGGTGCTGATGCTTCCGTCGTCTACGTGCCGCCGCCGGGCGCCGCCGATGCCATCTGCGAGGCCATCGACGCAGAGATCCCGCTGATCGTCTGCATCACCGAGGGCATCCCGGTGCAGGACATGATCCGCGTGAAGCGCTCGCTCGAGGGCTCCAAGTCGCGCCTGATCGGCCCGAACTGCCCGGGCGTCGTCACCGCCGGCGAGTCGAAGATCGGCATCATGCCGGCCAACATCTTCCGCAAGGGTTCGGTGGGCATTGTCTCGCGCTCCGGCACGCTTACCTATGAAGCTGTCTTCCAGACCTCGAGCGAGGGCCTCGGCCAGACCACCGCAGTCGGCATCGGCGGCGACCCGGTCAAGGGCACCGAGTTCATCGACATGCTGGAGATGTTCCTCGCCGATCCGAAGACCGAGTCGATCGTCATGATCGGCGAGATCGGCGGCTCGGCCGAGGAAGACGCCGCCCAGTTCATCCGGGACGAGGCCAAGCGCGGCCGCAAGAAGCCGATGGTCGGCTTCATCGCGGGCCGCACCGCGCCTCCCGGCCGCCGCATGGGTCATGCCGGCGCGATCATCTCGGGCGGCAAGGGCGGCGCCGAGGACAAGATCGCGGCCATGGAGGCCGCCGGCATCCGCGTCTCGCCGTCGCCGGCGCGCCTCGGCAAGACCCTGGTCGAAGTGCTGAAGAAGAAGCGCTGAGACTGATTTCGACCACAAACCCGGCCCGTTTCGGGCCGGGTTCGACCATTGAAGGGAACGCCTCCGGGCGTTTCTGCACAGCGTAAACCGGAGCGCCATATGGGTGCTCCGCTGCGGGAACCGATCATGGCACGCCAAGACGAGACCATCGCGCTCACCTCGTTCCTCTATGGCGGCAACGCCGCCTATATCGAGGACCTCTACGCGCAGTACGAGAAGAACCCCGCCTCGGTGGATGCCGACTGGCAGGCCTTCTTCAAGTCGCTCGGCGACGACAAGGGCGACGTGGTCAAGAATGCCGAGGGGCCCTCCTGGGCGCGCCCCAACTGGCCGATCGCGGCCAATGGCGAACTGATCTCGGCGCTCGACGGCAACTGGGCCGCGATCGAGAAGGCGGTCGGCGACAAGATCAAGGCGAAGGCGGCCGACAAGGCCAAGTCCGGCAAGGATTCGGGCGGCGAGATTTCGGCCGAGCAGGTGCAGCAGGCGACCCGCGACTCCGTGCGCGCGCTGATGCTGATTCGCGCCTACCGGATGCGCGGCCACCTGCACGCCAATCTCGACCCGCTCGGCCTCGACCCGCCGAAGACCCACGAGGAGCTGGACCCGCGCTCCTACGGATTCACCGAGGCCGACTACGACCGTCCCATCTTCATCGACAAGGTGCTGGGCCTCGAATTCGCGACCATCCGCGAGATGGTCGGCATCCTCGAACGCACCTATTGCCAGACGCTCGGCGTCGAGTTCATGCACATCTCCGATCCCGCCCAGAAGGCGTGGATCCAGGAGCGCATCGAGGGGCCGGACAAGGAGATCACCTTCACCAAGGAGGGCAAGCGCGCCATCCTGCAGAAGCTGGTCGAGGCCGAGGGCTTCGAGAAGTTCCTCGACATCCGCTACACCGGCACCAAGCGCTTCGGCCTCGACGGCGGCGAGAGCATGATCCCCGCGCTCGAGCAGATCATCAAGCGCGGCGGCCAACTCGGCGTGAAGGAGATCGTGCTCGGCATGGCCCATCGCGGCCGCCTGAACACGCTGACCCAGGTCATGGGCAAGCCGCATCGCGCGCTGTTCCACGAGTTCAAGGGCGGCTCCTACGCCCCCGACGACGTGGAAGGCTCCGGCGACGTCAAGTACCACCTCGGCGCTTCGTCGGACCGCGAGTTCGACGGCAACAAGGTGCACCTGTCGCTCACCCCCAACCCGTCGCATCTCGAGATCGTCGATCCCGTCGTGCTCGGCAAGGTGCGCGCCAAGCAGGATCAGCACGGCTGTTCGCCGGAGGACCGCACGGCCGTCATGCCGCTGCTGATCCACGGCGATGCCGCCTTTGCCGGCCAGGGCGTCGTGGCCGAGTGCCTCGGCCTGTCCGGGCTGAAGGGCCACCGCACCGGCGGCTCGGTCCATTTCATCATCAACAACCAGATCGGCTTCACCACCTATCCGCGCTATTCGCGCTCCTCGCCCTATCCCTCGGATGTGGCGAAGATGGTCGAGGCGCCGATCTTCCATGTGAACGGCGACGATCCGGAAGCGGTCGTCTTCGCCGCCAAGGTCGCGACCGAGTTCCGGCAGAAGTTCCAGAAGCCGGTGGTCATCGACATGTGGTGCTATCGCCGCTTCGGCCACAACGAGGGCGACGAGCCGGCCTTCACCCAGCCCTTGATGTACAAGAAGATCCGCGGCCTGCCGTCGACGCTGGATGTCTATTCCAGGAAGCTCGTCGCCGAGGACATCATCACCGAAGGCGAGATCGACAAGCTGAAGGCCGACTGGCGCCAGCGTCTCGACGCAGAGATGGAAGCCGGCCAGTCCTACAAGCCGAACAAGGCCGACTGGCTGGACGGCAAGTGGGCGGGCCTCAAGGCGGGCCTGTCGACCGATGACGATCCGCGCCGCGGCGAGAGCGGGCTCGACCACGCCAAGCTGGTCGAGCTCGGCAAGGCGATCACGGCCGTGCCGGAGGGCTTCACCGCCCATCGCACGATCCAGCGGTTCATGGACAACCGCCGCAAGATGATCGAGACGGGCGAGGGCATCGACTGGGCGACCGGCGAGGCTCTGGCTTTCGCCGGCCTCGTCGACGAGGGGCATCGCGTGCGCCTGTCCGGCCAGGACTGCGAGCGCGGCACCTTCTCGCAGCGCCATTCGGTGCTGATCGACCAGCAGACGGAAGCCCGCTACACGCCGCTCAACAATATCCGCGAGGGCCAGGCCAAGTACGAGGTCATCAACTCGATGCTCTCGGAGGAGGCCGTGCTCGGCTACGAGTATGGCTATTCGCTCGCCGAGCCGAACGCGCTGACCCTCTGGGAAGGCCAGTTCGGCGACTTCGCCAACGGCGCGCAGGTGGTGTTCGACCAGTTCATCTCCTCGGCCGAGCGCAAGTGGCTGCGCCTGTCGGGCCTCGTCTGCCTCTTGCCGCATGGCTATGAGGGGCAGGGGCCCGAGCACTCCTCCGCGCGTCTGGAGCGCTTCCTCCAGATGTGCGCCGAGGACAACATGCAGGTGGCCAACTGCACGACGCCGGCGAACTACTTCCACATCCTGCGCCGGCAGCTGAAGCGCGAGATCCGCAAGCCCCTGATCCTGATGACGCCGAAGTCGCTGCTCCGCCACAAGCGGGCTGTGTCGCGGCTCGACGAGATGGAGGCGGGCACCTCGTTCCACCGCGTGCTGTGGGACGACGCTCAGATCCTGCCGAACCAGGAGATCAAGCTGGTCGACGACAAGAAGATCCGGCGGGTCGTGCTGTGCTCGGGCAAGGTCTACTACGACCTCTACGAGGACCGCATCAAGCGCGGCATCGACGACGTCTATCTGATGCGCGTCGAGCAGCTCTACCCGTTCCCGCTGAAGGCGCTGGCCCACGAGATTTCCCGGTTCAAGAACGCCGAGGTGATCTGGTGCCAGGAGGAGCCCAAGAACATGGGCTCCTGGACCTTCGTCGAACCCTATCTGGAATGGGTGCTGGGCACGGCCCGGTCGAAGTCGAAGCGCGCCCGCTATGTCGGCCGCCCGGCTTCCGCCGCGACCGCCACCGGCCTGATGTCGCGCCACAACGCCCAGCTCCAGGCCTTCCTGGACGAAGCCTTCGCCTGAATTCCGCCCGGCGCGGATGCCGCGCCGGCCCGTTTGAAATCGAGATGAGAGAGGCCCGCAAGGGACTGCACAATGGCCACCGAGATTCGCGTTCCGACCCTTGGAGAATCCGTCACCGAGGCGACCGTCGCCAAGTGGTTCAAGAAGCCCGGCGAGGCCGTGAAGCAGGACGAGCCGTTGGTCGAACTCGAAACCGACAAGGTGACGCTCGAGGTGAATGCGCCGGCCTCCGGCACGCTCGCGGAGATCGTCGCCGATACCGGAACGACGGTGGGCGTCTCGGCGCTGCTCGGCCAGATCGCCGAGGGTGCGGCAGCTGCCGCTCCCGCCAAGGCCGCCGCTCCCAAGGCGGAGGCTCCCAAGGCCGAAGCCCCGAAGGCGGCTCCCGCGCCGGCCAGGGCGGCCTCCGCTGACAACGGCCCGGCCGTCGCCCGCCTCGCCGCCGAGAGCGGCGTGGCCGCCTCGGCCGTCGCCGGCTCCGGCAAGGATGGCCGCGTGACCAAGGGCGACATGCTCGCGGCGATCGCGACCGGCGTGTCGGCGGCCCCCGCCGCGGCTCCGGTTCCGGCCGCTGCCCGTCCGGCCTCCAGCGCCGAGGACGCGCCGCGCGAGGAGCGCGTGAAGATGACGCGCCTGCGCCAGACCATCGCGCGCCGCCTGAAGGAGGCGCAGAGCACGGCCGCCATGCTGACGACCTTCAACGAGGTCGACATGACGGCGGTCATGACGCTGCGCAACCAGTACAAGGACCTGTTCGAGAAGAAGCACGGCGTGAAGCTCGGCTTCATGGGCTTCTTCGTGAAGGCCTGCGTCCAGGCGCTGAAGGACATCCCGGCGGTCAATGCCGAGATCGACGGCACCGACATCATCTACAAGAACTTCTGCCACGTCGGCGTCGCCGTCGGCACCGACAAGGGCCTCGTCGTGCCGGTGGTGCGCGATGCCGACCAGATGGGCATCGCCCAGGTCGAGAAGACCATTTCCGATTTCGGCAGGCGCGCCCGCGACGGCCAGCTCAAGATCGAGGAAATGCAGGGCGGCACGTTCACGATCTCGAACGGCGGCGTCTATGGCTCGCTCATGTCGACGCCGATCCTCAATGCCCCGCAGTCCGGCATCCTCGGCATGCACAAGATCCAGGAGCGGCCGATGGTCATTGGCGGCAAGATCGAGATCCGGCCGATGATGTATCTGGCGCTCTCCTACGATCACCGGATCGTCGACGGCAAGGAAGCCGTGACCTTCCTCGTGCGCGTCAAGGAGAGCCTTGAGGATCCGGCGCGGCTCGTGATGGATCTCTGATCGGCGCGGCCGGCTCCGCGCCGGCCGCCCAACCAGGAGAACACCATGTCCAAGGGCGTCTGCGTCGTTACCGGATCGAGCCGCGGCATCGGCCGCGCCTGCGCGCTGCTGGCCGCCGAATACGGCTACGGCGTCGTGGTGAACTATGCCAACGACACCGAGGCGGCGGCCGACGTCGTCACGCGCATCAATGCCGACGGCGGCCAGGCCGTCGCGGTGCGCGGCGACGTCTCCGCCGAGGTCGACGTCGAGCATATCTTCGCGGCCGCCGATCGCATGGGCACGCTCACCGGCCTGATCAACAATGCCGGCGTCGTCTCGAAGTCGGGCCGCGTCGAGGACTACACCGTCGAGCGTCTGGAGCGGATCGTCGCCATCAACGTCGTCGGCACCATCCTCTGCGCCCGCGAGGCTGTCAGGCGCATGTCGACCAGGCGCGGCGGCAAGGGCGGCAGCATCGTCAACATCTCCTCCGTCGCCTCCACCCTCGGCAGCCCCAACGAATATGTCGACTACGCCGCCACCAAGGGCGCGGTCGATTCATTCACCATCGGCCTCGCCAAGGAAGTCGCCATGGAGGGTATTCGCGTCAATGCGGTGCGTCCCGGCATGGTGACCACCGAGATCCACGAGGCGAGCGGCGATCCCGGCCGGGTCGAGCGCATCCGCCCGACCATTCCGATGCAGCGGATCGGCGACCCCGAGGAGATCGCGCGCGCGGCGCTCTGGCTCCTGTCGGAGGAAGCCTCCTACTGCACCGGCTCGTTCATCAACGCTTCCGGCGGGCGCTTCTGAGCGCCACGCCTATCCGTTTCCGGAGTAACTGATCCATGTCCTACGATCTCGTCGTCATCGGCACCGGCCCCGGCGGCTATGTCTGCGCCATCCGCGCCGCCCAGCTCGGCCTCAAGGTCGCGGTGGTCGAGAAGCGCAAGACCCATGGCGGCACCTGCCTGAACATCGGCTGCATCCCGTCCAAGGCGCTGCTGCACGCTTCCGAACTGTTCGACGAGGCTGGCCACGGCTTCAAGGCCTTCGGCATCGACGTGCCCGCGCCGAAGCTGAACCTCAAGCAGATGATGGTCCATAAGCAGGAGACCATCGACGGCAACGTCAACGGCGTCGCCTTCCTGATGAAGAAGCACAAGATCGACCAGCACTTCGGCACCGGCACGATCACCGCGCCGGGCAAGGTCAGGGTCACCGCCGAGGACGGCAAGGTCACCGAGGTCGAGGCGAAGTCCATCGTCATCGCCACCGGCTCGGACGTGACGCCGCTGCCGGGCGTCGCCATCGACGAGAAGCAGATTGTCTCCTCCGAGGGCGCGCTCGAACTCGCCAAGGTGCCGGGCAAGCTCGTCGTCATCGGCGCGGGCGTCATCGGCCTCGAACTCGGCTCGGTCTGGCGCCGCCTCGGCGCCGAGGTTCACGTCATCGAATATCTCGACCGTATCCTTCCCGGAATGGACGGCGAGGTCGCCAAGCAGTTCCAGCGCCTGCTCGGCAAGCAGGGCATGACCTTCCAGCTCGGCGCCAAGGTGACTGGCGCGAAGCCGTCGAAGAAGGGCGTGGCGCTGACGGTCGAGCCGGCCGCAGGCGGCGAAGCGCAGACCGTCGAGGCCGACGTGGTGCTGGTCGCCATCGGCCGCCGTCCCTACACCGAGGGGCTCGGCCTCGAAGGCGTCGGCGTCGCGCTGGAGCGCGGCCGCGTCGTCATCGACGGCCACTTCAAGACCAATGTCCCCGGCATCTATGCCATCGGCGACGTGGTGCGCGGGCCGATGCTCGCTCACAAGGCCGAGGACGAGGGCATTGCCGTCGCCGAGATCATTGCCGGCAAGGCGGGCCACGTGAACTACGACTGCATTCCGGGCGTGGTCTACACCTACCCGGAGGTCGCCTCGGTCGGTAAGTCCGAGGAGGACCTGAAGGCCGCCGGCATCGCCTACAATGTCGGCAAGTTCCCCTTCACCGCGAACGGCCGCGCCCGCGCCAACCGCACGACCGACGGCTTCGTGAAGGTGCTGGCGGATGCCACGACCGACAAGGTTCTGGGCGTCCACATCCTCGGCGCCGGGGCCGGCGAGATGATCCACGAGGCCGTGGTGCTGATGGAGTTCGGCGGCTCGGCGGAAGACCTCGCCCGCTCCACCCACGCCCACCCGACCATGTCGGAGGCGGTCAAGGAGGCGGCGCTCGCCATCGACAAGCGCGCCATCCATATGTGAGCGCCGGGCGAGCGATCTCGCCCGACCACAGGGGTCATGCGAAGGGCGGTGCTCACGGCGCCGCCCTTTCCTTTTGCGCCTCAGGGGGCCGGACGCTTGCGAACGCGCCATTGAACCTCTTCTCCGGCCGCCGCGACTGACGGTCATCAGGCGAGCGGCAAGGGTGCCGGGACCGCCGAAACCGAAGAGGAAATGACCATGTCCATGTCCAGAAGGTTTGCAGTGGCCGGTGCCCTTGCCCTCGTCGTCGGCGGCGCCATGTCCGGCGCGGCTCTCGCCCGTGGCGGCGGTGGCGGCGGCGGTGGCGGTGGCGGAGACGTCCCCGGCCTCGTCGATGCGCCGAACATCCAGATCCCGCCGCGGCGCGGCCGCGCGACGCCCCAGGGCGGTACGGCCACCACGACCAACTGTCGCTACGAGGTCTACAACGTCACCCGCGAGTGCGAGCGCGTGCGCCGCTACTGGTAATCGCTCCGCCACGGCGGAAGGAGGCGGTGGGGCAACCCGCCGCCTTCGGCGTTTTGGGTGGCTGATCAGGCCGTCGCGGCAGCCTCGCCCGGCCAGGCGAACCGCGCCCAGTCGGGCTTCGACGGCGTCAGCGCGATGCCGCCGGCCGTGATCGCCTCGCCGGCCGCCAGCGCATCCTCGATCCGGTCGAGCCGCACCTTGGCGAGCGCCCGCCCCTCGGCCGCCGAGCCCATCGTGCCGACGGCCTTGCCACCAGCCATCACGTCGATGCCTTCCATCGGCGCATGGTCGGGATAGGCGAAGGGAACGACGCGGGTGCGCGCCGTGCCGCGATGCTGCATGCGGCTCACCACCTCCTGCCCGACATAGCAGCCCTTGGCGAAATCGACGCCGGCCAACTGGTCCATGTCGGCTTCGTGCGGGAAGGCGTCGCCATAGGCAAAGTCGCGGCCGCCCTCGGGAATGCCGATGCGGATGCGGTGGGCATGCCAGGCGCCGGGATCGGCGAAGGCCTCCATCGGGAGGGTCGAGATCATCCGCCAGCCGAGCGCGGGATGGCGTGGGTCGCGCGCCACGATGCCGCCTGTTTCCGGGGCGCTTTCCGCGCCCCAGAGCGCCGTGACGCCGAGCTGGTCCGACTGGTCCTCGATGACGACCTTGGCGCGCAGGCGGTAGAAGGTCAGCTTGCGGACGAGGTCGGGAACAAGCGCCCGCGGCGCATCGATCATCAGTCCGCCGCCCATGTCGTCCGGCACCGCGACGATGAGGAAGTCGACGACGATTTTGCCCTGCGGCGTCAGCAGCGCGCCGAACCGCGCCTCGCCGGCCGGGATCGCCTCGACGTCGCAGGTGACGAGCCCTTGCAGGAACTTCGCGGGATCCTCGCCGGTGAGACGGATGACGCCGCGTTCGGGCAGGAATGCCGTCTGCATCGGAATGCCTTTCGTTCGCTTGGCACCGTTGTCGTTCTCCGACATAAGCGAGGCCGCGCCGGGAGCAAGGCCCGGCCGCCTGCCGGGAGGATGCCATGCCGAACTATGACGTGATCTACAGGAACGGCACGGTGGTCAATCAGGACGGCCGCAGCCAGCGCGACATCGGCGTCATTGGCGGGCGCGTCGCCTTCATCGGCGACCTCTCGCAAGGGTCGGCCGGCGAGGTGGTCGACTGCACCGGCCTGCACATCCTGCCCGGCGTGATCGACAGCCAGGTCCATTTCCGCGAGCCCGGTCCGACCCACAAGGAAGACCTGGAATCCGGCTCCCGTGCGGCCGTGATGGGCGGCGTGACGGCCGTCTTCGAGATGCCGAACACCGATCCGCTGACCATCAGCGAGGCGGCGCTGGCCGACAAGGTGAAGCGGGCGACGGACCGCATGCACTGCGACTTCGCCTTCTGGGTCGGCGGCACGCACGAGAACGCCCCCCACGTCGCGGAGCTTGAGCGCCTGCCGGGCGCGGCGGGCATCAAGGTGTTCATGGGCTCCTCCACCGGCTCGCTGCTGGTCGAGGACGACGAGGGCGTCGCCTCGATCCTGAAGAACACGCGCCGCCGTTCCGCCTTCCACTCGGAGGACGAGTTCCGCCTGCGCGAGCGCAAGGGCGAGCGCATCGAGGGCGACCCGCGCTCGCACCCGGTCTGGCGCGACGAGATCGCGGCGCTGACCTGCACCGAGCGCCTTGTGGGAATCGCCCGGCGCTTCAACGCCAAGATCCACGTCCTGCACATCTCCACGGCGGAAGAGATCGACTATCTCCGTCAGCACAAGGATGTCGCGACCTGCGAGGCGACGCCGCACCACCTGACCCTCGTCGCCCCCGACTGCTACGAGCGGCTCGGCACGCTCGCCCAGATGAACCCGCCCGTCCGCGACGAGCGCGCCCGGAGCGGCATCTGGAAGGGTATCGAACAGGGCATCGTCGACGTGCTCGGCTCCGACCATGCGCCGCACACGCTGGAGGAGAAGGCCAAGACCTATCCGGCCTCGCCCTCGGGCATGACCGGCGTCCAGACGCTGGTGCCGACCATGCTGGACCACGTGAACGCGGGCAGGCTGACGCTGGAGCGCCTCGTCGATCTCACCAGCGCGGGCCCTTCGCGCATCTTCGCCATCGCCGGCAAGGGCCGCATCGCTGCCGGCTACGACGCCGATTTCACGATCGTCGACCTGAAGCGGCGGCAGACCATCACCAATGGCTGGATCGCCTCGAAGAGCCAGTGGACGCCCTATGACGGCGTCGAGGTCACTGGCTGGCCGGTCGGCACCGTCATTCGCGGCCGCCGCGTCATGTGGGAAGGCGACCTTGTGACATCGTCGGGCGGGCAGCCCGTGCGGTTCCAGGACCAGCGATAGTCGTCGGCTACTGCCCTCGGGGGGCGAGGCCGGCCGCCCAGAGTGGCAATGTTGCAACATTCCGTAGGGAAAGCCGTCTTCTTGCGGTTTTCTGCGTGCGGGACTCCGGTAGCATGATATGGGATTCCCCAACGGAATCGGGCGCGATGCCCGCTGGGAGCATGACCTGACCATGAAGAAGTTCGCATTCGCACTCGCCGCCATTGGCGCACTTGCCGGCCAGGCTGGCGCCGCCGACCTCGGCGTGCAGCGTGTTGCCGTGCCGGCCGCCATCGCGGCTCCGGTCTTCAACTGGACCGGCTTCTATGCCGGCGCGGATGTCGGCTACTGGGCCGGCCCCAGCTACATTTCCTATCCCGGCGCCCCGGTCTTCTTCGGATCCGCCACGCCGCAGGGTTTCAAGCTTGGCGCGCATGTCGGCTACCGCCATCAGTTCGCGAACAATTTCGTGCTCGGCCTTGAGGGCGACCTGTCCTGGCTCGGCAATGCCAGCCGCGAGACCTTCGTGAATTCCGGCCCCCGCGTCGCCCGCATCCGCGGCAACTGGGACGGCTCCGTCCGCGCCACGGCGGGCTTCGCCATCGATCGCGCACTGGTCTACGCAACCGGCGGCCTCGCCTTCATCAATACGACGGGCTGCACCGCTTTCGGACCTGGCGATGTCTGCGCTCCCGCGACGCAGTTTGGCGGCACCCGCCTTGGCTGGACGGTCGGCGCGGGTCTGGCCTATGCCGTGACCCAGAACGTCGCAATTCGCGCCGAATATCTCTACGCGAATTACGGCGGGCGCACCTATGCGACGACTGGCGTGGCGGGCGCCCAGACCCGCCACAAGATCGACACCCACACGGCCCGGGTCGGCGTGAGCTACCTGTTCTCGACCGGTCCTTCGGCCGTCGTCGCCCGCTACTGAGTGCGCGCGGCGCCCCTGCGCCTTCATCGTTCATCCGCAAACCCGGCCCTTCGGCCGGGTTTGTTGCGTCTGGCGGATCGTCGGGACGATCCCATATGGCCGGTGAAGGAAGGCAGCGACGTGAGACAGGGCAATTCGACCGACGGTTATGCCGAGAAGGCGGACAAGCTCGCCGCCCAGTATGAAAGCGTGACCTTCGAACAGGTCCACGCGGCGATCCTTGCCCATCTGCCGCCGCCGGGTCGCGCTCTCGACATCGGCGCGGGAACCGGCCGCGACGCGGCGGCGCTGGCATCGCGCGGTTTCGCGGTGACCGCGGTCGAGCCGACGGCGGAACTGCGCGCCCATGGCCACAGGCTGCATGCCGGCCGTGGCATTGCCTGGATCGACGACATGCTGCCCGACCTTGTGGCCGTGATGGCGCTCGGTGAGCGGTTCGATGCGATCTTCCTGACCGCCGTCTGGATGCATCTCGGCGCCGGCGAGCGGACGCGCGCCATGGCGAACCTCGCTGCGCTGGCCGCGCCCGGCGGCCGGCTGTTCATGACGCTTCGCCACGGCCCCGTGCCGCCGGGCCGCCAGATGTTCGACGTGTCGGGGGAGGAAACGGCCGCGCTCGCCGCCGGCCATGGCTTCGCCGCGCGCCACATGGCCAGCTATCCGGACATGCTGGGCCGCTCCGACATTTCCTGGACCGCGCTGGTGCTCGACGCGCCGCCCTGACGCGCCGGTTGGAGGAAACGTCGGTCCTTGCGCGGGATGAGACGACAGGCAGCAGCGTCTGCTGCCAATCTGGCGCCTTGTCCATCCGGGGAACAGGTTCCATGCGCGCCGTCGTCACTGCCTTGCTCGCAACCCTTGCCGCCGTCTGTCTCGCCGCTCTTCCAGCTGCCGCCGCGACCTACGAGCTCGGTTCGCCGGCCATCGCCCAGGTCACGCTGCCTGATGCCTGGTCGCCGACCGTCACCGAGCGCGGGGTGGAGGCCACCAGCGCCGACGACGAGATCTATGTCGCCGTCCGGCCCGCCAGCGCCGCGAATGTCGAGGATGCTGTGAAGCAGACCCTGTCCTACCTCGTGGAGCAGGGCGTCAGGATCGATGCATCGACCCAGCGCCAGAGTGCCGGCCAGATCAACGGCATCGAGGCCGTCAGCCTGGCCTATTCCGGCAAGGACGAGGACGACGAGAACATCGAGATCAGTGTTTCCGTTTTCGTCGTCAGCCCCTCGGCCGCGGTCGTCCTGACCTATTGGGGCTCCAAGGACGGCGAGCAGACCTATGGCGCGGAACTGCGGGGCATCCTGCAGAGCCTCCAGCGCAAGTGACGGCGCGCCGGCGGATCACTCGCCGGCCAGGAAATAGTGCAGCGTGCCGTCCGGCCCGATGCCGAGCCGCCAGAACACCCAGGCGTTCAGCGTGCGCATGTCGCGCACGTCCTGCGCCGTCATCAGCCGGTAGAGATCGACCGATTGCTGCGGCGTCAGGTTGGCCAGCGGCACATGGGCGAGATAGGGCCAGACATACATTTCCTGCGGCGTGCCCTTGTTGATCAGGGCAGGCGGCAGGTCGAGGATGTTGAGCAGGATCGCCAGGATCTCGTGGCCGTTGCCGTCGCCCGAGGCCTGTTTCCAGAACGCTATGGGGTCGCGCTCGCCGCCGCGTGCGAAGACCGGCATCGTTTCGTTCGTCTGGAACACGATGCCGAGGCGCTCGATGTTCCCGGATTTCGCCGCGAGGATCAGTTTCTCGCGCATCGACCCGACCCGCTCGCGCAGGTCCTCGTTGTCGGGCAGCAGGTCGACGGATGCCGGCGGCCGCGGCGCGGGTCGGGGCGGCGTCTGCGCCTGCTGGGCAGGTCGCGGCTGGGCCGGGGAGGGAGCTGTCTGCGCGGGAGACGACGGGGCAGGAGGCGCCTGAACCTGGGGCGCCTGCGCGGCGCCCGCCGGGGCATCGCCCGCGCGCGGCGTCACGTCGCGGATCGACGGCCGGATGGTTGTCGACGAACCGGAGAGCTGCGGGTCGGGAAGGCGGTGCCGGTCGGCCGGCATGATCTGCGCCACCGCCACGCCGAGTACCACCGTGGAGACGAGCCCTGCCAGCAATGCGGTTCT
>Ga0209794_1001030_pt1 | contig 26595 bp, 21 predicted proteins | sample EBPBio232013_DNA_FD_185869 | JGI IMG/M metagenome (GOLD analysis project Ga0209794, IMG submission 185869) | Wastewater treatment Type I Accumulibacter community from EBPR Bioreactor in Madison, WI, USA - Reactor 1_5/23/2013_ DNA (SPAdes)... | ecosystem: Engineered > Bioreactor > EBPR >... | reverse complement strand
TTTTCTAACCTTTACCCTTGCCCGCATGTTGGGGCCCGACTTCTTCAATTATATTCCAGGCATCAACCTGCTGATTCCCGACGATGATCGTGCAGACGCGCTCGAGAAAGCTTTCGAAAAAGCAGCTGATAAAAATTATTATCGCATCGGCTTTGATTCAACCTGGTTTGATCAATGTGTTACACAAACGGGCGTTGACCATCACCTGCCCATCCTGTTTATCAATAGTACGCGTGTGCGCGATGGCAACCCGGCGGTATTGTCAACCATTCGGCTGGATAGTGATTTCTACAACAAACGGGTCGACCTGCTGGCACTCTTACAGCAAGACAAAACCATCCGCCTTAGCACAGCGTCCATTCTCGGCGCCCGGTTTCCTTTTATTAGTCCCGCGGGTCGCATCGACTCCTATCTCACGCCCGGTATTCCCAATGATACCCTGGTTGCCAACTATTTTGTTGACGGTGGTTATTTCGATAACAGTGGTGCCGGTGTGGTACAGGAAATGATACGCGCTTTATTGATCAGTATCAACAACAGTCCCGATTCGGTTATCCATTCCCGTGGGCGCAAGCTCGCCTTGAAGGTGTTGCATATAACGAATAGTCCGCAGTCGGCTACGCCCCTCCAACCGATCGGTCCTTTTGTAAACGATGCCCTCGCGCCGCTCTTAACCATTACCGGTGCTTACGACATGCAAACCACTATTAACGACCAGCGTTTCATTACTTATATCGAAGATGTGAACAGGCGATCAAGTACCGAAGGGTTCCAGCGTGCTGAATACATTCCCATTCACTTGTACAATGATCCAGCCATAAAAACGGATACCAGTTCCAAAGGGCCCTATGTGATGGACTGGTACATCAGCGACAGTGTGCGCAACCAGATGGACCGGCGACTGCTCACGCAGCCCCGGCTGCAGCAATTATTGCAGCGCTGATCAGGCGTCTTTCCAACGCCACAAATGCAAACAGGCATAGGTTCGGTAGGGCGACCATTTCGCAGAAATTTGCAGCATTTTCGCCCGGAAAGCTTTACGATCACTGTTGTCGAGTTTATACAAGCGGATCATGGCTTGTTGAATGCCAAAATCATCGATGGCAAAAACATCTTCCCGGCCCAGTGCAAACATGAGCAACATCTCGGTCGTCCACCGACCAACGCCTTTAATTTGAGTCAGGTGCGCGATCACTTCTTCATCGCTCATATTCTTTAGTTGCTTCCACTCCATGCCCTGCTCAATCGCAAAGCGGGCTACATTTTGTACATACGCTACTTTGGCATTCGATAAACCAATGCCGCGTAAAACAGTTGGGTTCAGCGCCACAATTTGTTCGGGCGTGGGTTCGCCTTCTTCAAACAAAGCCAGGAAACGATTCCACAAAACGTCTGCGACCTTGGTTGACAACTGCTGGCTCATGATTGAACCACAAAGGTGCAGGTACACTTTTTTGCGTTGCCGGAGCTTCAGTGGCGTTTCGGGTAAAATCGAGGCCAGTTTTTTGTCTTTCGACAAATGTTCGAAGTAACTCATAAACGGGAAGATAGATAACTTTGTCAAATGGAACGAGTGATTCAGCACACGGCCGACGGCTCAGCAACCATTGCCATCCCATCGATGGCAGTGACCTATCACTCTACCCATGGTGCCATCCAGGAATCGATGCATGTATTCATTGCCGCGGGCTGGCAATTCCTTTTGCAACAGCAACCGGCCAAACAAACAATCCATCTATTGGAGATGGGTTTCGGCACCGGACTCAATGCACTGCTTACCTATCAACTAGCCAATGAAAAGGAAGTCTATTACGAAACCCTGGAACAATTTCCTTTGCCAGAAACCATCACCCAACAATTGGGTTATGCCGACAATTTGTCGGACAAAACCCTGGGCACTACGTTTTCGGCTATGCATGCCTGTGAGTGGGGTCGAGTTGTCAACATCGGCCGGCAATTTCATTTGTGCAAGCGGCGGGAGAAACTGGAAGACTACCAACCGTCATCATTGATCGACCTGGTTTATTTCGATGCTTTTGCGCCGAATACGCAGCCCGAGCTGTGGACAAGCCCTATCTTTAACAAGCTGTACCAAGCCCAATCGGCTGGCGGCATCCTGGTTACTTATTGCAGCAAAGGCGATGTGCGCAGGGCGATGTTGGCAGCCGGTTACCAGGTGGAAAAAATCCCTGGCCCGCCAGGTAAAAGAGAAATGTTACGCGCCATCAAAAAATAAACTGCCATGCGACATTTATTGTTTCTGTTATTTCTGCTTAGCGCCATTGGCGTGAAAGCCCAGCCCTTTCCTACGCCCACCAAAGAGCAAATGGCCTGGCACGATATGGAGTTCTATTGGTTTATCCATTTCGGTCCAAACACTTTTACCGGAAAAGAATGGGGCCATGGCGATGAGAAAGAAGAGATTTTCAATCCCAGTGCGCTCGACTGCGACCAGTGGGTGCGCATCGCCAAACAGTCGGGCGCCAAAGGCATCATCCTTACCGCCAAGCACCACGATGGGTTTTGTTTGTGGCCCAGCAAGTACTCCACCCATACCATTGCACAGAGTCCATTCGAAAATGGGAAGGGCGATATCTTGCGATCGCTCGCTGATGCCTGCAAACGCGGCGGCATTAAATTCGGCGTTTATATTTCACCGTGGGATCGCAATCATCCTGCTTATGGTACACCGGCTTACAATGAAGTGTATATTAATACCATGAAAGAGATTTTCGCCGCCTACGGTCCCATTTGGGAACTGTGGTGGGATGGCGCCAATGGCGAAGGCCCGAATGGTAAGAAGATGGTGTATGATTTTCCTTTGTTTGAAAAAACGATTCGAACCATTAGTCCATCGACCGTTATTTTCAGTGATATCGGACCTGATATCCGTTGGGTAGGCAATGAAAATGGCATTGCGGGCACTACCAATTGGAACCGCCTTGATACAGCAGGCTTTAGTCGCGGTGCAGGCGGCCCCAAACAAGACACACTGAACCAGGGCAATCGTTTTGGCAAAAACTGGATACCGGCTGAATGTGATGTAAGCATCCGGCCAGGCTGGTTCTGGCATGCAGAAGAAGACAGTAAAGTGAAATCAGCCGTTGAATTGTTTCAACTCTACTTAAAGTCGGTGGGACGAGGCGCGAATTTTTTATTGAATGTGCCGCCTGATACCCGCGGGCGTATTCATGAAAATGACTCTGTGGCGCTGGTTGGTTTTCAGCAATTGTTACAGCACGCTTTTGCATCACCACTGGGAAAATTCAACCGCGGTCGATGGACCGTTCGGTTCTCCACACCAGCCGAGGTAAATACCGTGGTATTGGAAGAAGACCTGCATTTGGGGCAGATGGTCGCCGGTTTTACATTGCAGTTGGAAAAAGCCGATGGCAGCATTGAACTGGTAAAAGGCAGTACCATTGGGCATAAACGCATTCTTTGTTTTCCGGGTAAGACATTGAAGTCCATCAAACTGCGGGTAACCGAGGCCGATGGGCGACCCGTGATTAAAAATATAAGGGCTTACCAGCTCCCAACAGAATTATTGGTATTTTAGTCCGTGCTGGCAAAATCTTTTGGGTGCTGGCACAGTCTTTTAAGAACCGATTCAATCATTTGCATATGAAACGAATTATTTTTCTCACCGTCGTTATGGTTTTAGCGGGCTACCGCTTGCACGCGCAAGAAAAAACCGTGGTGGAATTATGGAAGACAGATTCTGTGTTGAAAACACCCGAAAGTGTTTTGCTGGATCCGTATACCAAAACCATCTATATATCCAATATCGACGGCGAGCCCTGGGGCAAAGACGGCAAGGGTTCCATCGGCAAAATTGGTGCTGATGGCAAGAACCTGGTAGTTGATTGGGTAAAAGGGCTGCAGGCGCCGAAGGGTATGGGGCTTTACAAGGACAAACTATATGTGGCCGATGTAGATGAGATTGTTGTCATCGATGTAAAGGCGGCGAAAATTGCGCAGCGGATTCCGGTAGCGGGTTCCGTTAACTTAAACGACGTCACTGTTTCGCCAACGGGCGATGTATATGTGTCTGATTCCAAAACAGGCGAAATTCATTTACTGCGTAATGGCGTGCTGTCAAAATATCTATCTGGCCTCAACGGCATCAATGGGGTATTGAGTACGGCCGATGGTTTCTATTTTGTGGCGAAAGGCGCTTTGTACAAGGCCAATGCCGGTGAGCACATCAAATTGGCGGAAGGTATGGAGCCAAGCACAGATGGCGTTGTGCAAACCAAATCGGGCGATTTCATTGTGTCATCCTGGGTAGGCGTAGTTTATTATATTAAAAAAGACGGCAGTAAAACAGAGCTCTTAAATACGATGGAGCGAAAATTGACTTCAGCCGATATCGACTTTGATCCGGTAAACAATATCCTGTACGTGCCTACTTTCTTCTCCAATACAGTGGTTGCCTACCAGGTTAAATAAGCCACTATATTTGGGGTATGATCGGATTGCTGTTCTTTGTGGTTCTTCTTGCCGGTATCTATATTTGGCGCCGGCAAAATAGAAAGGAAATTGAGAACCGTCCGATTCCCCCCAACCCGGATCAGATTCTGGAGACGGAAGTAAAATATTACCGGGAATTGCCGCCTGCTGATAAGCTGCGTTTTGTACAGGAAGTCAATGATTTTCTACGCGCTACCCGCATTGATCCCATCAATACCACCATCACCGACACCGATAAAATATTAGTGGCCGCCAGCGCGGTGATTCCTGTATTTGGCTTTAAAGAATGGCATTACAGCAATCTCACCGATGTGTTGATCTACGATGACCAGTTCAACGAGAATTTCCAAAGTACGGGCGACAACCGAAACCTGATGGGCATGGTGGGCAGTGGCTATATGAACGGCAAAATGCTATTGAGTAAAACCGCTTTGCGCGATGGCTTCTCGAATAAAACAGATAAAGAGAATACCGGTATACACGAGTTTGTGCACCTGCTCGACAAGGCGGATGGTGTTGCCGACGGACTTCCCGAAGCCCTGCTCGACAAACCCTTTGTTATTCCCTGGCTGCACATGATTCACCAACAGATCAAAGAGATTCAATCCGATAAATCAGATATCAATCCCTACGGCTCCACCAACCAGGCAGAATTTTTTGCGGTGGCCAGCGAATACTTTTTTGAGCGGCCTGCCTTGCTGGAAAGAAAGCACCCGGAGCTATATAAAATGTTAGAGCAAATCTTCAAACAAGATCCCGGTAAAAAAGAAACTTGATACCCCCCTATTGCAATTTCTCTTTTGGCTTTGACTTCAAATATTTATCTAAAAAGGTCAGCGTTTTTTCATCGGTGGTAATCTGGTTCGCTTTTTTCGCAAAACCATGCCCTTCGTCGGGGTACACGATATATTCTACCGGTACACCGTTTTTCTTAACGCCAGCTACAATCTCCTCACTTTCCACGGGCAATACCCGCACGTCGTTCGAGCCCTGGAATACCAATAAGGGCTGGCGGATTTTTTCATAATGAAACAAGGGTGAAGTGGCTTTCAACAGTATACTATCACCCGTAAACGGATCACCCATCTCTTCATACAAGGCTTTTCGGAAACTTTCCCAATAAGGCGGAATACTCTTCAGTGTGCGCATCCAGTTGGTTACGCCAAATAAATCAACGCCTACCCTAAACGCATCCGGGTGCATGGTCATGGCATTCAACACCATATTGCCGCCATAACTACCGCCATAAATACCAATGGCCGTGCTGTCAATATATTCTTGCGAAGCCAGCCATTTTTTGCCCCAAATACAGTCTTTTAAATCGCCGTAACCATGGTCTTTGTTATCCAGTTTATAAAATGTTTTTCCATATCCGCTGCTGCCGCGGTTATTTACCGCCAACACGGCATAACCATGGTTCACCAGGAATTGAATACCATTGCTGAAACCGACCCGGCTTTGTCCGCCGGGACCACCATGCACCCATACCAAGGCCGGAACTTTATGCGCTGCAGTGGCGGTAAGGGGCTTGTAAAAAATAGCCGGCACCTCTTTGCCATCAAAAGACTTAAAGCGCACCACTTCCGCCTTTACCAAGTCGGCCTCGTTCACTTCTTTGTTCAACGAATTCGTTAATCGCTTCAACGCCTTGTTCTCAAAATTGTAAACATAAACATTGCTCGGGCTCTTGCTACTGCCAATGATCAGGATACAATTTTTCTCAGACGGCGAAATAATCATGCCTTGTATATCGCCATCGGGTATCGCAGGGAAATCAATCATCGCGCCGCTGGCATTGTCAAATAACAACACTTTATTCTTCCCATCTTCGTTGATGAATACACGACGAAATTTTCCATTTTCGCTTATGTTCATACCAACCACGTCCCATTTGTCTTCGAATACTTTCTTCCAGGTACCGTTGTTTACATCATAGGCAGCCAGGTAGGTGAATTCGGCGTCTTTATTGGTGGTCAGGTACAACAAGCTATCATTCAAGGAAAATGTTTGCGACGACCAGCTTGCCTCTTCACCCTGACTTATGGCCTTTAATTTTTTCAACTCGCGATCGTAGATGTACAAGTCATCTTTATCGGTGGTAATGGCTTTCTCGAGACCAATATATCTTTCGTTATTGCTCAATGCGCCAATATTGTAAGCGCTGTCGTTTTGGAATAATAGAGTTGGTTTCCAGCCAATCGTATCTATGAAATACAGGTCAAAATATTTCGGATTGCGCTTATTGCTGGTAAAGTAAAAACCGTCTTTCTTTTTGTTCCAGTTAAAAAACCGATTGGCACTGCCGGCCCAGGGTGTCAGGTCGCGCGCCGTGGTATCGCCAGCCCTTTGCAAATAAATATGGGCGTTTTCATCACCACCCTGGTCGTGCGTGAACAAAAAGTCTTCTTTCCCCGGCAGGTAGTCGACCGCATAAAACGATTCCTTTACCGAATGCGTTAGCGTTTTCTTACTGGAATCAGCCAGGCTCAGCGCATATACATTGAAAATGCCGGTAGAATTGTCCTCAATCATCACCGCTGTCTCGTCTTTATTGAAGCCTGCAGCGCCCACTGAAATATTTTCGCGCAAAGCAGCCGCAGAATACAATGTCGGCTCTTTTACCGGCTTGGCTGCTTCCTTACAAGATGCCCATAGCAATACGATGGCTGGTAGCCAGATGAAAGGATTACGCATATGAGGGGATTTTCCCCAAGTTACCCCTTTTTGCTGTACAAGCTTGTTGACAGAAACTGGGCAGGGTTCAGCGGTTGGCTATTCCACTTATCATGTAGTACCATGGCTGCGCCCAGGGCACTGGCTTGCGCCGTGGTGGCCGCATACACTTGCATAGTCGGCAGGTGGCGGCACAGCAGTCCCAAAAACACTTCGTTCTTACTAAATCCGCCGTCCACATACAATCGCTTTATTGTAGGTGTTAACACCAGTTTCAACGATTGAACCTGTTTCTCCACAATGTCTTCCATCATACGATGATAATCATTGACATATGACTCGCCATTGCCGGTACCATCGGGTTGGTACGGCATTTCGTGTAACAAAGCAGCATGGATGCCATATTTCTCACTGATGGCAGCTACTTTCTTTTCGAGTTCGCGGCCCGCGAAATAACGTGCCGCTTTTACTGGTCTGCCATCATAACCCAGGAAGAACAAACAATCATTCGCCAATTCTTCATCGGTTAGCGGCGATGTATTGAATGGGTTTAAACTGATACCCCAGGTACCGGTCGATAATAAAGCAAATGGCCCTTCAATGCCTTTCAGGTAAGGAATCAACGCCGCTGAGCTATCGTGCATGCCGATGCCTGCCAACATCTTCTTGCCGGCAATTTTTACTTCAACGGTTGTATCTGTCAACTTGATCGGTGCAAACTTATAGTTGAGTCCTTTTTCGGTTACCCATGCGTGGTAGTTGTTCTTTTCAAAATCCCACAAAGCGGTATGACAACCCACACTGGTGCAATCGGTAAATGCTTTTCGCGTTACCAGGCTGCTCACATATTGTGGCAGGTGCAGGGCCACTTCCATTCGATCATACAAAGAGGGTCGCTCTTTCATCAGGCGCCACAGTTGCAGGCCTGCATTCAAACTTCCCATCGACGGTGAGGCTGTTTGTCGTGCAAAAGCGGTAGCACCACCATATTGCTGGTACAATTGATCGGCCAGTTTTGTGGGATAAGGCTTCAGGTAATTATACATCGCTGTTAGCGGTGCCGCATCTTCATCGAGGTACACAAAGCTGGCTCCATAGGCAGAAAAATTAACCGCCTTGATATCGATATCGGTTCGTTTTGCAAACTGCTCAAGTCGCTCGATGATCGATACCCGAAAATTTTTCAGGTTCTCGCAGGGAAAACCTTCTTCATCGAGGGTCTCATTGAACCGTGCATGGTGTTCTTCGATGATATTATACGACTCATCAAAGAGGATGAGTTTTTTGTTGGTTTTGCCAACGTCAAAAATGGCAATAACGGGAACGGCTGACATACAATTTTTTCGTTTACTAAAGACCGGTAGCGACCACGCCGCGCTTGCGATGATTGATTTTTCCTTCCCTGACGGCTGCGCTTCTAAACAGGGCAATGGGATCCAGTGCCCCACCCCCCCGCAGGCGTGCTTCCGCTACCAGCGGCCGCACATCGGTTCTAAATGCATCCTGTAAAATCTCTTGTGCACGGGTTACATCATTGCTCTGCTGGGCTTCTTTCAGCGCCACCTGGTCAATCAGCAACGCTTGTGCATAGGCAATCATGATGGCTTCAACCGATTGCAACAAATCTTCCAACGGATCTTTTACATTGTGAGACGCATCGATCATCCAACCCAGGTCGCGCGCATGGTTCATACCGCGTTCATCCATACCTTCTACCAATTCATTAAAAATCAAAAACAATTGGTAAGGATTGATACTTCCTACGGTTAAATCATCATCGCCATATTTGGAATCGTTGAAATGAAAGCCGCCTAATTTTCCTTCCATCAACAAGAGCGCAACGATTTGTTCAATATTTGCATTGGCAAGATGGTGTCCCAAATCAACCAACGTGTAAGCCTGTGGCCCCAGTTTCTGCGCAAATAACAATGATTGTCCCCAGTCACCCACCGTCATCGAATAAAAATTTGGCTCAAACGCTTTGTACTCTACAAAAAGTTTCCAATCTGGCGGCAGCGCTGCATAGATTTCCTGCAAGCCTGCCAGGGTTCTTTGAAAAGCTTCCCTGAAATTCAATTGCCCGGGAAAGCAGGAGCCATCAGACAACCAAACGGTAAGCGACTTGCTGCCAAGTGCCACGCCCTGCCTGATCACGTCGAGGTTATGGTTGATCGCCTGTCGGCGGATGGCTTTGCTCGTATGCTGCAGGGATCCGAATTTATAACTGTGTTCCTGGCCAGGCTGGTCTTGAAAAGTATTGCTGTTCATGGCATCGAAACGCAACCCATAACGCTCGGCCAGCGCGCGGGTGGCTGCCGGATCTTCGGGAATATCCCAGGGTATGTGCAGGGATATAGCACCACTGCTGCGATTCAACTGGTGCAACAGCGCTACATCTTCCATCTTCTCTTCCAGGTTGCCGGGTTCGCCTTTTCCTGAAAAGCGACCGAAGCGCGTACCGCCGGTACCGAGCGCCCAGCTGGGAATCGCCACCTGAAAATCGCGCAGCAACTGAATCAATTTCTCAAACACAATGATGTTATCCCGAAAAGGCGCTACCCGCAATTCGTGCTGGTGCGCTCTTTCTTCGTTGTGTTTGGTGATGTGTGATTGATCTATCATGGCCATCGTTTTATCGGTAGAATCCCATCGCCACGCCACCGTCGACGTTGATGAAATTTCCGGTTGATTTATTAAGCAATCCGCCTACTAGTGCAAAGCAGGCATTGGCAATATCTTCGGGCAAAATGATTTCGTTGAGTAGGGTTCGCTTCGCATAATAGGCGGGCAGTTCTTCTACTGTAACACCATAGGCTTTCGCACGACCTTCGGCCCAACCACCCGCCCAGATATTGCTATCGGCAATCACCGCATCGGGGTTAATGGCATTCACCCGAATTTTATCTGCACCCAGTTCGGCTGCCATTAACCTGGTCAAATGTGCCTGTGCCGCTTTCGCTGATCCATACCCGGGGTTATTGGGTCCGGCCACTACCGCATTCTTAGAAACGATGTTAACGATATCGCCCCCCATCGACTGCTTTCGAAACTGTAGTACCGCTTCCTTCGATACAATGAACTGTCCTTTCACGAGTATATCATACAGGCGATCCCATTCTTCGAGACTATGGTCAGCAATGGATTTCGAAATGCTGATACCGGCATTGTTCACCACTATGTCAATGCCACCAAAGGCCAGTGCAGCCGCCGCAAATGCCGCCTGCACACTGCTTTCGTCGGTGACATTCATTTGCACCGCCGCCGAAACATCTTTGCCTGATCGCTGCTGAAATTCGGCTAGCGCCGCCTTTAATCTTTCTTCATTGACATCATTCAACAAAACACAGGCCCCTTCTTCTACTAATTTTTTTGCAATGGCTTTGCCAATGCCACCGGCACTACCGGTGATCAATGCAATGCGTCCACTCAATGGTTTGGGCTTGGGCATGCGTTGCAGTTTCGCTTCTTCCAGTAACCAGTACTCGATGTTAAAGGCTTCCTGTCTTGGCAGGGATTGGTATTCACTGATGGCTTCGGCGCCCCGCATCACGTTGATGGCATTGGTATAAAATTCAGCCGCAACGCGGGCGGTTTGTTTGTCTTTCGCAAAACTGAACAAGCCAACGCCGGGGTATAGCAGGATGACGGGGTTGGGGTCGCGCATCGGTGGACTCTCCGGCCGTTTACACGATTCATAGTACGCCGCGTACGATTGTCGGTACGAAGCAAATGCCGGTTCCAGCGCAGCGCGCAATTCAACAAGGTTGTTCAAATCGGCAGTGGGTGATAAAGGCAATATTAGCGGTGCAATTTTGGTACGCAAAAAATGATCGGGACAACTGGTGCCCATCGGCGCCAAACGGTCAAGGTCAACCGAATTGATGAACTGCATCACATTAGCATTGTCGGTGAAATGACCGATCATGTGTTGCTGGCTGCTGCAAAAGCCGCGTAATACCGGTGCCAGCAACGAAGCCTGTTTCCTGCGCCCTTCAGCCGTTAACGCCGGCACTTTTTCGCCGCCGAATACCGGGCCTTTTTTCCCTTGTTGCGATTCAATATAAGCCGCACATTTCTCCACCACTTCCAGGGTGTTGAGGTAACATGCATAGGCAGTATCAGCCCAGGTGAACAAACCATGTGAACCCAACATGATGCCTTTGATGCCGGGATTGGCATCCAGACAGGCCTTGAGTTGAAGGCCGAGATCAAAGCCGGGTCGTTGCCAATCGACCCAACCGATGCTGCCATTGAACAATTCAGCAGTGATTTTTTTTCCGTCTTTGGCGGCCGCGATGGCAATGGCTGCATCGGGATGCAGGTGGTCGATGTGCTTGAAAGGCAGCATTGCATGCAGGGGCGTATCGATCGATGGCGCTTTACTGGCCAGGTCATACATACAATGGTTAAACAAATCGACCATTTCATCTTCCTGCTGAATGCCTTGGTACACAGATCGCAAGGCACGAAGCCGGTTTACATAAAGTGCAGCCAGTCCGCTTTTTGTGAGGGTGCCAATATCACCTCCTGAACCCTTTACCCACATGATTTCCTGCTGCTCGCCGGTTAAGGGATCAGCAGCCATTGCTTTACAGGATGTATTGCCACCGCCATAGTTGGTTAAGCGCAAATCAGCGCCCAGCAGGTTGGAACGATATACCAGGAGTGCTACTTCATCGCCCGCCAGGGTAGCGGCCTTCTGCTCATCCCATAGATAACTGACATGTATAAACGAAGTACTGTTCATTTGCTTTTAGTTGTTGTGGATCGAGTTGCCATAACCCACTACCAGTATTGAAATAATGATTACGGCAATGCCTAGTTGCAGCCAGCGCAATGTGCCTTGGCTCACCCCCTTCCATTCTTTGAGCAGCAGTCCCCAGCAATTGGCGATCAGGATAATAAAGGCCATGTGTAATATCCAGGAGCTGGCGCCATTGCCCAATTTACTTTCGCCCATGCCATAAAAGAAGAACTGCAAAAACCAGGTGGTACCAGCCAGGGCCGAGAACAAGAGGTTGTTGCGCAGCGGAAATGCTCGATTGCTATAATCACTGAATGTTTTGTTTCGTGCATTCAACAGCAGACACCATACCAGGTTGGTGGTTAATCCGCCCCATAACAAAACAACATATACCACATTGTTCCTAAAAAGAAATTCACCCTGGTTCGGATGCGCTGCCTTCCAAATTTCGTTTGCTTTCATGGCCATGCTGCTACCCGCTTCGAGCCCAAAATTAAAACAGGCGCTGAGTATGCCTGATACGATGGCCACGGTGATACCGGCACCAAAACGGAACTCGCCCGAAACATTTCCTTCTTTCTCTTTCAACATACCGGCCTTGCCACAGAGTATGATACCGACAATACAAAGCAGTAATCCGCTCAAAACCGTACGTCCCCAGGTGCTGCTGAAAAACAAGCTGAAAACATCTTTGCCGGCGGTGGGAAAAAACTGGTAATACAAAGAAGGAATCAAGGCCCCGAATACCATGCAGAGACCGAGTATAATCGAACTACCGAGCGCAACACCGAGCCAACGTACACCGAGGCCATAGGTGAGTCCGCCAATGCCCCAAAGCAATCCAAACAAATACACCAAACCAAGTGTAGCGCCATCGGTCTGCCGAATGATCGCCCAAAATCCCGGAATGGTCAAAGCGGCAGCAATGGGTGGCACGATGAGCCAGGAGAAGAGTCCGCCGACCAGCCAATAGGTTTCCCACGACCAGCCCCTTACTTTTTTAAATGGGATGTAAAAACTTCCGGAGGCAAATCCACCGATAAAATGGAATATTACGCCTAAGATAGCATGCATGGCTTAAAGATAACGAACGGCATCAAACAACCGTACCGGGCCATGCAGCACTCAGGGAAAGATTTCAGCGAGTTTTTGTTGCAGGTGTTGACCCGTCAGCGCTCTTGCAATTACCCGACCGTCTTTATCGAGCAGAAAATTATCGGGGATGGCTTTGATATCATATAGTTTTACCGACGCCGCGTCCCAGCCTTTGAGATCAGACAACTGCGGCCAGGACATCGCGTCTTTTTTGATGGCAGCCAGCCAGGCTTTCTTATCGGTGTCGAGCGAAACGCCGACCACGCGCAGGCCACGGTCTTTGTAGGTTTGATACGCAGCCATTAGATTGGGTATTTCTTCCCGGCAGGGCACACACCAACTTGCCCAAAAATCGACCAGGGTATATTCGCCTTTCAACGACAGTAAACTGACCGGCGTTCCTTTTACATCGTTGAGTTGGATATCAGGAAAGGGCTTGCGAAGTGTTTCTAATAATTTGAACGCTCTCTTTCCATAATAGCCTGCTTTAACCGAATCGCTTAAGCTATTGTACCCCTTCTCAAATCGGGCGAGGTCGAATCTTTCGAGATTGGATTGGTAGAGTCTTTCGGCCGACATATACGACTCTGGATTTTCTTCGATAAAGATGCTATCCACGGTCCATAACTGGGCCAATAGGAATTGCATTTTATTCAACCATTCAGCCTTGGTGGCGGCTGTAGTTTCACGGTTAAACGTGGCGGCCACTTGTTGGTGTGCCGCGATGCTGTCGTTCAACACGCGCGATTTCGAATCGTATTCTTCCAGGTCGTGGGGGATGGCGGTGCCGGTGATATGGGCATCGTTTATGCTGTCAACCTTTCCGGATATAACCAGTTCACCTGCTTTGGCGGCAAAACTGAGTTGCTGGCCATTTGTTGCTACCAGGATCAAACTAACAGATGACAAGGGAATTTTTCCTTCGAAACGACCACCATGTACAAACATGGTATCAGCCACTTGTATATCGTTGTCTTTTGAGGTGCTCAACAAAACCGATCCTGAATCCAGGCCGGCGAAGGAACCCGACACAAACAAGCTGTCGTTATTACCCGTTGGTGCTGCGTTTTTTTGAGACGAATTTCCGCAGGCTGTAAAAAGTCCGACTACACACAATGAAACCAGACACTTTAGCATGGCGCAAAGATAAAAAAGCCCCTGTTTTCTGCAAGCGGGGTGACAGGCACCTATTTGTACAGCTCGGCCAGTTTTTGCATAAGTGCTTCACCGCGAAGACCCTTGGCAACGATTTTTCCGTCTTTGTCGAGCAAAAAATTATACGGAATTCCCCGAATACCATAGCTCTCACAAACTTCAGACTTCCATCCTTTCAGGTCAGACACATGCGTCCAGGGCAGCTTGTCTTTCCTGATCGCTTTCAGCCAGTCTTCTTTCGAGTCGTCTAATGAAACGCCCAGCACTTGGAAGCCTTTGGGGTGATACTTCGCATAGGTCATTACTACAAAAGGGTTTTCAGCGCGGCAGGGGCCGCACCAACTGGCCCAGAAATCAACCAGGGTAACATTGCCTTTAAAAGAAGCGAGGCTCACTGGTTTTCCTTCTGTGTCTGGTAAGGTGAAATCAATAGCAGGTTGGCCAATGTTCAGCTTGCGTGCCAACAGCAACAACTTGTATAATTTTTCACCGAAATAACCAGCCTTCACCGAGTCGGTCAGGTTATTATAGTCTTTTTCCAGTTTAGCCAGTTGGGGATCATATTCATGCTGTTGTAAAAGCAGGTTGGCCGAGATATACGATTGCGGATTTTGAGCAATAAAGCTGCTGTCGTTTAAAGCGATGTTTTTCGACAAGGCCGTCCACTTTGCCTGAAATGCTTTTACACTATCGGCCGGCGTTTTTTTGGTGATTTTATCGGCGATGGGATAATAATAATTCGGCAGGCTGTCTTTTAAAAGTTTGGTCAAGGCATTGTAAGTCGCCTCATCAGCAGGTATGGCCGAGCCCGTGGTAGCAGCAGCAAAGATGCTGTCTTTCTTGCCATTCACGGCCAGTTCACCGGCCATTGCATTCACAACCAGTTGTTGGTCGTGCAGTTCAATAACAATAGGTGCTACGCCTTTGATCGGCATCACGCCATAAAATTTGCCGGCCTTAACGGGCAGCGAATCACGGAATGTCAGTTTGCTGTCTCTGGCTGTGCGCAATACAATATAACCGGTATCCATACCCGAAATAAAACCTGATACATATACGCTGTCTTTTTTCGCAGAAACAGTTGCTTCTTTTTGCACGCCCGTGCCACAGGCAAACAATGCCCCAACAGCCACGGCTGTAATAATTTCTTTCATGGTACTATTCGATGACTATTCCAAATGTAAGCAGCAAGCCCGAAAGCGCCTCGCGCGAAAACTTTGCTTTCTTCAGTGAGTTCTTGGTAGGATCAATATTGAATCGAAGTGCTTGTCGGAAATCTGCTTTGTCGAGCCGGCTGTTGTCAAACTTCGCCCCCGTAAGGTCACTACCAGTGAAATCAGCCGCTTCAACATCGGCTTCTGTAAAATCAACTTCCTGCAATTGACAGTGTAAAAATTTTGTGTTCGGCATTTTGCGTTGAAAGAAGGAAGCGAACTGTAGGTTGCAATGATCAAACTGTACCGTAAACAAATAAGGATTCACTAATTCAAACGAGATACCAATGCATTTACAACCCAGAAATTGCACATCGCTGAAAGTGGTTTTTGTCGGCTTTAGGGCGCTCAGGTCACAGTCGCGAAAAACACATTGGGTAAACTCCACTGCCCCCGGGTCCATATTCGAAAAATGGCATCGGATGAATTCGCATTGATCGAATTCATCCGATGCCAAATTATCTTTCGTGAAATCCCGGCCTTCAAATTTTTTTGACTTATAATATTCTCCGGCCATAAACAGTTTTAAAATCCTGCTTTATCTGACCAGCTATTGTTAGATGCATTCACATCGGGCACGCGTTTGTCAGGATCAAGTTTTACTTCCTGCAATTTGGAAGTTGACTTGTAAATAAATTTCCATTCGCCCCCTTTCTGCCAAACTTCTACCGGCAGGGTAGTGCGACCTGTTTTACCATTCGCTTCTTTAATTTCCATGGTAACCGGCATGGGCAGTTTGCCAAAATTGTTTACCGTGATGATGGCGCCTTTCGCGGGATCATTGTCAACATATGCAACACTCTTAATGCCCTGGTCAATGCTCCATTTGTTCAGGTACCAACCCCGCCAGAACCAATCGAGGGTTTCGCCCGAATAGTTTTCGATGCAACGGAAAAAGTCATATGGCGTAGGGTGTTTGAATGCCCATTCGTGTACATAATAACTGAAGGCTGAATCAAAACGCTCGGGGCCCAATATATTTTCGCGCAGCAACTGCAAACCATAACCAGGTTTCAGGTAGGCAAGGATGCCGAGGTTCTGCGGCTGGATAACATCAGGCACATTGTAGATATTCTCCATTTTATCGCCGAAGAAATAACGGCCAAGCATATCCGCATTCATGTGCCCGCCGTCGTATTCGCCATTGTTGAATGCCTTGTCGGCCATGGAATTGATAAATGTATTGAAGCCTTCATCCATCCAGGGATATTTTCTTTCGTTCGAACCCACAATCATGGGAAACCAGTTGTGTCCGAACTCATGCGATGTAACGCCCCAGAGCCCGCCCTTGGTTGCTTTCCATCCGCAAAAAACAATACCGGGATATTCCATACCAGCAATATTTCCCGCCACATTGGTAGCCACCGGATAGCTAAATGGATAGAGGTATTTTGAATAATATTCAATCGCTCCTTTTACATATTCAGTTGAACGTCCCCAGGCCGAATCATTGGCCACTTCTGCCGGATAGGCCGACATCGCCAGGGCTGTTTTTCCGCCGGGCAGGTTCATTTTTGCCGCATCCCAAACAAAGGCTTTTGAACTGGCGAAAGCAACATCGCGCGTGTTAATGCATTTGAATTTCCAGGTCAGTTGTGTTTTGCCCGAGGGACGGCTAGATGCTTGGGTAACTTCAGCGGCACTGCGCAGCATAACAGTTTTATCGCTGGCGGTAGCGGCTTTCCAATGCTTTTGTTGTTCGGCAGTTAATACGTCTTGCGGATTCAACAGTTCACCACTTCCCACCACAATATGACTGGCCGGTACCGTAACTGCATACGTGATATCGCCATACTCCAGGTAGAATTCGCCCTGGCCCAGGTAAGGCAGGGTGTTCCAACCTTCTACATTATCATACACACACATGCGTGGATACCATTGGGCGATTTCATAGATCCAGCCATTCTTTGTATTCAAGCGACCAGTGCGATCGGTGCCATATTCCGGAACTGTATAGGCGAAATCGATCGAGAAACTTACTTTTCCGCCTTTTGCTTTCAAGGTCGTAGGCAGGTTCACGCGCATCCGGCTGTCGGTGATGCTGTGCGAAAGTGCTTTACCACCTTCCAGTAAAACGTCTTTGATAGTATAGCCACCATCAAAATCTTTGGCATTGGCCCAACGTCCACCGCTTAAGGTAGTAGTAGCCACACCGCGAGATGATTGTGCGTAGATGTTTTGGTCGAGTTGCAACCAGAGAAAGCTAAGGTTCTGCGGACTATTATTCGTGTAAGTCACCGTTACTTTTCCTGTTACCCGGTGTTGCTGGTCATCGAGCGTAACAGCAATATTGTAGTCGGCGCGGTTCTGCCAGTAATCTGGTCCCGGCGTGCCATCGGCGGCGCGGATATTATCACCGAGATAAGGATAGAAATCAGGCGCAAAAGCCTGGTGCGGATCGAAACCGATGCTGTCTTTTGTTTGCGCCATTACCGAAAAGGGAACAGCGGCCAGCAACAGCCCGCAGGCAATCAGATAGATTTTTTTCATGCGTGTTTAACTTGTGAGGAGCAAATCTAAGGTGCAGTGTCGGGATGACCCCTGATTTTTTGTTAAACGGTCCAAAAACCGGGCAGGATCTAATTAAAGTGCGCCGCGATAAACGCCTTCAACTTATTGATCATATCGGTGGTATGCGCCTGGTTCCAACCGCCATGGCCTTCGCCTGCGTACATGGTGAACTCATTGTACACGCCTTTGGCCGACAACGCATTGTGGAGTCGGGGCATCTGCGAAACCGGCACCACCGGGTCTTGGTCGCCATAAAAAGAGATGGTGGCTGGAGAGCTGGTAGTTACTCGCATCGCCGGACTCACCTCTGCATACAAACTCGGGTTCTGGTCATAGGTTACCTGCCCCACGAGGTTTACATAAATAGCGGCGTATAAAATATTGTACGCATAGGCGGGGTCGGTCAGGTCTGCCGGACCAATCACATTGCATACTGCTTTCACTTCTTTGTTATCATCAAATCCATAACTGTACAGCATCGACAAGTGTGCGCCTGCCGAAGCACCTACCATGAAATATTGGTTTGATACCCCAAATTGGCCCGATTTCAATTTCGCGATGGCGGCCTTGATATCATCTATTTGCTTGGGATAACCCGGACTGGTGGCTGTTCCCAAGCGGTAGTTCAGGTTCGCGATGGCATAGTTGGGGTACAATGTCTTTAGTGTATTATAGGTATCGTTGAACTCGCTTTTGTCGCCCTCCGACCAGCCACCGCCGTGCACCAGTACAAAGACTTTGGTAGTGGCGGCTGCGCGGTGCGCGGGCAGGTAGATATCCATCACTTGTTTGCCATCGGTGCCGTAGGCGATGTTTTGCAGCGAATACGAAGAATCAGCATTGTACTGATTGTTGGTTGTATTGTTATCAGTGCCCGTTTTTTGACAGGCGGTGGCAAGAACTGCAAGCAACAGGCAGGTCATTAATATCTGTTTGGGCATATGGGGCCTTTTGATTGGCTGTTAAAATAATAAAAGCCTTCGTTTATTTCCCATTCAGACTGTTAAAGTGTACAGGGGCAGCTTAGGCCCCGCCTAAAGTTACTGGGTGCCAATGGTATAAAGATCATTTAATACATAGGTAATGAACTGGTAACATTTCCGTAACAGTGGCCAGATAGCTTTGCCGGCAAATAAACGCCGCGTGAAAAAGGAATTTTACCATGCATTTTTTACTCTTCTCCTGGCCCTGGCTGTACTGCCTGTTGTAGCGCAGGTAAAAACAACCAAGGTTTCCGGAAAAGTGCTTGATGGCAAAAACGGCGCGCCGCTCGTGGGTGCTACGGTAGTCGCCCGGGGTGAAAGCAATTTCGCTGCCGCTACCAAAACCGATGTAGAAGGTCAGTTCTTCTTCGAGCTGCCGCAAGGAAAAAAGTTTACCATCAACATCAGCAATATCGGATTTGCAGATAAAATGCAAACTGTTTCAACTGGATCAAATGACATTGCTCCACAGCAGTTCCAGATGGAAAAGGCTGGCAAAGAACTGGGTGCCGTGGTAGTAACCGGCAGTGCGCGCCGCGAAGCAGTGGCCACGCTTTATAATGCACAGAAAAATGCTTCGGCCATCTCCGATGGCATCTCGGCAGAAATGATTCGCAAATCACCTGATCGCAATACGGGTGAAGTATTGAAAAGAGTGAGTGGTGCGAGTATACAGGACAATAAGTTTGTGATCATCCGCGGGCTCAGTGAACGCTACAATGTATCCCTGCTCAACAATTCGGTGCTTCCCAGTACGGAAGCGGATAAAAAAGCGTTCGCCTTCGATATCCTGCCTTCTTCTATTGTGGACAATATCGTCATCAACAAATCAGCATCGCCCGATTTGCCGGGTGATTTTGCCGGTGGCGCGATCAAGATATTTACCAAAGACTATCCGAATCGGCCCATTAGCGAACTGAATGTTTCTATCGGTTACAATACCCTCACTACCGGAAAGAATTTTTACAAAGGCTACCCGAATGGTGGGCTCGACCAGCTTGGGTTTCTCGACAATTCGCGATTGATTCCTGGCCCCTACTACCGACACAGAAGCGGTTTTATTTCTCAGTCAGATGCCTTCAAAACCGCAACCACCAAAATGTTTTCCAACAGTTTTGGTTCCAACCCCGCAGTGAAAAGCCTGCCGAATATCAGCGTGTCCTACACTGGCGGCAATACCCGCATTTACAACAATGGTAATAAGCTTGGTTATGTGTACAACCTGGGTTATTCTACCGGCCGTGCCGTGGGCGAGCGCAACCGAAGTGAATATGATATTGTGCAACGCAATCTCTACGACTACCATACCAATAACTACGACGAAAAAAACAACCTGACTGCGTTGTTAAACCTCACGTATTCTTATCGCAAGAGCAAGATTTCGTTGAAGAACCTGTTTAACAACAGCTTTGTGAAAACGCTTGGGTTGCGCAGTGGAAATAACTATGAGAATGGCGAAGACCAGTTGTTCCTAATCAAGAGTAGCAATACCGAGGTAACGCAGAACGGCTTGCTGAATTCGGTGGTAGAAGGGTTGCATCAATTGAATAGCAGTCTTTCGCTCGATTGGAATGCGTCTTACGGCTATACTTACAAGAACCAGCCTGACCAGAAAATACTCAGCTATCGGAGCCCTGAAAACAGCCATACAGATTATTACCTGAAACTCAGCAATGAGAACTCGCCGGAGATTCGCAATGCCGGTCGTGTATATTCATTTTTGGGTGAGTCTATCTATGGTGCATCGGTCAACGCTACTAAACGTTTCAACCTATTTGGTCAGGCACAAAAACTAAAACTGGGCACCATGAATTACTACCGCGATCGCAACGTGGAAGTAGATGCCCTGGGCTATGCCTCGCTTCAATTTACGGGTGTAACCATTCAGGAAACAAAAGAAACCAGCTTTGGCACTTTGTTTTCGGCAGACAATATCGACAGGTATAAACTGACCATTGCCAATATCGAAACCAACTCGGCCAATTACCACGGCACAGCAATGTTGAATGCCGGCTATCTGTTGCTTGATAACCAGTTCAGCGAGCAACTCAAACTTACCTGGGGTGCCCGCATTGAAAAATACAACCAGCAATTGAGTGCCAAGGGCCGGGCCGACAAAACCTACGACAATACCGATATCCTGCCGTCGCTGCTGTTGACCTATTCATTAAATAACAAAACCAACCTGCGCCTCGGTGGCTCCCAAACCGTTAACCGACCCGAGTTTCGGGAATTGGCAGACTACAGCGTATTCGACTACGACAACTATGTAGTGGTGCGCGGCAACCCCGACCTAGTGCGCGCCAAAACCAATAATGCCGACCTGCGTTACGAATGGTTTCCTTCGGCCGGTGAAATCATTTCAGCCAGTATGTTCTACAAGTATTTTACCAACCCCATTGAGCAGGTCAACAAAGGCAATGATGTGTTGAGTTATGAAAACGCCGACCATGCTACTTCTTATGGCGCTGAAGTAGAGCTGCGTAAGAAACTTGATTTCATCAACGAAGGCGCGTTCTTCAGCAACCTGATTTTTTATGCCAATGCAGCCTATATCAAAGGAGCGGTAAAATTTGGTGAACAAAGTTTTAATAGTCCGCTGCAAGGCCAATCACCCTACCTGGTAAACGGCGGGCTCAACTATACCAGCAGCCTTTTCTCGGTCAACCTTCTGTATAACCGCATCGGGCCCCGTTTGAAATTCAGGGCCATCGGTGGCGGTGCATTGAACATTTTTGAGAAGCCGCGTGATGTGGTTGACTTGCAGATCGGCAAATCCTTCCTCGATAAAAAATTGGAATTAAAGCTGACCATTAGCGACCTGCTCGCACAGCCTTATTCCTGGTACTATAAATATGAGGTAGATCCCTCAAATACCAACTACAAAGCCGACACCGATAAAATCATCAACAAAGTGCGGTTCGGTACTACAGCAACATTGTCTATTAAATACAATTTCGGCAGATAATCTTTTAACTAATACAATTATTTTTTATGAAAAAAGTCTTTTCACTGGGCATGTTATGCCTGGCCGCAGGACTAACATTCAACAGTTGTTCGAAAAGTGGCGACAAGCCAGACCCCGTCAATCCGGGCGGTGGCGATACGGTTGTCAACAAGGCGCCTGATGTTCGTGGCGTGATCAACGCCGATCAACACTGGACGGCAGACAAAGTGTATCGGCTTCGTGGCTACGTGTACGTTACCAACGGCGCTACCCTCACCATTGATGCAGGTACCAAGATCGTTTCCAACAAAGACTCTGCAGGCGTGCTGGTGATTTATCGCGGCGCGAAAATTATGGCCAATGGCACCGCCGATGCGCCGGTTGTATTTACATCGGCCGAAACCAGCCCCAAACCAGGTGACCTGGGTGGTGTTATCCTGGTGGGTCAAGCTACGGGCAATGGCAACCACAGTGTTATAGAAGGTGGTGTTGACGCAGCCTACAGTGCTTTTGGTGGCAGCAATGATGCAGACAATTCAGGTACACTGAAATACGTACGCATTGAATATGGCGGTAAAGCCGTAAACCCCGGCGATGAGGTTAACGGGTTGAGTCTTTACGGTGTGGGATCAGGTACTACCATCGATTATGTACAGGTGATACGGGGTCTTGATGATGCATTTGAATTTTTCGGTGGTACGGTTAATTGCAAACACCTGATTGCCTACAATTGTGCCGACGATGATTTTGATATCGACGATGGTTACCGAGGTAAAATACAGTATGCCATTTCTGTAAAAGATCCTGCTTTCACCGATGCGAAAGGCACTACCGGCGATGTATCAAACAATTTCGAAGTTGACAACGTGAATCCGAGCAATGGCTTTCTGTTGTCGCGCGCGCCTATTAGCTATCCTGTTTTGTCAAACTTCACGGCGATCGGGCCGAACAATGCAGCCGGCACTTCGGCCGACTATGGCTGGGGTATGCGTTGGCGCAGGGGCACCAAATTTGTGCTGGCAAACTCCATTGTGATCGGTAGCCAGAAAGGCGGACTCCGTTTGCAGGAAGACTCTACCATCAGCTATTATATCAAAGGCAGCAGCGCCTTTTACAATAGCTATCTGTCTACGGCTGCTGGTACGCCAGGAAAAATAATTGATGTAGAGCAAGGCAAAACCATCAATGGCGTTTCGTCTTACGACACGCAGTTCATCACCGAGTTAACAACCGGCCCATACAAAAGCAGTTTGGGTGTCGATGTAATGCTGAACGATCCGTTCAACAATGCAGCGCCCGGCCTGGCTCCCAAAGCCGGTTCGCCGGTACTGACAGGTGCTTTGTTTGATTTTGGTGCATTGACAGATGGGTTCTTTGATAAAGTAACTTTTAAAGGGGCGCTGGACGGCAGTTCCGACTGGACCGCCAAATGGGCTGCCTGGGGTAAGTGATTTGTCTACTATCTTTTTTCTTCAAAAGGCCGGCGATAAAAATCAGCCGGCCTTTTGACTTTTGTTGGGTGATGACCCAACGCTGATCAATTATTTTTGCCGAAAACAGCCTACTATGTTTATTATCACCGTTACCTATGCACGACCACTGGCCGAGATAGACCAGCACATGAGCGGTCATATTGCCTTTCTCGACAAATACTACAAAGCGGGTAAGATCATTTTTTCCGGTAAACAACAGCCCCGCACCGGTGGCGTTATACTCGCACACCAGACCACCGAAACGGAAATCAATCAAATGCTTGCCGAAGACCCGTTTCAACAACTGTCGCTGGCCACTTATTCGGTTATGGAAGTGGTGCCCACCAAATGGGACAAACGATTTGATCATTTCATCGAAAGACCCCAATAAGAAAGCTTATTTTTTCCAGATGTTTTTTACCAATACCGCATTTTCGTAGAAAAGCACGCCGTTTATTTTAGTGCTGCCGGCAAATCCGCCAAGGAAACCGAGTGACTTACAATTGTTGTCTACCACAGCAGTAACGCCATCCGAGATGCAAAAGCCTTCGGAAAATAAATACACCGATTTGCCCTGAAACCGGTATTCATCTACAGTGGCATCATCACATAAGATAGTCGAGTTGGTAAACAAGGTAATTTTCTCTTTGATGCAATCTGGTGTTCCTTCGTGAGAATGGTCTTCTTTGCGACAGGATGAAGTAACTACTACCAGCACCAGAAAAATAAGAGACATGCGCATATAGCCCGTTTACAAGGTCTGACAACCAACTGGCAAAAAACGTTGCCGGAGCCCCATGAAAAGGCCGGCTCTCAACAAGCCGGCCTGTCATCAAACAAAAACCAACACTCGTTAGGGCAATTGAGAATACCCATTACGTAGTTTCCACATGAAATACTTCTCGAGCAATACCTTGTTGATATCATAAAACACATTCGGCAGCATGATGGCAAATACCCTTGGCTTAAACAGGTGATTGCTGACCAGCAATACTTCTTTCTTACCCGCGTCCATCACACAAAGGCCGGGTATTTCACCCCATTTCTTCGACTTCAGCGCTTCGCCTTTCATTTTGCGAATAATATTCTCGGCCACCATCTTACCGGTAACATCACTGGGGTAACCGGTTTTGGGAACGGCATAGTTCACTTTTTTTGCCGTGAACGGTGCTGCTACGTTAACAGTGAGGCCTGCTCCCCATACATTCGGGTATTTCTTGTGTTGGTAGGTGCCATCCACGTCGAGGAATCCGTTGGCCATGGCCTCCAGCTTCGGTGAGTTCATAATAAAATCAACACCTACAAAAGGAGGCATCAACATCACAAACCTCGATTGAATGGTTTCACCATTGCTGAGTTTCACCTCGTCGGCACCCACGCTTTCAATGCCCACCTGTGTACGGTAGTGGATATTGAACATTTTCATAAACAACTTCAGCATGCCTTCACCGCCGGGCATGCCTTCGATCCCGAAATGGCCCAGAAAGTCCTCGGGGGTTACCCAATACAGGTCTACCTTGTCGCGGATCTTCTGGTCGCGCAACCATTTTTCAATATTGAACAAGAATTCATAGGCGGCACCCATACAACCCGCATTTTGGGTAGCACCGATGACAATTGGTCCCGGGTTCTTTTTAAATTCTTCCAACTTTTCGCGGGCCTTCATTGCACCCGGCGGTGTTCCGATATAGCAACTGTGTTCCCGCACACCCGGTGCGATGTCGTAATTTACTTTCGGGCCGGTGGCAATAATCAATTCATCGTACCAGAATTCACCCTTATCGGTTCTTACAACCTGCGCGTCGGGATCTACATCTAACGCGGTAGCACATACGAAATTAACCGAACGCTTCTCCAGCACCGCGCGCCGGGAAACGGTGATCTCACTTAATTCTCTTCTTTTAATGGGCACCCAAATCAAAGAGGGCACATACAAAAAATCTTCACTGCGGTCGATCAATGTCACTTCAACTTTGTCTTTCAGTTTGCGTTTGATCTCCATGGCGGCGGTAGAACCGGCAAAATTTCCGCCCACAACAACTACTTTCATAACCTTGTTTTGTTGGTTGTTTTAATTGACCATACAAAGTTCCTTTCTATATAGGGGCTTACAGTGACCGTTGTTACACAAGGCCATTGCGCTGACAAGAATCAGCTTGTTTGAAAGCAAAACATGATTTGCATCAGGCGGTCCGAGGGGCGAAACAGACAAAATGCTACCTTACAACGATGAGCGAACATTTCTATGATTTAAGTGCCAAAACACCGGCAGGTAAAACAATTCCTTTTTCAGCCTTTAAAGGGAAGCTGGTGCTGATTGTGAATACAGCCACCAAATGCGGACTAGCGCCACAATTTGAGGGCCTGGAAGCCTTGCACCAACGGTATAAAGACAGGGGCTTGGTGGTATTGGGATTTCCTTGTGACCAGTTTGCCGGACAAGAACCTGAATCGAACGAAACGGTGGAAGAAATTTGCCAAATAAATCATGGAGTGCATTTTCAACTGACTGCTAAAGCCAATGTGAACGGGCCGGATACCGATCCGGTCTTCAAATACCTGAAGAAAAAATTACCTGGTTTTTTGGTGCGTCGTATTAAATGGAATTTCACCAAGTTCCTGGTGACCAAAGACGGGAAGCCGTACAAAAGATATGCGCCCACCACTACCCCTGCAGCCATAGAGAAAGATATCTTGAAGTTATTGTAAGGTTATCTGTAGCCCTTGCTGTTTGTTGAACTTGATTTCCTTGCGAGGTGTTTCCTTGAGTAGGATATTCTTGCCCAATACCTCGCCTTCCAGCTTGTTGTCTTTTATCTCCACTTGTCGACACCAGTCGAAACTCAACATAGCGCGACGATGGTGAAAGGGTTGATAGCGCGTGGAGCGAGCAATAGTGTTGTGGCTGAACGTTAGTCCCTGTACCGATTTGGCGTATAATACCGGATAATCAAACGGATTAAACGCATTATATTCTATTCGGATATTGCGGTGGAAAGGATATCGGCTATCTGGATGTGGAATCTCCGGATAGATGCTAATAATGCCTTCACAGAACTGGTAGAGAGAAGTCAGGCAAGGATCCTGAAACAGGTTGTTGCGGATGAGTACATCGTTGACCGCGCCCGACTCGTACCAGCCATTGGCGTCACCGGCAATCAGGATGGCAGAACCACTCGAGGTAAACACATTGTTTTCAATTAGCACGCTGCCCGGTGTAGATACGAGGATGCCTCGTGCGCGGTTGCTGCCGAAATAACTGCGTTTGATCCAGACCTGGGGTGTCCAGTGAAGGTTTTCCAGCGCGTCGCCTTCGCCAATGCCCGCC
>Ga0209794_1001028_pt1 | contig 26628 bp, 23 predicted proteins | sample EBPBio232013_DNA_FD_185869 | JGI IMG/M metagenome (GOLD analysis project Ga0209794, IMG submission 185869) | Wastewater treatment Type I Accumulibacter community from EBPR Bioreactor in Madison, WI, USA - Reactor 1_5/23/2013_ DNA (SPAdes)... | ecosystem: Engineered > Bioreactor > EBPR >... | reverse complement strand
GGACAGCGCCTACGCGGGCAACGAGACGATTCAACTCGCGCTGGACTTCGGCTACATCCCAGTCGTGCCGCCGCCCAAGACACGGCTCGATCCCTGGGACTATGACCGCGAGATGTACAAGCGGCGCAACGAGGTCGAGCGATTGTTCCGCCGCCTCAAGGGCTTCCGGCGCATCTTCTCGCGCTTTGACAAACTCGACGCACTGTTCATCGGCTTCATCAGCTTTTCGTTGATCGCCGATGGGCTGCGTTTGTGTTAACAGGCCCTAGCATAATGGCGACCATGCCGACCAAGACGCGCAAGACCGCCGCCGAGCCGACGGCCACCGCCACGCCGGTCGGACGCTTGTTCGCCGTGATCGAGCTGGCGGCGAAGATGGGCATGATCTCCGCGGCCGACATCGTCTACATGCTGGACCTGCCCCGACCGACGGCGCACCGGATGATCTCCACGCTCGAAGGGCTGGACTTTCTGCAGAAGATGCCGGTCAAGGGCAAGTACGCCGTGGCGCCCAAGCTCGTCGGGCTGGCCACGTCGGTGCTCTCGTCGACGATCGTCTATGCGCCGATCCAGACCTTGCTGACCACCGTGGCGCAACGCACGGGGGAGACCTGCGGCATTGCATTGATGGCGATGGGCGAGGTGGAATACATCGCCAGCGTCATGGGCCAGTCGCCGCTGACCTTGCAATTCCAGGCCGGCCAGCGGGCGCCGCTGCATTGCACGTCCAGCGGCCAGGTGTTCCTGGCCCACCTCGATGCGGACCCGCTCGCCAAGTTCCTGGCCACGGGTCCGTGGGAAGCAACGACTGAATTCACCGTCACGCAGCCCAAGGCGCTGGCAGACCGCCTTCGCAAGGTGAAGTCTCAGGGCTACGCGATGAACGACTCCGAGTACATCAGCGGCGTCGTCGGTGCCGCCGTGCCGATCAAGAGCAAGGACGGGCAGGTGATCGCCGCACTCACCATTTCCGCCCCCCGCAGCCGCCGCTCTCTCGACGAGATCAGCGCCATGGTGCCGACGCTGCGCACCTACGCCGATCGCATCGGCCGCATCCTCTGATGGCCACCGCCCACCAAGCCATTGCATCGATCGCCATGAGCAAAGAAGCAGCACCCGACGTGGCCATCCGACTGGCGAAGGTCAACAAGCACTTCGGCTCGTTTCAGGTCTTGCGCGACATCGACCTCGAAGTCGCGACCGGAGAACGTGTCGTGGTGTGCGGCCCTTCGGGATCGGGCAAGTCGACCATGATCCGCTGTGTCAACGCCTTGGAACCGCACAGCGGCGGTGAGATCGTCGTCGATGGCGTCGTGCTGCGGCATGGCGACCGCCGCAGCCTGTTGAAGGTGCGGCGCGACGTCGGCATGGTGTTCCAGAGCTTCAATCTGTTCCCGCACCTGAGCGTGCTTCAGAACTGCATGCTGGCGCCGATGCATGTGCTGGGTGTCGACTCGAAGCAGGCGCATGACCGGGCGATGCACTTCCTGGAGCGTGTGCGGATACCCGATCAGGCGGCCAAGTACCCGGGACAGTTGTCAGGTGGCCAGCAGCAGCGCGTGGCCATTGCCCGGGCGCTGTGCATGAAGCCTCGCATCATGCTGTTCGACGAACCCACGTCGGCGCTCGATCCCGAGATGGTCAAGGAAGTGCTCGACACGATGGTGAGCCTCGCCAACGACGGCATGACCATGGTGTGCGTGACGCACGAGATGAACTTCGCGCGCCAGGTGGCGGACCGCGTCGTCTTCATGGACCAGGGGCGGATCGTCGAGATCGGCGCGCCGGCTGAACTGTTCGGTGCGCCCAAGCACGAGCGGACGAGAAAGTTCCTGCAGCAGGTTGTCCACTAGGCCTTGGGTTCCTCTACGGGCGAGCTTGCTCGAAGCCGCCGCCCGCGCGGTTGACGCCCGGCGGCTTTGATTGACCGTATCCGGTCCAGCACGCCGCATCGTCTTGTGAGGAGAGGATGTCAATTTCAGTGGCGCGCTTTGCGTGCCGCAGAATCCCCCGATGGCCCGCGCGCTCGCGTTCCGTCACATCGAGGTGATCCACGCCGTCGTGCTGACCGGCTCGGTCACCGGCGCGGCGCGGCGGCTGCACGTGACGCAGCCGGCGGTCAGCAACATGCTGCGCGACGCGCGCGAGCGCGTGGGCTTCGACCTGTTCGCGACCAAGGCCGGCCGGCTGCTGCCGCTGCCGCCGACACTGGCGCTGTTCGAGGAGATCGAGCGCTCGTTCACCGGGCTCGACGGCATCAACGGCCTCGTCGAGCGGCTGCGCCAGCACAGCGGCCGCGCGTTCGTCGTCGCCTGCACGCCGGCGCTGGCGGCCACCGTGCTGCCCGAGGCGCTGGCCGCGCTGCGCGATCAGTTCCCGGGGCTGCTGGTGACGGTGCACTCGCGCAGCGCGGACTACGCGGCCGCGCTGGTCAGTTCGCAGAAGGCCGATGTCGGCCTGGCGCTCAGCGTGCCGCCGATTCCCGGCGTGCGCAGCGAGGTGCTGGCCGAGATGCCGATGGTGTGCTACCTGCCCGCCGGTCACCGGCTGGCGCGGCGCCACGGCGCGGTGCGGGCCGCCGAGTTGGCCGGCGAGCCGCGGATCGGCGCCTCGCAGCAGGAGGGCGTCGATGCCGTCGTCGCGCGTGCCTTCGCCGACTGCGGTGGCCTGCCGCCGGCCACGGTCGAATGCGCCGCCGCGCTGGCGGCCTGCGCGATGGTCGGCGCGGGGCTGGGCTTCACGATCGCGGTGCCGCTGCCGGCGACGCTGCTGACGCCTCGGCGGGTGGCGATCCGGCCCTTCGTGCCGGCGCTGTCGCTGCCGTATTGCGCCTACTGGTTCGAGGCCCGCGAGCCGCGCGAGGAGCGCGTGCGCCTGGTGGAGTTGATCCGCGAGCGGCTGCTGGCGCTGGCCGCTCAGTGGGACCGCTGAAGTCGCTGAAACCGCGCCAGCGCGTAAGGCCGCGCGTCGATCGGGCTGGGCAGGCCCTGCAATTGCGCGCGGACGATGCGCGCCGTCATCGGCGCGCCGGTCAGCCCCGTGTGGCCGTGGCCGCCGGCCACCAGCAGCCGCGGCGCCGCGGGCAGCACCGGGCCGATCACCGGCAGGCTGTCGGCGGTGGACGGCCGGTCGCCGCGCCAGAACACGACGCCTTCCACGCGCAGCGCCGGCCAGCAGCGCCGCGCCTGTTCCAGCATGCCTTGCATGCGGCGTTCGTTGGGCGGGGCGTCGGGCGCGGTGATCTCGGCCTTGCCGGCCAGCCGCGGGCCCTGGCGCATCGGCGTCAGCACGAAGCCGTGCGACTTGAAGAGCACCGGCACCTCGGGCAGGCCGTCCTGCGGCGGCAGCTGCGCGTGGTAGCCGCGCTCGGCCAGCAGCGGGAGGTTCACGCCCAGCGGCGCCAGCAACGCCTGCGCTTGCATGCCGGCGCAGACGACCACCGCCTGCGGCCGCAGCTCGCCGGCGTCGGTGGCCACGCCGACGGCGCCGCCGCCGTCCACCTGCAGCGCGCGCACGCGCCGCGTGGTCCATTGCCCGCCGAGCTGCGTGAAACGTTGGACCAGCCCGCGCGTCAGCGCCGCGGGGTCGACGGTGTGCGCGTTGTCGGGCATCCAGGTGCCGCGCCGCATCGCCGGCGCGAGCCCTGGCAGGCGGCGCTGCAAGTCGTCGTCGGCGACTTCCTGCGTGCGCACGCCGTGGCGCATGCGCAGCACGTCGATCACGCGGTCGGTGTCGGACATCGTCGTCGCCGCGCGCACGTGCCATTGGCCGCGGGTTTGCACCAGCGCGTCGAAGTCGGGGCCCAGCAGGCGCCGGTAGTCGTCGATCGCGCCGACGTGCAGCGCGCGCAGCGCGTCGGAGATGGCCAGCGTGCGCGCCATGCGGGTGCTGAGCAAACGGTCCCAGAACCAGCCGAAGCGGCGCAGCAGCATGGCCGGGTCGATCGACAAGGGGCCATCGGCATCGCCCAGCAGGCCGGGCAGTTGGCGCAGCAGGCCGGGCAGGGCGATGGGCAGGCAGCTGTCGACGCTGATGAGCCCGGCGTTGCCGCCCGTGGTGCCGCCCGCGGGGTCGCCGGCGTCGATCAAGGTGACCGCCATGCCGGCCGACTGCAGTTCGAGCGCCGTGCAGGCGCCGACGATGCCGGCGCCGATCACCAGCACCCGTTCGGGCGCGACGGGGCGAGGCGAGGGGGGCGGGGTGTTCATGGCGTGGGCGGGGCCGGCGTGGACCGTGATGCTGAGGGCCGCGCGCGCGCCGGGCAATTCACCGTTCGTGATGCGCGATTCGCAAAGGTGATGCGACAAAACGGCGCGCGACCGGGATCATGCATCGCCAGCCCCGCCGGCCATGGCCCACGCCCATGGCGCCGAGCGGCCGCACCAGCCCACGAAGGAGACACCGATGAACCACGCCCCGCTGCCCCCGAACTCCCGGCCGCGCCGCCGCCAGGCCTTGCGCGGCGCGCTCGTGCTCGCCGCCGCACTGGCGCTGGCCGGTACGGCATCGGCCCAGTCGAGCGACGCCTTGCGCTTCATCGTGCCGTATCCGGCCGGCGGCGCCGCCGACGCGATGGCGCGCGTGATCGTCGACCGGCTGAAGGACGAGATGAAGCAGACCGTCATCATCGAGAACCGCGCCGGCGCCAGCACGCGGCTGGCGGCCGAGATGCTCAAGCAGAGCGCGCCCGACGGCAACACGGTGCTGATGACGACGCTCGACACGGCGGTGATCGGGCCGATGGTGTTCAAGAACCTGCGCTACAACCCGGCGACCGACTTCACGCCGATCACGATGGTGGCGACCATCACCTACGGCCTCACCGTCAGCGGCACCAATCCCAGCAAGACGCTGGCGCAGTTCATCGCCGCGGCGCGCGCCGACAAGAACCAGGCCGTGGTCGGCGTCTCGGGCCTGGGCTCGACGCTGCACTTCCTGGCCTACGATTTCGTGCGCCAGTCGAAGGTGCCCGACATGACGATCGTGCCCTTCCAGGGCGGCCCGGCGATGGTGAACAACCTGATCGGCGGCCAGCTCGCATCGGCCATCGACGGCCTGGGCGTCTTCGTCAAGCACCACCAGGCGGGCCGCCTGCGCGTGCTGGCGACGTCGGGCGAACGCCGCGCGCCGCAGTTGCCCGACGTGCCCACCTTCCGCGAACTGGGCATGCCGTCGTTGGCCTTCGGGTCGGCTTATGCGCTGTATGCGCCGGCCGGCACGCCGAAGGCGCGCATCGACGAATGGAACGCCGCCATGCGCAAGGTGCTTGCCCGCGCCGACGTGCGCGCGCTGGTCACCGAGATCGGCTACGAGCCGCTGGACGGCAGCGACCCGGCCGAGGTGACGCTGCGCGAAACGCAGCGCCGCGAGCATTGGGCGCCGATCGTCAAGGCGACGGGCTACACCGGCGACTGAGGCCGCGGCGCACCGGCCGGAAGGGCCGCAGGGGCCGGAGCGGCCGCAGGAGCCGGACGGGCCGAACGCGCGGGCCGCCTACGTCGGTCCACCGTCGGCGCGCGCATGGCGGCCGTCGCTGGTCAGCAGCGTGCGGTACATCTCCGGACGGCGGTCGCGGAAGAAGCCGAAGCTCTGGCGCTCGCGGCGGATGGCGTCGAGGTCGAAGCGGTGCAGCAGGATCGTCTCGTCGCAGCGATTGGCCTCGGCCACCTTGGCGCCGGTGTGGTCGGCGATGAAGCTCGATCCGTAGAACGTGGTCGTCAGCCCCCTCTGCCGGTCGTTGCCGTTGCCGAGCCCCGTTTCCTGGCCGATGCGGTTGGCGGCGACCAAGGGCACCATGTTGGCCGCGGCGTGGCCTTGCATGGTGCGCTGCCAGTGCCCCGCGGTGTCCATGCCGGCGCTGTGCGGCTCGGAGCCGATGATGGTCGGAAAGCACAGCACCTCGGCACCCATCAAGGCCAGGCTGCGCGCCGTTTCGGGGTACCACTGGTCCCAGCAGATCGCGGCGCCGATGCGGCCGAAGCGGGTGGTCCAGACCTTGAAGCCGGTGTCGCCGGGCGTGAAGTAGTACTTCTCGGTGTAGCCGGGGCCGTCGGGGATGTGCGTCTTGCGGTAGACGCCGAGCACGGTGCCATCGGCATCGGCCATCGCCAGCGAGTTGTAGGCCGCATTGCCGGCACGCTCGAAGAAGCCGATCGGCAGCACCACGCCCAGTTCGCCGGCCAGCCGCGCGAAGTGCGCGATGCGCGCGTTGCCTTCGAAGGGCTCGGCCAGTTCCAGGTGGCGTGCGTTCTGGTCGATGCAGAAGTACGGCATCATGAACAGCTCGGGGCACAGCACGAGGTTCGCGCCTTGGGCGGCGGCCTCGCGAATCAGCCGTTCGGCACGGGCCATGTTGCGCTGGAAGTCCCAGTCGCCGGAGGCCATCTGCACGCTGGCCACGGTGATCATGCGTTCGGTCATGGGTGGTTGCGCCCTCATCGTCAAACCTTGTCTTCAAACGCCTTCGGCCCTGCGCAGTGTCGCCGCGCGGTCGACGGTGTGCACGGTCAGGCTGCGTTTTTCGCCACGGCGCTCAATGTCGATCTGCACGGCGCGGCGGCTGCCACCTTGCCACAACGCCGTCCACAGGCCTTGCAGGCTTTGCACCGGCGCGCCGTCGAGGCCGATGATCACGTCGCCCGGCTCCAGCCCCGCCACGTCGGCCGGGCTGTCTTCGTTGACGCGCAGCACGCGCACGCGGCCGGCGGCGTCGACGCAGTTGATGCCCAGCCAGGCGCGCTCCGAGCGGCTGGAGCGGCCGCGCGCGATCAGCTCGGGCAGGATCGGCGGCAGCAGGTCCAGCGGCACGAACAGGTTGCCCGGCACGCGGCGCTCGGCGTCCGTGCCGGCGTCGGCGACGATCAGCGAGCCGATGCCCACCAGCTCACCTCGATGGTTGAAGAGCCCGGCGCCGCTGTGGTCGGCGCGCGGCGGCGCGGTGAACAAGGCGTCGTCCAGCAGGTATTCCCAGTAGCCGGCGAAGGCGCGGCGCGACACCAGCCGCGCGGCGCTGACGGCGCCGGCCTCGCCGCCGCTGACGATCATCAGCAACTGCTCGTCCTGCAGCTCGCGGCCGCGGCCCAGCGGCACCGGCTCCAGCTTCAGCGGCGCCAGCGCGCGCACCAGGCCGAAGCCGGTGGCCAGGTCGTAGGCGACGATGCGCGCCGGGATGCGGCGCGCATCGTCGGTGATCAACTGCACCTGCTCGGCTTCGAGGATCAGGTAGCCGATGGTCAGCACCAGGCCGTCGGCGTCGATCACCACGCCCGAGCCGCTGCGTTGGCGGCCCAGCGTGTCGGCGCTGCGCGCGCCGGCCACCGCCACCGCCTGCACGCCGACCACGGCATTGGCGGCGCGCTCCAGCGCCTGGGCGGCGGCGGCCGGCGCCGCCGCCGGTGGTGTCTCTTGGGCCTGGGCCTGGGCCGCCGCCCAGCAGCCGCAGGCCAGCAGCCAGATCGTGCATCGAAGCAGGCGTTGCAGCATCGTGACCCCCCGCAGCAGCATGGGCCACAGCATGATGGCCCGGCCGCTCCGCGGCCGTCAAAGGGTCATCGAAGGGGTCATCGAAGGGGTCAGCGAAGGCGTCGTGGGCGCGCCGCGGCGGTCAGCGCCGGCGCACGCCACCGCCACCACCGAACGGCGGCTGCCCGCGCCAGTAGCGGATCATCAGCCAGCCGCCCAGCATGCCGCCCAGGTGCGCAAAGTGCGCCACGCCGCTGGCGCCGGCCAGGCCCAGCAGCAGTTCGAGCCCGCCGAACACCAGCACGAAGGTCTTGGCCTTCATCGGGATGGGCGGGAACAGCGGCATGATGGTGCGGTTCGGGAACAGCATGCCGAAGGCCAGCAGCAGCGCGAACAGCGCGCCCGAGGCGCCCACCGTGGGCACCGGCGACTGCGTGAGCCAGGTCACCAGCAACTGCGCTGCGGCGGCGGAAAGCAGCCCCGCCAGCAGGAACTGGATGTAGCGCCGCTGGCCCCAGAGCCGCTCCAGCTCGGAGCCGAACATCCACAGCCCCAGCATGTTGAAGAACAGGTGCATCAGGTCGCTGTGCAGGAAGCCGTAGGTGAACACCTGCCAGACGCCGAATCGCGGGCTGCCCAGCGGCCACAGCGCGAACCACAGGGTCAGCGGCAGGAAGTAGCTCAGGCAGAACAGCGCCGTGCAGGTCAGCATCAGCGCCTTGGTGACGGGTGGGATCGGCGGCATGGGTCGGCAAGAAGGTGGTTCTTGAACTGCTGGGGCTCACGCTGCGCGTGAAGCCGTGGTGCCCGGGGCCGGACTCGAACCGGCACGCCTTGCGGCGGGGGATTTTGAGTCCCCTGCGTCTACCGATTTCGCCACCCGGGCCAGATGATGGGTGCTGCCGACGGCACGCATGAAGCGATCGATTATGTCATGCGGCCTTCGCCGTCATTCGCGCGCTGCCACAATGCGCCGACCCTTGCGCCCGCATTCCGCCGCCTTCGACATGAGCCCCCGCCGCGTCCCTGAATACCTCACCCTCGAACAGGCCATCGGCCGCACGCCGCTGGTGCGGCTGCAGCGCCTGCCGGGCGCCGCCGGCGCCGAGCGCGGCAACGTCGTGCTGGCCAAGCTGGAGGGCAACAACCCGGCGGGCTCGGTCAAGGACCGCCCGGCGATCAGCATGATCCGCCGCGCCGAGGAGCGCGGCGACATCGAGCCCGGCGACACGCTGATCGAGGCGACCTCGGGCAACACCGGCATCGCGCTGGCGATGGCGGCGGCCATCCGCGGCTACCGCATGGTGCTGGTGATGCCGGAAGACCTGTCGATCGAGCGCGCGCAGACCATGAAGGCCTTCGGCGCCGAGCTGATCCTGACGCCGCGCAGCGGCGGCATGGAGTACGCGCGCGACCTCGCCGAGCAGATGCAGCGCGACGGCAAGGGCCACGTGCTGGACCAGTTCGCCAACGCCGACAACCCGCGCGTGCACGAAGAGACCACCGGCCCCGAGATCTGGGACGACACCGCGGGCCGCGTGACCCATTTCGTCAGCGCGATGGGCACCACGGGCACCATCACCGGCGTCTCGCGCTACCTGAAGGCGCGCAACCCGGCGGTGCGCGTGATCGGCGCGCAGCCGAGCGAGGGCTCGCGCATCCCCGGCATCCGCAAGTGGCCCGAGGCCTACCTGCCCAAGATCTACGACCCCGCGCAGGTCGACGAGCTGGTCTACGTCAGCCAGAGCGACGCCGAGGAAATGGCGCGCCGCCTGGCGCGCGAGGAAGGGCTGTTCGGCGGCATCTCGGCGGCCGGCGCCTGCTGGGTGGCACTGCAGATCGCGCAGGCGGTCAACGACGCCACCATCGTGTTCGTGGTCTGCGACCGCGGCGACCGCTACCTGTCCACCGGCGTCTTCCCGGCCTGATCCCCCGGCTTGATTCGTAGAATCGCGCCCCACGCAACAGGACCGCGCCGATGGACATCCACCGAGAACTCGACACCCGCGGGCTGAATTGCCCGCTGCCCATCCTCAAGACCAAGAAGATGCTCGCCGAGATGCAGTCCGGCGAGGTGCTGCGCGTGGTGTCCACCGACCCCGGCTCGATCCGCGACTTCCAGGCCTTCGCACGCCAGACCGGCAACGAGCTGGTCGAGCAGGTGAGCGGCAGCGCCGAGTTCGTGCACGTGCTCAAGCGGCGCTGAAGCCGCGGCGCGCGGCCAGCGCGGCGGGCACGGCGGCCGCGGTGTTCAGCCGGCGCGCCGCACGCGCCGCAGTTCGTCGATGACGAGGCACACCGCGCCCAGCGTGATGGCGGCGTCGGCCAGGTTGAAGGCCGGGAAGTAGCCGCCGCGGAACAGCGGCGCCAGCCAGTCGAAGCGGAACTGCAGGAAGTCGACCACGTAGCCGTGCAGCAGGCGGTCGATGACGTTGCCGAGGGCGCCGCCCATGATCATGCTGACCGCGAAGCAGAACAGCGTCTGCCCCGGGTGGCTGCGCAGCATCCACACGATGAAGGCCGACGCCGCCAGCCCGAGGCCGACGAACACCCAGCGCTGCCAGCCCGAGGCGTCGTGCAGGAACGAGAACGCGGCGCCGGTGTTGTGCGCGCGCACGAGGTCGAAGAAGCTGGTGACGTGGCGCACGTCGCCGAACTGGAAGGCGCTGATGATCAGCGTCTTGGTCAGCTGGTCGGCGACGATCACCACCAGCGCCAGGCCCAGCCACAAGGCCAGGCCCGACGTGCCGGCGCCGCTGCGGCCGCGCGCCATCAGGCCACGCGGCGCGTTTCGCCCGCGCCGAACAGGTTGCTGCTGCAGCGGCCGCACAGGCCGGGGTGCGCCGCGTCGTGGCCGACGTCGTCGCGCCAGTGCCAGCAGCGTTCGCACTTGCGCGCCGTCGACGGCGTCACCGTGACGGCCAGCTCGGGGCCTTCTGACAGGCTGGCCTGCGAGGTGATGAAGATGAACTTCAGGTCGTCGCCCAGCGAGGCCAGCAGCGCATGGTCGGCGGCCGGCGCCGTGACCTGCACCGTGGCCTGCAGCGACGAGCCCACCTGGCCCTCGGCGCGCAGGCTCTCGATGGCTTTGTTGACCTCGTCGCGGATGGCGCGGATGCGCTGCCACTTGGCCAGCAGCGCCGCATCGGGCGCGTCGAAGGTCCAGAAGGTCTCGCTGAAGATCGACGGCGAGGCGCCCGGCGCCAGCACCGGCCAGGCCTCTTCGGCGGTGAAGCTGAGGAAGGGCGCCATCCAGCGCAGCATGGCGTGCGTCACCTGCCACAGCGCGGTCTGCGCCGAGCGGCGGGCCAGCGACTTCGGCGCCGTGGTGTACAGGCGGTCCTTCAGCACGTCGAGCCAGAAGGCGCCGAGGTCCTCGCTGCAGAACAGCTGCAGCTTGGCGACGACCGGGTGGAACTCGAACTTGGCGTAGTGCGCCAGCATCTCGGCCTGCACTTCGGCCGCGCGCGCCAGCGCCCAGCGGTCGATCTCCAGCAGCTCCGCCGGCGGCACGGCGTCCGTCGCGGGGTCGAAGTCGCTGACGTTGGCGAGCAGGAAGCGCAGCGTGTTGCGGATGCGCCGGTACGAGTCGACCACGCGGGCGAGGATGTTCTTGTCGACGCTCAGGTCGCCCGAGTAGTCGGTCGAGGCGCACCACAGCCGCGCGATCTCGGCGCCCATGTCGTTGCACAGCGCGCGCAGCTCGATCACGTTGCCCAGCGACTTGCTCATCTTGCGGCCCTGGCCGTCGACGGTGAAGCCGTGGGTCAGCAGGCCGCGATAGGGCGCGCGGCCTTCGAGCGCGCAGCCCAGCAGCAGCGACGAGTGGAACCAGCCGCGGTGCTGGTCGTGGCCTTCGAGGTAGAGGTCGGCCTCCGGCCCTTGCGCGTGCGCGCCGCCGGCGTGCGAGCCGCGCAGCACGTGGAAGAAGGTCGAGCCCGAGTCGAACCACACTTCGAGGATGTCGCTGCTCTTGCGGTAGACCTTGGCGTCCTCGGCGCCGAGGATTTCTTCGGCCGTCACGCGGCTCCAGGCTTCGACGCCGCCCTTGGCGACGATCTCGACCGCGCGGTCGAGGATCTGCATGGTCTGCGGGTGCAGCTCGCCGGTTTCTTCGTGCAGGAAGAAGGGCAGCGGCACGCCCCAGCTGCGCTGGCGGCTGATGCACCAGTCGGGGCGGTTGGCGATCATGTCGCGCAGCCGCGCGCGGCCCGATTCGGGGAAGAACGAGGTGGCGTCGATCGCCGCCAGCGCCATCGCGCGCAGCGTCTGCGGCGCCTTGTCCTTGGTGAACACGCCGGCGCCTTCGTCCATGCGCACGAACCATTGCGCCGCGGCGCGGTAGATCACCGGCGTCTTGTGGCGCCAGCAATGCGGGTAGCTGTGCACGAGGTCGGCCGTCGCGAACAGCCGCCCGGCGTCGCGCAGCGTGTCGATGATGTGCGGCACCGCCTTCCAGATGCTCTGGCCGTGGAACAGCGGGAAGCCCTGCGCGTAGTAGCCATGCGGGCCCACCGGGTTGAGGATGTCCTCGACCTTCATGCCGTTGGCGATGCAGGAGTTGAAGTCCTCCACGCCATAGGCCGGCGACGAATGGACGATGCCGGTGCCGTCTTCGGCGGTGGCGTAGTCGGCCAGGAAGACCGGCGACAGCCGGTCGTAGCCGGCATGCACGTGGGCCAGCGGGTGGCGGAAGGCGATGCCGCCGAGCTTGGCGCCCTTGGTCGTCGCGATGACGCGGCCTTCGAGGCCGTAGCGCGCCAGGCATTGCTCGACCAGCGAGGCCGCCAGCACCAGTTGCCCGCGCTCGGTGTGCACCAGCGCGTAGTCGAGCTCGGGGTTGAGGTTGAGCGCCTGGTTGGCCGGGATGGTCCAGGCCGTGGTCGTCCAGATCACCGCGAAGCTCTCGCCCACCAGTTCCGGCAGGCCGAAGGCGGCGGCCAGCTTGTCGGGCTCGGCGCACAGGAAGCCGACGTCCACCGTGTGGCTCTTCTTGTCGGCGTACTCGATCTCGAACTCGGCCAGCGACGAGGCGCAGTCGAAGCACCAGTACACCGGCTTGAGGCCGCGGTAGACGAAGCCGCGCTCCATCACGCGCTTCAAGGCGCGCAGCTCGCCGGCTTCGTTGGCGAAGTCCATCGTTCGGTAGGGGTGATCCCACTCGCCGAGCACGCCCAGGCGCTGGCGGTCGGCCATCTGCTGCGCGATCTGCTCGGTGGCATACGCGCGGCTCTTGGCCTGCATCTCGTCGCGGCCGAGGTTGCGGCCATGCCCCTTCTCGATGGCGTTCTCGATCGGCAGGCCGTGGCAGTCCCAGCCGGGCACGAAGCGCGCGTCGAAGCCGGCCAGCTGCTTCGACTTGACGACCATGTCCTTGAGGATGTTGTTGGCCGCGTGGCCGATGTGCAGCACGCCGTTGGCGTAGGGCGGGCCGTCGTGCAGCACGAACAGCGGGGCGCCGCGGCGGGCATCGCGCAAGCGTTTGTAAAGGCCGCCGTCGTTCCAGGCCTTGATCCAGCCGGGCTCGCGCTTGGGCAGGTCGCCGCGCATCGGGAACGGCGTGTCGGGCAGGTTCAGCGTGCTGCGGTAGTCGCTGCCGGGGGCAGCGTCGGGCTTGGCTTGGCTCATGGCTTCAGGCACCGGGGCCGGTGCGCGGCTCGGGAGATCGCAACGATCAGGATTCAGGCCCGCCGGCGGCGGCGGGTGAAGCGGATTTCAGCGCGCGCGACGCTGAATTCGGTCACGCGTGGTCTGGCGCCGCGTGGCAGCCTGGAAACGCAACCGATCGAGCCGGACCATGGACAATCGCATCGTGTCATTCTAACGGCCGCAGTGGCCCCCACGCGTATGAACTCCCTCGGCTGCGTTTGCGCATCGGCCGCCGTCGCGCTGGCGCTGCTGCCGGCCGCCGCGCGCAGCGCCACCTTCGACAACGTGGACGGCGCGCTGACGCTGATCGCCCAGCGCGGCCCCGACTACCCGGGCTCCAGCGACTACGGCCAGTCGCTGCGCCCCGGCTTCTTCCTGCGCTGGGGCCGCCTCAGCGTCAGCAGCGGCGGCGGCTGGGCGGCGCTGCGGCGCGACGCCGAGGTGCGCGGCCTTGGCCTCGACCTGGTGCGCAGCGAGCAGTTGCGCCTGAGCCTGGGCCTGCGCGTCGACAGCGGCCGCGACGAAGACAGCAGCGCGGCGCTGGCCGGCATGGGCGACGTCAAGCGCACGGTGCGCGTGCGGCTGGGCGCCACCTGGAGTTTCGCGCCCGACTGGCAGGTCGGCGCGGCGTGGACGGTCGACGCCTTCAACCGCGGCGGCGGCAACCTGCTGGAGACCAAGCTCGAGCACGACTGGAAGCTCTCGCCGCGGCTCAACCTGACCACCGGCGCCACGCTCAACGCCGGCGGCCCGCGCTACATGCAGACCTACTTCGGCGTCGACCCCGAGCAGGCCGCGCGCACCGGCTATCCCACCTACGAGCCCGGCTCCGGCCTGCGCGACGCGCAGGTCTACGCCACCTTGCGCGCCGAGCTCGGCGAAGACTGGGTGGGCTTGTTCGGCCTGGGCTTCAGCCGCTTGCTGGACGGCGCCGCCGACAGCCCGCTGACAAGGCGCCGCAACGCGTATACCGTCACCACCGGCGTCGGCTGGCGTTTCTAGCCCGGCCGCCCGGAGGGTGCAGATGGCGGCCGCGTGGCGCGGGGTGTGGTGGCAACTGGCGTGCGTGGATGCGCGGCTGCTGCTGCGCTATCGGCGCGTCGGGCTGGCGGCGCTGGGCATCGTGCTGGTGCCGGCGGTCTATGCGCTCATCTACCTCACCAGCGTGTGGAACCCGGCGGCGCGCACCGGGGCGCTGCCGGTGCTGGTGGTCAACGCCGACCGCGGCGCCGACTTCCAGGGCCACCCGGTGCGCCTGGGCGACGAGCTGGTGCGCCGCATGCGCGAGCGCCCCACCTTCGGCTACGAGCTGACGGCCGACGAAGGCGAGGCGCGGCACGCGGTGGCCTCGGGGCGCGCGCAGTTCGCGGTGCTGATCGCCAGCGACTTCAGCCAGCGCGCGCTGCCCGGCACCGAGGCCGGCGCCGCGCGCATCGTGATCTACACCTCCGAGGGCAACGACTACAGCGGCGCCGGCTTCGCCAAGCGCTTCGCGCCCGAGCTGGCGCGCCAGGTCAACGAGGCGCTGAACCGCGAGCGCTGGGCCCTGGTGCTGCAGAAGGCGGCCGGCGCCCAGGTCTCGCTGGACGAGCTGCACACCGGCGTTGCGCGGCTGCTGAACGGCGCGCGCGAACTCTCGCAAGGCACGCTGCAGTTGCGCCAGGGCGCCGGCGAACTGCAGCGCGCCATGGGCCAGGCGCAAGACGGCGCCGGCGCCTTGCGCCAGGGCAGCGCCCAGGCGTCAGCCGGCGGCAACCGGCTGGCCGACGGCATGCGGCGGCTGGGCAGCGGGCTGCGCAGCGTGGTCGCCCGGCTGCCGGCCGATGGTGAGCTGCAGGCCCTGCTGAGCGCCAGCGAGGCCTTGGCCCAGGGCCAGGTGCAACTCGGCCAGGGCCTGCTGCAACTGCACGACGGCGCGCTGCAGCTCGAAGACGGCGCCGGCCGCTTCAAGGCCGAAGGCGAGCGGCTGCTGCTGGTCGGCGACCGCGTGGCCGCCGGCGCCGGCCAGTTGCAGGAAGGCCTGGGCCGCCTGGCCGGCGGCTTGAGCGAAGCGCGCGAGGCGCAGGCCAAACTGGCCGACGGCCAGGGCCGCCTGCAGACCGGCACGCGCACGCTGGTGGACGGCCTGCTGCCGCTGGCCGGCGGGCTGCGCCAGATCACCCAGGGCCTGCCGGCCGACGACGAGTTGCAGCGCCTGTCGCAAGGCCTGGCGCAACTGGAAGGCGGCGCCGCGGCACTGGGCGGCGGGCTGCAGGTCGCCAACGGCGGCACGCAGAAGCTGGCGGCCGGGCTGCAGCGGCTGGAGGGCGGAGCGCAAGCGCTCAGCAGCGGGCTGCAGGCGCTGGCCGGCGCGCTGCCGGCGGCGTCGCCGCTGGGCGCCGGCACCGGCGGTGGCAACGCCGGCGGGCTGGCCGGCTCGGTGCAGCCGGTGGTGGAGGTGGTGGCGCCGGTGCCGGCCAACGGCGCCGGCTACGCGCCCAACTTCATCGCCGTGGCCTTGTGGGTGGGCGCCACGCTGTGCACCTTTTTGTGGCCGCTGCGCCGCCTGCCCGAGTTGCCGGTGCCGGTGAAGGAGCACGCGCTGTCCACCGTGCTCGGCAAGCTGGCGATGCCGGCACTGCTGGCCGCGCTGCAGGCGCTGGCGGTGCTGGTGATGCTCAAGACGCTGCTGCCGGCGCCGATGCCCGGCGGCTGGCGGCTGGCGGCCACCTTGCTGGTGGCGGCGTTCACCTTCCTGGCCATCCTGCTGGCGCTGGTGCGGCTGCTGGGCGAGACCGGCAAGGCGGTGGCGCTGCTGCTGCTGGTGACGCAGATCTCGGCCGCCGGCGGCACCTTGCCGGTGGCGCTGACCACCGACTTCCACCGCGCCATCCACCCCTTCCTGCCTTTCACCTGGGTGATCCGCGCGCTGCGCGCCGCGATGTTCGGCGCTTACGAAGGCGCCTGGGCGCCGGCGATCGGCGCGCTGGCCGCCGGCGGCGTGGTGGCGCTGGCCGCCGCTGTCTGGCTGGGGCGCTGGAAGCGGGTGCCGCTGGCCGATTACCGGCCGGCACTTGATATGGATTGAACGTTTGAGCCCCCGGCCGCCGGGCGGCCGCCCCCCGAGGGGGCACCGAACCCGACCGGGAGACCCGGATCGGGTTCGGCCCGCTTGCCAGCGCCGCTCCCCCTGGTCGCCTGCGGCGACCGGTCCCCGAGGGGAATACGTCTCATGCGGTGCCTGATGCGGATCTCCACCAGGCCTTTGCATCCTCGGTGTCGCGCGCGATGCCGGCCTGCAGCGCCGGCAGCGATTCGTAGCGCCGCTCGTCGTGCAGCTTGTGCAGCAGCTCCACGCGCAGCAGCCGGCCGTAGCCGGCGTCTTCGCCGAGGCCGGCAGGCCATTGCAGGCAGTGGGTTTCCAGCAGCACGCGGCCGGCGTCTTCCACCGTGGGGCGCACGCCCAGGCTGGCCACGCCGGGCAGCGGCGCGTCGCCAAGGCCGTGCACGCGCACGACGAAGATGCCCATGGCCGCCGGCCGCGCGTGCGCGAAGCGCAGGTTCAGCGTGCGGAAGCCCAAAGTGCGGCCGAGCTTGCGGCCGTGGATGGCGTGGCCGCTGATCGCATAGGGCCGGCCGAGCAGCGCCGCCGCGTCGGCCATGCGGCCGGCGGCCAGCGCCTCGCGCACGGCCGAGCTGGAGACGCGCAGGCCGTGCACTTCATAACTCAGCATGCGAGCGACATCGAAACCCAGGCGGCCGCCGGCCTCGTCCAGCATCGCGTAGGTGCCGGCGCGGCGCGCGCCGAAGCGGAAATCGTCGCCGACCAGCACGTAGCGGGCGCCCAGGCCCTGCACCAGGCCCTGCTCGATGAAGGCCTCGGCGCTTTGCGACGCCAGCCGCTGGTCGAAGCGCGCGACCACCACGCGGTCGATGCCGCAGCGTTCCAGCTCGACCAGCTTGTCGCGCAGCGTGGCGATGCGCGCCGGCGCCAGCTCGGGCTTGCCTTGCACGCGGGCGAAGTAGTCGCGCGGGTGCGGCTCGAAGGTCAGCACGCACGAGGCCAGGCCGCGGTGGCGCGCCTCGTTGGTCAGCAGCGCCAGCATCGCCTGGTGGCCGCGGTGCACGCCGTCGAAGTTGCCGATGGTCAGCGCGCAGCCGCCGGCACCGTGCGCTGAAAGACCCGAGAGGCCGCGGAACACCTGCATGGGCGGGGATTATCGCGGGGCGGTCGGCGCGGGCTGACCAGCGGGCTGGGGCAGCCAGCACCACTGCCCCGGCGCCAGGCCGTCGGGCAGCCGCCAATCGCCGAAGGCGCTGCGGTGCAGCGCCTCCACGCGGTTGCCCACCGCGGCCAGCATGCGCTTGACCTGGTGGTACTTGCCTTCGGTCAGCGTCAGCCGCAGCTCGTGGGGGCCGGTGATCTCGGCGGCCGCGGCGCGCACGGGCTTCGGGTCGTCGTCGAGCACCACGCCAGCCAGCAGGCGCTGCAGCTGATCGGACGCCAGCGCATGGCGCGTGCGGACCTCGTAGACCTTGGCGACGTGGTGGCGCGGCGAGGTCAGCCGGTGCAGCAGCGCGCCGTCGTCGGTGAGCAGCAGCACGCCGGTGGTGTCTTCGTCCAGCCGGCCGACCGGCTGCACGCCGCGCTGGCGCAGCGGCGCCGGCAGCAGGCTCAGCACGCTGGGGTGGCGGCCGGGCTTGCGCGAGCATTCGTAGCCCGCCGGCTTGTGCAGCAGCAGCAGCGCCTTGGCGTGGTAGGGCCAGCGCCGGCCCTCGACCTCGAAGACCAGGCCGTCGGGGTCGAACTCGGCATCGGGCTCGGTGACCACCTGGTCGTGCACGCGCACCAGGCCGGCGTCGACCAGCCCCGCGCATTGGCGGCGGCTGCCGAAGCCCTGGCTGAAGAGGATTTGCGCCAGCCGCATGCAGCGGATTGTGGCGCGCGCCTGCTACACGCTCGCCACGAGACCGTCGAGCGCTTGCCCCGCCGGCGCCGGCTTGTGGCATCGTCGGGGCACAAGACCCACGAGGAGACCGTCATGCTTCCTGCCCGCAAGCGCTGGCCGCTGGCCGCGCTGACCCTGTCGTTCATGGCGCTGGCCGGCTGCGGCACCAGCGACCCGGTGGCCGACAACGCCTGCCTGCAGGTCACCGAGACCGGCCAGAGCTACAACCCCGGCACGCCGGGCGAGAACGGCGCGCCCGAGATCGCCACCGGCTTCGCCACCAAGGCGGTGGCCACGGCGCGCAGCTTCATGGTGGTGGCCGCCAACCCGCTGGCCGCCAAGGCCGGCTGCGACGTGCTGAACCGGGGCGGCTCGGCGGTCGATGCCGCGGTGGCCGTGCAAATGGTGCTGAACCTGGTGGAGCCGCAGTCGTCGGGCATCGGCGGCGGCGCTTTCATGCTGCACTACAACGCCGACAGCGGCAGCGTCGTCGCCTACGACGGGCGCGAGACGGCGCCGGCCGCCGCCACCGAGAACTACCTGCGCTGGGTGAGCACCACCGACCAGACGGTGCCCAAGCCGAACGCGCGATCGTCGGGCCGCTCGATCGGCACGCCCGGCGTGCTGCACATGCTGGACGCGGCGCACAAGGACGCCGGCCGGCTGAGCTGGAAGGAGTTGTTCGACCCGGCGATCCAGATCGCCACCGACGGCTTCAAGATCAGCCCGCGCATGTCGGCCTCGATCGCCGCCTCGGCCACCAGCCTGCAGCGCGACCCCGAGGCGCGGGCCTACTTCCTCAACGCCGACGGCACTGCCAAGGCCACCAACACGCTGCTGAAGAGCCCGGCGCTGGCCGCCACCTTCAAGACCATCGCCGAAGGCGGCGTCAGCGCCTTCTACGGCGGCGCGCTGGCGCAGGACATCGTCGACGAGATCGCCGACACCACCGGCGGCATCACCCCCGGCGTCACCACGCTGGCCGACCTGGCGGCCTACCGCTCGAAGAAGCGCGAGGCGATCTGCACCACCTACCTCGGAAACTACGTGGTCTGCGGCATGCCGCCGCCGTCGTCGGGCGGGCTGGCGGTGGCGCAAACGCTGGGCATCCTGCAGAACTTCGACCTGGCGGCGCTCAAGCCCACGGCGATCGACGCCAACGGCGGCAAGCCGACCGTGCTGGGCGTGCACCTGGTGTCGGAAGCCAACCGCCTGGCCTATGCCGACCGCGACAAGTACGTGGCCGACACCGACTTCGTGCCGCTGCCCGGCGGCAGCCCGGCGATGATGGTCGACAAGGCCTACCTGCAGCAGCGCGCCACGCTGATCAGCCTGAGCAAGAGCATGGGCACGGCGCTGCCCGGCGACCTGGGCCCGGTGCAACTGGGCCTGGCCGCGCCGCTGGCCGAGAACGGCACGACGCAGGTGACCATCGTCGACCGCCGCGGCCACGTGGTGTCGATGACGACGACGGTCGAGTCGGCCTTCGGCGCCTTCCACATGACGCGCGGCGGCTTCCTGCTCAACAACCAGCTCACCGACTTCTCGGCCGCGCCCACCGACGCCAGCGGCACGCCCATCGCCAACCGCGTGGCCGCCGGCAAGCGGCCGCGCAGCTCGATGGCGCCGACCATCGTCTTCCGCGCCAAGAGCGACGGCTCGCGCGGCGACTTCGTGATGTCCACCGGCTCGCCCGGCGGCGCCACCATCATTCAGTACGTCGCCAAGACGCTGGTGGGCGTGCTCGACTGGGGGCTGGACGCGCAGCAGGCCACCGCGATGATCGACTTCGGCGCCGCCAACAGCCCGACCACCAACGTCGGCGGCGAGCACCCGAACGTCAACCTGGCCAACAACGGCAACGACGACCCGCTGGTGGCCGGCCTGCGCGCGCTGGGCCACACCGTCAACACCGCGGCGCAGAGCAGCGGCATCGCCACCATCGTGCGCCGCAACGACAGCGACGGCAGCGTGGTCTACGACGGTGGCGCCGACCCGCGGCGCGAAGGCGTCGCGCTGGGCAACCTGCTGATCTTCAAGTAGCGCAAGCCGCGGCGGCCGCGCGCACCGCATTGCGGATCGCGCGCGCCACCGCCTCGGCGGCCAGCGCGCCGATGGCGCTCAGGTCGCTGCTCTTGCCGCTGGCGCCGGTGGCCAGCGCGAACAAGGTGTCGCCGTCGTGCATGGTCAGCGGGTTGACGGCGCGCGCCAGCCCGTGGTGCGCCAGCGCCGCCAGCTTGTTGGCCTGCGGCTTGGATAACTGGGCATCGGTGGCCACCACGCCGATGGTGGTGGCCATGCCGGCCATCAGGCGCGGCGGGCCGTCGCCGAAGTCGCCGGCCAGCAGCCGCTGCAGGCTGCCCAGCGGCCGGCCGTCGACGCCGCGGGCGCCGGCCAGCACCGAGCCGTCGGCGTCGACCACGTCGCCCACCGCGTTGACGGCGACCAGCGCCGCGACGGTGACCGCGCCCAGCCGCAGCGACGCGCTGCCGATGCCGCCCGGCGCCGCGCGCTCGATGCCGTAGAGCTTGCCCACGCGCGCGCCGGCGCCGGCGCCCACGGGGCCTTGCGCCGGTGTGGCATCAGCGTTGGGGTTAGCGGCGGCAGTGGCCGCCGCTTCGCAGGCCGCGTAGCCGTCATCGGCGCCGGGGCGGATGCGGGCGTCGCCGACCCACAGGTCGAACAGCACCGCGGCCGGCACGATGGGCACGCGCGCCGGGCCGACGGCCAGGCCGTGGCCGCGCTCGTCCAGCCAGCGCATCACGCCGCCGGCGGCGTCCAGCCCGAAGGCGCTGCCGCCGGTCAGCAGCACGGCGTGCACGCGCTCGACCGTGTTCTCGCTTTTCAGCAGATCGGTCTCGCGCGTGCCCGGCGCGCCGCCGCGCACGTCCACGCCGCAGACCACGCCTTGCGGGCACAGCACCACGGTGCACCCCGTGGCCCGGTCGCCGCGCGTGCGGTGGCCGACCGCCAGGCCGGCCACGTCGGCCAGGCTGCCGGGGTGAAGCGGACCGGGCATCACGTCCCCTCGGGGACCGCTCGCCGCAGGCGAGCAGGGGGAGCGGCGGTGTTAGCGCGCCAAACCCGATCCGGCTTTGCCGGTCGGGTTTGGTAGCCCCAGGACCCGTAGGGTCCCCTTCTGGGACTGGGGGCGGCCGCCCGGCGGCCGGGGGCCGTCACGTTCATGCGAAGACGCCGGCGGTGTCCTGCATGCGGGCCGAGACTTCGCCCAGGTGGTGCAGCGTGTCGCCGAAGCTTGTCTCCAGCACCGTCAGGCGCTTGAAGTAGTGGCTGCCGAGGTACTCGTCGGTGACGCCGATGCCGCCGTGCAGCTGCGTGCATTGCTGGCCGACGAAGCGCATCGACTGGCCAAGCTGCACCCGTGTCTGGCTGATGGCGCGGCGGCGCTGCGCGCGCTCGCGGCCGAGCGTCAGGCTGGCGAAGTAGCTCATCGAACGGCCCAGTTCCACCTGCATCTTGATGTCGGCAATGCGGTGGCGCAGCGCCTGGAAGCTGGCGATCGGCACGCCGAACTGCTTGCGCGTGTTCATGTAGTCGACGGTGATGCGCAGGTACTGATCCATCAGGCCCACGGCCTCCGCGCATTGCGCGGCGATGCCGACGTCGACCGCCGCTTCCATCGCGGCGAAGCCCTCGGCGGCGATCAGCGTGCCCGGGCTGTCGTTGAGCACCACGTCGGCGGCGCGCGCGCCGTCGTGCGTGGGATAACCCCTGACCTGCGCGTTCTTGCGCTCGACCAGGAAGAGGCCGATGCCGGCCTCGTCGTCGACCGCGCCGGCCAGCCGCGCCGGCACGATGAAGGCGTCGGCCTCGTCGCCGGCGGGCACCACGATCTTGCGGCCGCTCAGCACGTGGCCGCCGCCGGCGCCGGCGCGCGCCGTGGTCTCCACGTGGTTGAGCCGGTAGCGCGAGCGCGGCTCCTGGTGCGCCAGCACCACCAGCGCCGAGGCGTCGGCGATCTTCGGCAGCCAGGCCGCCTGCAGGGCCGGCGGCGCGGCGGCCAGCAGCGCCGGCGCGACCAGCGCGCCCGGCGCATAGGGCGCGTTGACGAGGCCGCGGCCCAGTTCTTCCATCACCACCATCGCTTCCACCGGGCCGAAGCCGAGGCCGCCGTGGGCCTCGGGCACGGCCAGGCCGGCCAGGCCCAGTTCGGCCAGTTCGCCGTAGACGGCGCGGGTGGCGCCGCCGGCCTTGGCCAGCGCGTGGCGGCGCTCGAAGCCGAAGCCCTTTTCGACCCAGCGCGCGACGGCGTCGCGCAGCGAAAGCTGGTCTTGCGTGAATTCGAAGTCCATGACTGTCAGCTCCCCAGCACCGTCTGCGCGACGATGTTGCGTTGCACCTCGTTCGACCCGCCGTAGATGGTGGTCTTGCGGTAGTTGAAGTAGTGGCTGGCCAGCGACGCGCTGTGCGCGGCGCCGACGTGGTCGCCCTGCCAGCCGGCTTCCATGGCCTCGTGCACGTAGGCGCGCGTGGCGGGGCCGCCGGCCAGCATCATCAGCTCGGTGTAGCGCTGCTGGATCTCGCTGCCGCGGATCTTCAGCAGGCCCGCCACGTCGAGGCTGTTCTTGCCGCTCTTTTCGGCCGACAGCACGCGCAGCACCATCATCTCCAGCGCCACCACGTCGACTTCGAGCAGCGCGATCTGGTCGCGGAAGCGCTGGTCGTCCCACAGCCCCTCGGCCTTGGCGATGCGCTTGAGCCGCTCCAGCTCGCGCTTGGCGCGGTTGACGTCGGCGATGTTGGTGCGCTCGTGGCTGAGCAGGTGCTTGGCGTAGGTCCAGCCCTTGTTCTCTTCGCCGATCAGGTTCTCGGCCGGCACTTCCACGTTGTCGAAGAAGACTTCGTTCACCTCGTGCTCGCCGTCGAGCATGATGATGGGCCGCACGGTGATGCCGGGGCTCTTCATGTCGATCAGCAGGAAGCTGATGCCGGTCTGCGGCTTGCCTTCGGTGCTGGTGCGCACCAGGCAGAAGATCCATTCGCCGTACTGGCCCAGCGTGGTCCAGGTCTTCTGGCCGTTGACGATGTACTTGTCGCCACGGCGCTCGGCCCGCGTCTTCAGGCCGGCCAGGTCGGAGCCGGCGCCGGGCTCGCTGTAGCCCTGGCTCCACCACACCTCGCCGCTGGCAATGCCGGGCAGGAAGCGCTTGTGCTGCTCGGGCGAGCCGAAGGCCATGATCACCGGCGCCACCATCACCGGCCCGAAAGGCACCACGCGCGGCGCGCCGGCGAGCGCGCATTCTTCTTCGAACAGGTGCTTTTGCACCGCGCTCCAACCCGGGCCGCCGAAGGCCTGCGGCCAGCCCCAGCCCAGCCAGCCCTTCTTGCCCAGGATCTTGGCCCAGCGCTGCAGGTCATCGCGGCTCAGGCGCTGCGCCTGGTGCACCTTGTCGCTGATGTCCTTGGGCAGGTTCTCGGCCACCCATTGGCGGATGCCGCTGCGGAACTCGAGCTCTTCCGCGGTGAAGTTCAGGTCCATCGAGAGATCTCCATCGCGCCGGCTACGGAATCAGCGGCGCCGCCGGAGATTATCCGCATCGGCGCGGCTTGCCGTCCGTCGCTGGGGCGACAGCGGCAAGCTGCCTATCATCGGGCGCATGCAGGAGGAGGTGGCGCCGCCGGCCTATCGCACCGTGATCGCCGGGCTGGCGCTGGGCCAGATCCTGAGCTGGGCGGTGCTGTACTACGCCTTCTCGTCGTTCGTGCTGCCGATGATGCGCGAGCTGGGCTGGCCCAAGACCACGCTGATGGGCGCCTTCACGCTGGGGCTGCTGGTCTGGGGCCTGGCCAACTACGCGGTGGGCGCCGCGGTCGACCGCGGCCTGGGCCGCCAGGTAATGACGGCCGGCGCGCTGCTGGGTGCGCTGGCCTGCGCGCTGTGGGCGCTGGTGCAGTCGCCCTGGATGCTGTACGGGGCGCTGGCGCTGGCCGGCGCGGCGATGGCGATGACGCTGTACGAGCCGGCCTTCAACGTGCTGACCAAGCGCTACCCCACGCGCTACCGCGACGGCATCACCGCGCTGACGCTGGTGGGCGGCTTCGCCAGCACCTTGTCGTTCCCGGCCTGCGCGGCGCTGATCGGCGCCTTCGGCTGGCGCGCCGCGCTGGGCGTGCTGGCCGCGGTGTTGGCGCTGGTGGTGGCGCCGCTGCACGCCTGGACGCTGCGCGGCCCGGCGCTGGTGGCCGCGCCGGCCGGCCACCCCGAGGCCGACGACGCCACGCTGCGCAAGGCCTTGCGCGCGCCGGCCTTCTGGCTGCTGACGCTGGCCTTCACGCTGTTCTATTTCGTCGGCACGGCGCTGTGGGCGCACCTGATGCCGGCCTTCGAGTCCAAGGGCCTGAGCGAAGCCGAGGCCGTGGCCGTGGTGGTGTGGATCGGCCCGGCGCAGGTGGCCGGGCGCTTCGTCTGGGCCTGGGTCGGGCGCGGCTTGCCGCTGCACCGCGTGGGCCTTTGCGTGATGGGCGGGTTGCCGCTGGCGCTGGCGCTGTTCGCCGCCAGCCGCAGCCTGGCGCCGCTGCTGGTCTTCGCGCTGCTGTTCGGGCTGGTCAACGGGATGGGCACCATCGTGCGCGGCGGGCTGCTGCCGGAGTATTTCGGCCGCGCCCACATCGGCCGCATCGGCGGCGCGATGTCGGCCGTGGCGCTGGTCGCGCGCGCCGCGGCGCCGCTGGCCACCGCGGCGCTGCTGCTGGTGCTGGGCGGCTACACGCAGGTGATGCTGCTGTTCGCGGCCCTTGGCGTGCTGGCGGTGGCGGCCTTCGTGCTGGCGCGGCCGCCGCGCTGAAGGGCTGGCTTCAGCGGCGCTCCAGCCGCATCACGTCGTTCTCGCGCCGCATGTTGAAGCGGGTGAGGAAGCTGTTGCCCAGCAGCACGTGCGGCATCGACGCCGGGATCACGGCGGCCGGCACGTTGATGACCTCGACCTCGCCGACGCGCACGCTGCTGAGCGTGACGCCGATCACCGGCACCACGCCGTTGGCGGTGCTGGTCAGGCCGCGGCGGCCGTTGCTCAGGTCGAGCCCGATGCGCGCCGCCTCGGCCTGGCTGAGCGCGATGGTGGTGGCGCCGGTGTCGACCAGGAAGCTGACCGCCTGGCCGTTGATGCTGCCGCCGGTGATGAAGTGGCCGCCGGGGCCGGCGACCAGCACGATCTCGCGGCCGCGGTTGCCGCCGGCCGGCGCGCCGCCCACCGCCACCGGCGAGGCGCCGACGCGCAGCGTCTGCACGCGGCCGCCGTATTCCACCTGCGCCTGGTCGCCCTGCAGCGACACCAGGCGGATGCCGCCGCGGCTTTCGCCGACCAGCATCATCTGCGGCTGGCCGTTGACCACCAGCATCGCCTTGCTGCCCATCACGCCGCCGAGCTGCACCTGCGGCGCCGCCGCCTGGCCCTGGGCGCGCAGGCTGCCGCCGATCGTCGAGGCCAGCGCGGCCGCGGCCAGGTCGCGGCGCTTCATTCGCGGAAGTTGTCGAAGCCGAGCGGCAGCTCGGCCACGTCCTTGCGCAGCAGGGCGATCGCCGCCTGCAGATCGTCGCGCTTGGCGCCGGTGACGCGCACCGCGTCGCCCTGGATCGCCGCCTGCACCTTCAGCTTGGCGGCCTTGAGCAGGCCCTGGATCTTCTTGGCGGCCTCGGCGTCGACGCCGCATTTCAGCGGCACGGCGAGCCGCAGCTTGTCGCCGCCCAGCTTCTGCGGCTTGGCCGAGAGGTCGAGGAAGCGGATGTCGACGCTGCGCTTGGCCAGCCGCGCCAGCAGCAGGTCGCGCACCTGGTCGAGCTGGAAATCGCTGTCGCCGTGCAGCAGCAGCTCGCGCGCCTTGGCGCCCTTGTCGCTGAACTCCACCCGGGCGCTGGAGCCTTTGAAATCGAAGCGCGTGCCGATTTCCTTGCCGGCCTGGTCGACGGCGTTGCGCACCTCCACGAGGTTGGGTTCGAGGACGACGTCGAAGCTGGGCATGGTGGAAAAATTCTGCCACGGGCGCCGGCCGGCGGGGTCCGCCCGATGGATCAAAATCAACCCATGTCGGCCGCTATTTCACCCGCCGCGCCGCCGCTGGCCATCGACCGCGACGTCAACCTGCGCGCGCTCAACAGCTTCGGCATCGCGGCCACCGCGCGCACGCTGGTGCACATCGGCAGCGAGGCCGACGTGCGCCGCCTGCTGGCCCACCCCGAGCACGGCCGCGCGCCCAAGCTGGTGCTGGGCGGCGGCAGCAACCTCGTGCTCAGCCGCGACCCGCCGGCCGTGGTGCTGCGCGTGGAAGTCAAGGGCCGCCGGCTGCTGGCCGAGACGGCCGAGGCCTGGATCGTCGAGGTCGGCGCCGGCGAGGTCTGGCACGACGTGGTGCAGTGGACGCTGGAGCAGGGCTGGCCGGGGCTGGAGAACCTGGCGCTGATCCCCGGCACCGCCGGCGCGGCGCCGGTGCAGAACATCGGCGCCTACGGGCTGGAGCTGAAAGACCGCTTCGAGTCGCTCGACGCGGTCGACCTGGTGACCGGCCGCACCGTGACGCTGGACGCCCGCGCCTGCGCCTTCGGCTACCGCGACAGCGTGTTCAAGCACGACGC
>Ga0209794_1001027_pt1 | contig 26672 bp, 27 predicted proteins | sample EBPBio232013_DNA_FD_185869 | JGI IMG/M metagenome (GOLD analysis project Ga0209794, IMG submission 185869) | Wastewater treatment Type I Accumulibacter community from EBPR Bioreactor in Madison, WI, USA - Reactor 1_5/23/2013_ DNA (SPAdes)... | ecosystem: Engineered > Bioreactor > EBPR >... | reverse complement strand
CAGCAGCGACTGGCCCTTGCCCGACGACGACATCACCGGCTTGACGATGCACGGGTAGCCGATGCCGCCGTCGATTGCCGCCTGCAGTTCGGCAAGCGAATCGGCGAAACGGTAGGGCGAGGTGGGCAGGCCGAGCTCCTCGGCGGCCAGGCGGCGGATGCCTTCGCGGTTCATGGTCAGGCGGGCGGCGCGGGCGGTCGGGATGACTTCGGCCAGGCCTTCGGCCTCCAGTTCGACCAGGGTGTCGGTGGCGATGGCCTCGATTTCCGGGACGATCAGTTGCGGCTTTTCCAGCTCGACCAGGCGGCGCAGCGCGGCGCCGTCGGTCATTGGAATGACGTGGGCGCGGTGGGCGACCTGCTGCCCGGGGGCGTTCGCGTAGCGGTCGATGGCGATCACCTCGACGCCCAGGCGTTGCAGCGCGATGACGACTTCCTTGCCGAGTTCGCCGGCGCCGAGCAGCATGACGCGGGTGGCGGAAGGGGAAAGTGGGGTGCCGATCTGCATGGGGTTTCCTGAGGCGAGAGTGGTTTTCGGGGCGAATTTAGGCGGCAGCGCCGGGAAAAGCAAGTCTCGTGAGGCCGGTGTTCTGGCGCACGAAGTGCTGGAGACAAAATGTATTAAATATGATATTTTCTAGATAAATAAAAATTCTTCGTGCGGCCCGCTGCTGAACGGCGCATCAATAGCAATGGAGAGCGTCTTGACCCCACCGCCGGAATCCCGTCTGCCGCGCTACGATCTTGCCGCTGGCCTGGTTTCCGGACGGCTCGGCCTGGGCTTCAGCCTGGTCATCGTGGCGATCATCGCACTGAGCGTCACGCTGGTTGGCATCTGGCTCGACCGCTACCTCGAGAAACGGCACGAGACCGAGCTGTCCCGGGTCAATCAGCAGGTCGGCGACATGGTCGAAGCCTATGCCAAGGTGCTTGAGCAATCGACCCGGACGCTCGGTCAGGCCTTTGCGGCAGGTTTCCACGACCTCCAGCTCGATGTCGGCCAGCCCCAGACGAGCGGCGGCCGGCGCCTGCCCGCGTTGCGCGACGGGACTCTGCTGCTCAATAACGCCACCTTGCCGGTCGACCGCTTCAGCAGTGCGACCGGCGCGACGGCGACCGTGTTCGGCCGCAAGTTGATGACCCACTACCAGCCTTTGCACGACCGGCAGGGGCGGCTGGTCGGGGCGGTCTATACCGGCGTCGATTTCACCGAAAGCCTGGGATTTCTCCGCGAGCGCATCCTGGGCATCAAGGTCGGTCGCAGCGGCCACAATTTCGTGATCGAGATGCGCGGCGGGCAGGGGGCGCTGGTGATGCATCCCAGCCGCGAGGGTGAAAGCCTGGATCGGCTGCCGCCCTTGCGCCCCTTGCTCGATGCCCTGCGTCAGTCACCGGCCGGCACGGTCAATTACCGCTGGGCGGAAGCTCCGGCGGCGGGTGGCGATGCCGACAAAGTTGCCGTATTCCGCGCCTTTCCGCAGTGGGGGTGGACCCTCGTCACAGCGGCGGATGCCGACGATTACCATGAAGACCTGCGGCCCCTGATCGAGGCCATGGCGATCTTCACCGTCCTGCTGAGTGTTGCGCTGCTCAGCATGGTCATGCTGTTCACTCGTCTCTTCCAGCGTGAGGAAAGGGCGCTGCATCAGGCACGCCGGGCAGCGGAAGCCGGTAACCGGGCGAAGTCGGAATTCCTGGCGACCATGAGCCATGAAATTCGCACGCCAATGAACGGTGTCATCGGGATGACGGAGTTGGCGCTGGAAACCGATCTCACGGCGGAACAGCGCAGTTACCTGAACATCGTCAAGGGCTCGGCCGACAGCCTGCTGACGATCATCAACGACATCCTCGATTTTTCGAAGATCGAGGCCGGCAAGCTCGACATCGAAACCATCAGTTACGACCTGGCGCCCCTCTTGTCCGGTTGCCTGAAGTCGCTGGCCATCCGGGCCGAGGAAAAGGACCTGGAGCTGCTCTGCGACATCGCGCCCGATGTGCCGCGCAGCGTCATGGGCGACCCGGTGCGCTTGCGGCAGATCCTAGGCAACCTGCTGAGCAATGCGATCAAGTTTACCGAGCGCGGCGAGGTTGAACTCGCCGTCGGTGTCGAAGCAGGCGGAAATGGCGCCGCTCAGCAGCTGCATTTCCGGGTCCGCGACACCGGCATCGGCATCGCCCCGGACAAGCAGCGGGCAATCTTCGAGGCCTTTACCCAGGAAGACGCGTCAACCACCCGCCGCTTCGGCGGTACCGGGCTGGGGCTGACGATCAGCCGCCGCCTGGCGGAGATGATGGCGGGGCAGTTGTGGGTCGACAGCGTTCCTGGTCAGGGCAGCACCTTTCATCTGTTGCTGCCGCTGCAAGGTCAGCCGGCGGTCGGGTTGCCGCCTACCTTGGGCGACCTGCATGGAAAGCATGCGCTGATCGTTGATGACAATGAGGTCAATCGCAAGGTGTTGAGCGCCATCCTGACCCGTTGGGGGGTGACTGCAACCTGTCTCGACTCCGGCCGTGCCCTCATGCTGGACCCAGGTATCCTGCGGGCAGCGCCCTTTGATTTTCTCCTGCTTGATTACCACATGCCCGAGGTGGATGGCTTCCAACTGGTCGAGTTTCTGCGCCCGCAAGGTGCGCTCGACGGGATTCCGGTGATCCTGCTGTCGTCGGCAGCGATGCCGGGGCAAAGTGCACGCTGCCGCGATCTCGGCATTGCCGCCTACCTGACCAAGCCGGTGATCCAGGATGAGTTGCGCGATGCGATCCAGATCGTGCTTGGTCGGAGCGCGGGCGGCAGCGCCCCGGTCGACGCCGAGCTAGTCACCCGCCAGTCGCTGCGAGAGCGGCGTCAGGGGCTGGAAATCCTCGTCGCCGAGGACAACGGGGTGAATCAGAAATTGATCCTGACCCTGCTCGAAAAGCTCGGTCATCGTACTTGTCTGGCGGAAAACGGGCAGCTGGCGTTGGAGTATTTCCGGCGCCGCCGCTTCGACCTGATCCTGATGGACATGCAGATGCCGGTCATGGGCGGGCTTGAGGCCACCCGCTGCATCCGCGACGACGAGGCGCGGCTGGGTAACGCCTCGCCGATACCGATCTTCGCGCTGACCGCCGCGGCCATGCCGGAGGAGCGGGAGGCCGGCCTGCAGGCCGGGATCAGCGGCTACCTGACGAAGCCGATCGACCGCCAGCAGTTGCGAGCGGTCCTCGACGGCATCGTTCCGGCGTCATCCCGGCAAGCGTCGGTGGCAGATTTCGACTATGCCGCCGCGCTCGCCGAAAGCGACCGGGAAATCGTCGAAATCATGGGCCCGGTCTTCCTCAAGCGCGTGCTGGTGGAGCTTGCCCAGCTCCACGAACAGGCTGCGAGCGGCAACTGGGAGGCGGTCGGGCGCATCGCCCACAACCTCAAGGGGCAGGTGGCGAGTTTCAATGCCTATCCCTTGCAGGGCGCGCTGCAGTGCATCGAGGTCGAGGCCCATGGCGGCGGCGTCGAGCCGGTTGCCCTGGCTCTGCTCGACGCCAGCCTGCCGGACTTGTGCGCGGCACTGGCACAGTTTCTCGAGGAGAACGGCAATGCCGCAGGTGCGCCGTGAACTGATGCAGCGGATGGTCATCATTCCGTAACATCAGTGTCATCGGGCTTTCATCGCGCTTCGCGATGATGCCCCCATGCCAAAAGTCAGAAGCCTGTTTCTATCGGACATCCACCTCGGCACCCGGGCGTGCCAGGCGGACAGACTCCTCGATTTCCTGCGCGAACACCCGGCCGAGCAGACCTTCCTGATCGGCGACATCGTCGATTTCTGGGCCATGAGCCGCAGCATCTGCTGGACCCAGGCGCAGAACACTGTGGTTCAGAAGCTGTTGCGCCGGGCCCGCTCCGGCGAGCGCGTGGTGTTCATTCCGGGCAACCACGACGAAGCCCTGCGCGACTACTGCGGCGTTGTCTTCGGCGACATCGAGGTGGCCGACGAGATGGTGCACGAGACCGCCGATGGCCGCCGCTACCTGCTCATTCACGGCGACCAGTTCGACCAGGTCACGCGCCATCACCGCTGGGTGGCGGTGCTCGGCGACAAGGCCTACGACCTGCTGGTCCGCCTCAATCACTGGCTTTCCTGGATCCGCCGCAAGCTCGGCTTGCCCGGTTACTGGTCGCTTGCCGGCTACGCCAAGCGGCGGGTCAAGACGGCGCTCAACTTCATTTTCGATTTCGAGGAATCGGCCGTCCATCACGCCCGCGAGCGCGGCCTCGACGGCGTCATCTGCGGCCACATCCACTGGGCCACGATCCGTCGCATCGACGGCCTCGATTACATCAACTGCGGCGACTGGGTCGATTCCTGCACCGCCATCGTCGAGCATTTCGACGGCCGGCTGGAACTGGTCGAATGGGGGGCGACGACGCCCCGACCGCTGGCCATTGCTGCACCGCCTGCAGAAACCGGCGACAACATGGCGGAGGCCTGAGATGCGCGTACTGATGGTGTCGGATGTCTATTTTCCCCGGGTCAATGGCGTGTCGACCTCGATCGAGACCTTTCGCCATACCCTGGCCGGGCAGGGCGTCGAGGTCCGCCTGGTGGTGCCGCGCTACGCTGACGAAGGCGAGGCGCCGGGAATCGTCCGCGTCCCCGGTCGCCCCGTCCCGCGCGACCCCGAAGACCGACTGGTCGGCTGGCGGGCGATGCACCGGGCAGTGCTGGAGGCAGCAGCGGATTGCGACCTGATCCACGTGCAGACGCCCTTCATCGCCCACTACGCCGGCCTCAAGGCCGCCCGCCGGCTGGGCTTGCCGGTGCTCGCCACCTATCACACGCTGTTCGAGGAATACATCGAGTACTACGCCCCCTTCCTGCCGGGCAGCTGGCTGCGCAGCCAGGCCAGGCGCCTGTCGCGCAGCCAGTGCAATGCCCTCGACGCGGTCGTCGTTCCCTCCACCGCGATGCGCCAGAGGCTTACCGACTACGGGGTGAACGTTCCCATGCACGTGCTGCCGACCGGCATCCCGCTGGCCCGCTTCGCCGCCGGCGACGGGCTCGCCTTCCGCGCCGCGCACGGCATTGCGCCGGAGCGTCCGGTGGCGCTGTTTGTCGGCCGCGTCGCCCACGAAAAGAACATTGCCTTCCTGTTCGAGGCCCTGCTGGAAGCCCGCCGCCAGTTGCCGGACATCCTCCTGGTGGTTGCCGGCGAAGGCCCGGCCATGGGGGACCTGCGGGCCAGGGTCGACCAGCTCGGGCTCAACGATGCCGTCCGCTTCATCGGCTACCTCGACCGGCAGCGCGGCCTGCCCGATTGCTACGCGGCGGCGAACGTGTTCGCCTTCGCCTCGCGTACCGAAACCCAGGGCCTGGTGCTGCTCGAAGCAATGGCTGCCGGTCTGCCGGTGGTCGCCCTGTCGGCGATGGGCACGGCGGACATCCTCGACGGCGGGCGCGGCTGCTTCACGCCGCCGGACGACCCCCGGGCCTTTGGTGAAGTCCTCGGGCACATCCTTGCCAACCCTGCTGCCTGGGGGCACCTGGCCGAGGAAGCCCGCGGCCTGGCCGACGAATGGTCGGATACGGCGATGGCCGGGCGGCTTGCCGCCTGCTACCGCGAACTGATCCATGCCCGCCGGCCAGCCGCCACGACGGTGACGGCCGGCGCCTGAGCGCGCTTCAGATATCCTCGATTGCCGGTAGCAGCCGGTCGGCCGCACGCAGCCGTTCGGCCATCACGCGCATCACCTGCATGGCAAAGAAGGGTGTGTTCTGGACGAGAAACTGAAAGCGCTTCTCGTCGATGGCAACGAACTCGCAGTCGCTGGTGGCGAGCACGCTGGCCGAACGCGGGCCGGGCGACACCAGGCCCATTTCGCCGACGATGCTGCCGTTGTGCAAGCTTTCGACCACCCGGTTATTGACGACCACGTCGGCACTGCCGCTGGTCAACACGTACATCAGTCCGCCTTCGTCGCCCTCGTCGAAAAGTGTATTGCCGACGGGGACGCGAACGATGGTGGGGTTATGGGCAAAAAGTTCGAAGAAGACCATGTTGCGTTCCATAGGGTTGAGGTAGGCCTTTTGTAACATGTCGCTCCTCGTCCAGTATTTCAGGGCAATGACAAAACTCTTGCCCTTGATCCAGCGCAAGCGACCGCGCCTGACGGTCAAGGTCCTGTCATGAAAGCTTAGCAATGGGTGTTTAAGGTGCGTTCAGCCAAGGAGGATTCATGAACGCGCCGCACCCCGACGAACTCGGCCTCGATCCGGCCAACGAATCGCCCTTCAAGGGCAAGACCGGCCTGCGCCGGGTATGGAATGCCTTCAACTACTCGCTCGACGGCCTGCGCGCCGCCTACCTGTGCGAGGACGCTTTCCGCCAGGAAGTGTGGCTGGCGCTGGTGCTGATTCCGCTGGCGCTGTGGCTGCCGGTCGGCTGGCTGGCGACCGGCCTGCTGATCGCCAGCGTGCTGCTGGTGCTGCTGGTCGAACTGCTCAATTCGGCGATCGAGGCCGTGGTCGACCGCGTCAGCCTGGAAAATCACCGCCTTGCCAAGCGCGCCAAGGACATCGGCAGCGCTGCCGTGCTCGTTTCCCTGCTCCAGGTGTTGGTGGTCTGGGGCGGTGTCCTGCTGGAGAAACTGTGATGCTCGACATCGCCTTCGTCACCGAAACCTACCCGCCGGAAGTCAATGGTGTGGCGATGACGGTCGGTCGCCTGGTCGGCGGCTTGCGTGCCAACGGCCACCGGGTCGAGGTCCTGCGTCCACGCCAGGGGCAGGACGATACCGGCGGCGAGATGGAATCGCCGCTGCCCGGTCTGCCGCTGCCCGGTTACCCCGGCCTGCGCTTCGGCTTGCCCGCCGGACGGGCATTGGCCCGCCGCTGGCGCCAGCGGCGGCCGGACCTGGTGCACGTGGTCACCGAGGGGCCGCTCGGCTGGTCGGCGGTGGCGACCGCGCGGCGCCTGGGTATTCCGGTGACTTCCGGTTTTCATACCAATTTCGACCGCTACAGCGTGCACTACGGCATGGGCTGGCTGCGCCCCGCCGTCGCCGCCTACCTGCGCACCCTGCATCGGCGGACGCTGGCAACCATGGTGCCGACCGCGGCCCTGGCCGCCGACCTGGCCGGCGAGGGCGTGCCCGGTGTGCGCGTGGTCGGGCGTGGCGTCGATACCGTGCTGTTCGACCCGCAGCGGCGCAATCCCGTGCTGCGTGCCGGCTGGGGGGCGGGCGAAGGCACGGTCTGCCTCTACGTCGGCCGGCTGGCGCCGGAAAAGAACCTGGCCCTGGTCGAGAAGTGTTTCGCCGCCATCCAGGTCTGGCATCCCGGCGCCCGCATGGTCTGGGTCGGCGACGGCCCGTCGGCGCGCCGGCTGATGCAGGAACACCCCGACCACCATTTTGCCGGCATGCGCCACGGCGAGGACCTGGCCCGCCACTACGCCAGTGCCGACCTGTTCATTTTCCCCAGCCTCAGCGAAACCTACGGCAACGTGGTCGCCGAGGCCATGGCCAGCGGCGTGCCGGTGGTCGCCTACCGCAGCGCGGCGGCGGCGGAACTGGTGGTCGATCGCTGCAACAGCCGGGTGGTCGCGCCAGGCGACGAACTGGCCTACAACGACGCCGCCCTGTGGTGCCTGGAGTCCGAACATCGTCGCGCGGCGATGGCGCGCGCCGCCCGCGAGGCGATGATGGCGCGTAGCTGGGCCGGGGTGGTGGCGAGCTTCGAGCAGGTGGCGAAGGAAGCCATTGCCGGCGTGAGCCGGCCGCTGCCTCAGTCGCGCTCGATCAGCTCGACCTTGTAACCGTCCGGGTCCTCGACGAAGGCAATCACGGTGCTGCCGTGCTTCATCGGCCCGGCTTCGCGCACCACCTTGCCGCCGCGCGCCTTGATCGCTGCGCAGGCGGCAGCGGCGTCGGGAACGGCGAGGGCGATGTGGCCGTAGGCGTTGCCCAGCTCGTAGCTGGCGGTGTCCCAGTTGTGGGTGAGTTCGAGCACGGCTTCGCTGTCCTCGCTGCCGTAGCCGACGAAAGCCAGCGTGAAGCGGCCTTCCGGGTAATCCTTGCGGCGCAGTAGCTGCATGCCGAGGATTTCGGTGTAGAAGGCGATGGCGCGGTCGAGGTCGCCGACGCGGAGCATGGTGTGCAGGATGCGCATTGAGGGTGTCCTTTCAGAATTGCGGGAGCTGCCGGCCGCGCTGGCGCAATTCCTTGCGCAGCGCCTGCCAGTCCGGGCAGAGTCGTTCGACCACAGACCAGAAACGTGGGCTGTGGTTCATTTCCTTGAGATGAGCCAGTTCGTGGCAGACGACGTAATCGACGATGGCTGGTGGCAGCAGGATCAGCCGCCAGTTGAGCGCGATGTTGCCGCGGGCGCTGCAGCTGCCCCAGCGCGTGCGCGCCGACGACAGGCGCAGCGGCGGCGTGGCGACGCCGAGTACGGGCGCGAAGTGGGCCAGGCGTTCGCCGAACAGGGCGCGGGCGCGTTCGCGCAGCGCCGCTTCGAGGACGCGGGCGGGGTCGGCGGCGGGCGGCAGCGCGAGCTGGATTTCGCCGGCGCTGAAGCGGGCGCCGGCGCGTCCGCCGGGAAGAATGCGCAGGCGCTGGGGGCTGCCGAGGAGTTCGAGCGTGGCCCCGTCGACTACCGCAAAGCGGGCGGGGGCAGCTTGTTCGCGCCAGTTGGCCAGCTTGTCGAGGACCCAGCCGCCGTGTTCGCGGATCAGCGTTTCGATGTCGCGCAGCGGAGCGCGCAAGGGTGCGCCGACGCGCAGGCCGCGGTGGTCGATGCGCAGGCCGATGCTGCGCCGGGCGCTGCGCTGCAGCGCGAAGTCAACAGCTTGCCCGGCGAGGACGATACTGTGCCGGGTTTCAGGCGGCCTGGCCGGCATCGGGGTAGCGGTGCGGGGAGATGCGGCGCATCTCGGCCTCGATCCAGTCCTCGACGCGTTGATTGACTTCCATCTCGCTCATGCCTTCGGCGCTGAAGGCCGGGCCGATGCTGACGGTGACGGTGCCCGGGCGCTTGAGGAAGGCCTGGCGCGGCCAGAATTCGCCGGCATTGTGGGCAATCGGCACGACCTGGCAGCCGACATGGGTGGCCAGGTAGGCGCCGCCCGGCTTGTAGCGCCGCTTTTCGCCCGGGGCGACGCGGGTGCCTTCAGGGAAGATGATGACGTAGTAGCCGTGCTTGAGCCGCTCGCGGCCCTGGGTGACGACCTGGTCGAGGGCGTTCTTGCCGGCGCTGCGGTCGATCGAGATCATTTTCATGGCGGCCAGCCCCCAGCCGACGAAGGGGACCTTGAGCAGTTCCTGCTTGAGCACGAAGACGCAGAAGCTGCCGTCGGGCACGCAGTCCTGCAGGGTCATGGTTTCCCAGGCCGACTGGTGTTTGGCCATGATGACGCAGGGCTCGGCCGGCATGTTTTCGCGGCCGATCACCTGCGGGCGGATGCCGAGCAGATTCTCGACGCCCCACTGCGTGCCCAGGCGCCAGACGCGGCCGAAACGGTAAGCCCAGACGCCGCCGAGCAGCGGTCCGGCGACGATGACCAGCGGCGCGCTGAGCACCGACCAGACGATGGCATAGGCCATGAACAGGGTGGAACGGATGGCGTTCATTTCTTTTCCTTGGTCTCGGGCGCCAGCAGGTGATCCACGGCGGCGGCGAGATCGGCGAAGACCCGGGTGCCCTCGGGCAGGTTGCCTTCGTCGAGGGTTTTCTTGCCCTTGCCGGTGAGCACCAGGAGCGGCCGGCAACCGGCAGCAACGCCGGCCTGCAGGTCGCGCAGCGAATCGCCGATGGTCGGCACGCCGTTGAGATCGATGTTCATCGTCTCGGCGATGCGCTTGAACATGCCCGGCTTGGGCTTGCGGCAATCGCAGTCGGAGTCGGCGGTGTGCGGGCAGTAGAAAATGGCGTCGATGCGGCCGCCGAGCTCGAAGGTCGCCTTGTGCATCTTCTTGTGGATGCGGTTGAGCGTATCCATGTCGAACAGGCCGCGGCCGATGCCCGATTGATTGGTGGCGACGACCACGCGGTAGCCGTTCTGCTTCAGGCGGGCGATGGCTTCCAGGCTGCCCGGGATCGGCTTCCACTCCTCCGGGCTCTTGATGAACTGGGCGGAATCGAAATTGATCACGCCGTCGCGGTCGAGAATGATCAGCTTGCCGGGCATGGCCATTACGCCGACAGTCGGGAGAGGTCGGCGACGCGGTTCATCGCCGCGTGCAGCATGGCGAGCAGGCCGAGCCGGTTGGCCTTGAGCGCCGGATCGTCGGCATTGACCATGACGCCGTCGAAGAAGGCATCGACCGGTGCGCGCAGCGCCGCCAGGGCGAGCAGCGATTCGCTGTAGTCGCCGGTGAGGAAGGCGGCGTCGGCCTGCGGCACGACGTCGACCAGCGCCGCGTGCAGCGCGCTTTCGGCGGCTTCGCGCAGCAGCGCCGCATCGACGCGGGCTTCGACGACGCCGTCGGCCTTCTTCAGGATGTTGCCGACCCGCTTGTTGGCGGCGGCCAGGGCGGCGGCTTCGGGCAGCGCCGAGAAGGCGCGCACGGCGGCCAGGCGCTTGACGATGTCGCCCAGGCGCTGCGGCCGCTGGCTGACCACGGCGTCGACTTCCTGCGCCGTGTAGCCCTGCTCGCGCAGGCTGCCGGCGAGGCGGTCGTAGATGAAATCGGCCAGTGCCTGCGGGTTCGGGGCGAAGCCCTCGATCCCGTTGAACTGGGCGAAAACGCCGTTGAGCAGGCTGTCGACGGCGAGGTTGAGGTCGCCCTCGGCGAGCATGCGGATGATGCCCAGCGCGTGGCGGCGCAGCGCGAACGGGTCGCGGTCGCCGGTCGGGATCTGGCCGATGCCGAACATGCCGACCAGGGTTTCCAGCTTGTCGGCCAGCGCGACGACCGTGCCGACCTTGCCGCGCGGCAGGCTGTCGCCGGCAAAGCGCGGCTTGTAGTGGTCCTCGATGGCATCCGCCACGTCGCCATTCAGCCCGTCGTGCTGGGCGTAGTAGCGGCCCATGATGCCTTGCAGTTCCGGGAACTCGCCGACCATGTCGGTGAGCAGGTCGGCCTTGGCGAGCAGCGCCGCCTGTTCGGCGTGCTGCACCAGTTCGCCGCCGCCGAGATGCTCGGCGATGGCGCGGGCAATCGCCGCGACGCGCTGGACGCGCTCGCCCTGGGTGCCCAGCTTGTTGTGGTAGACGACCTTGGACAGGCCGATGACGCGGCTTTCCAGCGATTTCTTGCGGTCCTGGTCGAAGAAGAACTTGGCGTCGGCCAGGCGCGGGCGCACCACGCGCTCGTTGCCGCCGATCACCGCGCTCGGGTCGGCCGGGCTGATGTTGCTGACGACGAGGAACTTGTTGGTCAGCTTGCCGGCGGCATCCAGGAGCGGGAAGTACTTCTGGTTGGCCTTCATGGTCAGGATCAGGCATTCCTGCGGCACGGCGAGGAATTCTTCCTCGAACTGGCCGATCAGCACGTTCGGCCGTTCGACCAACGCGGTGACTTCGTCGAGCAGGGCGTCGTCGTCAATGGGCTTGCCACCGGCCTGGGCGGCAGCGGCGGCGAGCTGGCGGGCGATTTCGGCGCGGCGCTCGGCGAAGGAGGCGATGACCGAGCCGTCCTTGAGCAGCGTTGCGGCGTAGCTGTCGGCATCGGCGATCACCACCGGATCGACCGCCGCTTCAAAGCGGTGGCCCTTGGTGGTCTTGCCGGATTGCAGGCCGAGCACGGAAACCGGTACCACGTCGCTGCCGTGCAGGGCGACCAGCGCATGCGCCGGACGGACGAAATTGACGCTGTTCCAGCCGTCGGCCAGCTGGTAGCTCATCACCTTGGGGATTGGCAGCGCAGCGAGTGCGGCTTCGATGGCCTTCTGCAGGCCGTCGGCCAGCGTGGCGCCCTTGGCCAGGCTGTCGTAGAACAGGATGTCGGCCTTGCCGTCGTTCTCGCGGCGCAGGCTGGCGACGGCGCTTTCATCAGCGCCGAGTGCGGCGAGCTTCTTCAACAGGGCGGGCGTGGCCTTGCCGCTGGCGTCGAGGCCGACGGCCACCGGCATCAGCTTCTGCACCACCGGCTTGTCGGCGGCGACCGCGGCAACGGCGGTGACATGCGCGGCCAGGCGGCGCGGCGAGGCGTAAGCGGTCACTTGCGCGCCTTCGGCGGCCAGGCCGTCTTTCTTCAGCGAGGCGGCGAGCGCGGCGGCAAAGCTTTCGCCGAGTTTCTTCAGCGCCTTGGGCGGCAGTTCTTCAACGAAGAGTTCAACGAGGAGGTTCTTGGCAGTCATCTCAGGCGGCTTTCTTGGCGTTCTGTTCTTCGAGCTTGGCCAGCACTTCGGCGGCCCAGGCCTTGGGCGCCATCGGGAAACCGAGGCGGGCGCGCGATTCGAGGTAGGCTTGGGCGACGGCGCGGGCCAGATTGCGGATGCGGCCGATGTAGGCGGCGCGTTCGGTGACCGAGATGGCGCCGCGCGCGTCGAGCAGGTTGAAGGTGTGGGCGGCCTTCAGCACCTGCTCGTAGGCCGGCAGCGCCAGTTGCGCGCCCATCAGGTGCTGCGCCTGCTTCTCGTGCGCGGCGAAGGCGTGGAACAGGAAGTCGACGTCGGAATGCTCGAAGTTGTAGGTCGATTGCTCGACTTCGTTCTGGTGATAGACGTCGCCGTAGGTCAGGCCGTCGGTCCAGACCAGGTCATAGACGTTCTCGACGCCCTGCAGGTACATCGCCAGGCGCTCGATGCCGTAGGTGATTTCGCCGGTGATCGGCTTGCAGTCGATGCCGCCGACCTGCTGGAAGTAGGTGAATTGCGTCACTTCCATGCCATTCATCCACACTTCCCAACCGAGGCCCCAGGCGCCGAGCGTCGGGTTTTCCCAGTCGTCCTCGACGAAGCGGACGTCGTTCTTCTTGAGGTCGAAACCGAGCGCTTCCAGCGAGCCGAGATAGAGCTCAAGAATATTGTCCGGCGCAGGCTTCAGTACCACCTGGTACTGATAGTAGTGCTGCATGCGGTTCGGGTTCTCGCCGTAGCGGCCGTCCTTGGGCCGGCGCGACGGTTGCACGTAGGCGGCCTTCCACGGTTCGGGGCCGATCGCCCGCAGGAAGGTGGCGGTGTGGCTGGTGCCGGCGCCGACTTCCATGTCGTACGGCTGGAGCAGGGCGCAGCCCTGGTCGCTCCAGTATTGCTGCAGACGCAGGATGATTTCTTGAAAGCTTGGCTTCTTGCTGGTCGTCATCGGACGCACTCGGAAAGACGGAAAGGGCCCGATTTTACAGGCTTTTGCGCCTTCCCGGCAGCATGCTGGCTGTGGTGTGGATACAACGCGTACCCTCCGGGTGCTGCGCTGTGTGATTGACTTCTTCCAATAAATCAATAGAATGCGCGCTGTCTTGTTGCGGTGCAACACCGATGTTTCCACGCTTTCGGCCAGACTCGGCCTGTTGGAAACCTGGCTTCCTCCCACGGAGGATTGAATCGGTGTCGTACCCCCCGTAACCGTTCGCCGGCTGTTGGATTGCCGGTGGCAACAGTGAAGGAGGGCGCATGTTCGCTTCGCAGTTCCTTAGCCCCGCAGTGCAGCGGGTAGTCGCGGCCGTCTCCCAGGTCGTCCGCAAGTTTCTGATGTTGGCCGGGCTGGTTTTCGTGCTCGGTCTGGCCGGTACCTACAAGGGCCATTCCGGCCTGCTCGACGGCCTGCAGGCCATGTTCCCCGGTGGCGCCAGCGCCAGCGAGAGCGAAGTTGGCGACGCCGATGTGCAGCCGGTTGCGCTGCACCAGGAGCGTCTGGTGCCGACCATGCAGCAGGCGCTGCAGTTTGTTGCCCGTCGCTACCGCGTTTCTACCGAAGCGCTGGTGCCGATTTTCCTGACAGCCCAGGATAGTGCCCGCGAACTCGGCCTCGATCCGCTGCTGATCATCGCCGTCATCGGTGTTGAGTCCGGCTTCAACCCCTTCTCGCAGAGTGTGGTCGGCGCGCAGGGCCTGATGCAGGTGATGCCGCGTTTCCACACCGACAAGCTGCCGGAAGATGCCGGCGAGCTGCCCTTCTTCGATCCGGTGACCAATGTCCAGGTCGGCGCCCGCATCCTGCGCGAATCGATTGCCCGTAATGGCGGCCTGGTTCCTGGCCTGCAGCAGTTCGGTGGGGCGATCAATGATCCCGATCGTCGCTATTCGGCCAAGGTCATGGCCGAGCGTCAGCGCCTGGAGCAGGCGATCCAGCAGCGCGCCTGAGTTGCGCCAGCAGGATAGCGGCCAGCAGTAGGCCGAGAAAGCCGTAATTGCCCCAGATGCTGTAAGGCGTGCGCCCCTGATGGGCGCGCACTTCGCCCTGCAGCACGCCGGTCTCGAAGGCCGGCAGGGCAGCCACCAGTTCGCCGCGGGCATCGATGATCGCGGTCATCCCGGTATTGGTGGCGCGCAGCATTGGCCGGCCGGTTTCGGCCGAGCGCATGCGGGCGATCTGCAGGTGCTGCGGCTGCGCCAGCGAGCGCCCGAACCAGGCGGTGTTCGACAGGTTGGCGAGAATCCCGGCCGCCGGCAGGGCGCGGATGATCTCCTCGCCGAAGACATCCTCGTAGCAGATGTTGAAAGCGACCTTCTGGCCGGCCAGGCTCATGGGCGCCTGCTTCGCCGGGCCGGCGGAGAACGCCGACATCGGGATATTGGCCTGGGCCATGAACCAGGCAAAGCCGGCCGGAATGAATTCACCGAAGGGCACCAGGTGCTGCTTGCTATAGGTCTGTTGCGGGGCGCTGCCGAGGCTGACAGCGCTGTTGTAATAACCCGTTTCCAGATCGCCGGTCAGGGTGCCGACGACGATGTCGCCGCCGCGCTGCCGCGCCAGTGCGCGCAGTTCGTCGACATATTCGGGTGGCAGGCGGTCGAGGAAGGACGGCAGGGCGGTCTCCGGCAGGATGCTGAGCTGGGCCGGGTGAGACGCCAGCATGTCGCGGTAGAGCAGCAGGGTGCGCACGAAACTGTCAGGATCGAATTTCAGGTTCTGCGGGATGTTCCCCTGGAGCAGGGCGACGCTGATCGGCTCGCCGACCGGCTGGGTCCACTCGATCTGGCGCAGGCCAAAGCCGGTGGCGACCAGCAGCGCCAGCGCCGGCACACCGACGCGCCAGCGCAGCAGCAGGGCGGCGCTCAGCGCCAGCAGCAGAGACAGGCCGTAGACGCCGAGCAGTGGTGCGAAGCCGGCCAGCGGGCTGGGCGGTGCCTGGGTGTAGCCGACGGCCAGCCAGGGGAAGCCGGTGAACAGCCAGCCGCGCAGCCAGTCGGTGCCGGCGATGAGGACGGCGAACCACAGCGCCTGCTGCCAGAATGCGGCGGGTTGCCTGTGCTTGAACAGCCAGCCGGCGAGCGCCGGGCACAGCGCCAGCACGGTGCAGTACAGCAGTGTCGCCGGGCCGGCCAGCCACCAGGGCATGCCGCCGAAGACCGACAGGCTGACGTAAATCCACGATACCCCGGCGAGGAAGAAGCCGAGGCCGAAGAGGAAACCGGCCAGGGCTGCCCGCCGTGCCGTCGGCGCCTCTCTCCACAGGGCGAACAGCGCCAGCCAGGGCAGGGGCGCCAGCCAGTACAGGTCGAACGGGGCGAAGCAGAGAACGCCGGCGGCGCCGGCCAGCAGTGCCGCCAGCTCAGCTCGCCGCATCGTCGCCGAGGGGCTTGATCCGGGGTGGATCGACGAGGACGGTGTACAGGCGGCGGCTGTCGGCACGCAGGACCTGGAAGCGGACACCGTCGATTTCCAGGCTTTCGTTGCGTTTGGGCACGCGTCCGAGATGGCGCAGGATCAGACCGCCGACGGTGTCGAACTCCTCGTCGGAGAAGTCGGTGGCGAAGGCTTCGTTGAAGTCCTCGATCTCGGTGCGCGCCTTGACCCGGTAGCGGCCGGCGGAATCGAGACGGATGTTGTCGTGGGCCTCGTCGAAGTCGTATTCGTCCTCGATGTCGCCGACGATCTGTTCGAGCACGTCTTCGATGGTGACCAGGCCGGCGACGCCGCCGTACTCATTGACGACGATGGCCATGTGGTTGCGCGAGACGCGGAATTCGCGCAGCAGCACGTTCAGGCGTTTGGATTCGGGGATGAAGACGGCCGGGCGCAGCCAGTCGCGGAGGTCGAAATTCTCTTCGGTGTGGATGCGCAGCAGGTCCTTGGCGAGCAGGATGCCGAGCACGTTGTCGCGGTCGCCGTCGACCACCGGGAAGCGCGAGTGGGCCGCTTCGATGACCACGGGCACGATTTCGGCGAGCGGGTCGTCGATGTCGATGACGTCCATCTGGGCCCGCGGAATCATCACGTCGGTGACGCGGGTTTCCGAGGCGGAGAGGGCGCCTTCGATGATGGTCAGCGCGTCGGCGTCCATCAGGTTGCGTTCGTAGGCGGCATGCAGAATCTGCATGAGCTGATGGCGATCCTCGGGTTCGCGCAGCAGCAGGGAGGTCAGGCGTTCGATGAAACCGGGTTTACTGTCACTGTCCATGATCTTCAGGCGGTGGCTTCGTCCCCGTACGGGTCGGGGTAGCCCAGGGCCGCCAGTATTGTCCTTTCTTCGTCTTCCATGTCGCGGGCTTCCATGTCATCTTCATGGTCCCAGCCTTGCAGGTGCAGCATACCATGCACCGTCAGGTGCGCGTAATGTGCCGCCAGCGGCTTGTTCTGCTCCGCCGCCTCGCGGGCGACGACGCTCGGGCAGATGACCAGGTCGCCCATCACCAGCGGTTCGGTTTCGTACGGGAAGGACAGCACGTTGGTCGCGTAGTCCTTGCCACGGTAGTCACGGTTCAGCGCCTGGCCTTCGTCGGCGTCGACCAGGCGGATGGTGATCTGGCCGCCGCCGACCAGAGCGGCGCGTGCCCAGCGCACGAAATCTGCGCGCAAGGGTAAGCCTTCACGGTTACAGGCGTATTGCACCGACAGGTCAAGACGATTGCTGGCTGCGTTTTTCATAGGCTTCGACGATGCGCGCGACCAGCGGGTGGCGCACCACGTCCTCCTTGCGGAATTCGGTGAAAGCGAGGCCGCGCACGTCGTGCAGGACCTCCATGGCTTCCCTGAGGCCGCTCTTCTGGCCCTTGGGCAGGTCGATCTGGGTAATGTCGCCGGTGACCACGGCCTTGGCGCCGATGCCGATGCGGGTCAGGAACATCTTCATCTGTTCCGGCGTCGTGTTCTGCGCCTCGTCGAGGATGACGAAGGCGTGGTTGAGCGTGCGGCCGCGCATGAAGGCCAGCGGCGCGATCTCGATGGCGCGTTTTTCGTAGAGCTTGGCGACGCGGTCGGCGCCCATCAGATCATACAGCGCGTCGTACAGCGGGCGCAGATAGGGGTCGATCTTCTGCGTCAGGTCGCCGGGCAGGAAGCCCAAGCGCTCACCGGCTTCGACCGCCGGCCGGGTGAGGATGATGCGCTGGACCAGGTCGCGTTCGAAGGCATCGACGGCAGAAGCGACGGCGAGGTAGGTTTTGCCGGTGCCGGCGGGGCCGATGCCGAAGGTGATGTCGTGTTCCTGGATCGCCTTCAGGTACTCGACCTGGCGCGGCGTGCGGCCGTGCAGTTCGGTCTTGCGGGTGACCAGTTGCGGGCCGTCGGTCAGCTTGTCGCCGTTGCCGATGCGGCGCACCGGGGCGTTGGTCAGCTCGACCAGGCCGAGCTGGATGTCGTCGACCGACAGCGGCTGGCGGGCCATGGCGTAGAAATGGCGGATCGCGTCGGCGGTCAGCTGCGCCTGCTCGCCGGTCACCGAGAAACGCTCGCTGCGGCGGCGGATGATCACGTCGAAACCGGTTTCGATCTGCCGGATGTTCTCGTCGAGCGGGCCGCAGAGATTGGCCAGCAGGGTGTTGTCGACCGGTGCGAGGGCAAACTCGACCGGTCGTGACTTGGGTGCCCTAGTTTTCGCGGATGACAATTTCGCCTCGCAGGCTGTGGGACAGCGACTGGGTGATCCTGACATCGACGAACTGGTTGAGCAAGCGCGGGTTGCCGACGAAGTTCACGATCCGGTTGTTGTCGGTGCGCCCGGCCAGTTCGTTCGGGTCCTTTTTCGACGGGCCTTCGACCAGCACCCGCTGGACGCTGCCGACCATGCTCTGACTGACCGCCTGCGCCAGTTCGTCGATCCGCTTCTGCAGCCGGGCCAGGCGCGCCGATTTGAGCTCGGGCGGCGTGTTGTCTTCCAGTTCCAGCGCCGGCGTGCCCGGGCGCGGGCTGTAGATGAAGGAGAAGGAGGCGTCGAAGGCGACGTCGTCGATCAGCTTCATCGTCTTCTCGAAATCATCGTCGGTTTCCCCCGGGAAGCCGACGATGAAGTCGGACGACAGCGAGATGTCGGGCCGCGCGGCGCGCAGCTTGCGCACGACCGACTTGTATTCGAGCGCCGTGTAGCCGCGCTTCATCGCCGCCAGTACGCGGTCGGAACCGGACTGCACCGGCAGGTGCAGGTGCGAGACCAGCTTCGGTACCTTGAGGTAGGTGTCGATCAGCCGCTGGCTCATCTCGCGCGGATGCGAGGTGGTGTAGCGGATGCGCTCGATCCCCGGCACTTCGGCGATGTACTCGATGAGCAGCGCGAGGTCGGCCTTCTCGTCGGTGCCGTCCATGTCGCCACGGTAGGCATTGACGTTCTGGCCGAGCAGCGTGACTTCCCCGACCCCGTGCGCGGCGAGGTCGGCGACTTCGGTCAGGATGTCGGTGAACGGCCGCGACACTTCTCCGCCGCGGGTGTAGGGGACGATGCAGAAGGTGCAGAACTTGGAGCAGCCTTCCATGATCGAAACGAAGGCGCTGGCGCCCTTGACCTCGGCCGGCGGCATCGAATCGAACTTCTCGATCTCGGGGAAGGAAACGTCGACCGCCGCCTTGCCCTTCGCCTTGCGCTCGGCAATCAGTTGCGGCAGCCGGTGCAGCGTCTGCGGTCCGAACACGACATCAACGTAGGGCGCGCGGGCGACGATGGCGTCGCCCTCCTGGCTGGCGACGCAACCGCCGACGCCGATCACCAGGTCGGGATTCTTCTGTTTCAGGTGGCGGACCCGGCCGAGATCGTGGAACACCTTCTCCTGCGCCTTCTCGCGCACCGAACAGGTGTTGAACAGGATGATGTCGGCTTCCTCGGGGTTGTCGGTCTTGACGATTCCTTCGGAGGCGTTGAGCACATCGGCCATCTTGTCCGAATCGTACTCGTTCATCTGGCACCCGAAAGTGCGGATGAATAGTTTCTTGGGCATGGGAAAACTTTTTAAAATCAGTGGCGCCGCTTCGGCAAGCCGCGCGCGGAAAAGTTGCGCATTATAACGCGGTTGACCGCGCCGCCGCCGGCCAACTATAATTTGCGCCCTTCGAGTGTGGTGATGTAGCTCAGACGGTTAGAGCGATGGATTCATAACCCATAGGTCGGCAGTTCGATTCTGCCCATCACCACCAAAGCTTCAAGCGAAACCCCAGCCCTCACCGGTTGGGGTTTTTGCTTTCTGGTCAATCAAACTTGTTGTTGGGCGACGTCTCCCGTGGAGATTTCAACTCAATCATTCAGCCGTGATATATTAAGTCATGGCTGACACCAAGATAATCGACGAGTCGCACAAGATTTCCGACAGGCGCGGCAACGGCAAGCTGCGCCGGGAAATATGGGTTGATTCCTCGTCAGGTAAGGTCACCCGCTACAACCTTGCGTACATCAACTACGCCCTGTTCGCTGGCGATAATGGAAGAGTAGTCGGTTACGACAATGCCCATGACGGCCACCATCGCCATCTTTTTGGCGTTGTGGAACCGGTGGACTTCGTGAGTTTCGAAGACATTGAGGAACGCTTCGAGCGGGACTGGATCATGTTGAAGGATGGAAAATGAGCAAACTGACGATCAAGACGGGTACTGAGGATGATTTTTTTCGGCGTGGGCGCCAATTGGCTCAGGCTGCGGATCTTGGTCAAGCGCTACCCGAAGAAAGCACGATCAGCTTTGAGGATCCGGCGGATGTGGTCAAACTGATCACGACCGCCCGACTGGCTCTGTTTCGTGCCATCAAGGAGATGCCAGGCTCGATAACCGAGATTTCCGAGCGCCTCCATCGCGACCGTAGTGCGGTCAAACGGGACGTCGATGAACTTGCGCGGGCCGGGATGGTTACGGTTTCAGAGAAAGTGCTGCCTGGCCATGGCCGAATGAAGGAAGTACGAGCCACGGCGCAACAAGTTAGTCTGATGGCCGTAGTCGCCTGATCGATTCGGCCCATCACCACCAAAGAATCAAGCAAAACCCCAGCCCTCAACGACTGGGGTTTTTGCTGCCCGAGTCCTGTTTCAGGCCTGCGGCAGCACGGTGTGGTGGCAGTGCTGGTAGCGGCCACCGCCGGTGCGTTTGGCGGAGTACATGGCGCTGTCGGCGGCGTTGAGCATGGCGATCGGGCTGCCGAAGCGGTCGCTGGCGTGGCTGACCACGCCCAGGCTGGCGCGGACCGAGAGGGGGTGGCCGTTGGCGTCTACCGGTTCCGAGAGTTTGTGCAGGATTTTTTCGGCGATTCTGCCCGGGGCGCTGCGTTCGCTGATTTCGGCCAGGAGGACGACGAACTCGTCGCCGCCGATGCGGGCTACGGTGTCGCTGGCCCGGGTGCAGTCGATCAGGCGGCGGGCGACCTCGATCAGCAGTGCGTCGCCGGCGGCGTGGCCGAGGCGGTCGTTGATCGGTTTGAAATCGTCAAGGTCGAGGTAGATGATGGCGAAACTGCGATCATGCCGCTGCGCCTGGTTCCAGGTGAGTTCGAGTCGATCCATGAACATCCGCCGGTTGGGCAGCCCGGTCAGCGGGTCGGTGAATACCTGGCGGCGGATTTCCGTCTCTTCGTTCTTGCGTGCAGTCAGGTCCTGAATGTGGGCGACCAGCAGGCTGGTGTTGCCGTTGTCGTCGTGTTGCGCGCTGAGATTGACTTCGACCCAGATGGTCGAGCCGTCCCGGTGCTGATAGCGCTTTTCGTAGCGCAAGTGGGTGCTTTCGCTGTTGCTGATCTGGGCCAGCAGGTTGTCGGCGGCCGGCAGGTCGTCGGCGTGGGTGAAGTCGCGGAAATTGCGGCCTTTCAGTGCCTCGGGCGGGTAGCCGAGCAGTTCGCAGAGGGCGCCATTGACCTCGATGAAGTTGCCATCGCCATCGAGCAGGGCAATGCCGTGCGGGGCGTGGGCCATCAGCAGGCGGAAGGTCCGCTCGCTGTCGCGCAGGGCCTGGCTGCTGGCTTTGTAGTCGGTGACGTCCTGCAGTGTTCCGAGCAGGCGTGGTTTGCCGTCGGCGCTTACCGGAGCCCGCCGCATGCGCTGGCGGAGCTGGCGCCGCTGACCGTTGCGAGGCGTCAGACTGTGTTCGATCTCGATGATCCCGGCCGATTCGAGGGCGTCGCTGTAGGACTTGAGCAGCCGCAGGCGATCGTTCTCGGCGACCAGGGCCAGCAGGTTGTTCAGGCAGGGGCGGCCCAGCTCTTCCCCGAGGATTTCCTGCGCCTGCGGGGACAGGGCGATGTCGCCATTGTCCGCCCGCATTTCCCAACTGCCGACGCCGCAGACCTGTTGGGCGAGCGCGAGCCGCGCATGGTCGTCGACCAGATGCTGGAATCCTCGCTTGCCGGCCGTTTGCCCGGTCGGTTTCGCTTTGTCTACGATGGGCATGTTCATGACATTCCTGTTGTTATGCAGCGGATGGTTTGCGCATCCTCCCTTGATGAGGATGATGAGCGCTTGCTCGCTGGTGCGCCATGGGGATGAGTACCGGTTCGTATCCGCAAAACTACCTATGCATCCCGGGAATTCCGCGAGTAGTCGGTGGCGCCGGGGCGGACATAAAGTATCGATGTCACCCGGTGTTTCGTGTTCGCGGATCGGCGCTGGGGTCTTGAGCCGGGGAGGGCGGAATGAACGTGCTGGTGGTGGACGCCGAGACGGCGCGCAGGGGAGTGATTTCGGACGCGTTGGCGGCCCATGTCGATGATTACCGTTTGTTCGAAGCTGCCAGCCTGGAGGAGATGCGCGGCAGTCTGCGCCTGTGCGAATTCCGCATGATCATCATCGGCTCGGTGAACTCGGGCGCGTTGCCGGAAGCTCTGGCAGAACTTCGCCAGCGGCTGCCGGATTGCGCCCTGCTCGCCGGTACGAGAATCAGCCCGGCGGCGGGCGAGGTGGCGACGCGACTGCTCGACAGCGGTGCCGATATGGTCTTTGATCTGCGCCTGAGCGGGATGGCGCTGTCAAAGGCCTTGCGTCCCTATCTGAGGTCCTGGAGCAAGGATTTCAGGACGCGCCTGGGGAGCACCACTCTGTCTCAGGCGCCGCCCGCCCTTTCGCTGCTGTAAAAAGGTCGTGCTTGCACCTGCTTATGACGGAATACGGGATGGCATCATGCATAAATTATTGCCGAAAATTTATCAAAAATGATAGGATTCGACACCTAATTGTCTGATGTCGTCCCGGAGTTGTTCATGCGCACCCACGCCTCACCGATTCAGCCTGCAGATCTACCCATCGATGCCAACCTCCCTGCCACCCAACTCCGGGCCTATGCGGGCGATGTGCTTTACACCGAGGGTATGCCGAGCAGTCACCTGTACGTGATCAAGGAAGGCGAGGTCGATCTTTACATGGTGCGCGAGGAAAAGCGGGTGGTCGTCGAAACCCTGTCGCGTGGCCACGTGTTTGGCGCCACCGCGCAGTTGCTCAGCGGGCAGCGGACCGACAATGCCGTGGCAAAAACCTATTGCGAGTTCTACCTGATCGACGCCGAAGGGCTGGAGTCGGTCATGCAGCAGACGCCGAAACTCCTGCGCGGTATCCTGCTGACGCTGGCGATGCGGGCTTCGCGGGCGAGCGAAGTGATTGCTTCGCGGGTCAATTTCCAGCCGGAAATCATCACCTATGCGCAGTTGCTGAGCCTGATCGGCAGCGCCCAGATGCCGGCGCGCAAGGCCGACCCGCGCGCTGCGCCGACGCAGGTGATCGCCCGGCCGCCGCTGGCCAGCGTATTCACCCAGGCGCGGCAGTTGTTCGGGCATTCGGACGTGCATATCCGGCACATCCTGGGCAAACTGCTGACCCTGCACCTGATCCAGTTCGAGGACGATCGCGACGGCAGCAAATGCGTCGTCTTTTCCCCCGGCGACATCGTTGCCCGGGCGCGCAAGGCGGGCGAAGCCGATCCCGACGACGGCAAGCTGGAATACGAGTACATCGGCGTGGACGATTTCGCGGCGATGGTCGATCTCGACCGTAACCGCGTGCTGCAGAAGCTGGCGCGCAACGAGCTGACCGAGGACATCTTCACCTTCCGCAAGTCGGAAGTGGTCCGCCTGCTCGACGAAAAAGGCAAGAAATTCTTCCAGGACCGCCGGATCAAGTCGCCCGAGGAGTTCACCGACATTACCGACATCGAATTTGCCGACAACAATTCGATCCAGGAAGTGTTGTCGCGCATCGACATCTACGATCTCGGCAAGCTCCTCCACACGATCGAGGATGCTCCCGTGCGCGAGCGCATTCTGGGCAACCTGCCACGCTCCAAGCGTAGCGACATCGAGAGCGAAAGTTTCGACCGGGTCGATGAAGTCGAGGTCCGGCTGATCGGCGAGGGCATCATCAAGGCGGTGCAGGAGAAGATGCTGGCCCGCCGGCGTTGACCGCCCGGCGTGACCCGGGCGCGCGTTTGCCAGTAAAATCCGCCGCCTGACTTATGTGGCGACCCTGCCCATGCAACTGGCTTTCTGCCTCTACAAATACTTCCCCTTCGGCGGCCTGCAGCGCGATTTCCTGCGCATCGCCCTGGCCTGCCAGGCGCGCGGACACGCCATCCGGGTCTACACGCTGTCCTGGCAGGGTGAAGTGCCGGCCGGTTTCGAAGTGGTCACGGTCCCGGTGCGGGCGCTGACCAACGCCCGCCGCTACGAAAAATTCTCCGCCTGGGTCGCGCGCGACCTGGCGCAGCGCCCGGCAGAGCGCGTCGTTGGCTTCAACAAGATGCCGGGCCTCGACGTCTATTTCGCCGCCGACCCCTGCTATGAAGAAAAGGCGCAGACGCTGCGCAACCCGCTCTACCGCTTCTCCGGCCGCTACCGGCATTTCGCGGCGTATGAGCGGGCGGTGTTTGCGCCGGACAGCCGGACCGAAATCCTGATGATCTCGCAGGTGCAGCAGCCCTTTTTCGAAAAGCACTACGCCACGCCGAAGTCGCGTTTCCACCTGTTGCCGCCGGGTATCGCCCGCGACCGCCGGGCGCCGCCGGAGGCGCCGGCGATCCGCGCCGCCTTCCGCGCCGAGTTCGGCCTCGGCGAAGACGACCTGCTGCTCCTGCAGATCGGCTCCGGCTTCAAGACCAAGGGGCTGGACCGCTCGCTGCAGGCGCTGGCGCATCTGCCGGCCGATTTGCGCGGGCGCACCCGGCTGATCGCCATCGGCCAGGACGAGCCGAGCCAGTTCCAACGCATGGCGGCTGGCCTCGGGCTGGCCGGGCAGGTCGACATCCTGGCCGGCCGCGACGACATCCCGCGCTTTTTGCTCGGTGCCGACCTCTTGGTTCATCCGGCCTACAACGAGAACACCGGCACGGTGCTGCTCGAAGCGCTGGTCGCCGGGCTGCCGGTGCTCTGCTCGGCGGTCTGCGGCTACGCGCATTACATCGACGAGGCGGCGGGCGGCCGGGTGATCCCGGAACCTTTCGCGCAGGCGACCATGGATGGCTTGCTGCAGGAAATCCTGCTTGATCGGGCGCAGCGCGCCGTCTGGCAGCGCAACGCCCTGGCCTGGGCCGAGCACGCCGACATCTACAGCAACGCCGAGCGCGCTGCCGAGATCATCCTCAAGGAGCGGCCGTGCGTGACGAACTGAGGCTGGCGTCGCCCTTCGACCGCCTGTGGGCCGGCCAGGATGCGTTTGCCGCGGTCGACCGGCTGGAAGGCGAGGTGTTCCGCGAGCTCGACGGGCGCCGTACCTTCCGCACCGAGGTCGAAGGGCGCGGCTATTTCGTCAAGATTCATCGCGGCGTCGGCTGGGGCGAGATTCTCAAAAACCTCGTCTCGCTGCGCCTGCCGGTGCTCGGTGCCGGCAACGAATGGCGGGCGATCCGCCGTCTGGAGGAACTCGGCGTCGATACCATGCGCGCAGTCGCCTACGGGCGGCGCGGTGCCAACCCGGCGCGCGAGCACTCCTTCATCGTCACCGAGGAACTGGCGCCGACCGTCAGCCTGGAAGATTTCTGCCGCGAGTGGCCAAGCACGCCGCCGGCCCCGGCGCTCAAGCGCGCGCTGATCCGCCGCGTCGCCGCGATGGTTGGTGCCATGCACCGCGGCGGCGTCAATCACCGCGACTGCTACCTCTGCCATTTCCTGCTCCACCTCGACCCGGCGCCGACCGCCGCCGTACTGAAGCTCTCGCTGATCGACCTGCACCGCGCCCAGATCCGCGCGCAGACCCCGCGCCGCTGGCGCGACAAGGACCTCGCCGGGCTCTACTTCTCGGCGCTGGAAATCGGCTTGACGCAACGCGACCGGCTACGCTTTTTGCGCGACTATTTCGCCCGGCCCTTGCGCGAGGTGCTGCGCGACGAACAGGCGCTGCTCGCCCACCTGCATGCCGAAGGTGAGCGCTTGCTCGCGAAATACCGGCGTAAATACGTGCCGGCTGGGGGTGCTTCGTGATCGACTGGCAGGTCAATTCCGACTACGCGACGGGCGAGTCCGGCCAGGCTTTCGCCTCGCTCGACGCGGTGTTCGCGCTGGAGGGCGAGTTGATGGCCCGCGATCCGCAGTCGCGGGTGCTGCGCGTCACGCTCGGCGAGCGCCGCTTTTACGTCAAGCGTTACCTGGAGGGCGGGCGCAGCCTGGCCCGGCGCTGGTTTGGCCTGCGCGACCTGTTCGGGCCGCAGCGGGCGGTCAAGGAATGGGAGAACCTGCTCGCTTTCCGACGCTGGGGGATTCCCACCGCGACCCTGGTCGCTTACGGGCAGGAGCGTCGCCATGGCCGTTTCCTGCGCGCGGCGCTGGTCACTGACGAACTCTGCAACACGACCGACATGGCGGCGATGGCTCGCGCCAACGATCCACGCCTGCGCGACCGGCGCTGGCTGGCCGAGGTTTCCAGGCAGATCGCGGCGGCGACCCGGACCCTGCACGCGCACGGCTTTGCCCACAACGATCTCAAGTGGCGCAATCTGCTGGTCGATGCCGGCGAGCGGCCGACGGTGTACCTGATCGACTGCCCGACCGGCGCCTTCTGGTGGCGTCCCTTCCTCGACTACCGGATCGTCAAGGACCTGGCCTGCCTGGACAAGGTCGCCAAGCAGGTGCTGTCGCGCAGCCAGCGCCTGCGTTTCTACCTCGACTACGCCCAGCAACCGCGGCTGACGCCGGCCGGCAAGCGGCAGATCGGCCGCATCCTGCGTTTCTTCGCCGGCCGCGAGTAAGGCTTAAAACAGGGTGTAGATGAAGGGGGCGATGGCGGAGCCCTGGCTGAGCACGAGCAGCGCGCCGAGCAGGACCAGCACCAGGATCAGCGGCGCCAGCCAGTATTTCTTGCGCACCTGCATGAAGGCCCAGAGGTCTTTCAGTAAATCGAGCATGACTTTGCCTAGAAGGGTTTGTCGAAGGAATTGGATTTGTTGCTGCCGATGGCTTCGCGGTAGCTGGACAGCTTGCGGTCGAAACGG
>Ga0209794_1001025_pt1 | contig 26695 bp, 26 predicted proteins | sample EBPBio232013_DNA_FD_185869 | JGI IMG/M metagenome (GOLD analysis project Ga0209794, IMG submission 185869) | Wastewater treatment Type I Accumulibacter community from EBPR Bioreactor in Madison, WI, USA - Reactor 1_5/23/2013_ DNA (SPAdes)... | ecosystem: Engineered > Bioreactor > EBPR >... | reverse complement strand
CGCCACGTTCTGAGGTGGCGGCGATGACTTGCCTGGGCCTGGCCGGCGCGATCCTGAGTCTGGTGTTGACGGCGCCGGCCCTGGCGCATGAAGCGCATGAAGATGGGCGGTCCCCGTCGCGGGCGTCCTGGTCGAGCCAGCCCTTGTTGCAGTCCGCCGGACGGCCGGGCGAGCGGGGGGCGCAGGCTTTCCGCGTTGCCGGCATGAGCGACGCGGAACTGAGGGTGTTCGCGCCGGAAAGCCCCGGTCAGTCGGTGCTGGCGGACAAACAGGGGGATGGCTGGCAGGTGGCGGCACTGCCAGGCAGCCAGGGCGGCTATCACTGGCTGCTGGCCGAGCGGAGCGAGTCCGGGAAAGTGCTGCGGGCGGCGACGATCTGGTCCTTCCCGGGCAAGGGTTCGTCGCCGCAGGGGCTGTTGCAGACGCCGCTGGTCGGGCTGGATCTGCGTCCGCTGCGGGTGCCGGAAAAGGGGGCGTTCCGCGAGAATTCCAGCTGGTCTTTCCGGGTGACCTGGAACGGCCTGCCCTTGCCGGCGCGCGATGTCTTCCTGGAAACGGAAAACGGCAGCCGCCAGCGTTTCGTCAGCGGCAGCGACGGCGTGGTCAAGGTGCTGTTCCCGGCCGATTACCCCGCCGACGCCATCGATCCGGCACTCGGCGCGGTGCGTACCCGCAAGGCCTATCTGCTGTCGGTCGCCCATGAACACGAAGGCGTGCAGCACCTGAGCACCTTCAGCCAGTTCTACTCGCCGGCGCTGTTGCGCGAGCGCAGTCTGGTGTGGGGGGCGGTGTTTGCCGGTGTCGGCATGCTCCTGGCCGTGCCCCTGATTCGTCGCCGGGAGAAAAAGCATGCTTGAGCGTCTGCCTTCGTCCTGGAACCTGGCGCGACTGCGCATGGTGGTCCAGTTGCTCACGTTTTTCCTGACCGTCTGGGGCAGCACCGTGCTCGGCTACTACGCGGCGGACAAGATATCGACCGCCCTGCCGGCGCTGTCCTGCGCCTACGATCAGCAGAACGGCGGCTACTGTGTGCTGATTCCCCTGCAGCACCAGATGCATCACCGGATCGGCGAGGCCCTGGTGAAGGCGCAGCAGATCTCGCAGCAGGTGCTGTTGCCGACGCTGATTTCGCTGGGCAGCTTTGCCCTGTTCTTCTTCGTGCTCGGCAAGGCTTTCTGCGCCTGGGTCTGTCCGCTGGGCACGGTACAGGAATGGCTGAACCGCCTCGGCCGGCGCCTGGGTCTGCAGCAGAATGCCATCGCCCCGCGGGCGACCGCCCGGGTGCGCCCATGGAAATGGCGGATCCTGCTGTCACTGGTGTTCGCCGTGCCGCTCGCCGCCGGCATGGGGGTCGCACCGCACAGCCTGGGCAATCCGTATTGCGACGTTTGTCCCTCGCGCGTGGTGACCACCCTGCTTACCGGCAACGTCGATGAGTTCGCGGTCAATGAGTCGAGCTGGCTGAAGTTCGCGCTCGGGGCTGTGGCAAACACCTTGTTCGGTTTTGTCGTCATCGCCGCCCTGGCGCTGCGCCAGCCCTTCTGTCGCATTTGCCCGATGCTGGCGATGAACGCCATGCTCCGGCACGCTTCGTTGACCCGCCTGGTCAAACGCCAGAGCGACAAGTGCGACAAATGCGGCATCTGCCACAAGGCCTGCCCGATGGACATCCACGAAATCCATACCGAGCACGGGCGCAAGGCTTTCCACGAGGATTGCACCCTGTGCGGGCGCTGTGCCGAATACTGTCCGGATGACGGCGTGATCAGCATCCGTTTCGGTCCGTGGGCGGTTTTCCAGTCCTCGCGCCACTACTACAAGCAGCGGGTGAAAAACGAGTCGCCCAACGGCGACCCGAAACCGATCCGCATCGTGCGCAAGAAGGACGCGGCCGATCTTGCCTGACTCGCCGGTAGACCTCTTTTCCGTCTGGCTGCTCGGTCTGGCGCTCGGCCTGACCGCGTGCACCGTCACCTGTCTGCCGTTCATGGCGACGTGGACGCTGGGGCGCGGCGGCAAGCTGCGCGACAACCTGGTCGACACGCTGTTGTTCCTGTCCGGCCGGCTGAGTGCCTACAGCGCGCTGGGTGCGATTGCCGGGGCCAGCGGCGGCTGGCTGCTGGCGACCCTGGCCAGCGGCATCGGCAATTTCGTCATCGGCGTGGCCAGCCTGATCGCCGCCGTCTGGCTGGCGGTGGCGCGCGATGCCGGCGCCACCGGGGCGTGTGCGCTGCGCCGCCGGGGGGCGGGCGCCTCGCCCTTCCTGCTCGGCGTGTCGCTGACCCTGATTCCCTGCCTGCCCCTGGCGACGCTGCTGGCCAGTTGCGCGGCGGCGGGGTCGGGCTGGCAGGGTGGCGTCCACGGCGCGGTCTTCGGACTGGGGGCGCTGGTCTCGCCGATGCTGGTGCTGATTCCGGCCTGCGGCGGCCTGGGGCGGATGCTGCGCGAGCAGGTCGGCTGGATCGTCCCCTGGCTGCGCTACGGCGCGGCGGCGGTGCTGCTGTTGCTCGGCGCCCGTCGCCTGCTCCTGGTTGACCTGTCGCTGGCACTGGGTTTGTCGCTGGTCGCGCTGCTCTGGTTGCTGCTGCTTGAGCGCCGTCGCACAATGCGGGCTGCGCGCTTGGTCGTGCTCAGGCAGATTGCTTGAGTGGCCCGGGCATTTGCGATTTTCCCCGCAGATTTTCCTTATTCGACAGAGATATCCCCGGTGTACCGTTCATCTGCCCCTTCGTCCGGCGCCCGGCCGCTGACCCGCTGGCTCGGCATCGCCCTCGTCCTGGCGGTGCACGCCCTGGCCATCTGGTGGCTGATGGCGCAGCGGCTGTTGCCGATGCCCGACGAAGCGGTGACCCTGATGGTCAATTTCATCGCGCCGCCGGCACCGCAGCAGGCGGCGCCCAAACCGGCGCCGAAGCCGCCTGAACCGAGGCCACTGCCCAAGGAGCCGCCGCGGCAACTGGTGGCGCAGGCGCCGGTGCTCAGTCCGGCCGAGCCGGTGGCGCCGCCGGCGCCCGAGTTGCCGGTGGTGGCGCCGGCCCCGGCGGCACCGGCGATGCCCTTGCCGGCCGGGCCGGTGGCCCTGGGCGGCGAGTTGTCGGTAGTCTGCCCGGAGCGGCGGGCGCCGGCCTACCCGCCGATGTCGCGCCGCCTGGGCGAAAGCGGCAAGGTGGTGTTGCGGGTCACGCTCAACGCCCAGGGCCTGGTGGCCAGGGCGACGGTCAGTCAGAGCAGCGGCTTCAATCGTCTCGACGAGGCAGCCCTGGCCGCAGTGCGCGAGTGGCGGTGCACTCCGGCGCAACGCAATGGTCAGGCGGTCGAGGCGACAGCCCTGCAACCGTTCAATTTCGTACTTGAAGGATAGGATTCATGGAGCAGTCGGTTGTTGTGGAAGGTCTGGGCTTCGCCCATTTTCTCGGTCATCTCGACGGCGTCGGGCGGATCGTGCTGGTCCTGTTGCTACTGCTGTCGGTGGCCAGCTGGTATCTGATCGTCACCCGCTGGCTGGGCAATTTCCTGGCGCAGCGGCAGGCCGAGGCCTTTCTCAAGCGCTTCTGGCAGGGCGGCTCGCGCAGCGAACTGGCGGCGCGCCTGCGGGCCGAGAAGATCGACAATGCCTTCGCCCGGCTGGCGCTCGATGCGGTCGACGCGGCGGAAGAGGCGGCCCGGGGTGAGGATAACCTGAAGACGGCCGGCGGCCTGGCCGAGTACCTGACGCGGACCCTGAACAATGCCATCGACCAGGAGGCCGCCGCCGCCGAGCATGGCCTGACGGTGCTTGCCTCGGCCGGCTCGGCGGCGCCCTACATCGGCCTGTTCGGTACGGTCTGGGGTATCTATCATGCGCTGGTGCAGATCGGCCTGTCCGGCCAGGGCACGCTCGACAAGGTCGCCGGGCCGGTCGGTGAGGCACTGATCATGACTGCCCTCGGTCTGGCCGTGGCGATTCCGGCGGTGCTCGCCTACAACGCCTTCAGCCGGCGCAACCGCCTGTGGCTGGCGCGTCTGGAGGGCTTTGCCCACGACCTTTACGTGCTGCTCACCGTCCGCAACGACGGGGCGGGCAGGAGCGTCTGATGGCCGGGGACTTCCGCCGCTATCGCGGCCAGGCGCACGATGTGCCAAAAGCCGAGATGAACGTGGTGCCGCTGGTCGACGTGATGCTCGTGCTGCTGGTCATCTTCATCGTCACCGCACCGCTGCTCACGCATGCGGTCAAGATCGACCTGCCCAAGGCGTCGAGCGCGGTCAATCTGACCAAGCCCGAGCACATCGAATTCGGCCTGCGCGAGAACGGCGAGATGTTCTGGAACGGCGAGCCGGTGACGCTGGCCGAGCTGCCGGCACGCTGCGCTACCGCTGCCGCCCAGGAGGTGGCGCCGGAACTGCACATCCGTGCTGATCGGCTGGTGCCCTACGAACAGGTGGCGAAGGTGATGGCGATCGCGGCGCGCTCTGGCCTGAGCAAGATCGGCTTCGTCAGCGATCCCGCGCTGTAAGGGTTCTCCTGGCTTGTGCCCGGGGGGTGAAGGGGCATAATGGCAACTCCGGGTTCGAATTGATGGGGAAGGTCCTGATGCGCGAGCGGCGACACATCGTTGCCTTGGTGTTGTTGCCGACGCTGCTGTCGCTGTGCCTGCTCCTGCTTTTTCTGCGCAGTTCCCTGCATGAATGGGCGGTTGAGCGTTGGGCCGAGGACAACCAGGCTTTCGTCGATGCCCTGGCCGCCCGTCTCGATGCGGAGATCGAACAGCCGCTGCAGCTGCTGCGGCTGGCTGCCGGCAACCGGGCTTTCCGTGAGTTGCCAGAGCGCGCGGCGATCGATCCGGCGGTGAACGGCATCCCCGAACATCTCGACCCGGAAAAGCGGGAAATCCTGGGGACGCTGCGCCAGACCGGCGGCTTTTCAGTGCTGTTCGTGCTGACGCCGACAGGCGATCACTACATTTCCCATCCCTTCAGCGTGCAGCAGTCGCTGCGCAAGTACAACCTGGCGGATCGCGCCTATTTCCGCGAGGCGACGGCAACGCGGCAGCCGGTGATTTCCGGTGGCTTTGTCGGTGCCGACGGCGTGCCGGCGATCGCCATCGATATTCCAGTGGTCGATGCGGATGGCCGGATCGTCCTCCACCTTGGCGGCGTGCTGCACCTGTCGCGCCTGAGCGATCTGCTGGTGGAAGCGCGGATCAGTCCCTTCGAGCACGCGGCGCTGTTCGATCGCGACGGACAGCGGGTGGCCGATTCCCGACATGCCTGGGGCGAGGCGCAGGTAGCCGGCGCGGCGCCTGAGTTGAAGGCCGGGATGGTGCGCGTGGTCGACGCCGGCGGCGAAGCCTGGTTGCGGTTTACCGTGAAGCTGGCCAATGACTGGCTGCTGCAACTCGAACGCCGCGAAGTGGCGCTCTTTGCCGCGATCGAACCGCAGGTCTGGCGGGCGATGCAGTCGGTCGCGCTGATGGTGCTGGTGCCCAGCCTGATCGGCATGTTGCTCGCTTTCCGTTTCAGCCGCCGCTGGCGCCGCGCCGACCGCGCGCTGCTGTCAGCCAATGAAGAGCTGGAGCAGCGGGTTCTCGAACGCACGCAGGCGCTGCAAGTGTCGGAGGCGCGCTACCGCACCCTGTTCGAGTCGACCGGCGAAGCCGTGCTCATCCTTGAGGGCATGCGTTTCGTCGACTGCAATCCGGCGGCGCTGCTCCTGTTCGGGGCCAGCGACCGCAGCCGTCTGCTCGGACGCACGCCGGACGAGCTGTCGCCGGACTGTCAGCCGGATGGCAAGTCCTCCCAGGTCGCGGGTGCGCGCTGGGTCGCCCTGGCCATGGCCGGGCAGACCCCGCGCTTCGAATGGACGCACCGGCGGGTCGACGATCAGCAACTGTTCATTGCCGAGGTCATGCTTGGGCGGATCACCCTGGGGGACAAGGTGCTGATCCAGTGCAGCCTGCGCGACATGACCGAGCGCCGGCGCATCGAGGCGGAACTGGCGGCCCACCGCGAGCGGCTGGAAGAACTGGTCGCCCGGCGGACCGAGGAGCTGGCCCAGGCCAAGCAGCAGGCAGAGCGGGCCAGCATTGCCAAAAGTGCCTTCCTGGCCAACATGAGCCACGAGATCCGTACGCCGATGAACGCCATCCTCGGCATGGCCCGCCTGGTGCGCAAGGGTGGCCTGAGTGACGAACAAGCCGTCCAGATGGGCAAGCTCGAAGCGGCCAGCGATCATTTGCTGGAGATCATCAATGCTGTCCTCGACTTGTCCAAGATCGAGGCCGGGCGCCTAAGCCTCGAATCGGTGCCGGTCAGCCTGCCGGCGCTGCTCGCCAATGTCGTGTCGATGTTGCAGGAGCGCGCACGCAGCAAGGGCTTGAGTCTGCACACCGAAATCGACGAACTGCCGGGCCCGCTGCTCGGCGACCCGACCCGCTTGCAACAGGCATTGCTCAATTACGTCAGCAATGCGGTCAAATTCACCGAGCGTGGCAGGGTGCTGATCCGCTTGCGTGTCGAGGCCGAGCAGCAGGATTCGGTGCGCCTGCGCTTCGAAGTCGAGGATAGCGGCATCGGCATCGCCGAGGCGGTGATGGAGCGTCTGTTCTCCGCCTTCGAGCAGGCCGATGCCTCGATCACGCGCCAGCACGGCGGCACCGGGCTGGGGCTGGCGATCACCCGCAAGCTGGCCTGGCTGATGGGCGGCGACGCCGGGGCCAGCAGTACGCCCGGCGTGGGTAGTTGCTTCTGGTTCACTGTCAGCCTGCAGCGGTCGCAGGGCGGGCCGGCGACTGGCGAGTTACCCGTCGACGACGCCGAGATGCGTCTGCGCAGCGATTTCGCCGGGCGGCGCGTGCTGCTGGTCGAAGACGAGGCCATCAATCGGGAAATTGCCCTGCTCATGCTTGAGGACGCCGGTTTGCAGGTCGACCAGGCCGCGGACGGGGTGCAGGCCCTGGCCATGGCGGCAGCGGAAAACTACGACCTGATCCTGATGGACATGCAGATGCCGAACATGGACGGGATCGAAGCGACCCGCCGGATCCGCCAGTTACCGTCGGGCAGCACCGTGCCGATCCTGGCGATGACCGCCAATGCCTTCGCCGAGGACCGTGCCCGTTGTCTGGGGGCCGGCATGGACGATTTCATGGCCAAACCAGTCCGGCCGGAGGGGCTCTACGCAATGCTCCTGCGTTACCTCTCGGCGGGGCGGCCGTCCTGACGGCGGCGCCACAGCTGCCAGCGTTCGCGACCGGCGAAGACCGGGATCGAGTCACTCACCGGACGGTCTTCGATGCACTCGAAAGCATCCGCCAGCAGTTCGTCCAGTTGTGCCTGGGTGATGCCGAAAGGTGGTCCCTTCAACTGGTCGCAGACGAAGAAGTAGCCGGCGAGCAGGCCGCCCGGCGTTAACAGGCGGGCGACCCCGGTCGCCCAGTCCGGCCACAGCTTGCGCGGCAGCGCGCAAAGGAAGGCGCGCTCGTAGATCAGGTCCAGTGGCGTGGCCGGGCGGTAGGTGAAGAAATCGGCGCAAACCAGTTCAACCGCGTGTCCGGCGAGCACTTCCCGGGCGCGGGCAAAGGCGACCGGCGAAAAGTCGAGGGCGGTGACCGGCCAGCCGGCGTCAGCCAGGCAGGCTGCTTCCCAGCCGCTGCCGCAGCCGGGGATCAGGGTGGTCAGCGGTGCGCCGCGGGTGGTGACGAAAGCGGCGAAATCGGCCGGGACGCGGCCGGCATCCCACGGCGTCTGGCCGGCGCCGAAGCGCTTGCACCAGAAATCTGGGTGTTCCGGGCGCTGGCTCGGGTCCTTGGCGCTGTCGTTCATGGCTGGCGGCGCAGGGCCCGGCTTGACTGCTCGATGGCGTCTTCCAGGTAGCTCTGGTAGAAATCCGGCAGGCGCGCGCCGACGATGGGCTCGTGCAGCTTCCTGCCGTCCGGTCCGTAGAAGGCGACCACCGGCACCAGACGGACTTTCTCGGCGGTGGCGAAATCGGCATGGGTGGTGCTGCGGCCGGCGAAATCCCGGAGCGGGGCCGTACTGTCCTGGGCCACTTCGCGGATCAGGACACGGCCGGCGTAGCGCGGGTCGGTGCTGAGCGGGCCGAGGAAATCGCGTTTGACGGTCTTGCAGAAAGAGCAGTCGGCGCGGCTGTAGATGACCACCAGCGGCGCCCCGGTCCGGGCCGCTTGGCGGGCTTCTGTATCGAGCTGGCTGGCCAGTGGCAGGTCGGCGGCGGCCGAAGAGGGCAGCGGCAGGCATGCTAGAATCAGCACCCCGATCAGCACCCTCCAAGACTTCCAGGATTGCCTCATGTCCGCTCCTTCGAAAATTGTCATCGCTTCCCGTGAATCCCGTCTGGCCATGTGGCAGGCGGTGCATGTCCAGGGCCGACTGGCGAGTTTAAATCCGGCTGCGGAAGTTGTCATTCTTGGCATGACCACCAAGGGTGACCAGATCCTCGACCGGCCGCTCGCCGAAATCGGGGGCAAGGGGCTGTTCATCAAGGAACTCGAAGTGGCGATGCAGGAGGGGCGCGCCCATCTTGCCGTGCACTCGATGAAGGACGTGCCCATGGTGATGCCCGAAGGCTTCGTCCTGGCCGCCATTTCGGCCCGCGAAAACCCGCGCGATGCCTTCGTTTCGAACAAGTACGCCGGGCTCGACGAACTGCCGGCCGGCGCCGTCGTCGGTACCTCCAGCCTGCGCCGCGAGGCCATCCTGCGGGCGAAATATCCGCAACTGGTGATCCGCAGTCTGCGCGGCAACCTCGACACGCGGCTGAAGAAACTCGATGCCGGCGAGTACGACGCGATCATCCTGGCTGCGGCCGGATTGATCCGTCTCGGTCTGAAGGACCGGATCAAGACCGTGCTGACGCCCGAGCAATCGCTGCCGGCGCCCGGTCAGGGCGCGCTCGGCATCGAACTGGTCGCCGGTGACGCGGCCATGGCTGCCGTCGTCGCCCCGCTCGACGATCCCGAAACGGCGCACTGCGTCAAGGCCGAGCGTGCCCTGTCGCGCGCCCTGGGCGGTTCCTGCCAGGTGCCGCTGGGCGGTTACGCGGTGATCGACAACGGCCAGCTGTGGCTGCGCGGATTTGTCGCCAGTGTCGACGGCACGCAGATGGTCAGCGGCGAAGTGCGCGGCGACCCGGCCGACGACGAAGCCCTCGGGCGACAACTGGCCGACACCCTGCGGGCCCGTGGGGCGGAAGCGATCCTGGCGACCCTGGCCTGCCACAAGTAAGCATGATTTCGTCCGGCCCGCTCGCCGGGCGCACCATCGTCGTCACCCGGCCGCGCGCCCAGGCGGCGCCGCTGGCCAAGATGATCGCCGCCGCGGGCGGCACTGCCCTGTTGTTTCCCTTGCTGGAAATTGCCCCGGCCGACGACCTGGCGGCGCTGAACCGGGCAGCGGCGGAATTCTCCAGCTGCGCGCTGGCGGTTTTCGTCAGTCCCAATGCCGTGCGCCATGCCTTGCCTCTCCTGCTTGCCGGTCGCTCCTGGCCTGTCGGCGTGGTGCCGGCGGCGGTCGGCCCGGGAACGGTCAAGGCGCTGGCCGACGCCGGTGTTTCCGGTTGCCTGCTGCCTGCCGGCCGCTACGATTCGGAAGGCTTGCTCGAATTGCCCGAACTGTCCGGCGCCAGGATGGCCGGGCAGCGGGTGTTCATCTTTCGCGGCGACGGTGGCCGCGAACTGCTCGCCGACACGCTGCGCGAGCGCGGTGCCCGGGTCGAATGCATCAGCTGCTACCGGCGCAGCGGGCCGGCCGCCAGTTTCAGTCCCTTGCTTGATGCCTGGCGGGACCGCCGGCTCGATGCGATGGTCGTGTCCAGCAGCGAAGCCCTGCGCTACCTGGTGGCCGGGCTGGATGCCGAGGGGCGGGACTGGCTGCAGGAAACCCCGCTGTTCGTGCCGCACGCGCGCATTGCCGAAGTCGCGGGCGAGCTCGGGCTGCGTCGCATTGTGCCCACCGCCGCTGCCGACAAGGGCCTGATCGAAGGATTACTTGCTTATAATTGGCCAGCATGAACGACGAATCTACTTCTTCCCCCGTTGCCGAGGCGGACACCCCGCCGCTCGTGACGCCGCGCCGTAGCCGGAGCGGTGCCATCTGGTTGTTACCGTCGCTTGTTCTGGCCGGCCTGCTGGCCTGGCACTGGTACGACAGTCGGCAGCAGATCAACGAATTGCGTGCCGGCGTCGCGCGTCAGCTGGCGGATGCCGCTGTGGTTTCGCGCAAGGATGCCCAGGTCGACGAACAATTGCGTCAGCAGGCCACGGTCTTCGACCAGCGGCTGAAAGCCGCCGAGCAACAGTTGGCCGAAAGTCGCGACCATGAGGCGGCACTTCAGGCCATTCTCCAGGACGTGACCCGCGGTCGGGAGGAGGCGACTCTGCTTGAGATCGAGCAGGCCGTGACCCTGGCCGTCCAGCAGATACAACTGGCCGGCAACGTACCCGTTGCCCTGCTCGCCTTGCGCGCCGCCGATGCCCAGCTGGCGCGCCTCGACAAGGCCCGGCATCTGCCCCTGCGCAAGGCCTTGGCCGCCGACATCGCCCGTCTCAACGAGCTGCCGATGGTCGATGTGCCCGGCATCAGCCTGCGACTTGAGCAGATCGTCGGCAGCATCGACAAGCTGCCTTTTGCCGTCCATGGCCGGCCGGTCGACGAGCCGGCGCCGGTGGCCGGCGAACAGGAAACAGCACCCTTGCCCTGGTGGCAGCTGGCGCTCGCCGATTTGTGGCACGAAGTGCGCGGCATGATCCGCATCCAGCGCTTCGACCGCGAGGAACCCGCCTTGCTGGCTCCAGGCCAGGGCTTCTTCCTGCGCGAAAACCTCAGGCTGCGCCTGTTGAGCGCGCGCCTTGCCCTGTTCGCCCGCGAGCAATGGACTTTCCGCAATGAACTGGCGGTTGCCAGCGCCTGGCTGGAGCGCTATTTCCTCACCGAAGATCGCGCCGTGCAGGCGGCCATCGAGCAGATCAAGGCCTTGTCGGCGACGGAAATCGTCATCGAATTGCCCGACCTGCGCGCCAGCCAGCAGGCCTTGCTGACCCTGCGTGAAGAAGCGAAGGGGGCACAGTGAGGGGCTTGTTCTGGGTTGTTGCCCTGTTTGCACTGGCTGTCGCCGTGGCGGTCGGGGTCAGCGTCAACGACGGTTATGTGCTGCTGGTGATGCCGCCCTGGCGGGTCGAAGTGTCGCTTAATTTCCTCTTGCTCGGCCTGCTCCTGGCCTTCATCGTCTTTCACCTGCTGTTGCGGGCGTTATCGCTGACCCTGGGCATGCCCAGGCAGGTGGCCGAGTACCGGCGGCGGCGCCAGCGCGAGAAATCCGGGCAGATTTTCCAGGATGCCGTGCGCTTCCTGTTTGAAGGACGCTTCGGCCAGGCACTGAAGCGCGCCGGGCAAGCCTATGAGGCCGGTCGGGCGCCGGCCCTGGCTGCCCTGATCGCGGCCCGCGCCGCCCAGCGTCTGGGCGAACCCGCGCGTCAGCAGGAGTGGCTGGACAAGGCCAAGCAGCAGGATGCCCGCAACGAATCGGCGACCCTGATGCTGGAAGCGGAAATGCTCAATGAAGCGCGCCGTTTCAACGAGGCGCTGGTGGTGTTACAGCGCCTGCAGCAGCGCGAAGGCCGGCATATCGCCGCCCTGCGCCTGGAGTTGCGGGCCCGTCAGGGAATCGGCGACTGGGACGGGGCCCTGAAACTGCTGCGCCAGCTGGCCAAGCGCGACGCCCTGCCACCGCATCTGGTGCGGCCGTTGGCGACCAAGGCGCACCTGGCCAACCTGGCGCGTTGCCACGATGACCGCGACGCGCTGGAAGCCTACCTGCGCCAGGTGCCGGCCGCTGAACGCGGCGTCGAGGTGGTGCTTGCTGCCGCCCGCGGACTGGCCGCCGCCGGTGGCGATAGCGAAGCTCAGCGCCTGATCGAAGGCATGCTCGATCAGGGCGACGAAGAAGCCTGGTCAAGTGAATTGCTGGCGATTTACGGCCGGCTCGCCGGCGGCGACCAGATGTCGCGTATCGGTCGGGCCGAGCAGTGGCTGCGCGAGCGGCCGGCACATGCCGGGCTGCTCCTGGCGCTGGGCCGCATGTGTGCCCGCCAACGTCTGTGGGGCAAGGCACAAAGTTATCTGGAAGCTTCGCTGGCGGTTGAGGAAACGCAAGCAGGACATCTGGAACTGGCGCGTCTGGGCGATCAGCTCGAACGTGTCGATGAGGCCAACCGGCATTACCGCGCTGCGGTGCTGCCGGCCAACAGCGATAAATGAGCAATACGCGGAGGGAAGGGCTGTGCTGAATATCGATCTGCGCAAGATCTACAATTTTTACCCGGTCGAACCGGCGCCATCCGCGGACAAGCTGCCGAGCGGCGGCGACGTTTATTACGAGTGCCTCGATTGCTCGGTGATCGTCAATTCGGTACCGCACATCAAGGCGGCCTGCGCCTGCGGCAACCTGCAGGGCGCCGGCGGCAAGCTCGAAGTCCGGGACCCGGGCCGCGTCCGGGTGGTCAAGGGCAAGCTGAAATAAGGCTCAGACCCATTCCTGCGGCTGCAGGAAGACTTCGTAGAGTTCAGCTTCCGGCGTACCGGCTTCCGGCTGCCAGTCGTAGCGCCATTTGACGATAGGCGGCAGCGACATCAGGATCGACTCGGTGCGACCGCCTGACTGCAATCCGAACAGGGTTCCCCGGTCCCAGACCAGGTTGAATTCGACGTAACGGCCGCGCCGGTAGGCCTGGAAGTCGCGTTCGCGCTCGCCGTAAGGCGTTTCGCGGCGGCGCTCAAGTACCGGCAGGTAAGCCGCCGTAAAGGCGTTGCCGACGGCCTGGGTGAGCTTGAAGCAGCGCTCGAAACCGCCTTCGTTGAGATCGTCGAAGAAGACGCCGCCAACGCCGCGCGGCTCCTTGCGATGCTTGAGGAAGAAGTACTCGTCGCACCACTGCTTGTACTTCGGATAGACCTCGGCGCCGAAGGGGGCAAGGGCGTCACGGCAGGTGCGGTGAAAGTGCTGAACATCCTCGCGCTGGCCGTAATAGGGCGTCATGTCCATGCCGCCGCCGAACCACCAGACATCCTCTTCGCCTTCCTTGGTGGCGACGAAGCAGCGCACGTTCATGTGTGCCGTCGGGCAGTAGGGATTGCGCGGGTGCAGGACCAGCGATACGCCCATGGCTTCCCAGGCACGACCGGCGAGCTGTGGGCGCACGGCGGTGGCCGAGGCGGGCAGGGCGGTGCCGGTGACATGCGAGAAATTGACGCCGCCGCGCTCGAAGAAGTTGCCTTCCTCAATCAGGCGGGAAATGCCGCCGCCGCCCTCGGGGCGCTGCCAGGCGTCGGTGCGGAAGGGCTGGCCGTCAAAGGCTTCGAGTTCGGCGACGATGCTCCGTTGCAGCCCGGTGAAGTACTCCAGCCGGGCACTGCGCTCGCTGCCGCTCACGAAGCTTCGCCGGCCGACTTGTCGCCAGCCCGACGCAGATGGGGCGGCGGGACGCCGATGGCGCGGTGGCCGATGTCCTTGCGGTACTGCATGCCGTCCCAGGAAATCCTGAGTGCGGCTTCGTAGGCGGCCTTCTGGGCCAGCTTGACGTTCTCGCCGAGGGCGGTGACGCAGAGCACCCGGCCGCCGGCCGTCACCACCTTGTCGTCCTGCCCGGCGGTGCCGGCGTGGAAGACATGGCAGTCGTCGGCAAAGCGGTTGCCGGCGGGCAGGCCGACGATGAGGTCGCCCTTCTTCGGGGTGTCCGGGTAGTTGGCGGCAGCCAGCACGACACCCAGCGCAACGCGGCGGTCCCATTCGGCCTCGACCTGGTCGAGCGTGCCATTGATGCCGTGTTCGAGCAGCTTGACGAAGTCGGACTTGAGCCGCATCAGGATCGGCTGCGTTTCCGGGTCGCCCATGCGGCAGTTGAATTCCAGTGTCCGCACCGTGCCGTCCTTGCCGATCATCAGGCCGGCGTAGAGGAAGCCGGTGAACGGAATGCCATCAGCCGCCATGCCGCGCACTGTCGGCATGATGATCTCGCGCATGACCTTGGCGTGGACTTCCGGCGTGACGCAGGGGGCGGGCGAATAGGCGCCCATGCCGCCAGTGTTCGGGCCCTGGTCGCCATCGAAGATGCGCTTGTGGTCCTGGCTGGAGGCCAGGGCGAGGACGTTCTTGCCGTCGACCATGACGATGAAGCTGGCTTCCTCCCCGTCGAGGAAGTCCTCGATGACGACGCGGGCACCGGCGTCGCCGAGCTTGTTGCCGGACAGCATGTCGTCGATCGCAGCATGCGCTTCCTCAAGGCTCATGGCGACGACGACGCCCTTGCCGGCGGCCAGGCCGTCGGCCTTGATGACGATCGGCGCGCCCTGGCGGTCGATGTAGGCGTGGGCGGCGGCGGCATCGGAGAAGGTCTCGAAGCCGGCGGTCGGGATGTTGTGGCGGGCCATGAAACGCTTGGCGAAATCCTTGGAGGATTCGAGCTGGGCCGCCGCCTTGGTCGGGCCGAAGATCTTCAGGCCGCGGGCGCGGAAGACGTCGACCACCCCGGCCGCCAGCGGCGCCTCGGGGCCGACCAGGGTCAAGTGGATCTTGTTCTGCTCGGCGAAATCGGCGAGGGCTTCCGGATCGGTGAGATTCACGTTCTCCAGTTCATGCTCGCGCGCCGTGCCGGCGTTGCCGGGGGCGACGTAAACCTTCTGCAGGCCTGGCGTCTGCGCCAGCTTCCAGGCCATGGCGTGCTCGCGGCCGCCGGAACCGATTACCAGGAGTTTCATGGGGATTTTTCCTTGTTATAACCGAAGCAATTTCGTGGCCGGCAAAGCCGTGACGCGAAGACGAGCCGAAGACAGTGCTGTTGCACGGCGAGGCGAAGTCGACAGGATCACGGTGCAGTCGGGCATGAAATCAGTGGCGGAAGTGACGGGCGCCGGTGAAGACCATGGCGATGCCGTGTTCGTCGGCGGCGGCGATGACTTCCTCGTCGCGCATCGAGCCGCCCGGCTGGATGACGGCGACGGCGCCGGCTTCAGCCAGCACGTCGAGGCCGTCGCGGAACGGGAAGAAGGCGTCGGAGGCGACCACCGAACCCTTGAGTTCGAGGCCGGCGTTCTGCGCCTTGATGCAGGCGATCTTGGTCGAATCGACGCGGCTCATCTGGCCGGCGCCGACGCCCAGGGTCATGCCGCCACCGCAGAAGACGATGGCGTTGGACTTGACGAACTTGGCGACGCGCTCGGCGAAGAGCAGGTCTTCGATCTGCAACAGGGTCGGCTGGACCTTGGTGACCACCTTCATATCCTTGACCTGGGCGGTGAAGTCGTCCGCGGTCTGGACCAGCAGGCCGCCGCCGACGCGCTTCAGTTCGAGCTTGTTGAGGTCGCGGCCGAGCGGTACGACCAGTACGCGCAGGTTCTGCTTGGACGCCAGCGCGGCCTTGGCTTCGGCGGTGAAGGACGGGGCGATCAGCACTTCGACGAAGTGCTTGCGCTGGTTCATGGCTTCAACGATGTCGATGCCGACTTCGCCGTTGAAGGCGATGATGCCGCCGAAGGCCGAGGTTGAATCGGTCAGGAAGGCCTTTTCGTAGGCGCGCAGCAACTGGCTGTCGACCGCCACGCCGCACGGGTTGGCGTGCTTGATGATGACGCAGGCCGGGGCTTCGAAGGCCTTGACGCATTCCCAGGCGGCATCCGAGTCGGCGATGTTGTTGTAGGACAGTTCCTTGCCCTGCAACTGGGTGTAATTGGCGATGCTCCCCGGTAGGGCGCTGGTGTCGCGGTAGAAGGCTGCGGACTGGTGCGAGTTCTCGCCGTAGCGCAGGGTTTCGACGCGGTCGAAGGCCAGCTGCAGCTTGGCCGGGAACACGGCCGGGATCGGCGCGGCGGCTTCCGGTTGGGCTTCCGCGCCTTCGTCGAGGCCGGTCAGCCAGTTGGCGATCATGCTGTCGTAGCGGGCGGTGTGCGTGAACGCCTTCTTGGCCAGGTTGAAGCGGGTGCCGAGTTGCAGGGCGCCGCCGTTGGCCTTCATTTCGGCGAGCAGCGGGGCATAGTCTTCCGGATCGGTGACAATGGCCACGCCGGCGTAGTTCTTGGCCGAGGAGCGGACCATGGCCGGGCCGCCGATGTCGATGTTCTCGATGGCGTCGGCCAGCGTCACGCCGGCCTTGGCGATGGTGGCGGCAAACGGGTAGAGGTTCACGCAGACCAGGTCGATGGTCGGAATGCCATGCTCTTCGATGGTCGCCAGGTGTTCCGGCAGGTCGCGACGGGCGAGGATGCCGCCATGCACCTTCGGGTGCAGGGTCTTGACGCGGCCGTCGAGCATTTCCGGGAAGCCGGTGTAGTCGCCGATTTCGGTGACGGCGAGGCCGGCGTCGCGCAGCATCTTGGCGGTGCCGCCGGTAGACAGCAGCTTGACGCCTTGGGCGGCGAGGCCCTGGGCGAATTCGAGAACACCCGTCTTGTCGGAGACGGAAATCAGCGCTTGCTTGATGGTCATGGCGATTTAGAGAAGTTGATGTTCGGTGAGTTTCTTGCGCAGCGTGTTGCGGTTGATGCCCAGCATCTCCGCCGCCAGTGTCTGGTTGGTGCCGGCCTTGGCCAGCACCAGTTCAAGCATCGGCTTTTCGACGCTCTTCAGGACCATGTCGTAGATTGCCGCCGGCTTCTCGCCGTCGAGGTCCCGGAAATACTGCTCCAGTGCGTTGATCACGCACCGCCCCAAGTCATGTTGGCTCATGCTGCCAACGCCTCCTCAGTCTGGTTGTCCTGCGTTTCGTATTGCAGGTGTTCCCCTGCTTCGGCCTGGTGGTGGAAGAACTCATCGACCGCCTGCCTCTGTTGTTCGATGGTCGGCAAGGTGTTCATCACCCGGCGGAAGGCGGCCGAACCGACCAGTCCCTTGGTGTACCAGGAGATGTGTTTGCGGGCGACCTTGACGCCTGTTTCCAGCCCGTAGAAGTCGTAAAGGTCGTCGAGATGGCCAAGCAGGATGGTGTGGATCTCGGCGACGCTGGCCGGCGGCAGATGCTCGCCGGTCTTCAGGTAATGCTCGATCTCGCGGAAAAGCCAGGGGCGGCCCTGGGCGGCGCGACCGATCATGACGCCGTCGGCGCCGGTGTGGTCGAGGACGAACTTCGCCTTTTCCGGGGTGGTGATGTCGCCGTTGGCGATCACCGGGATATTGATCAGCGTCTTGACCATGGCGATGGTGTCGTACTCGGCCTCGCCGGTGTATTGCTGGCAGCGCGTCCGGCCGTGGATGGCGACGGCGCGTACGCCGGCGCTTTCGGCGATGCGGGCGATGGTCGGCGCGTTGCGGTTGGCGAGGTTCCAGCCGGTGCGGAATTTCAGCGTCACCGGGGTGTCCGGGACGGCGCCGACGACGGCGTCGAGAATGCGGCCGACCAGCGCTTCGTCCTGCATCAGCGCCGAACCGGCCATCACGTTGCACACCTTCTTGGCCGGGCAGCCCATGTTGATGTCGATGATCTGGGCGCCGTTATCGACGTTGTGCCGGGCCGCTTCGGCCATCATCCTGGGATCGGCGCCGGCAATCTGCACCGAAATCGGCGCCACTTCGCCGACGTGGTTGGCGCGGCGCAGCGTCTTGGCGCTGCCGTAGAGCAGCGAATTCGAGGTGACCATTTCGGAGACGGCCAAGCCGGCGCCCAGCTTCTTGCACAACTGGCGGAAGGGGCGATCGGTCACGCCCGCCATCGGTGCAACGAAGAGGTTGTTTCGCAAGGTGAAACCGGCAAATTCCATGGGCGACGAATGGGCGCAGCAGCGGCGCCGGGCAGAACAGGGGAAGCCGCGAATTCTACCTGAACCGGCGCCTAAAAAATAGTCAAATCGTCAGGCTTAGGGTTAACAGCAATGCGAACACCAGTTGCAGGCCGGCGGTTGCCGCCAGCAGGCTGTTGAAGCCTGGTCCCGGCGCTTCCCGCCAGAATCGGCGGATCAGCACCAGTGCCAATGGCAGCGACAGCAGCGGCCAGGCGGTGCCGCCGAGCAGCAGGTAGGGCGCAAGGAGTTCGCCGGCGTATAGCCAGCGCGTCGCCGGTCGGCCCAGGCGTACGGCCAGCGTGCGTTTGCCGCTGGCGGCGTCGCTGTCGAGGTCGCGGTAATTGTTGACGGTGATCACCGCTGCCGCCAGCAGGCCCAGTTGCAGGCCGGCCAGCAGCGCCGCCGGGCTCAGCGTCAGGGTCTGCAGGTAGTAGCTGCCGCCGACGGCGACCACGCCGAAGAAAGCGATCACGAAGAGTTCGCCGAGCGGCCCGTAGGCAATCGGTCTCGGGCCGCCGGTATAAGCCCAGCCGGCGGCCAGCGAGCACAGGCCGATGACGACGATGGGCCAGCCGCCATGGCCGACCAGATAGATGCCGCAGGCGAAGGCCAGGGCGAAGCTGGCCCAGGCGCCGGCGCGGACCGCGGTCGGTGTCAGCCAGCCCTCGGCGGTGGCGCGCGGCGGCCCGACCCGGCCCGGCTGATCGGCGCCGCGCAGGAAATCGCCGACATCGTTGAACAGGTTGGTGCCGATCTGGATCAGCGCCGCGCCGAGCGCCGCAGCCAGCAGCGGCAGCCACAGGAGATACGCCTGCTGCTGCCAGGCCAGGGCAGTGCCGACGAGGACCGGCGCCAGCGAAACGGTCAGGGTTTTCGGACGGCAGGCGAGGAACCAGGCGCCCAGCCGTCCCGGGCTCAGGGCCAAGCGCGGGCGCCCCAGATCATGCGTTTGGCGACGAAATGGCGGGCCGGCGGGAAAACGTCGAGCGCCAGCAGGCCGAGACCGCGGGCCAGCCTGAGCGGCGCGCAGTCGTTGGAGAAGGCCTTGACCACCTTGTCGGTGAAGAAGGCGCCGCCCTCGCGGTCGAGCCGGCGGCTGGCGGCGTAGGCAGCGAGATCGATTCCGGCGACGCCGTCTTTCAGGAGGTGGTCGGCCAGTTGCCAGGCGTCGCGCAGGCCGAGGTTGAAACCCTGGCCGGAAACCGGGTGCAAGGTTTGCGCAGTGTTGCCGATCCACACTTCGCGGCCCCGATGCAACTGCTCGCGCAGGCGCAGGGCGAGCGGGAAACGGCTGCGCTTGCCGGGCTTGGCGAAGCGCATGCTGCGGCCGAACTGGGCGGTCAGCGCAGCGACGAAGGCGTCATCGGCTAGCGCCATGACGGCGTCGGCCTTGGCCGGCGGTAGCGTGAACACGATCGAGTATTCGTCGCCCAGCGGCAGCAGCGCCAGCGGGCCGTCCGGGGTGAAGCGTTCCCAGGCGCGGTGCTGGTGGCCAGGGGTCGGCGTGACTTCGCAGATGACCGCATGCTGGACGTAGTCGCTGACGCTGACGCCGGCTTCATCGCCCGGCGTGCCCTCGGCATGGACCAGCAGGCGGCAGCGGATGCGACGCAGCTTGCCGGCGTGGCGCAGGGCGACCGTGGCGCCGTCACTGTCCGCGGTGATGTCGAGGATTTCCGTCTCGGTCAGCCGCGCGTCGTCGGCCAGCCGGGCGGCCAGTGCGGCGGCGAGGTCGCGGTAGCGGACGACGTAGCCGAGCGCCGGCAGTTTGTAGTCGCTGCGCTCGATCAGTGTGCGGCCGAAGCCGCCTTTCTGCGAGACGTGGATGGTCTCGATCGGCGTCGCCGCTCGCGTCGGCCAGCCGCCAAGTTGTTCGAGCAGTTCGCGGGCGCCGTGCGACAGCGCTAGGGCGCGCGGGTCGGCCTGCAACGCGGCCGCTGGGCGCCGGTCGACGAGCAGCGACTGCTGGCCGCCGGCAGCCAGCGCCAGGTGTAGCGTCATGCCAACCGGACCGGCGCCGACGATCAGGATGTCGACGTTTTCAACAGCTTCAGTCATGGCGCATCACTTCCTCGATTTCGGCCACCGTCTTTGGTGCCGTCGTGTAGACATCGCAACCCTCGGCGGTGACGCGCACGTCGTCCTCGATGCGGATGCCGATGCCGGCCAGTTCGGTCGGCACGCCGGCGCCCGGGCGGATGTACAGGCCGGGTTCAACGGTGATGGTCATGCCCGGCTGCAGCGTCGTCCAGTCGTTGCCGATCTTGTATTCGCCGGCGTCGTGCACGTCGAGGCCGAGCCAGTGGCCGGTGCGGTGCATGTAATAGCGGCGGAAATCGCCCTTTTCGATCAGGTTGTCGAGGTCGCCGGCGAGCAGCTTGAGGTCGACCAGCCCCTGCGTCAGCACGCGTACGGCGGCGTCGTGCGCTTCCATGAAGTGGCGGCCGGGCGCAGTGGCGGCGATGGCGGCGGCCTGGGCGGCGAGGACGATTTCGTAGATGTCCTTCTGCGCCGCGCTGAAGCGGCCATTGACCGGGAAAGTGCGGGTGATGTCGGCGGCGTAGCCTGCGACTTCGCAGCCGGCGTCGATCAGCACCAGCGTGTGGTCGTTCAGGAGCTTGTTGTTCTCGACATAGTGCAACACGCAGGCGTTGGCGCCGCCGGCGACGATGGGCGTGTAGGCGTGGCCGTCGGCGCCGCGTTTGCGGAATTCGTAGCTCAGCTCGGCTTCCAGCTCGTACTCGGCCATGCCCGGGCGGCAGGCGTGCATGGCGCGGGCGTGGCCGGCGCTGGCGATGTCGGCGGCGCGCTGCATGGTCGCCAGTTCGGCCTCGTCCTTGTAGAGGCGCATGGCGTCGAGTTCGGCGCGCAGGTCGTGGATCGCGCGCGGCGCCCGCTTGCCGGCACGGGCCTGCGCGCGCACCGCGTTCAGCGCCTTGGCAATGCGCGCATCCCAGGCGTCGTCGTGGCCGACGGCGTGCCATAGCGTGTCGCGGTCGACCAGCAGTTCGGGCAGCTTTTTGTCCAGTTGTTCGATCGAGTATGCGGCGTCGAAGCCGAAGGCGCTTTTCGCCGCTTTCGGGCCGTAGCGGTAGCCGTCCCAGATTTCGCGTTCTTCGTGTTTGTCGCGGCAGAACAGGATGGACTTCGGCTTTTTGCCGCCGACCAGCACGATCACCGCTTCCGGTTCCGGGAAGCCCGACAGGTACCAGAAATAGCTGTCGAAACGGTAGGGATAGTGCGCGTCGCGGTTGCGCACGACTTCCGGCGCCGTCGGGATGATGGCGACGCCGTCGCCGATGGTCTTGAGCAGGCGTTGGCGGCGGGCGATGAAGTGGGCGTGGCTCATGCGGTTTTTAATGAATTGATTTTCAATGGTTATTCTGTTGCGTTCGGCGTCTTTGTTGTCCTTGACGGACAATTTTGTGCGTATATAATTCACTCAACACGGCCCCTCTCGGTGACTCCGCTTCGGCGGGGAAGCTGCTGAGGGGTTTTTTATTGCCCGTGCTTTCTTCCGGCCAATTCACCATCGGTCCTCCCAGTCTTCCGGGGCACCCATGCCAGCCAGATTGAGGCCAATGTGATCGAGTGCCGGAAAGGCCAGCAAGTGCGCTTTCATCCGCTGCGGCCAGCTCGATCTGGGGTTGATGATGCGCAGCAACTGGCAGGTCATGCGCAAGAGCAGGAAACAGCGGGCGCGGGCATGTTCGTTGTTCGCGAATGCAGCGACCCAGGGAAGTTCGGCAGGCAAGGGTAGGCGCGGTTGTTCGACGATGTTGCGATTCCACAGGCGGCCATGGTGGGCGCAGACATTGCGCAGGTAGTTCAGACTGCGCAGCCAGGTGGCGAAGATCCGTCCGTTGTTGACACCGTACTGGCGGGCAATGGCGTCCTGTTCGGCCTCGCGCATGCCGCCAAACAGGGTGGACATCGTACCGAAATCCCAGACTTCGCAGGCTACCCAGATGGCCAGCGGCAGACCGTATTTGCTCTTGTTGTGGCGGACGAACTCCTCCTTCGAGCGTCCGATCAACTGCGCGTGTTTGCCTAGCCATTCGTGATGACGGGAAAGGCCGCTGTCCCGATCGAGCTTGCTGCTGAAATCGCCGTGGAATAAAGCCGGATCGAGATAGGCAAAGGGGTCGAGTTTGCCCAGTGTGTGGGAAATGTCGACGCGCAAGGCAATTTCGATGCGCTCCAGCGCATCCATCGTCAGCAGTCGCAGTTGCTTGTCGAAAACATAGAGGTCGACGGCGTTCTGGAAAGTACTTCCTGACCTGAACGATTCCAGGGCGATGCGCTCGGTCTTTTGCTTTCTGGGTTTGCCGCCGTGTTCGTTCAGCAGCACCACGGGACCGCTCCGCTCGCGGAAGGCAAACCAGTAACCGCTCAGGCGGTAGTAGCCGATGCGTTCCAGATAATCCAGTGCCCGAGCCCGGTCTTCGACCCGCATGCCGCGTTCGATCAACTGATCGAGCTGTTCGGCGTAACTGGTCCAGGGCTTCGGGTAGGGCATGGGGTTTAGGGGTTTCCCGCGAGATGAGGCTTGCTTGCGCGCAATTCGGCATCCAGTTCGGCCAGTCGTTGCGGCGTACCCACGTCGACCCAGCGGCCGGCGTGACGTTCCCCGGTCAGCGTGCCGGCGGCAATCGCTGCGTCGAGCAGCGGGCGCAGCTTCATCGGCTGGTCGGTCGGGACAGGGGCGAACATGGCTGGCGAAAAGACGCCGATGCCGGCGTAGGTGAGTGTTTGCTCACCGTTGGCGGGGACGATCCGTTCGCCGCTCAGCGAGAAGTCGCCGCCGCCGTGGTGGGCCGGGTTGTCGACCAGCAGCAGGCGGGCGCCGCCGACTGGGCAGCCGCGCGCGGCGAAGGCGGGAAAATCGACGTCGCAGTAGACGTCGCCATTGACCACCAGAAACGGGGTGTTACCGAGCCGCGGCAAGGCGCGGGCGATGCCGCCGGCGGTTTCCAGCGCGCCCGGCGGTTCCGGGGAATAGGCGATGCTGAGTCCCCACTGCGATCCGTCGCCGAGCGCCGCCTCGATCTTTTCACCAAGGTGGGCGTGGTTGATGACCACTTCGCGGAAACCGGCGGCGGCCAGCTTCTCCAGGTGCCAGACGATCAGCGGCTTGCCGCCGGCCTCAAGCAGCGGCTTCGGCGTGTGGTCGGTCAGCGGCCGCATGCGTTCGCCGCGGCCGGCGGCGAGGATCATTGCTTTCATCGCAGCCTAGCGGCGGTAGCCGATCTGCTCGGTATTGCCTTCGAGCTTGTCGAGCAGGTTGAGCAGCGGCTTGAGCGGGATGTAGCGGCTGGCGGTCTTGCGCGCGTAGTTCATGAAGCGCGGCAGGTCTTCGCTGTATTTGTCCTTGCCGTCGCGGTACTTCAGGCGGCAGAAGATGCCGAGCACCTTGAGGTGGCGCTGCAGGCCCATCAGCTCGTAGTCGCGCCAGAAATCGCCGAAGTCGGCGCGCACCGGCAGGCCGGCGGCACGGGCTTTTTCCCAGTAGCGGACGACCCAGTCGATTTCCTGCTCTTCCTCCCAGGAGATGAAGGCGTCGCGGAACAGCGAGACGACGTCGTAGGTGATCGGCCCGTAGACCGCGTCCTGGAAGTCGATGATGCCCGGCGTCAGGGTTTCGGCGCTTTCGACGACCATCAGGTTGCGCGGCATGAAGTCGCGATGGACGAAGACCTTGGGCTGGTTGAGCGCCGAGTTGATCAGGAACTTGAAGGTCCGGTCGAGCATCAGCTTTTCGCTATCGTCGAGTTGGACGCCGAGGTGGCGGCCGACGAACCATTCCGGGAAGAGGTCGAGCTCGCGACGCAGCAGGGTTGCGTCGTAGGGCGGCAGCGTGGCGGCGGTCGACGACAGCTGCCATTTGACGAGTACGTCGAGTACCGGGCGGATCAGCGTGTCGGCCAGCGACAGGTCGGCGTTGAGGGCGTCGAGGTAGCCGATGCGGCCGAGGTCGGTGAGCACCAGGAAACCGTTGTCGAGATCCTGGTCAAGGATGCGCGGTGCGGCCAGGTCGGCCTTGGCGAGCAGGCCGGCGACCTTGATGAAGGGTTTGCAGTCTTCTTTTTCCGGCGGCGCGTCCATCAGGATGCGCGTGTTGCCGTCCGGCCAGGTGAGGCGGAAATAGCGGCGGAAGCTGGCGTCGGCGGACGCTGGCGTGATGGAAACGGACTGTTCGGGGAAGCGACTGGCAACCCAGTCGGTAACAAGTTGATCGCGCGACATCGAGGAGGGGAAGGTTCGTTGTAAAATGGCGCGATTTTAACACCCGGGCATTCCGCTTTCCGGTCCCGGCCCGCTCAGAATGCTCCGATGACAGGTTTTTCCCGACGTCCGATTGCCGCGCTGGTTTGTTGCCTGTTTGCCGGCTTGCCGGCTGCGCATGCGGCGACTGGCGACACGCCTGTGCTTTTGGCGGCGCTGACCGGTGCGTCCGCCGACAACTCGACCTTGCGCCTGGAAAAGCGTTTCAATCTGCTGGCCAGGAAGAAGCGTGCCGACAAGCTGGCCGCGGCGGGTTCGGCACCGGTTGCAGTCGCCTTGCGTCCCGCGGACGATTACCCCCTGTTCCTCTCGGCCGACCGTCTGGAGGGCCAGACCGAGGAACTGGCGGAGGCCGAGGGCAATGTCGAATTGCGTAAGTCGGGCATGGTTCTGACGGCGGATCGTCTGAGCTACCGCCCGCTTGAGGATGAGGTGGATGCCGAGGGTAAGGTCAAGCTGCAGCAGGAAGGTTCCGAAGTCGAAGCCGAACACCTGCGGATGAAGCTGTCCGAGCAGATCGGCTTTGCCGACCAGGCCCGTTATCGGGTGGTCAAGGAAGTCGACAGCAAGCTCTACGAGCAGAACAAGACCTTGGTCACCGTGGCCAGCGTCAATGGCGCCAACAGCGGGGCACCAATGATGCTGAACGTGGCCAACGTGTACGGCCTGCCGACCGAATCGCCCGAACCGCGCCTGAGCGAGGCCCGGGGCACCGCCGAGCGCATCGATTTTGCCGGTGAGAACCGGATGCGCATGGAGAATAGTACCTTCTCTACCTGCCGGGCGCCGTCGCCGGACTGGTATCTGAAGGCGGATCGCCTTGATCTCGACTTTGACGAAAACGTTGGCCGCGCCGACAACTCCTCGCTGTGGTTCAAGGGGGTGCCGTTGTTCTACTCGCCGGTCGCCTGGTTCCCCTTGAACAACCAGCGCCGCTCGGGGGTGCTCACGCCGTCGATCAAGCAGTCGACGAATACCGGCTTCGACCTGTCGTTGCCCTACTACTGGAACATTGCGCCCAACTATGACGCCACGTTCTACCCGCGGGTGATGAGCAAGCGCGGTTTCCAGCTGGGGGTCGAGACGCGCTACCTGACCGAGTCGAACCGTGGCGAGATACGTGCCGAATACATGAGCAGCGATCGCAACGAGGACGACCGTCGCCGCTATGCCTACGAGATCCACCATCTCTACAATTTCGGCAGTGGTCTGACGGCCGCACTCAACTGGAACGGCGTTTCCGACGACCGCTACTGGGAAGACCTCTCCTCGCGCCTGCTGCAGACCTCGCAGGTACAGCTGGTGCGCCAGGCCTCGGTGAGTTACGCGCCCAATCCGTGGCTGCAGTCCTCGCTGCAGGTACTGCGCTATCAGACCCTGCAGCCGGATCCGGAAAATCCGATTGCCCGCCCCTATTTCCTTGAGCCGCAGCTAAACCTGATCGGCTACCGCCCCAATCTGCTGGGCATGGATTTCAACCTGCTCGGGCAGTACACGAAATTCACCCACCAGGACAAGGCCAGCAAGGATCGTGGCGAGCGCATGGTGATCTATCCCCAGGTCAGCCTGCCGCTGGTGACGCCGGCCCTGCAGGTCGTGCCCAAGATCGGCCTGCACGCCAGCAGCTATTCGATTGACCGTTCCCTGCTCAACGGCGGGGGCAGTGACAGTTTCTCGCGCGTTCTGCCGACCTTCTCGGTGGACTCGACGCTGGTCCTCGAACGCGAGGGCGAGTTGCTGGGCAATGCCTACCTGCAGACGCTGGAGCCGCGTCTCTACTACGTGTGGATACCCTACAAGGATCAGAGCCGGATACCGGTTTTCGATACCGGTATCACCGACTTCAATTTCGCCCAGGTGTTTTCCGAAAACCGTTACAGCGGTTATGACCGGATCAATGACGCCAACCAGCTGACCGCGGCCCTGACCACCCGCATCCTGAATGCCGATACCGGTGCCGAGCGTTTCCGGGCGATGATCGGTCAGCGTTATTACTTTACCGGCCAACGCGTCAGCCTGCCTGGCGAGACCTCGCGCCAGGATGAGTTCTCCAACCTGATCGCCTCGGTCAGCGGCCTCGTCGCCCCGAAGACCTACGCCGAGGCGACCTGGGAATACAACTACAAGGACCGCATCAACGAGCGTTTCTCCGCTGGCGTCCGTTTCCAGCCCGATTACGGCAAGGTGCTCTCGGCCAGTTACCGTTACACCCGCGACCCCTTGACCAACGCTGCCGTCGTCGATCAGGTCGACTTCGCCGGCCAGTGGCCCCTGGCCCCGCAATGGTATGCGGTGGGCCGCTACAACTACTCGATGCGCGACCACAAGATGCTGGAAACCATCGGTGGCCTCGAATACAACGCCGGCTGCTGGGCGATGCGCGGCGTCGTGCAAAGGCTGGCGGCGACTTCAGGCTCGCCAAACACCAGTTTCTTCCTGCAACTCGAACTGCAGGACTTCACCAGTATCGGGTCGAATCCGCTTGGCTTGCTCCGGCGCAGCATACCGGGCTATGGTAAAACCAACGAATTGCCCAGTGACAGCAGTCTGATATCCAATCAGTGATACCCATGCAAAAATATTTCTTCAGCGTACTTTTCGCCGTTTCCTGCCTGCTTGCCCTGCCCGTACAGGCGCAGGAGCCCGT
>Ga0209794_1001024_pt1 | contig 26705 bp, 28 predicted proteins | sample EBPBio232013_DNA_FD_185869 | JGI IMG/M metagenome (GOLD analysis project Ga0209794, IMG submission 185869) | Wastewater treatment Type I Accumulibacter community from EBPR Bioreactor in Madison, WI, USA - Reactor 1_5/23/2013_ DNA (SPAdes)... | ecosystem: Engineered > Bioreactor > EBPR >... | reverse complement strand
GCCAGATCGGTCAGACCAAGGCGGGCGACCAGTTCGCGGTTGGCATCGAGGCGGGCCTGGTGTCTTGCGGTCGACAGCACGGATTCGGCAAGAACGCCGAGCAGGCCGCAGACGAGCAGGCCGAGCAGGCTCAGGGCAAGGGTGGAAGGTCGCGGCACCTACAACAGACTCCGGATGGTCGCCGCGATGGTATCGCCGCCAGCCCCCAATTGCAGCATGGTCGCCAGTTTGCCGGCCGGATCGATGACGTAGGTCGCCGTCGTGTGGTCGACCGCGTAACTGCCGTCGGCCGCCGTCGCCTGGCGGATGTAGCCGGCGCCGTAGGCCTTGGCCAGGCGGGCGATTTCTTCCGGCGCAGCGGTGGCGCCGATCATCTGCGGGTGAAAGAAGGCGGCGTACTCGCGCAGGTGGTCGAGCGTGTCGCGCTCGGGATCGACCGACACCATCAGCAGACGGACCCGCTGACGTTCCTCCGCCGACAGCATTTTCAGCGCCTGCGCCCAGGCCGTCATCGACGCCGGACAGACATCCGGGCAATGGGTATAGCCGAAATAGACCAAGATCACCTGGCCGCGCCAATTGCGGCTGTCGATGGTGCCATCCGCCGATTGCAGGATGAAATCGCCGCCCGTCGGCAGCGCCGGCCGACTCTCGTTCATCCCGCCGCGCAGCAGCAAGGCCGCAGCCAAGGCGACAGCGAGCAGCGCGGCAACGATGATCAGGGCGTAGCGTCTGAGGATTTCCGGCAATCTTGCTGCCCCGTTGTCGATACCCGGCCGGAAGCCGGTCAGAAGCGGTTGGCAGCGCGCATCAGCGCCCCGCGCAGGGCGATGGTGACGCTGGAGCCGAGGCCGACGCGCTGGGCGACGGCCGGCAGGATGATCAGCGAGGCCAGCGCAAAGCCTGCGCCGAGGAGCAAGGAAGCCATTTCCGGCTGATTCCTGGTGTTCGCGTTGTGGTTCATTTCGCCCTCCCTTGTTGTGAGCGACATGCTAGCGAATTCGCCTGCGCATCAGGTGCGACATAGTGTCGCACCTGGCCGCCTTTCAGCCTGAAATGTGCCGCTTCTTGGCCAATTTTCGTTGCAGGGTGCGCCGGTGCATCTGCAGGGCGCGCGCGGTTGCCGCGACGTTGCCGCCATGTTCGATCAGGGTTTTCTGGATGTATTCCCACTCCAGATGCTGAACGGTCATCCGCTTTGCATCGGCAAACTCGGGGATGTCGATGGCGTCGTCAAGCAAGGCCTGGACGATATCGGCAACGCTGGCCGGCTTGGGCAGATACTGCGCGGCGCCCAGCTTGAGGGCGCTGACCGTGGTCTGGATGCTGGCGTAGCCAGTGAGGATCACGATACGGGCAAGCGGCGCCAACTGGCGTAACGGACCGATCAGATTGAGGCCCGACTGGCCGGCCAGATTGAGGTCAAGCAGGATGTAGCGCGGTCGGTGGCGCTCGCACAGGATCAGCGCTTCCTCGCCGCTAGCGGCGGTCGCCACGCCGAATCCCCGACGCCCCATGGCGCGTGCCAGTACTTCACGGTAACTCTCATCGTCATCGATGATCAACAGATCGTGCGGCCCAGGATCCATGACGAATTTTCCGCTCCCTTGAACTTGCCAAAAAAAGAGGCCCCGGAACTGGGGCCTGGAATCGAGAGGTGCCCGCTTCCGGAACACTCGTGAACGGACTATAGAGATGCGGACCGCCACCGGGAAGTGACATATTGTCGCGCCCGTCGGTGCCACCCCCTCAGCGACAGACTGTCGCGCGGCAATTGGTCACTTCCCCGGCGACCAGCAGCGTCGTCAGAATCACGCAGCCCGGAGCACGGGCATCCACTCAAACAAACAAGGGGAACAGTCATGATCGATTCAGCGGTCGTTGACCTGTCGCGGATACAGTTTGCCGCGACGGCGCTTTACCATTTCATCTTCGTACCATTGACCTTGGGCCTGTCCTGGCTACTGGTCGCCATGGAGTCGGTCTATGTACTGACCGGCAAGGAAATCTACCGGGACATGACCCGTTTCTGGGGCAAGTTGTTCGGCATCAACTTTGCCCTCGGGGTCACCACCGGCATCACCATGGAGTTCCAGTTCGGCACCAACTGGGCGTATTACTCGCACTACGTCGGCGACATTTTCGGCGCACCGCTGGCGATCGAGGGGCTGATGGCCTTCTTCCTCGAATCGACCATGGTCGGCCTGTTCTTCTTCGGCTGGCAGCGCCTGTCAAAACCGGGGCATCTGCTGGTCACCACCCTGATGGCGCTCGGCGCCAACCTGTCCGCCGCCCTGATCCTGATCGCCAACGGCTGGATGCAGGATCCGGTCGGCTCGGCCTTCAACCCGATCACCATGCGCATGGAACTGACCGATTTCTGGGCGCTGGTTTTCAGCCATGCGGCGCAGGCCAAGTTCGTGCATACCGTCTCCGCCGGCTACGTTACCGGTTCGCTGTTCGTGCTCGGCATTTCGTCCTGGTACCTGCTCAAGGGCAGCAACATCGAGTTCGCCCGCCGCTCCTTCCGCATTGCCGCCGCCTTCGGCCTGGCCGGCGCCTTGTCGGTGATCGTTCTCGGTGACGAGTCCGGCTATGCGGTGAGCGAATCGCAGAAATCCAAGCTGGCAACCATTGAAGCCATGTGGGAAACGGAACCGGCTCCAGCCGGCTTTAACATCATCGCTTCCATCAATGAAGAAGAACAGAAAAACAACTGGGCAATCAAGATTCCCTATGCGCTGGGCCTGATCGCCACGCGGTCGACGACGGAGACCCTGCCCGGCATCCGCGAGATTCGTGCCGAGAACGAAGTTCGCATCAAGTCCGGAATCGAGGCGGTGATTGCCCTTGAAGCCGTACGCAAGGAACCGCAGAACGCCGAGCTGATGGCACGCTTCCGCTCGCTGGAGAAGGATCTCGGTTACGGGCTGCTGCTCAAGGCCTACACCGAGGACGTCCGCCAGGCAACACCGGAGATGATCCGAAAGGCCGCGCACGCCTCGGTGCCGCCGGTGACCACGCTGTTCTGGTCGTTCCGCCTGATGGTCGGCCTTGGCCTTGCCATGCTGGCCTTGTTCGCGCTTGCTTTCTGGTCGAGCGCCAGGAACAACTTCCAGCAAAAACCCTGGTTGCTGAAATGGGCGCTGTTCTTCATCCCGGCCCCCTGGATCGCCTGTGAAGCAGGCTGGTGGGTGGCCGAGTTCGGACGCCAGCCGTGGACGGTGTTCGGCATCCTGCCGACCCATCTGTCCACCTCCAGCCTGTCGGTGGCCGACCTCTACGGTTCGCTGTTCGGCTTCGTCGGCTTCTACACCCTGCTGCTCGTCGTCGAAATGTACCTGATGTTCAAGTACGCCCGCCTCGGCCCGGCCGTCCTGCAACCGAACAAGCACTGAGGATAGACATCATGTTTGATTATGAAACGTTGAAACTGATCTGGTGGCTGCTGGTCGGCGTACTGCTCATCGGCTTCGCCATCATGGACGGTCACGACATGGGCGTCGGCACCCTGTTGCCCATCCTGGGCAAGGACGATACCGACCGCCGGGTGATGATCAATTCGGTCGCCCCGCACTGGGACGGCAACCAGGTCTGGTTCATCACCGGCGGCGGCGCCATCTTCGCCGCCTGGCCTTTCGTCTATGCAACGGCCTTTTCCGGCATGTACTGGGCGCTGCTGCTGGTGCTGTTCGCGCTGTTCTTCCGGCCGGTCGGCTTCGAGTATCGCTCCAAACTGCCCAATCCGGCCTGGCGCGCCGCCTGGGACTGGGGCCTGTTCGCGGGCAGCGCGGTGCCGGCACTGGTGTTCGGCGTCGCCTTCGGCAATCTCTTCCTGGGGGTGCCGTTCAGCCTGGACGACACGATGCGCTCCTTCTATTCCGGATCGTTCTGGGCGCTGCTCAATCCCTTTGCCCTGCTCTGCGGCGTCGTCAGCCTCTCCCTGCTCGGCCTGCAGGGCGCCACCTTCCTTGCCCATCGCACCGAGGGAACGCTGCAGCTACGCGCCAAGCTCGCCGTCAGCGTGCTGGCGATCGTCCTGCTGCTCGCATTTTCAGGCGCGGGCGTGGTGGTGTGGCGGATCGACGGTTATGTCATCCAGTCGATTCCCGATGTCGGCGGCGTCATCAACCCGCTGATGAAGGAAGTTGTCCGCCAGCCCGGTGCCTGGTTCGGCAATTTCCAGAAGCTGCCCATCCTCTGGTCGATCCCGGCCATCTCCTATGTCGGCGCCCTGCTCGCCTTGCTGGCCGTCAGGGCCGGCAAGACGCTGATCGCCTTCGTCGGGTCGTCGCTGGCCTGCCTGTCGGTGATCCTCACCGCTGGCGTGGCGCTGTTCCCGTTCATCCTGCCGTCGTCGGCCATGCCCAAGGCCAGCCTGACCGCCTGGGATGCGACGTCGAGCTACGTCACGCTCAACGTCATGCTCTGGGTGGCGCTGATCTTCACGCCCATCGTCCTGGCTTACACCAGCTGGGCCTATCACGTGATGTCGGGCAAGGTGACGCGCGAGTTCATCGCCGCCAACGACAAACAACTTTACTGATCGAAAGGAATCGTCATGTGGTATTTCGCTTGGGTACTCGGTCTGGGTTTTGCCCTCCTGCTGGCGATCGTCAACGCCCTCTGGTTCGAGGCGCAGGGAGAAGAGGCCGACTGATCCATCACCAATTGCTGATATAGTTCGACCTGTCAAGCGCCGGCGCGAGCCGGCGCTTTTGCTGGAGAGTATCGTTGTCACAAGCTGCACAAGACGCGCACAAGCTGGCGCTCAGGCGGATCGCCCGCGACTATGGCCGGCACCCCGGGTGGTCCTCCTTGCTGCTCGCCGCCGGCGTTTTCCAGACCGTGCTGACTATCCTGTTTGCCGCGCTGCTGGCGCAGGTGCTGCACGCCCTGATCGTCGACGGCCAGGGTTTCGCCGGGCTGCGCCAGCCCTGGCTGCTGATCCTGCTCTGCCTGGTGCTGCGGGCGCTGGCCGGGATTGTCCGCGAGGAAGCGGGAACGCGCATTTCGCTGGCCGTCCGCAGCCGGCTGCGCCGCGCGCTGATCGACGCACTCTTTCGGCTGGGGCCGGCGTGGCGGGAAAAACAGCAGTCGGGCAGCCTGAGCACGGCGCTGCTCGAACAGGTCGAGGCGGTCGATGGCTATTTCGCCCGCTACCGCCCGCAGCAGTGGTTCGCCGTGCTGACGCCGCTGCTCATCGTTGCCGTCATCGTCCCCTATTCCTGGGCGGCGGGGCTGATTCTGGCGGCGACCGCGCCGCTGATTCCGCTGTTCATGATCCTGGTCGGCTGGGGCGCGCGCCAGCGGCAGACCGAGCAGTTCCAGGCGCTGCAACGAATGAGCGGGCATTTCCTCGACCTGATCCGGGGTCTGCCCACCCTGCGCCTGCTCGACGCCCATCAACGCCTCGGCGACGAGGTCGCGCAGATCGGTGACGATTTCCGCCGGCGGACCATGAGCGTGCTGCGCCTGGCCTTCCTCTCCGGTGCGGTGCTGGAATTCTTTGCCTCGGTATCGATTGCGGTATCGGCGGTCTATTTCGGCATGAGCCTGCTTGGTTACCTCGATTTCGGGCTCTACGGCGAAGCCCTGAGCCTGCAGCTCGCGCTCTTCGTTCTCCTGCTGGCGCCGGAGTTCTACCAACCCTTGCGCGATCTCGGCACCCATTACCACGCCCGCGCCGAAGCCCTGGCCGCGGCCGGCGAACTGTTGCCCATCCTCGACGCCGACAGCCCGCAACCAGCCGGCGGCAGCCTGCAATTGGGCAGTAGCGTGCCAAGCCTGGGCCTGAACGGCGTCGGCTTCGCTCACCGCCACCGTGAAACCGTGCTCGACGACTGTACGCTGCATGTCGCCGCCGGTGAGGCTGTCGCCATCCAGGGTGTCAGCGGCGGCGGCAAGACCACCTTGCTGCGCCTGCTGCTCGGCCAGTTGCGGGCCGACCGCGGCCAGGTCCTGATCGATGGACAGCTGATCGATAACCTGGACCTGGCGGCCTGGCGCGAACGGGTGGCGTGGATGAGCCAGCACCCCCGGCTGATCGCTGACACGCTGGCCGCCAACCTGCGCGTCGCCCGCCATGACGCCGACGACGACGCCCTGCTGGAAGCCCTGCGCTTTGCCGGCCTGGCCGACTGGTTCGGCAAGCTGCCGGATGGATTGGCGACCCGTCTGGGCGAAGGGGGTCGCCAGATGTCCGGTGGACAACTCCGCCGCCTGGCCCTGGCCCGGGTTCGCCTGCGCCGCGCCGACGTGCTCCTGCTCGACGAACCGACCGCCAGCCTGGACGCGCACACCGAGCAATGGGTGATCGCCCGCATCGACGAACTGCGCCAGGGCAGGACCCTGGTCCTGCTCACCCATCGACCGGCGCCGCTGGTGCTGGCCGACCGGGTCCTGCGCCTGGCCGACGGTCGCCTGCATGCCAGCGGGGAGATCGCTGCAGATCCGGACGGCGACTTGCTGGGGAGCCCGGCATGAGGCTCGGCGAAGGTCTGTCGGCGCTGCGCCCCTTTCTCGCTCGCCTGTCCGGTGCCGGCGGCTGGCTGGCGGTCGGCTTGCTGCTCGGGGTCCTGACCCTGATCGGCAGTCTCGGCCTGCTCAGCCTGTCCGGCGGTTTTCTCTCCGCCGCCGCGCTGGCCGGGCTGACTCCGGCGACCGCGCTGGCTTTCAATTTCTTCACGCCCGGCGCTGGCGTGCGCGCTTTCGCCATCGTGCGCACGGCCAGCCGCTGGGGCGAACGGGTGGTCTCGCACGAAGGCACCTTCCGCCTGCTGGCAGCGCTGCGGGTCTGGCTCTATCGCCGGCTGGCGGCGCTGTCGCCGCGCCAGATCAGCCGTTTCCACGCCGCCGAAACCCTGAACCGCCTGCTCCGCGACATCGACGCCCTGGACAATCTCTACCCGCGCCTGATCATGCCAACCGCTGCCGCGGCGGTGGTTTTCCTGGTGGTCGCTGCATTGTTCGCCTGGGCCGCGCCGGCCCTGCTCTGGCTGCCCTTGCTCCTGCTCGCCACCCTGCTCGCCCTGCCGCTGCTCGGCTGGCGTCTGGGCGGTGTGCTGCAACCCCGCCTGATCCGCGGGCGGGCGACGCTGCGCACCCATCTGCTCGATTGCAGCGAGGGGCTCGAAGACCTGTCGCTGCACGCCCCGGCCTGGGCTGCCCAGCGCCAGCGCGTGGATCACGCTGCGGCGCAATGGCTGAACCTCCAGGCCGCCAGCGCTCGCCGCGCTGCCGCGCTGCGGGCACTGGTGAGCATCCTGATCGGTCTGCTGGCGTGGACCGCGCTGGCCTTGCTGCCCGACCAGAATCTGCCCGGGCCGTGGATCGCTGCCCTGGTGCTGCTATTGCTCGGCTGCAACGAGGCGCTGCTGCCGCTGGCCGGCGCCGCGCTCGACCTGCCGGGAACCGCGGCGGCGGCGCAAAGGATCGACGCCCTCGCCGGCCAGGCGCCGGCGCAGATTTTCGTCGCCCAGGGGCCGCAGCCGCTCGACGCCGGTATCGAGATTCGCGGACTGGGCTTTGCCTGGGACGAACATACGGCGGTGTTCGCCGACCTGAATCTGTCCATCCCCGCCGGCCAGCACCTCTGCCTGCAGGGAAGCAGCGGCTGTGGCAAGAGCACCTTGATCCATCTGCTGACCCGTTTCGAAACACCGGCGACCGGCAGCATACGCATCGGTGGCATCGACATCGAGAATCTGGATGAATCGACGCTGCGCCGGCAGATTGCCTGTGCCGGCCAGCACGCCTGGGCCAAGACCGGCACGCTGGCCGACAACCTGCGCCTGGCCGATCCGGCAGCCTCGGTCGAACGCATGCGCGAGGTACTCGAACTGGTCGATCTCGACCCCGACCAGCTCGGCTGGCAGGACGGTCTGGCGACCTGGATCGAGGAAGGCGGGACCAGCCTGTCCGGTGGCCAGCGCCGCCGCCTGGCAATTGCCCGGATGCTGCTGCGCGAGGCGCCCATCCTGCTGTTCGACGAACCGGGCGAAGGCCTCGATCCGCAGTCCGAGGCCGGACTGATCCGGCGCCTGCGCCAGCACCTGCAGGGACGGACAGTGCTCTGGATCAGTCACCGCGACGGCATCGAAACAGCCTTCGACCGGGTGGTCCGACTCGACGCGATCTAGACGCTGGCGAGCAGCAGCGAGCCCTTCTCCAGCGGATCGAGGTCGATCCGCCTGACCACGCCGAAACCGGCTTCGGCCAGCCAGCTACGGTAATCCGCTTCGCGATGGATACCGGTTCCGGTCTCGTACAAGAGGGTCAGCTTGAACGCCGCCAGATAGGGCGACGGCGGCTGGTCGTCGAGGTATTCGTGGATGACCAGCAGGCCGCCCGGGTTGAGGCTGTCGCGGATGCGCCGGATGACCCGGCGGTTGTCATCGGCCGTCTGGTTGTGCGCGACCGACAGGTAAAAGACCACATCCTGCCCGGGCGCCCATTGATGGTCGAGCACGCTGGCCGGAGTCAGCGCGATGCGCTCGCTCAGGCCGTGCGCCGCCAGCCGCGCCGGGGTGTCGGCCAGGGCGCTGGGGAAATCGACGATCTGGGCGCTCAATTGCGGATAGTGTTCGCAGAAGCGGATGCTGTGCAGGCCGTGCGAACCGCCGAGGTCGAGCAGGCGCTGCTGCTCGGAACGCACGGGAACCAGTCGCAGCAGGTCCGGCCCGAGGTCGCGGGCGAAGGCTGCCATGTAGGCGGCGAAGCGCTGGCCAAGCTGGGGCCGCGACAGCATTTCTTCCCACAAGGTGGTCTGCGGACCACCGCGGCGCAGCGCGCTGGCGAGATCGCCCATCATCGGCCAGGCCTCGGCGGTCCACAGCAGGCCCGGCGTGTAATCGACGCTGCCGCGCGAGGTGAACCAGCGCTGGGTCGAGGCACTGTTGGCGTAGGCAGCGCCATCGCGTTCGAGATAGGCGATGCTGACCAGGAAATCGGCCAGCGTGGCGACACCGCGCACCGAAGAGGACAAGCGCCCGGCCAGTTGCTCGGCGTTCAGCGGGCCGTCGGCCAGCGCTTCGAACAGACCGAGCTGGCCGGCCGAGATGATCGCTGCCGATTTCATCATCGGCAGGTAGACATCGATCATTGGCAGGCTGTCGCCGGCAGCCGGCAAACTCATCCGAGCGCGGCCTCGATGGCGGCGCGCAGCCCGGCGTCGTCGGGCGCGGTATCCGGCGAGAAGCGGCCGATGACCTTGCCCTGGCGGTCGATCAGGAACTTCTCGAAGTTCCACAGGACGTCGGTATCGTGCGCCGGCAGCAGCTTGTAGCCGGCGAGCTTGTCGCGGAAATCGCTGTCCGCCGGATAGACTGCGTTCGGGATCGCGGCGATCAGCGCGGCGTAAAGCGGATGCCGCGGCTCGCTGTTGATCTGCACCTTGGCGAACAGCGGGAAGCTGACGCCGTAGCTGGTACTGCAGAATCCGCGGATCTCGTCGGCGGTGCCGGGCTCCTGGGCGGCAAAGTCGTTGCAGGGGAAACCGAGCACCTGCAGACCGCGCGGCGCCAGCGCCTGATGCAGCTTTTCCAGACCTTCGTATTGCGGCGTCAGGCCGCAGCGCGAGGCGACGTTGACCACCAGCAGCACCTCACCGGCGTAATCGCGCAGGCTGGCCGGACGGCCGTCCAGCGTCTGCAGGGGAATATCGTAAAGGCTGTCGTTCATTGTCTTCTCCATGGTTGCGGGGCGCTGCTTGGAGTGCGGAATGGATGATCCGTTCCCCTGATTTTTCGCCGACCCGGGGTCTTAGCGATTTTCCGACCGGCGGCGGACCATCTCGAACAGGCAGACGGCGGCGGCAGCAGCGACGTTGAGCGACTCAACCGCGCCCGGCATCGGAATGCGGAGGCGCAGCCGGGCCGCGTCGATCAGGGCCGGGCTGACACCCTGCCCTTCGGCGCCGAAAACCCAGGCCAGCGGCCCCTGCCAGTGGCTTGAATAGAGCGAACTGGCGCCGTCGAGGCAGGTGACCGCGCTGGTGCCGCGGTAGTCGGCCAGGTAGGCGGCGAGATCGACGTCTTCGAAAACATCGACGACAAAATGCGCGCCCTGCCCGGCGCGCAGGACCTTCGGCGCCCACGCCGCGGCGCAGCCCGGGCCCAGCAAGACCTGACGCACTCCGGCGGCGGCGGCGGTGCGCAACAGGGTGCCGACATTGCCCGGGTCCTGCACGCCATCGAGCAAGACGGCGTCGCAGTCGAGGTCGGGCACAGCCTTGGCCTGCGGCACGGAGACCACGGCGAGCAGACCGCTGGGGGTATCGACCAGGCCCAATTCGCGCATCAGCGAGTCGGCGAGAATGATGCCGTCGCGCCCATCGACATAGGCCGCGATCTCGCCGCCAGCCAGCGCCGATTCGCTGACCACTAGCTGCTCGACCGGCCCCCGGCTGGCCTCCCAGGCGTGCACCAGATGCAGTCCGTCGAGCAGGGTCTGGCCGGTCTTGCGCCGCTCGCGGCCGGATTCGGCGAGCCGCTTGAGCTGCTTGAAAAAAGCGTTGTCGCGCGACTGGATCAGTTTCACAGCAGCGACAACTGCCGGGCGACCGGCGCAAAACTCTGGCGGTGGACGGGCGAAGCACCATGCGCTTCGAGGGCGGCGAAATGAGCCGGCGTCGGATAGCCCATGTGCCGGTCGAAACCGTACTGCGGGTAGCGCTGGTGCAGGATCAGCATGCCGTGGTCGCGTACCGTCTTGGCCAGGATCGAGGCGGCGGCAATCGAGGCGATCTTGCCATCGCCCTTGACCACGGCTTCGGCGGGCATCGGCAAGACCGGGCAGCGGTTGCCATCGACCAGCGCCCGCTCGGGACGGACGCTCAGCCCGGCGACAGCGCGCTGCATGGCGAGCAGGCTGGCGTGCAGGATGTTGAGGCGGTCGATTTCCTCGACGCTGGCCTCGGCCACCGCCCAGGCCAGGGCCTTCTCCCGGATCTCGCCGGCCAGCGCCTCGCGTTTCTTCTCCGACAGTTTTTTCGAGTCGTTGAGGCCGGCAATCGGCCGGGCCGGATCGAGGATCACCGCCGCCGCGACGACCGGGCCGGCGAGCGGCCCGCGTCCGGCTTCGTCGATGCCGCAGACGCAGCCCTCGGGGACGATCAGTTCAGGCATTCGATGACCGCCCGCGCGGCCTTTTCGGCGGTGTTCTGACGCAGTTGCAGGTGCAGGTCGGTGAACGTTTCCTCGATCGCCCGGGCGTTTTCCTTGTCCTCGTAGAGCTTGACCAGCGCCTGCGCGAGATTCTCGGGCGTGGCTTCGTCCTGGAGGATTTCCGGGACGACGAAACGGCCGCAGAGGACGTTGGGCAAACCGACATAGGGCAGATAAGCCATCCGCTTCATCAGCCAGTAGGAGAAACGGGCAATCCGGTAGGTGATGACCATCGGACGCTTGATCAGCGCCGCTTCGAGGGTCGCCGTGCCGCTGGCGATCAGGGCGACGTCGGCGGCACCGACCGCATCCTGGGCGTGGCCGAAGAGCAGGCGGAACGGCACGTCGGCTGCCTTCTGGCGGTAAATCGCCGATTCGAACTGCAGCCGTGTTTCGCGGGTGGCGAGCGGCACGACAAAGACCGCGTCGGGCAGGAAGTTCTCGCGGATTAGCCGGGCGGTCTGGATGAACAGATCGGCCATGGCTTCCAGCTCGCCGCGCCGGCTGCCAGGCAACAGGGCGAAAATGGGGTAATCCCTGGGCAGGGCGAGCTTTTCGCGGATTTCCTGGCGGCTGGTCTGCAGCGGAATGCTGTCGGCCAGCGGGTGACCGACGTAGCTGACCGGGATGCCGGCTTTTTCGTAGATCGGCGGCTCCATCGGGAACAGCGCCAGCACGCGCTTGACGGCAGCACCGATTTTTTTGATCCGGCCACCACGCCACGCCCAGATCGAGGGGCTGACGTAGTGCACGGTCGGCACACCGGCGGCTTTGAGCGCCGCTTCCAGGCCCAGATTGAAATCCGGCGCATCGATGCCGATGAAGATATCCGGCCGCTGGTCGAGCAGGCGTTTGCGCAGTTGCCGGCGGATACCGGAAATCTCGCGGTAATGCTTGAGCGCATCCCAGTAGCCCATCACCGACAACTTGCCCATCGGCCACCAGCACTCCATGCCTTCGGACTGCATGCGCGGACCGCCGATACCGTAGAACACGGCATCGGGAAGCTGCTGCTTGATGGCGGCAATCAGGTGTCCGCCCAGCAGGTCACCGGAGGCCTCTCCCGCCACCAGGGCAATTCGCACGGGTCTGCTCATGTCAGCGGATTATGCCCCGTTTGGAAACCGCCAGGAAATCGACGAAACGCTGGATGTCCGGTTGCGTGCGGGCTTCCTCGACCAGTTTGGCGCGCGCCTCTTCGAGCAGCAGGCCGGATTTGTAGATGGTCCGGTAAGCCCGCTTGAGCGCGGTGATGCCGTCGGCCGTGAAGCCGCGGCGTTTCAGGCCCTCGACGTTGATGCCGTAAGGCTGGGCAGTATTGCCGGCAGCCATCAGGTAAGGCGGAACATCCTGCAGGATCACGGTACTGACCGCGGTCATGACGTGCGCGCCGATGCGGCAGAACTGATGCACCCCGGTGAAACCGCCGAGGATGGCCCAGTCGTCCACCACCACGTGGCCGGCGAGCGAGGCGTTATTGGCGAAAGTGCATTTGTTGCCGACCTGGCAGTCGTGCGCGATGTGCACGTAGGCCATGATCCAGTTGTCGTCGCCGATGCGCGTCACGCCGGCATCCTGGACCGTGCCCAGGTTGAAGGTGCAGAACTCGCGGATCGTGTTGCGGTCGCCGATCTCCAGACGGGTCGGTTCGCCGGCGTATTTCTTGTCCTGCGGCACCTCACCCAGCGAACAGAACTGGAAAATGCGGTTGTCGCGACCGATGCGGGTGTGCCCGGTAATCACCACATGCGGCCCGACAACGGTGTTGTCGCCGATTTCGACATGCGGTCCGATGATCGAATAAGCACCGATTTCGACGTTGGCGCCCAGGCGCGCTGCCGGGTCGACGATGGCAGTCGGATGGATCATTTCACAGATCCCGCTTGGCGCACATCAGCTTGGCCGAAGCGGCGAGCTGACCATCGACCTTGGCTTCGGCGCTGTACTTCCAGATACCGCGCATCTGCCGCTCGATCTCGACGTGCAGGTCGAGACGGTCGCCGGGCATGACCGGGCGCTTGAAGCGGGCTTCGTCGATGCCGGCGAAATAGAACACAGTGTCGGGCGACGGCTTTTCTTCCATGGTCTTGAACGACAGGATGCCGGCCGCCTGGGCCAGTGCTTCCATGATCAGCACCCCCGGCATGACCGGATGGTGGGGAAAATGGCCGATGAAAAAAGGTTCGTTGATGGTGACGTTCTTGTAGGCGTGAATGGTCTTGCCCGGCACCAGATCGACGACACGGTCGACCAGCAAGAAGGGATAACGGTGCGGCAGATGCTCAAGAATTTGATGAATATCCATTTTAATCAATCCTTTATTTGTATGTCTTTAAGTTTTTTCTCAAGTTCTGCAACACGATCCGCCAACTTCCCCAGACGCCGGATATGGGCTGCGTTGTGCACCCAGTCATCGTGGGTATCGAGCGGAAAAACCCCGGTATAGCGCGCCCCTGGTTCATTGATGTTCTTCATCACCAGAGAACCCGCAGAAATGGTGGTACCCGCGGCCAGCGAGATATGCCCGGTGACCATGCCGGCACCGCCGACCACGCAATGCTCGCCCATGGTCACGCTACCGGCAACACCGACGCAACCGGCAAGGACACTGTTGGGTCCGATCCGGCAGTTGTGCGCGACCTGGACCTGATTGTCGATCTTGCAGCCGTCGCCGATCACCGTGTCTTCCAGCGCGCCGCGGTCGATGGTGGTGTTGGCGCCGATTTCGACGTCGTTGCCGATGCGGACCACGCCGATCTGCGGAATCTTGACCCAGGACTTGCCCTCCGGCGCAAAGCCGAAGCCATCGGCGCCGATCACCGCCCCGGAATGGACAATCACGCGCTCGCCGAGGACGCAGCCGTGATACACGGTGACATTCGGATAGAGGAGCGAGCCAGCACCGATCCGAGCGCCGTCGCCAATCACGCAGCCGGCGTGGATGACGACCCCGGCCCCGATCTCGACCTGACGACCGATGCAGACCAGCGGCCCGACCGATACATCGTCAGGCAGCGGCGAGCTCACCACCGCGCTGGGATGCACGCCGACCTCCCCACCCGGGGGCGGATTGAGCAGGCTGGCCACGCGAGCGTAGTAGGCATAAGGGTTGGCGGTGACGATGCAGGCACCGGAGAAGCCCGCCGCGTCGGCCGGCGTGAGCAGCACGGCCGATGCCCGGGTGGTCTGCAACTGGCTACGGTACTTGCGGTTGGCGAGGAAGGCGATTTCGCCCTCGCCGGCCGCAGCCAGCGTCGACACCCGGGAAATGCGAATATCGCCATCCCCAAGCACATCGCCGCCCAACTGGGCGGCGATTTCGGCAAGCGTATAGGAAATGCCTTGAGCGGCCTGCTGCATCACTTACCGTCGGAAAGCGCCTTGATGACGCGTTCGGTGATGTCCAGGCGCGGGCTGACCCAGACCACGTCCTGCAGGATCAGGTCGAACTTGTCCGACTCGGCGATCTGCTTGATGGCCCGGTTGGCCTTCTCGATCACTGCGGCGTTTTCTTCGTTCTGACGCAGGTTCAGGTCTTCGCGGAATTCACGCTGACGGCGCTGGAACTCGCGCGACAGTTCGCCGAATTCCTTTTCCTTGGCCCGGCGCTCGGACTCGGCCATGGTCGGCGAATTGCGCTCCAGGGCTTCCTGCAGACCCTGCAACTGCTTGGCCATGCGCTGTAGTTCCTGATCGCGGCGGGAGAATTCACTTTCCAGCTTCTTTGCCGCCCGCTGGGCAGCCGGAGCGTCACGGAAAATACGCTGCGTATCGACGTAACCAACCTTCAGTTCAGCCGCACTGACCGCTGTCAGACTCATGGCGGACATCAACGAGGCGAGAAGGAGAGTTTTGACTTTCAACATGTGACTCCTGAATTAAAAAGTAGTACCCAACTGGAACTGGAAGGTCTCGGACTCGTCCTGATCCTTCTTGTTCAAAGGCGCACCGAGGCTGAACTTCAACGGACCGACCGGCGAGATCCAGGATGCGGTCAAGCCCGCAGAATAGCGCAATTCGCCGAAGTCGAGCTTGTCACCCGCAGCATAGACCTGACCGGCATCGAAGAACAGGCCGATACGGGCGCTCTTCTCGAAGCCCGGCAGGCTCCACAACAACTCGGCATTGCCCACCAGCTTGCGGTTGCCGCCAACGCGGTCGCCGGCCTCGATGGTCCCGGCCGTGCCCAGCGTGCTGGCCTTGAAACCGCGCACCGAGGAAACGCCGCCCGCATAGTAGTTCTTGAAGAACGGGAGTTCCTGGCCGCTAAGACCCTTGGCGGCGCCGATATCGGCACCCAGCATCAGGGTCAACGACTTGTTCAGCGGGAAATACTTCTGGTGCTGCAAGCCGTAGCGCCAGTACTTCAAGTCGCCACCGGGTATCGCGACTTCTAGGCTGGCCCGGATCAGTGAGCCGGAGGTCGGGAAGAAGAAGCTGTTGCGATTGTCGTAGGCCCAGCCGAAGGTCAGCGGCAGGGAGAGGTTGCTCTTGCCGAACTTCTGCACATAAGTCTTGTAGTAGTTCGGGCTCTCGTCGAAGACTTCGATCGACGTATTGTCCACGGCGACGCCAAACGACAGCGATTGATGTTCGTCGATGGGGAAGCCCCAGCGAACGCCGGCGCCGGAAGACTTCGACTTGTAGTAGGCGATGTCGGTGGAGCTGGTGTCGGTCGTCCGGTGGTAGATGTCGAAGCCCTGGCTGACACCATCCGGGGTGAAATAGGGATTGGTGTAGGAGAAGGCGTAAGTCCGGTTGGACTTCGAGGAATTGACCTGGATCGAGACGTTGTTACCGCTACCGAGGAAGTTGTTCTGCGCGATCGAGCCGGACAGGATGAGCTTGTCGGTGCTGGAGGTACCGACCCCGAGCATCAGGTTGCCGGTCGGTTTTTCGGTGACGTTGACATTGACGTCGAGCTGGTCCGAAGTCCCCGCCACCGGCGGAGTTTCCACCGCCACGTCGGAGAAGAAACCAAGGCGGTCGACCCGTTCCTTGGACGCCTGGACCTTGGCGGCATCGTACCAGCCGCTCTCCATCTGGCGGATTTCGCGGCGGACAACTTCGTCGCGCGTCCGGGTATTGCCGGTGACATTGACGCGACGGACATACACCCGCTTGCCCGGATCGACAAAGATGGTGAAGTCGACCAGACGCTTCTCGCGGTTGAGTTCCGGCGCGGCGTTGACGTTGGCGAAGGCATAACCTTCGGTACCGAGACGGGTGCTGATCGCCTTGGTCGATTCGTTGAGTTTTTCCCGGGAGAAGACATCACCGGGGCGAACCTGGACCAACTGACGCAGTTCCGCTTCCGACAGAGTCAGCTCGCCAGCCAGCTTGACCGAAGCAACACGGTAGCGCTCGCCCTCACTGACGTTGAGGGTGATGAACACATCCTGCTTGTCAGGCGAAATCGAGACCTGGGTCGAATCAACGTTGAATTCGAGGTAGCCGCGATCAAGGTAGAAGGACTTCAGCTTCTCCAGGTCGGCCGACAGCTTTTGCCGCGAATACTGGTCATTCTTTGTGTACCAGGTCAGGAAACCCGGCGTCGTCAGTTCGAACAGCGACAACAGCTCCTTTTCCTGGAAAGCCTTGGCGCCGACGATGTTGATCTGGCGAATCTTGGCGGCGTCGCCTTCGACGATGTTGAAATTGATGCCGACCCGGTTACGTTCAAGCGGCGTCACCGTCGTCGTGACCTGGGCAGAATACTTGCCGCGGGAAAGATACTGACGCTTCAGTTCCTGCTCGGCCTTATCAAGAAGCGAGCGGTCGAAGATACGACCGGTGGCGATACCGACTTCCTTGAGCGCCTTGATGATCGCATCCTTCTCGAACTCCTTCATGCCGACGAAGTTGAGCGAGGAAATGGCTGGCCGCTCCTGGACCACGACCACCATGACGTCCTTGTCGACCTCGATGCGGACATCGCGAAAAAACCCGGTGGCAAACAGCGCCTTGATCGCCTGCGCTGCCTTGTCATTGTCCAGGGTATCGCCCACCTTGAGCGGCAGGTAGCTGAAGACGGTGCCGGCCTCGGTACGCTGTATGCCTTCGACACGGATGTCCTTGACGACGAAAGGCTCGAAAGCCATTGCAGGCAAGGCAAAAAGTCCGGCAACCAGGGCTGACAACAGGGTTTTTTTCATCGTTAGCCGCCAAAAAGGCGAGTCAAATCGTTAAAAAATGCGAAAGCCATCAGGGAGAACAGAATGGCCATGCCCAACTGCTGCGCGATGACCATTGCCCGCTCGGAGAGCGGCTTTCGCCTGACGACTTCAATCACATGATACATCAAATGCCCACCATCCAGCATCGGGATGGGAAGCAGGTTCAGGACCCCGAGGCTGACGCTGACCAGGGCCATGAACTTGACATAGTAATCCAAACCAAGCTTTGCCGACTGCCCGGCGTAGTCGGCAATCGTTACCGGCCCCGAGAGATTTTTCCAGGACACTTCGCCAACCAGCATCTTGCCCAGCATGCGCAGGCTAAACAGCGATTGCTCACCGGTCTCGACCACCGCCTTGAGCGCAGCCGCAAAGAAGCCGTAGCGGACGAAGGTACGCAATTCGCGCTGGCCTCCCGCCGGCTCGGCCACACCGACGCCGATACGGCCGATACGCAGGCCACGGTCGGAGAACGCCTCCGGCGTCACGGCGACGGAAAACACCCGCCCCTGACGCTCCACCTCCAGCTTCAGCGATTTCCCGACGGCCTCACGGACGATCAAGACCAGCTGGTGCCAGCTCTCTATCCGCGCCTCATCGATACGTAAAATGCGATCACCGGCTTGCAGACCTGCCTGGGCCGCCACCCCGCCAGCGCTCACCGAACCGAGGACCGGCGGCAGGTCGGGACGATAAAGACGCAAGCCCAGATGCGCCAGGGGGTCGCCTTCCCAGCCCTCCTCGGCGACTGCGGCAAGGTAGAGATGGCGAACGGCAATCTCGCCGCGTTCGTTGATGACTTCCAGTTCGACCCGTTCTCTGCCGGCGGCCTTCTGCAGTATCTGCCAGCGCAGGTCGTTCCAGGTTGCCACCGGCTCGCCGTCGATGCGGCGCACTTCCTCACCGGCAACGATCCTGGCCATGGCCGCAGGCGAATCGGCAGGCGGGGCGCCGAGGATGGGCAGCAACTCCTGGCTGCCATGCATGAAGATGCCCCAGTACAGGAGGATGGCGAGCAGGAAGTTGGCCAGCGGACCGGCAACGACGATGAAACTGCGTTTGCCCACGGTCTGCCGGTTGAAGGCCCGATGTTGTTCCTCGGGTGCCACCGCAGCCTCGCGCTCGTCGAGCATGCTGACGTAGCCACCCAGCGGGAAAGCGCAAAGCGCCCATTCGGTATCGTCCCGACCGTAACGGCGCGACCACAGCACCTTGCCGAAACCGACGGAGAAACGCAGCACCTTGACCCCGCACCAGCGCGCAGCCAGGTAATGCCCGAGTTCGTGGAAAACGATCAAGACCCCGAGCACCAGGGCGAAAGCCGCCAGATAGAACGGCAGCTCGCTCATCCGATGCGCCCCCCGGCGATCATTGCGCCGGCAATCCGCCGGGCTTCGCCGTCGGCGCCAAGGACATCGTCCAGACTCCCTTCCGGACCGGCCGGCAGCGCGGCAAGCACGGCCTCATTGAGGCGGGCGATGTCGAGGAAGGACAAGCGGCCGTCGAGGAAGGCGGCGACCGCAATCTCGTTGGCAGCATTGAGAATGGCCGGAGCCGTGCCACCCTCGTTGAGGACGTCGTAGGCCAGCTGCAGGCAGCGGAAACGTTCGAAGTCCGGGGCAAAGAAATCGAGGCGGGCGATGCGGAACAGGTCAAGCGGCTCGACGCCGGCAGCAATCCGCTCCGGCCAGGCCATGGCATAGGCGATCGGCGTGCGCATGTCGGGGTTGCCCAGCTGGGCAAGCACTGAACCATCGACGTACTGGACCGCCGAATGAATCACGCTCTGCGGATGAACGACCACCTGGATCATCGCCGGCGGCGCGTCGAACAGCCAGCGCGCCTCGATCACCTCCAGGCCTTTGTTCATCATGGTCGCCGAATCGACCGAAATCTTGCGCCCCATCACCCAGTTCGGATGAGCGCAGGCCTGGTCCGGTGTCACCTGGCCAAGTTCGGCCAGCGGCGTATTGCGGAATGGTCCACCGGAAGCAGTGAGCAGGATTTTCCCGACCCCGCAGGCGGCCAGACCGCGGCTAAAATCGCCGGGCAGCGCCTGGAAGATCGCGTTATGTTCGCTATCCACCGGGAGCAAGGTGGCGCCGTGTTCACGCACCGCGTGCATGAACAGTTCACCGGCCATGACCAGGACTTCCTTGTTCGCCAGCATCACCCGCTTGCCCGCCCGGGCTGCCGCCAAGGTCGGTGCAAGACCGGCGGCGCCAACGATCGCCGCCATCACCGCGTCAACTTCGGGCAGCGAGGAGAGCTCGATCTGCGCGGCAACGCCGTGGCGGACTTCGGTCGGCAATCCGGCTGCCCGGCAGCGTTCGGTCAGCTCGTCGGCCAGTGCGGCGTCGCGCAGCACGGCAAAAAGCGGACGGAATTCCAGGCATTGCTCGAACAGCTTGTCGACCTGGGTATGCGCGCACAGCGCGAAGGCCCGGTAGCGATCGGGGTGCCGACGGATGACATCGAGGGTGCTGACGCCGATCGAACCGGTCGAACCCAGTACGGTTATGTTCTGCTGCATCATCCGCGCTGAAAGAACAGAAGCCAGGCCAGCGCCGCCACCGGCAGGGTCGAGGTCAGGCTGTCGATGCGGTCGAGCACGCCGCCGTGGCCAGGCAGCACGTTGCTGCTGTCCTTGATGCCAGCCTTGCGTTTGAGCATCGACTCGAACAGGTCACCGACAATGCTGACCGCCGTCACCAGCAGCAAGGCGGCAACCCACAGCGGCAGCGGGACGTCGGCCATGAAGAAATGACCGACAATCAGGCCATAGACGAGCACACCGACGATGGCACCGTAAGCGCCTTCCCAGGTCTTGCCGGGGCTGATGCTGGGCGCCAGCTTGTGCTTGCCGAAGCGGCGACCGGCAAAATACGCCGCGATGTCGGCCATCCAGACGACTGCGAAAACCGCCAGCAGGACAGCAGGGCCGACCGCGCGCAACTGGACCATGGCGAGCCAGGTGGGAAGCAGGACCAAGGCTCCGACCAGCAATCCGGAAACTCCGTGCAGAGACCACTTGCCGCGCAGCCAGAAGGGAATGAGCAACAACCAGAAGGCCGCCGACAGGCCGTAAAAGAGAAAGACCCAGGTCTGCGCGGGAACGAAGCCGGCAGCACCGATGGCGGCAGCCTCAGTCCATGCCAGCAGGGCGCACAGCAGCGCCGTCGCCACGCCAAGGAGCAGGCGGGCGCGCGACTGCCAGCCGAGCAAGGCGCCCCACTCCCAGGCGCCGACGCCGATGAAGGCGGCAATCAGCCAGGCCCAGGCCATCTGCGGCAGCCAGAACAGGCTGGGCAGGAGCACGGCCATCAACGCCAGCGCCGTGATGACGCGGGTTTTAAGCATTATCCTGGCCTGGCAACTGTTCGCTGGTCCGCCCGAAGCGCCGTTCGCGCCGCTGGTAGGAGGTGATCGCCTTGGCAAAGGCTTCAGTATCGAAATCCGGCCACAGTGTCGGCGTGAAATAGAATTCGGTGTAGGCCAGCTGCCAGAGCAGGAAGTTGCTGATCCGCTCCTCGCCACCGGTGCGGATGAACAGGTCGGGCTCGGGCGCAAAAGCCATCGACAGGTAGGGTGCGATATCTTCCTCGCTCCACGCACCGGCCTTCTCCGGGCAAGCCTGGGCGAGGCGATTGAGCGCCTGCATGATGTCCCAGCGACCGCCATAGTTGGCGCAGATGGTCAGGTCAAGCTTCTGATTGGTCGCCGTTTTTTCCTCGGCGTCCCGGACCAGCCCCTGCAGGAAGGGGTCAAAACGGGACAGGTCGCCGGCCACGCGCAGGCGAACCTCATTGCGGTTGAGCTTGGTCACCTCCTGCTGCAGCGCCTTGGCGAACAACTGCATCAGCAGGCTGACTTCCTCCTGCGGCCGGCGCCAGTTCTCCGAAGAGAACGCGAATACGGTCAGGTAGCGAATGCCGCGGTCGAGGCAGGCCCGCACCATCTCCCGCAACAGGTCGAGCCCCTTGAAATGGCCGGCCACCCGGGGAAGAAAGCGTTTCTTCGCCCAACGACCGTTGCCGTCCATGATCACCGCAACGTGCACGGGTACGGCATTGACCTGCGGAACGTCCCGCGTCGAGCTGGAGAACAGGGCCACGCTGGCGCTTCGTCAGATCTGCATGAGCTCGGCCTCTTTGGCGGCGAGCATCTTGTCGACTTCGGCGATGTATTTGTCGGTGAGCTTCTGGACGTCGTCCTGGGCACGACGCTCGTCGTCCTCGGGAATATCGCCCTTCTTCAGCGCGTCCTTGAGATGGGTATTGGCATCGCGACGCAGGTTGCGGATCGCCACCTTGGCGCCCTCGCCTTCATGCTTGACGACCTTGATCATTTCCTTGCGCCGTTCTTCGGTCAGCGCCGGCATCGGCACGCGGATCAGATCGCCCTGCGAAGCCGGATTCAGGCCAAGGTCGGAATCGCGGATCGCCTTCTCGACCTTCTGCACCATGTTCTTTTCCCAGGGCTGAACACCCAGGGTGCGGGCATCGACCAGGGTGATGTTGGCAACCTGGTTCACCGGTACCGGCGAGCCATAGTAATCGACCATCACGTGGTCGAGCAGGCCGGTGTGGGCGCGGCCGGTACGAATCTTGAGCAGGTCGTTCTTGAGCGCTTCGAGCGACTTCTGCATCTTCGCTTCGGCGGTTTTCTTGAGTTCGGCAATCATCTCTCTATCCCTCAGCAGTAGACCAGCGTCCCCTCATTTTCGCCGCAAACCACGCGCTTGAGCGCGCCGGTCTTGAAAATGGAGAAGACGTTGATCGGCAGTTTCTGGTCGCGGCACAGAGCGAAAGCCGTGGCATCCATGACCGCGAGGTTTTGCGAGATCGCATCGTTGAAGCTGATCTTGTCGTAGCGCGTGGCCGACGGGTCCTTTTTCGGGTCGGCGGTGTAAATGCCGTCGACCTTGGTCGCCTTGAGCACGATTTCCGCGCCGATCTCCGATCCGCGCAAGGCTGCGGCGGTATCGGTGGTGAAGAAGGGGTTGCCGGTGCCGGCACCGAAAATGACCACCTTGCCTTCTTCGAGATAGCGGATGGCCTTGCCGCGGATGTAGGGCTCGACCACCTGCTCGATATTCAGGGCCGACTGCACGCGGGCATTCAGACCACATTGACGCATCGCGTCGGACAGTGCCATGGCGTTCATCACCGTGGCCAGCATGCCCATGTAATCCGCGGTGGCCCTATCCATCCCGGTGGCCGTACCGGCCATGCCGCGGAAGATGTTGCCACCGCCGATCACGACACCGATTTCCACCCCCAGATCGGCAACCGCCTTGATCTCGCCGCAGATTTCCGCAATTACTTGCGGATTGATGCCGTAGGCATCGTTGCCCATCAGGGCCTCACCGGAGAGTTTCAGGAGAATGCGTTTGTACTTGGGGGTGGTCATCGGCGATTCCTTTACGGAAGATTACTTCTTGGCAGCAGCGGCGGCAGCCTGGGCAGCGACTTCGGCAGCGAAATCGTCAACCTTCTTCTCGATGCCTTCGCCGACCATGAACAGCGTGAAGCTGGCCACCGAAGCGCCCTTCTGCTTCAGCAGTTGTTCGATGGTCTGCTTGCCGTCTTCGGCCTTGACGAAGACCTGACCGAGCAGGGTCACGTCCTTCAGGTACTTCTGGACAGTACCTTCGGCGATCTTTTCCAGCATCGCTTCCGGCTTACCGGCTTCGCGCGCCTTTTCGATGGCAACGCGACGCTCGGTGTCGAGCAGTTCGGCGGAAACACCGGAGGCATCCAGCGACTTCGGCTTGGAAGCAGCGATGTGCATGGCCAGATCCTTGCCCAGCTGCTCGTCGCCGCCGACCAGGTCAACCAGCACGCCAACCTTGGCGCCACCGTGGATGTAGGAAACGAGCTTGCCCTTGGCTTCGCAACGGACGAAGCGGCGGATGCTCATGTTCTCGCCGATCTTGCCGACCAGCGCGGTGCGGGTCGATTCGACGGTACCTTCACCCATCGGCAGGGCCGACAGGGCGGCCACGTCGGCCGGGTTCTTTTCGGCGACCAGCGCAGCACAGCCGTTGGCCAGCGCGATGAAATCGTCGTTCTTGGCAACGAAGTCGGTTTCCGAATTAACTTCGATGATCGCGCCGGTCTTGCCGTCGGCAGCGATGCTGATGGCCACGATGCCTTCCGCGGCGATGCGGGCAGCAGCCTTGGAAGCCTTGTTGCCCAGCTTGACGCGGAGGATCTCTTCGGCCTTGACCATGTCGCCGTCGGCTTCGGTCAGCGCCTTCTTGCACTCCATCATCGGCGCGTCGGTCTTGCCGCGCAGCTCTGCCACCATACCTGCGGTAATTGCCGCCATATTCTTCTCCTGAGCTTGTAAACCTGGCGGAGCCTGAGGCCCCGCCATTACATCAATATTTATTCAGCAGCGTCGACGACTTCGACGAACTCATCGTCGCCACCGGCAACGATTTCCTGCACGGCCATGCTGCGGCCTTCGAGGATGGCATCGGCCACGCCACGGGCGTACAGCTGAATGGCGCGGGAAGAGTCATCGTTACCCGGGATGACGTAATCGACGCCTTCCGGGGAGTGGTTGGTATCGACCACGCCGATGACCGGAATGCCGAGCTTGCCGGCTTCGGTGATGGCGATCTTGTGATAGCCGACGTCGATGACGAAGATGGCGTCCGGCAGGCCGCCCATGTCCTTGATGCCGCCGATGGACTTCTGCAGCTTTTCCAGTTCGCGACGGAAGGTCAGGGCTTCCTTCTTGGACATCTTTTCCAGGTCGCCGGCTTCAACGGCCAGTTCCATGTCCTTGAGGCGCTTGATCGAGGTCTTGACCGTCTTGAAGTTGGTCAGCATGCCGCCCAGCCAGCGCTGGTCGACACAGGGAGCGCCGGCGCGTGCTGCTTCTTCGGCGACGATTTCACGGGCCTGGCGCTTGGTGCCGACGAACAGCACGTTGCCGCGGTTAGCCGACAGCTTCTTCACGAAAGCCATGGCTTCGTTGTACTTGGCCAGGGTCTTTTCGAGGTTGACGATATGAATCTTGTTGCGGGCACCGAAGATGTACGGGGCCATCTTGGGGGACCAGAAACGGGTCTGGTGACCAAAGTGGACACCGGCCTCCAGCATTTCACGCATGGTAACGGACATGTAAAACTCCTTAAGGGTTGAACCGCCACCCGCCGCTAACGCCCGTCATTATTAGATTCTGACGAACACCCTTAATCGGCGGATGTGAGGATTTGACGACGCACACCGTGCACGCCGCCGCTTCTTCCGGCCGACTTCGACCGGGAAAAACTCTGCGATTATAGCAGCTTAATCGGCCGGCAAGAAGCCCGACATAAGCCAAGCTTCGCTGCCACAACGCATTCAGCGCAGGTAGACGTCCAGCATGCGCGCCAGATAAGGTTCCCAGTCCGGCATGCGCAAAGCGAAGTCACGTTCCAGCTTGCTGCAATCCAGGCGCGAATTGGCCGGTCTACGCGCCGGCGTCGGGTAGTCGGCGGTGGCGATCGGCCGGATGGCATCGGCTTCGACCCGCAACTGCGCACCACGAGCCCGCGCCAGTTCGACTATCCGGCAGGCAAAAGAATGCCAGCTCACCGGATTCGCCGCGGCCAGGTGGTAGAGGCGATGTTCGGCAGCAGCCAGGTGACGACCGCCATCGAGGCGCAGCAGCGCGGCGGCGGTGACGTCGGCAATCAGCGCGGCCGGCGTCGGCGAGCCGACCTGATCAGCCACGATGCCCAGCGCATCGCGCTCGCCGGCCAGGCGCAGGATGGTCTTGACGAAGTTGCCGCCGTGCTCGCCGAACACCCAACTGGTGCGAAAGATCAGCGACTTGCAGGCGCTTTGCGCGATCGCCTGCTCGCCGGCCAGCTTGCTCTGCCCGTAAACGCCCTGCGGTGCCGGCGCATCGGTTTCGACCCAGGCGCCGGTCTTGCTCCCGTCGAACACGTAATCGGTCGAATAATGCACCAGCAGCGCGCCGCAGGCCGCCGCCGCCTCGGCCAGCACGCCCGGCCCGCGGGCGTTGACCGCATGCGCCGCATCGGCATCCGATTCGGCCTTGTCGACCGCGGTATAGGCGGTGGCATTGACGATCACCGAAGGCCGCAACTCGGCCACCCGGGCACGCAACTGTTCGGGATCGGCGATGTCGCACTGCGCGCGGCCGCAAGCCACCACCTCGTCCAGCGGCGCCAGCGCCCGCTGTAATTGCCAACCTAGCTGCCCATCCTTGCCCAACAACAGTATCGACATTCATCGCTCCTTGCTAAAACCCCGCGCAGTATGCCATCACCGGCGCCTGCGGCTTTGCTAAACCCGGTGCATCATTTATCCTTGGCACCTTCAACCGCACCAAGAACAGCCATGAGCATTACCATCAAGACGCCCGAAGAAATCGAAAAAATGCGCGTCGCCGGTCGCCTCGCCGCCGAGGTTCTCGACTACATCGAACCTTTCGTCAAACCCGGGGTGACCACCGAAGAACTCGACCGGCTTTGCCACGATTACATGGTCGATGTCCAGGGCTGCATCCCGGCTCCGCTCAACTATGCGCCTTCGGGTTACGACCCCTACCCGAAGTCGATCTGCACCTCGATCAACCAGCAGGTCTGCCATGGCGTACCGAGCGACCGCGTGTTGAAAAACGGCGACATCGTCAATCTCGACATCACCACGATCAAGGACGGCTACCACGGCGACACCAGCCGCATGTTCATCGTCGGCGAAGCTTCGATCCAGGCCAAGCGCCTGTGCGAAATCACCTTCGAATGCCTGTGGCTGGGCATTTCGGTCGTCCGCCCCGGCGCCCGCCTCGGCGACATCGGCGCCATCATCCAGAAGCATGCTGAAAAGAACGGTTATTCCGTCGTTCGCGAATTCTGTGGCCACGGCATCGGCGCCAAGTTCCATGAAGACCCGCAGGTGGTTCATTACGGCAAGGCCGGCACCGGCATCGAGCTGCTCCCCGGCATGACCTTCACCATCGAACCGATGATCAACGCCGGCAAGGCTGCCATCCGCGAGATGCCGGACGGATGGACGATCGTCACCAAGGACCGTAGCCTGTCGGCACAGTGGGAACACACCCTGCTGGTCACCGACACCGGTTACGAGATCATGACGCTCTCCGCCGGCTGCCGCCCCAAGCCAGACTGGATTGCCTGATGAGCATCGACGTCGCTGCCCTGCGGGCCGACATCAAGGCCCGCCAAGCGGCCCTGCAGGCACGCTACGAAGCCGACAACGATGCCGAGGCCCTGCTCCGCCAGCGTTGTGCCGATGTCGATGAGGTACTTCGTCGCCTGTGGTCGGACTTTGCCTTCCCGTCATCGATCGCCCTCGCCGCCGTCGGCGGCTACGGCCGC
>Ga0209794_1001022_pt1 | contig 26720 bp, 23 predicted proteins | sample EBPBio232013_DNA_FD_185869 | JGI IMG/M metagenome (GOLD analysis project Ga0209794, IMG submission 185869) | Wastewater treatment Type I Accumulibacter community from EBPR Bioreactor in Madison, WI, USA - Reactor 1_5/23/2013_ DNA (SPAdes)... | ecosystem: Engineered > Bioreactor > EBPR >... | reverse complement strand
TTTCCAATGTCCGGCTTGCTCTTGGCAGTGCCCGCTTTTCCTTTGATGGCACGCTTCCCGGCGGGCAGATCACGGCGGTGGTGGGGCCGTCCGGCTCGGGCAAGTCGACGCTTCTCAATCTCGTGGCCGGATTTGAAAAGCCGGATGCGGGGCGCATTCTGATCGGCGCTGAGGATGTGACGGCGTGGCATCCGTCGCAGCGACCAGTCTCGCTCGTCTTTCAGGACAACAATCTTTTTGCCCATCTCGATCTCGCCAGCAATGTCGGGCTTGGCATTTCGCCATCGCTTCGGCTTTCCGCGTCGGAGAAAGTAGCCGTTGACGAGGCTTTGCAGCGTGTCGGGCTGGAGGGGTTCGGCAAGCGTCTGCCTGCAACCCTTTCGGGCGGGGAGCGACAGAGGGCTGCCTTTGCCCGCGCACTGGTGCGGCGCAAGCCGGTTCTGCTGCTGGATGAGCCGTTTGCGGCGCTTGATCCGGAATTGCGGGTTGCGATGCGGGCTTTGCTCAAGGAATTGCATGCAGAAACCGGCAATACGGTTCTGATCGTGACGCATGATCCAGACGAGGTGCAGCGCACCGCCGATCATGTTCTGACCCTCAGGCATGGCGAGATCGTCGCGACGGGCGCGGTCGATTGGTCCTAAGCCGCCATATTTTCGACGCTCCCGCTTGGCAAGCATGTCGCCAAGTGCATGAGGCAAGAGGGATTTCGGCCATGAATTATTTGCAAGGCTCCCCTCCTTGTGATTGTGCAATGTGCTATGAGTTGATGCAGTGCATGCGTTGGCAGCAGTTCGGAGACTAATCTTTCAGATGTGCGTGATGGGCGTATCCGCGTCAAAAATGAAAGCACGGCGGTCAAAAGCCGGGGCGCGGAAGACGATCCGGCGTTTTCCGGGGCGGCTTTCCTCGCGCGCGTTTCTGCGTTCTCTGTCCTTTGTGGCGCTCAGCGTTGCGCTGGCCGGGTGCCAGTCGATGATGGAGCAGGCCTACGAGCCGAGCGTGCGACCGTCCAATAATCCGCAAATCGTCGATGAAGTGCAGAAGAATGATCCGCGGGCGGCCATGGGCGCGCGCGAGCATCCGCGCATCGTGGCGAGCTATGGCGGTGAATATCACGACGCCAAGACCGAGCGGCTGGTGGCGCGCATTGCCGGGGCGCTGACGGCGGTTTCCGAAAATCCGAACCAGTCTTACCGCATCACCATTCTCAATTCGCCAGCCATCAACGCTTTTGCGCTGCCGGGGGGCTATCTCTACGTGACGCGTGGCCTCTTGGCGCTCGCCAACGATGCCTCGGAAGTCGCTGCCGTGCTTTCGCATGAGATGGCCCATGTGACGGCCAATCACGGCATCGAGCGGCAGAAGCGCGAAGAGGCGGAAGTGATTGCCTCGCGCGTCGTCGCCGAGGTTCTCTCATCGGATCTGGCGGGCAAGCAGGCGTTGGCGCGCGGCAAGCTGCGCCTTGCGGCCTTCTCGCGCCAGCAGGAGCTGCAGGCGGATGTGATCGGCGTGCGGATGCTGGGTGAGGCGGGTTATGACACCTATGCTTCACCGCGCTTCCTCGAATCGATGGCCGCCTATAGCCGCTTCATGTCGGTGGAGCCGGATAACGACCAGAGCCTCGACTTCCTGTCGAGCCATCCGGATGCGCCGCAGCGTGTCGGTCTGGCCCGTGAGCAGGCGGCGCGTTTCGGGCCAGAAGGTTCTGTCGGCGACAAGGGTCGCGATTATTATCTCGCCGGGATCGATGGACTGCTTTATGGCGACAGCCCGGAAGAGGGGTATGTACGCGGCAATGTGTTCATGCATTCCAACCTCGGCATTCGCTTTGAGGTGCCGCAAGGTTTTGTGATCGACAACAAGGCGGAAGCGGTTCTGGCCACGGGGCCGGGTGAAATTGCCATCCGCTTTGATGGCGTGGCCGATTCCTCGCGCAACAGTCTCGAAGCCTATCTGACCAGTGGCTGGGTGGCCGGCCTTCTGCCGGAAACCGTAAAGTCCATCAAGATCAATGGGCTTGATGCGGCGACGGCTCGCGCCAGTGCCGAACGGTGGGATTTCGATGTGACGGTGGTGCGGCTCGGGGAGCGCATTTTCCGCTTCCTGACGGCGGTGCCCAAGGGCAATCCCGATCTCGACAAGACGGCGGATGTGCTGAAGTCGAGCTTCCGCACCATGACCTTCTCGGAGTCAACTTCGTTGAAGCCATTGCGGGTCAGGGTTCAGACGGTTCAGCCGGGGGAAACGATCATCACGCTGGCGTCGCGCATGATGGGGACGGATCGCAAGCTTGATCTCTTCAAGCTGATCAACGCCCTTCCGGCCGCAGCGAGCCTGACGCCCGGCCAGAAGGTCAAGATCATCTCGGAATAAGGGACGGGATCAGGCTGCCGCCATGCCGGGGGCGATGACCGAGAGGGCCGCTTTCAGCTTCTCAAGCGCGCGGCTTTCGATCTGGCGCACGCGTTCCTTGGAAATTCCCAGTTCCTGGCCCAGTTCTTCCAGCGTCACGCTTTCCTCCGTCAGGCGGCGGGCGTGGATGATGCGGCGTTCGCGGCGGTTCAGGCGATCCAGCGCCTGATGCAGCCAGCGGTGACGCCGCTCGCCATCAATGAGGCCCGTAACCTGCTCATCCGGCAAGGGTTCTTCGCTTTCCAGAAGGTCGATCTGCTCGCGGCCATTGTCCTCACCCGCCGTGGCGGGAGCGTGAAGCGAGGCGTCCGGCGAGGAGATGCGCGCATCCATGCGCTCAACATCCTTGAGATTGACGCCAAGGGCTGCGGCGATCTCTTCATGAACAGCCCGGTTGGTCAGGTCGCGATCACCCTGAGCAATGCGCGAGCGCAGGCGGCGAAGATTGAAGAACAGGGCTTTCTGTGCCGAGGATGTGCCGGAGCGGACAATCGACCAGTTGCGCAGGATGAAATCCTGCATGGCAGCGCGAATCCACCAGCTGGCATAGGTCGAAAAGCGCACGTTGCGATCGGGCTCGAAGCGGGCAGCGGCCTCCAGAAGGCCGACATAGCCTTCCTGCACCAGATCACCGGCGGGAAGGCCGAAGCCTTTGAAGCGGATCGCCATGGAAATCACCAGCCGCATATGCGCATCGGCAATCCGGTTGCGGGCCGCATTGTCAGCCCGGTCGCGCCAGCGATTGGCCAGCGTCTGCTCTTCCTCACGTTCCAGATAGGGCGCCCGCATGGCGTGGCGAACAAGGGAACGGTCGATGGTGGCGTTGCTCATCCGCTTTCTCCGAAAAGAAGGCAAGCGCACGCATTGTTCGCGGCGCGTTTCATGAGGTGTTAACGCGGCATTTCAGGAAAGGTTCCCGAGAAAAGCAAAAAATAAACCCGGCACGAAGGCCGGGTCTACTGAATTCGATGAGAAGGCGCTTATGCGGCTTCTTCTTCCGGTGCGTCGTCTTCCTCAACGGCCTTGCCACGCTTCGGACCCTTGGCAAGATGCGTCTCGATCAGGCGAACGGCTTCGGTCTCGGACATCTTGTTCACAGCGGCGATTTCGCGCGCCATACGGTCGAGGGCGGCTTCGTAAAGCTGACGCTCGGAATAGGACTGCTCCGGCTGGTTTTCAGCGCGGTAGAGGTCGCGGACCACCTCGGCAATGGCAATCAGGTCGCCGGAATTGATCTTGGCATCATATTCCTGGGCACGGCGCGACCACATGGTGCGCTTGACCTTGGCCTTGCCCTGCACAACCTTCAAGGCGCGCTCGACGAAATCGGTTTCGGAAAGCTTGCGCATGCCGATGCTCACGGCCTTGGCGACCGGAACCTTGAGACGCATCTTGTCCTTTTCGAAGTCGATCACGAAGAGTTCGAGCTTCATGCCCGCCACTTCCTGCTCTTCAATCGCGGAGATGGTGCCAACGCCGTGCGCCGGGTAAACAATCGCCTCGCCGTGCTTGAAGCCATGCCGCGCTGCCGAAGGTTTTTTCTGCTGGGTCGTCATTCGTTTCAAAAACTCCCTGTTACGCAGCCGGCTCTCGTAAATCGGGCCGGCGCCGAACCTCGACAGGTCCGGATCAGACGGGGAACACCGTCAGTGACACCAAACCGGCTCACCCACTGGCACATGGCAACAGAACACCTCCCGCGGTCGCGAACGTGCAACTTCAAACGTTGCGAATGTCACGGAAATCGCGCGTGATGCTGATCTGTGCTTTCGTGATGGTTTCGGGCACGCAAAATGCCCTTCTGTGGGCCGGTTCTTATTCCCTAGCACAAAAATATGTGGAAATCAATAATTTGCTTCAATCGCGGAGAGGTTGTCTCCGCGATGCCCATAGAAGCCTGGTTTTATCTCAGTCGCCCGAACCCGGCTTTTCCGAGAAATAGGTTTCCAGCTTGCCGGAAACGCCATCCATGTCCTTGTAGCCTTCCATAGGCTCCTTCTTGACCGTGATGTTCGGCCAGACCTGAGCATATTCGGCATTGAGCTTCAGCCACTTGTCGAGGCCCGGCTCAGTGTCAGCCTTGATGGCTTCGGCAGGACATTCCGGCTCGCACACGCCGCAGTCGATGCATTCATCGGGATTGATGACGAGGAAGTTCTCGCCTTCGTAGAAGCAGTCGACGGGGCAGACTTCCACGCAGTCGGTATATTTGCAGCGAATGCAATTGTCGGTCACGACATAAGTCATGAGAAACTCCACGATCCATTTCAAATGAACCGGCACTACGGCCCGGACATCACCTGCGTCCCACTTGGTGCGACGCACGCATTTCGATTGTGAGGTACTGCCTTTAGCGACGCTTATCAAGAATAAAGCAGCCGCAAATTGCCGCAGGGTTGATTGAAAGTTTCAATCTTCGCCGATTTCGGGGAACAGACGTTCCATCTCCCGTCGCTCGCGCTTTGTCGGGCGTCCACTGCCCGGTTGGCGCTGCGCCAGCTCGAATGTATTGAGGCGTGGTTGGGCTTCCGGCGGCGGCGAAAGATCCTCGTAAAGAAGCTTTGCCTCCTCGAACGGCCCGCGTCGTTCCCCGCCAGAGCGCACGATCAGCACCACGTCGCGGCGGTCGAGCCGAAGCTCGATGCGGTCCCCAATCTTCACATTGTGCGAAGGCTGAGTGACCTTGCGATCATTCACCCTGACATGCCCGGCCTCGATAAAGCCTTGTGCCAGGCTTCGTGATTTCAGCATGCGCGCGAAGAAGAGCCACTTGTCGAGGCGTTGCCGGTCCCGACCTTGTGGCTCCGCGCCCATGTTTACTTCTTGAGCTGATCGCGAAGCGCCGCCAGCTTTGCGAAGGGCGAATCCGGATCGAGCGGCTTTTCCTTCTTGGGCGGACGCGCCTCGAAGCGCTGGTTATCACGCTTGTTGTCGTTGCGGCGGTCGTCACGCTTGCCTTCGAAGCGCTTGCCGTGGTGCTCCTGACGCTCGCCACCCTTGCGGTCGTGACGTTCAGGGCGCTTGCCGCCTTCGCTGCGCTCGCCTTCCGACTTGCGGTCCCCGCGGCGCGCATCGCCTTCGCGACGCTCACCCTGCGGGGCACGGTTGTTGCCACCATGGCCGCGACGCTCGCCACCCTGCGGGCGCTGGCGGGCATTGTCGTTTCGCCCACCCGGACGCCAGAGCAGAACCGGCTTCGGTTCCGCCGTGGCTTCTTCTGCGGCTGCTGCGACGGGCTCAGCGGCGGGGGCTTCAGCAACGGCTTCCGCCTGGGCTTCTTCCGTCGCGCTATCGGCATCGGCTTCGTCCGAATGCTCGGCACCTTCGGTGGTCGCATCCGCAGCAGTAGCCGCGTCTTCAGCGGGCTTGTCGGCGTTCAGGAAAGCGTGGGCTTCTTCGGCGCTGACGCTGTCGGCGCGATAGCCGAGACCCTTCAGGATTTCTTCCATGTCGTCCGGCGTGGCGCCAAGGATCGACAGCATGGCCGTCGTCGTCACGAAACGGCGGCCATCATAAGCGCCATCCGGACGGGCGGTCGTGCCGGGCTTCCACTGGAGAAGCGGACGAATGAGGTCGGCCAGACGCTCGAGAATATCGATGCGGACGGCGCGCTTGCCGAGGAAACGGAAGCCTGCGAGCTTGTAGAAGGTGCGCTCGAAGCTGTTGTCGGTGACGATAGAGGTGCGGCCAGCGGCCAGAACCGGGATGAGTTCGCCATAGCCGGGCTTCTCAAGGCCGTCATTCTTCAGCGCCCAGAGCAGGGTGATGAGTTCAGCTGGAGCGGGCTTCAGAAGCGCCGGAATGAAAATGTGGTAGGCGCCAAAGCGCACACCGTAACGACGGATCGAAGCGCGGGCATCCTGATCCAGCGTCTTGATGTCGTCGGCGACTTCGCGACGGAAGAGCGAGCCAAGGGCTTCAACCAGCTGGAAGGCCAGGCCACGGGCCAGGCCCTGCAGGTCTTCGGCGCGGGACAGGTCGTCCAGCGGCTTCAGAACCGTGGTGATGTGGTGATTGACGAAACGCTCGATGCGCGCTGCGACATGATCACGGGCATTGCCGGTCAACTGTTCGTCGGCGAGCAGGATGATGCGCGGGCGCATGATGTTCTCGCTGGCGGTCAGGCGACCGACAGGCTCGCCCAGCCAACGCACCAGTCCGCGCGAATCGAGCGCCAGATCGTTGTTGCTGGCGGCGTGCAGGCGCGCGGCGCGCGCTTCGAACTCCAGCGCAAGCGCCTTCATGGCTGCGGCTTCCACCGCCTTGCCATCCGGGCCATCCATTCCCTGTGCAGGTGTGAACCGGAAACCGGCCAATTGCCCGACATGATGTCCCTCTACGAAGACATCTCCATTCACACTGATTTCAGCTTCCAGCATCGCATTCTCTCTCAGGCGCCTCATGAGCACGGTTGTCCTGCGGTCTACAAACCGTTTCGTCAACCTGTCATGTAGCGCATCGGACAGTCGATCTTCAATTTCCCGCGTCTTTTCTTGCCAGTGTGTCGGATCGGCAAGCCAACCGGGGCGATTCGATACATAGGTCCATGTCCTGATCTGGGCAATCCTTGCCGAGAGTGTATCGATCTCGCCGTCGGTCCTATCGGCTCTTTTTGCCTGTTCGGCAAGAAAATCCTCATTGATCGTGCCGTGACGCACGAGATCGGAATAAAGCGCCAGGATCAGGTCGGCATGTTGGGCGGGGGTGATGCGGCGGTAATCGGGAAGGGCGCAGGCCTCCCAGAGCCGCTCCACCCGGGCGGGCGTCGTGGCCAGATCGACCACTTCCGGATAGCGAGCCAGATAATCCAGCGCCTGCGCATCGGTGGCGGGCAGGGCGCGGGTCAGGCCCTGCACCTTGGGGGCGGCATCGAGACTTTGCTGGAGGGCGCGGATCGAGGAAAAATCAAACTCGGCGGTGCGCCATTGCATGACTTTCACCGCATCGAAGGCGTGCGTCTCGATGCGTTCGACCAGCTCATCGTCAAACGGTTCGACACGGCCCGTGACGCCAAAGGTGCCATCGCGCATGTGGCGACCGGCACGGCCGGCGATCTGGCCAAGCTCGCCGGGGTTCAGGTTGCGGAACTGGTAGCCATCGAATTTGCGATCCTGTGCGAAGGCCACGTGATCGACATCGAGGTTGAGGCCCATGCCGATGGCGTCAGTGGCGACGAGATAATCGACATCGCCTGCCTGATAGAGGCCGACCTGTGCGTTACGCGTGCGGGGTGAAAGCGCGCCCAGAACCACGGCGGCCCCGCCCCGCTGGCGGCGGATCAGCTCGGCGATGGCGTAAACCTCGTCCGCCGAAAAGGCGACGATGGCGCTTCGCTCCGGCAGGCGGGTGATCTTTTTCGAGCCGGAATAAACAAGCTGCGACATGCGAGGACGCTCGATCACGAGAATGCCGGGCAGCACCTGTTCGAGGATCGGGCGCATGGTGCCCGCGCCCAAGAGAAGCGTTTCCTCGCGGCCGCGCAAATGCAGGATGCGGTCGGTGAAGATGTGGCCACGTTCGAGGTCGCCTGCGAGCTGCACTTCGTCGATGGCGACGAAGGCGGCCTTGGTTTCGCGCGGCATGGCTTCGACCGTGCAGACGGAAAAACGCGCGCCGGGCGGCGCAATCTTTTCCTCGCCGGTCACGAGCGCCACATGCTGCGCACCGACTTTCTCCACGACACGGGTGTAGACCTCGCGCGCCAGCAGACGCAGCGGCAGGCCAATCACGCCCGAACCGTGCGCAACCATGCGCTCGATGGCGTAGTGGGTCTTACCCGTATTGGTCGGTCCGAGCACCGCGGTCACGCCGCGTCCGGAAAGGATCATGGGTCGCATGGGGGACGAAGGGGGCTCCCGGAAATGTCTGGCGGCCCGAAAGCGTGTTCCGGGGGTGTTTCCACACATGGGCGCTTGGCGCGGGGAAGGCAAGACGAGATGCGTTTGAGGCTGCCGGTTTTCCCCGCTCAAACGCGCCGAAATGGCCGAAATTAACCTTCGGAACGCCGTGGGAACGAATCAGCGACGAATCGCTGACGGGTCTGGTTTCCGTTTTTGTTCACCGCAACATGTGGTCGTTGCCGCGCCTTCTTCCACCAAATGCTGAATCATGGAAACGGAACGAAGAGAACATCCGGTCTTTCGCGTTAACCTTTTGCAGGGGTGGATTAAGACCTTCGAAAGGAATGGTGTAAATAACTGATTTTATTCATTATCGCTATTTTTCGAACATCACGCCGTTAACCTTCGGGTCAAAGGCGGAACGAATCACAGACGAATCACTGACCTGTTTGGTTTCCTGTTTTGTTCACCGCAACATGTAGTGGGTTGAATCGTGTTCACCCCCATTCGCACCTGCAATATGGGGGTGCTTTACGTCGTCGTTTGCGGGCGCGTTAACCTTTTCAGCGCCCATTTAACGAATTGGCAGGAATTCCACGGAACCAAGTCTCAGGTCGCGCGTTTTTCCCTCATAAACGGCATGTCGCGGAGATCCACCGAAGCGGATGCCGAAAGACCTTCAGTCATGATTTCGACTCTCGAGGAGGAGGACTGGAGCGTTTTCACACCCTCCGCCGGGGTGTGGAAGCGCTCTCTTTTTGTGCGCTTTTCGGGGCCGAAATTAACCTTCGGAACGGCGTGAGAACGAATCACAGACGAATCGCTGACACAGGTGGTTTCCCGTTTTGTTCACCGCAATATGTTGTGTAAAAACAATTTGTTAACCATATGAAACAGTGGAAAAAGCCCGGCTTGCGGAGTTTCGCAGGCCGGGCTGTTAACCATTTCAGACGCGTTGTTTACGGCTGTTTAGAGCGCTTCCACACACAGGGCGACGCCCATGCCGCCACCGATGCACAGCGTGGCGAGGCCCTTCGAGGCCTTGCGGCGCTTCAGTTCAAAGAGAAGCGTGTTGAGGATACGTGCACCGGATGCGCCAACCGGATGGCCGATGGCAATCGCGCCGCCATTGACGTTGATCTTGTCCGGGTCGAGACCGAGGTCGCGGGCCACGGCGCAGGACTGGGCGGCGAAGGCCTCATTGGCTTCGATCAGGTCGAGATCGTTGGCCGTCCAGCCAGCCTTCTCCAGCGCTTTGCGAGAGGCGGGAATCGGGCCTATGCCCATGATCTGCGGATCGACACCCGCCGTTGCCCAGGAGGCGATGCGGGCGAGCGGCGTGAGACCACGGCGCACCGCTTCGGCTTCCGTCATCAGAAGAACCGCAGCGGCACCATCATTGATGCCCGACGCATTGCCTGCCGTGACCGAGCCCTGCTTGTCGAAGGCAGGCTTCAGCTTGCCGAGCGATTCCATCGTGGTGCCGGGGCGGATATATTCGTCCTGATCCACCACCACATCGCCCTTGCGGGTGGAAACGGTGAAGGGAACGATTTCGTCGGCAAAGCGGCCGGCCTTCTGGGCGGCTTCGGCCTTCTGCTGCGAGGCGGCGGCAAAGGCGTCCTGCTCGTCGCGGGTCAGTTGCCACTGGCGGGCGATGTTTTCGGCCGTGATCCCCATGTGGTAGCCGTAAAAGGCGTCGGTGAGGCCATCCTTCAGCATGGTGTCCATGAGTTCGATCGAGCCCATGCGGGCACCGGAGCGAAGATGCTGGCAATGGGGCGCGAGCGACATGGATTCCTGCCCGCCCGCAATGATGACATTCGCATCGCCAAGGGCGATCTGCTGCATACCAAGCGCCACGGCGCGCAAGCCGGAGCCGCACAACTGGTTGATGCCGAAGGCTGTGGCTTCCTGCGGGATACCCGCCTTGATCGCGGCCTGACGTGCCGGGTTCTGGCCCTGACCCGCCGTCAGGATCTGGCCGAGAATGACTTCGTCAACTTCGTTGGCGGCGACCCCGGCGCGCTCCAGAACAGCCTTGATGACGGTCGTTCCCAGATCATGGGCGGGCGTGTTGGCGAATGCACCGTTGAAGGCACCGACAGCCGTGCGTGCGGCGCTGGCAATGACGATGGATGGCTTGGTCATGACTTAATCTCCTCGCGGAATTCTCCCGTGATGCAAACTGGCAAAGAGGCGGGCATCTGTCAATTGCGTGTCAAACGTTTGTTACAGTCTTGAGGCGGATCATTTCTCATACGTTCCATGAGCTTTGCGTCACGCCGGAAAAGGACTATGAACGGTTTCCCGCATTGGAACAAAGCCGAGACAATCATGGACTATTTGCCCAACCTGCCGACCTTTCTCGCCTTTGCGGCGGCCACGCTGCTGCTGGCGGCAACGCCCGGTCCGGACATGACGCTCTCCATCAGCCGCGCGCTGAAAGACGGTCGTGCGGCAGGGCTTGCCGTACTCGTGGGAACCAATATCGGCTGCGGCGTGCATACCATGCTGGTGGCGTTCGGCATTTCGGCGCTGATCATTGCTTCGCCGACCGCCTTTCTCATCCTGAAGACGGGCGGGGCCGCCTATCTGTTCTGGCTGGCGGTTCAAGCCATTCGTTATGGCTCGTCCTTCAAGGTGGAAACCGGCGCCGATGAGCCGAAGCGTTCTCTCACCTCGACCATCTGGACGGGCATGGTGGTGAACCTGTTGAACCCCAAGGTCATTATCTTTTTCATGACCTTCCTGCCGCAGTTCGTCTCCGCCAACGATCCGCATGTGACCGGCAAGCTCCTGGTGCTCGGCCTCAGCTTCATCGTGGTTTCGCTGCCGGTGACCCTCGGTGTGGTTCTGGCGGCGGACCGGCTTTCCGGCTGGCTGCAGCGCAATCCGGGCATCGTGCGCGGTATTGATTACACCTTTGCGGCGGTGTTCTCGCTCTTTGCCGTGAAGATCCTGTTCACGCAGGCGCGCTGAGAAGGATCAGGCGAGGATGTCTCAATCCTCGCCGTGGCCGACGATCATCATGGCTTCGAAGGCCAGACGCTCGGTCTTGCGCATGCGTTCGGATTCCGACTTCAGCTGACCGCAGGCGGCGAGAATATCGCGGCCGCGCGGGGTGCGGATCGGCGAGGCATAGCCTGCCTGATTGATGAAATCGGCAAACTTCATGATCGTTTCCCAGTCCGAGCACTGGTAGTTGGTGCCCGGCCACGGGTTGAACGGAATGAGGTTGATCTTGGCCGGCACGCCGCGCAGCAGTTTTACCAGTGCTTTGGCGTCTTCCAGGCTGTCGTTCACATCCTTCAGCATCACATATTCGAAGGTGATGCGTCGTGCGTTCGAAAGCCCCGGATAGGCGCGGCAAGCCTTCATCAGTTCTTCGAGCGGATATTTCTTGTTGATCGGCACAAGGATATCACGCAACTCGTCGCGCACGGCATGCAGCGAAATGGCCAGCATGACGCCGATTTCTTCGCCGGTGCGGTAAATTTCCGGGACGATGCCAGAGGTCGAAAGCGTGATGCGGCGCTTGGACAGCGACAGGCCATCGCCATCGGATGCGATCAGCAGCGCCTTCTTGACGTTCTCGAAATTATAGAGCGGTTCACCCATGCCCATCATGACGATGTTGGTGATCTTACGGCCTTCGGCGGGCACCATGGCTCCCACCGGCGTTTCGGCATCGGGAAAATCCCCCAGGCGATCACGGGCAAGCAGCAGCTGGGAGAGAATTTCCTCCGCCGTCAGGTTGCGCACCAGCTTCTGTGTGCCGGTGTGACAGAAGGAGCAGGTGAGCGTGCAGCCGACCTGCGAGGAAACGCACAGCGTGCCGCGTCCTTCATCGGGAATATAGACGGTTTCAATCTCGACCGGGCGGCCCGCGCCACGCGGCGGGAAGCGCAGCAGCCACTTGCGGGTGCCATCGCCGGAAACCTGCTCTTCCACCACTTCGGGGCGGGCAATGGTGAAGTGCTGCTTCAGCATTTCACGCATGTCGCGCGCCACGTTCGTCATGCCGTCGAAATCCGATACGCCGCGCACGTAGAGCCAGTTCCAGATCTGGGCGACGCGCATCTTGATCTGACGCTCGGGAACGCCCTTGCCGCGCAGGGCCTCGCCCATTTCCTCGCGCGTCATGCCGATCAGCGTGGGCATTTCGGCAGCGGTCAGAACCGGCTTCATCGGCGTCTTTTCGATCACGGCGTCAGTGGCGGGCATCGGTTCAATCCCATCGTTTGCGCTGCCCGTCCGGTCTGTCCGGATTGGCGGCGGCGGTCATGCGGTTTTACGATAATGCATCGTCTGTCTGTCGCCTTCTCCAAGGGAAAGGCGCTTGGCGCTTTCCCGTCACGGCGACATTTTGCCGGGCTTTAGCATCAAAACGCGGTTTCGTCACCCCACGGCGTTTCACAAACAAAAATGCCGGCCCGTCAGGGCCGGCATCGTTCATGCGCAAGGCAAGTGGCTTACTTGCACTTCTGGATCTGTTGCAGGGCGGCGGAAATGCCGTCCAGCGAATAGGTGTAGTTGGTCTTGGTGCCACGGGCCGAGGTGGCCTGCACCTTGAGGCTCTTGCCGGACTTCATCGCGGCAATCAGCGCCGGTTCTTCGGCAGCGTTTTCAACCCAGGCCGACTTTTCCTTGACGAAGAGGTTGAAGTTCTTGTTGTCGATGGTGACGACAACCTTGGCGTCGGCCTTCATCGGATAACCGACCATGACCTGCGGCTCGTAGGAAATGTTCTGGCCGGGACGCTGCGAAACGATGAAGAAGACATCGCCGTGGTCCACATTGGCGGGCTGCTTGTCCGTCGGAACCGCCAGAACGTAGCACAGCGTGCCGTTCTGGGCCTTGTAGGAGTATGCGCCCCAGGCCTTGAACTGCTGGATGCGAGTGGGCGACTGGGCCGAGGCGATGCTGGCGCTTGCGACGAGGATTGCGAGGGTCGTTGCGATGCTTTTTACAAACATGGTGGTCCTGCCGTTCTCGAGAGCATTCCGGCTGAACAAGGTCGCCTGAAACGCTCACTCTCTTGGTGTTCAAACGCTCTTCCAAACGATGGACCGTGCGCGGCCCTGCTGGAATTGCCCTAAGTGATGTGGCGACAGATCGCCCGGATAAGGGGCGGACGCGCCTATAATTCGGTTCATTTTGACTTAATCGAGGTTACCAAACCGTCAACGCCCGGGCTTTATTGCCATCTTTGCCCAAAAACATTGCCTTTAGAGCCGGTTTTCGTCCGCAACGCCTGCGATTGCATGTCAATGACATTTCAATAGGCACAATTCCGGCAAGAGTGTGGTCTGGCGGCAGATGACACGCGCTAGGTCGTCCATAAAGGAAAGTGACGCGGGATCAGCCCGCGTCCGGCGTTTCGGCTTCGCTTTGGGTCAAGACCTTGTCGGCAGACTCATAATGGCGGTCACGGATATGGCCGCGGACCATGGCGAAGGCTGCCGTCAGAACGGCCATGTCATCGGAAAAGCCGATGAGCGCGAAGACGTCCGGCACCACATCGGCGGGCATGATGAAATAGGCGAGCGCGGCAAAGAGAATGCCGCGAACGCGCGTAGGCGTGGCCGGGTCCGTCGCGCAGTAATAGGCGGCAACGGCGTCGCGGGCAAAAGGCACCTTGCGAGCGACACGGGCAATCTTGGGCCAGAATTTGGCGCGAACCGTCTTCTCACGGCGCGTTTCCGTCTCCACGTCACCGGGAAGAAGAATTTCACCAAACTTCACATCGTCCATCAGGCCCGCTCCTCGAAGCCATAAAAACCGCCCATTGCGATCCTTACAAGATATGGGGATAAATCATGGCGAAATCAAATCCCGGGAATGCGGGGTTTCACGCATGGAATTCACGCATGGCTTCAACATCGGTTCTGTTTGTCTGTCTCGGGAATATCTGCCGTTCGCCGCTGGCGGAGGGCGTTTTCACCCATCTGGCGTTCCAGCGGGGCGAAGCCGCTCTCTACCGTGTCGACTCGGCGGGCATCAGCGGTTGGCATAGCGGCGAGGGGCCGGATCGGCGCTCGGTGAAAGTGGCCGCCGCCCATGGCATCGATATTTCCCGGCAACAGTCGCGCCAGGTGAAGCCGCAGGATTTTGCCGCCTTTGATCTGATCCTTGCCATGGACCGCGATAATCTTGCCATTCTGAAGAGCAAGGCCCCGGCCGATCTTGCGGCGCGTGTCCACCTGTTCAATGCGTTGGCCGTCGGGCAGGATATGGACGTGCCCGACCCGTATTATGGCGGCCCTGAAGGCTTCGAGGCGGTTTACAGCATGCTCGATTCGGGCTGCAGTGCGCTTCTGGCAAAGCTTGCTGATGCGCGGGCTTCGTGAAGCGGGAAAATCTCTTCCGTGAGGTAAGGCCCGCCGCCCACCGATTCCTTCGACGACATCAAGACGAAGCGGGATGTCTTGAACGGCATGGTGTGGAAATCCCCGCGGCCAGAAAGGTAATGCGCGACATCGTCCAGCCTTGCGGTTTTCAGCCGCGCGAGGGTCACATGCGGCGTGAACTTGCGCGGGTCGGATGGCAGGCCGATGCGCTGGCAAATGCGCTCGATCTCCGCCTGAAGGGCGAACATTTCCGGGGCGGGAGAAACACCCGCCCACAATGAATGCGGCTTCTTGGAGCCGAAGGCGCCGATGCCGGAGAGCGAAAGCGTGAATTCGGGGCGATCAATGCGATCCAGCCGGTGAACCAGTTCATCCGCGGTGCGGCCATCAACATCGCCAATGAAGCGCAGGGTGATGTGGTAATTTTCGACATCAATCCAGCGGGCTCCGGGGATGCCGCCGCGCAAAAGCGAGAGGCTCATGGCCGCTTCGCGAGGAATTTCGAGGGCGGTAAACAATCTCGGCATGCGAGGTCTCCCCGAATCTTTTGCAGATGCTCACAGCGGACCATGCAATGGCGGCGTGTGCAAGTCTTAATTCTTCCGGGCCTCCATCAACTTGAGGAAATCCTTGAGCGCGGGCAGGCTTCGCTGAACCATGATGCCGACACCTTCGCCGGTCGGATGCATGCCATCGGAAAGCTTCAGGCGTTCATCCTGCACGACCCCATCGAGAAAGAAGGGGTAGAGTGGCACCTGATATTTTCCGGCCAAGCGGGCATAGATCGGGTTAAAGCGGGCGGCATATTCCTCGCCCATGTTGGGCGGAGCGACCATGCCCATCAGCATGACGGCCATGCCGCGTTCCTTGAAGCGGGCGATCAGCGCATCGAGGTTCTTTTCGGTTTCCTCCGGCGCGATGCCGCGCAGCGCATCATTGGCACCGAGTTCGAGAATGACGCCGTCCGTGCCGTCGGGAACCGACCAATCGGCCCGGGCAAGGCCGCCGGAGGTCGTATCACCGGAAACGGCGGCATTTTCGATGGTCACATCGAAGCCTTCTGCCTTCAGCGCCTTTTCCATCTGCGCCGTGTAGGACTGGTCCGCCGGCAGTTGATAGCCCGCCATGAGGCTGTCACCCAGACCGACAAGCTTGAGCGTGGCAGCCGATGCCACCCCCGGCAGGGTCATCAAGGCGATGACAGCGATTTGAAGGACGGCTGCTTTAAATCTCATGCTCAGGTTCCTAGATTGGCACTGGGTGCAGCGCGCACCAGCCCGCCTCTCCCTTTCCGCAATATAGGAAGCATTTCGTGCCAGAAAACATCATCGAACTGAAGAAGGCGGATCTGACGCTTGGGCATGCCGCCGCAGCGGTGCATGTTTTGAAGGGCATTGATCTTGCCGTGAGGGTTGGTGAATCGGCGGGTATCGTCGGTCCCTCAGGTTCGGGAAAATCCACGCTCTTGATGGTGCTGGCCGGTCTGGAACGGCTCGACAAGGGCGAAATCATCATCGACGGTACGTCTCTGACGGGGCTAGCCGAAGACGATCTGGCGGATTTTCGCGGGCGCAACATCGGTATTGTTTTCCAGTCTTTCCATCTCATTCCCAATATGACGGCACTGGAAAATGTCGCCGTGCCGCTTGAACTCGCCAATCGGCGCGATGCCTTTGCGATTGCCGAACAGGAATTGCGGGCCGTGGGGCTTGGCGAGCGTCTGCACCACTATCCGGGTCAGCTTTCGGGCGGGGAACAGCAGCGCGTGGCGATTGCGCGTGCGCTGGCGCCATCGCCCAAGGTCTTGATTGCCGACGAGCCGACCGGCAACCTCGACACGGAAACCGGGCGGCAGATTGCCGATCTTCTCTTTGCCAAGCAGGCCGAACGCGGCATGACGCTTCTTCTGGTCACGCATGATCCATCGCTGGCCGCCCGCTGTTCGCGCCGCATCGGCGTGCGTTCGGGCCAGATTGAAAGCGACAGCAGCGCTCTTGTGAGCGAACCCGCATGAGTGGCCTTTTCTTTCGCCTTCGCATCGCCTTTCGGTTTGCACTTCGCGAGATGCGCGGCGGGCTTTCCGGCTTCGTGATCTTTCTCGCCTGTATCGCGCTCGGTGTCGGGGCGATTGCGGCGGTCAATTCGCTTTCACGCACCATGACGGATGCCATTGCCGCGCAGGGGCAGGCGATCCTTGCAGCCGATGTGCGCTTCGAGCTTAACAATCGTGAGGCAAACGCTGCCGAAGCCGCCTGGCTTGCCGGTCTGGGCGATGTTTCGGTGACGACGGGCCTGCGCTCCATGGTGCGCCTGCCGGATGGATCGACGCAGGCGCTTGCCGAAGTGCGCGGCATTGATGGGGCCTATCCGCTTTACGGGACGCTGGAGACGCAGCCCGCCACGCCTGCGAAGGAGCTTCTCTCGCAGAAGGATGGCGCGTTCGGCGCAATTGCCGCGCCCCTGTTGATCGAACGCCTTGGGCTGAAGCCGGGCGATGAAGTGCTGATCGGCAAGGCGCGGTTGCGGCTTGCGGCAACGCTTGTCACCGAACCCGATGCGCTTTCGGAGGGGTTTGGTTTTGCGCCGCGCCTCATGGTGTCGCGGCAAGCGCTTGAGGCGTCCGGGCTGATCCAGACCGGCAGTCTGGTGGAACATGCCTATCGCATCAAGCTCAAGGCATCGCTTGGTGATGAAGCGGCGATCAAGGCACTCGCCACCAAAGCCTTTCCCGATGCCGGATGGTCGATCCGCACCAGTGATCGCGCCGCACCCGCGCTCACCGAAAACATTGCCCGGTTCTCGCAATTCCTGACGCTGGTCGGACTGACGGCGCTGATTGTGGGCGGTGTTGGCGTTGCCAATGCGGTGCGCGCTTTTCTCGATTCCAAGCGTGCCACGATTGCCGCCTTCAAATGTCTCGGCGCGCCGGGCTTTGTGGTGACCGCCATCTACTTCTTCCAGATCATGATGATTGCCGCCGTGGGCGTGGTGATCGGCCTCGCGATAGGGGCGGTTACGCCGCTTGTCGCGGTGTCGTTCCTGCGGGATGTCTTGCCGGTTTCGGCTCACGTGGCCTTCTACCCGGGTGCCCTTGGCCTTGCGGCGCTGTTTGGCTTTGTCACGACCGTGACCTTTGCCATTCTGCCGCTTGGCCATGCCCGCGAAGTGCCTGCGACCGCGCTTTTTCGCGAACAGGGTTTTGACAAGGCGCGCCTTCCCTCCATGCCCTATCTGGTCGGAGCTTTTGTTTCGCTCGCAGCCCTTGCGGGCCTTGCGATCTTCTCGGCGCATGACCGGCGCATCGCGCTGATCTTTCTCGTGGCCGTCGGCGCGGCGTTCCTCGTGCTTCGACTGGTTGCCATCGGCATCGCCGCCTTGGCCAAACGCGCGCCGCGCGTTTCATCGCCATCGCTTCGGCTTGCCATTGGCAACATCCACCGGCCCGGTGCGTTGACCGGATCGGTGGTCCTGTCTCTCGGTCTTGGCCTTGCTCTCCTCGTCACGCTTTCCCTGATTGACGGCAATCTGCGCCGCGAACTGGGTGGCACCCTGCCGGAGCGTGCGCCGAATTTCTTCTTCGTCGATATTCAAAGCGCCGAGCGGGACGGTTTTGCGGCCCTCATTCGCGACAAAGCCCCGAAGGGCGCGTTGAGCGAAGTGCCGATGCTGCGCGGGCGTATTCTGGCGTTCAACGGCGTGCCGGTCAGCGCCGATAATGTCCCGCCTTCGGCGCGCTGGGTGCTGAACGGCGACCGAGGCGTCACCTATGCGCAGGATGTGCCGAAAAACTCGACCATCTCCGCCGGAGCGTGGTGGCCGGACAATTATTCAGGTGAACCGCTCGTTTCCTTTTCAGCGCGTGAGGCCAATGAGATTGGCCTGAAGATCGGGGATACCGTTACCGTCAATGTGCTGGGCCGGTCGATTACGGCGAAGATCGCCAATTTCCGTACGCTGGACTGGGAATCGCTGTCGATCAATTTCGTCATGGTCTTCTCGCCCAATACGTTCAAGGGCGCACCGCATGCCTGGCTTGCCACGCTCAGCGATCCGTCGGCCAGTGCCGCCGATGAGGGCGCGATCCTGAAAGCCGTGACCAATGCCTATCCGACGATTACCAGTGTGCGGGTTAAAGACGCGCTCGATACGGCCAGCCGTCTGGTGGGGCAGATCACAACGGCCATTCGCGCGGCGGCGGCGATTGCGCTTGTCGCATCGGTGCTGGTGCTTTCCGGGGCGCTGGCGGCAGGTAACCGCGCCCGCACCCATGATGCGGTGGTGATGAAGACGCTGGGCGCACGCCGTTCCATGCTGATCAAGGCGTTTTCCTATGAATATCTGATGCTGGGTGTGGCAACGGCCATCTTTGCGCTGGCGGCAGGCGGGGTTGCGGCGTGGTTCGTCATCGTGCGCATCATGCACTTGCGCTTTCTGTTCCTCACCGATGTGGCGGTCTCAACGTCGCTCGTGGCGCTTGTGCTGACGGTCGGGATCGGACTTGCCGGGACATGGCGCATCCTCGGGCAGAAGGTTGCGCCGGTGTTGCGCGAGCTTTGAGGGAAGTGCTGCTTCCGATCAAATTTACGTCAGAAACCGGCCAGAAGGCCCGTTCAAGAGCCCGTCGCGCGCATTTGCATGGCGAAGGCCTTGTAAGTGACTGAACTTCGCCTCATATTTTTAGCATGCTTGCTGAAGCTTCGCAGCGGCGCACGGGTTTATGTTCTAGGTTTCCCCGACACCGTAGAGAATTCGAAGCTTGAAAGAGGAAAAAATGGCTGACTTCAACAACTACCAGAACCGGACCGTTGATCGCGTCGGTTCGCAGGCCATGATTGATGAGGGCCTGCGCTCCTACATGCTGAAGGTTTACAACCTGATGGCGCTCGGTCTGGTGATCACCGGCCTGGCTGCCTACGGCCTGTTCTCGCTCGCCACGACTTCGGATCCGTCTGCCGCTGCCGTTCTGTCCAATGGCGCTCCGGCCATCGTCGGCAAGACGATGCTGACCTCGTTCGGCGTGATGCTGTTCACCAGCCCGCTCAAGTGGGTTGTGATGCTCGCACCGCTTGCCGCCGTGTTCTTCCTGAGCTTCCGTATCCAGAGCATGAGCGTTTCCGCCGCGCAGACGACCTTCTGGGTCTATGCCGGTCTGGTGGGCGCTTCGCTCTCGTCCATCTTCCTCGTCTATACGCAGGATTCGATCGTTCAGACGTTCTTCGTGACGGCTGCCTCGTTCGGCGCCCTGTCGCTTTACGGCTACACGACGAAGAAAAGCCTTTCGGGCCTCGGTTCGTTCCTGATCATGGGCGTCTTCGGTCTGATCATCGCCTCGATCGTGAACATCTTCCTCGCCTCGTCGGCGCTGGCTTTCGCCATCTCGGCCATCGGCGTTCTGGTCTTTGCGGGCCTCACCGCCTATGACACGCAGAAGATCAAGGAAATGTATTTCGAAGGCGATGACACGATGGTTGCCGGTCGCAAGGCGATCATGGGTGCGCTGACGCTCTACCTCGACTTCATCAACCTCTTCATGTTCCTGCTGCAGTTCCTCGGTAACCGCAACAACAACTGATGAGCGCTTGATACGTCAAACGCGAAAGGCGGCCTTCGGGCCGCCTTTTTGCATTGGTGCGCGTTGAATTCAGTCTTTCTCGACCAGTTTCAGAACCTTGTCGAAGACCTTCAGGACCTGCGCCAGATCATGACCGCGTTTCAGGATGCGTCCTTGCGCGCTCACTACACTGAAGGCGCCCTGTCGGCTTGCCAGCTTCGGGTTCTTTTCAACGCGAAAGAGCGGCATTTCGCCGGACCGTTTGAAGATCGAAAACACGGCCTTTTCGCGCAGGTGATCAATGGCATAGTCCCGCCATTCGCCTTCGCCCACCATGCGGCCATAAATGCGCAGGATCGCATCCAGTTCACGGCGATGGAAGGTGACGGGCGCGGGATCGCGGTTCTGGCGATATTCGCCAAGGTCGATGACCGCAGCGGGGCGGTGCGCATCGGAATCAGCCCTGAAATCCGTATGGTCACTCATGTCGAATCCGCTTCATTTCAAAGGGGCCATGTCATCTTGGACGCGACTTGTGAAAATGCAAGCGGGAAACGTCATGGCCTTTTCGGCTTGCGGTTTTTTTGACATGTCGCATTTCGAACAAAAGAGTGCCGCATTTACAGAGCCATCTAGCGGTGTTGGCTGTTACCGACTAACGCCGACTGGTCCGGGTACGGTCGAGCATTGACCCTTACCCCAGCCCCCGAAATGCCTTCTGGCCCGGACCGCTTCCCCTCCTCAAAATGCTGTCAGATCTGACCCGTGTCAGTGGGTTTCGTGGTAGACCAACATGGTCGCGCCAAGAATGGCCGCCGGAGCGCCTCTCTCGTCAGCACTCTGCAAGAGCACTGCACAACCATCTTTTTCCGTACCCTTGATGACACTGGCGGGAAGCGTGAGTTCCAGCGGTGTGCCGTCCCACATGCCCACGGTCTGCAGGTCGTAGACTGCATTCCAGTAGTTGGCTTTGCGGCCCTTGTTTTCGCCCTTCAGAACCTCGACGGTCTGCTCGCGGCGGAAATAGGCAATCACGACATTGGCGCGGCCCGTGCCTTCGCCAATCGCGATATCCAGTTCGCCACCCTTCATGGCCGCCGTGACCGGCACGACAAGACCGTTGCCGGCCCGGTTCATGCCGTCCATGCGGTCGCTGATGGTGGGAAGATCGGCGCCGTTCATATGCTCGCGGCCATTGACCACAGCTTGCGGGGTGTAGACGTTGCTGCGTCCCAGCGCCCGCGCATAGGCATATTGCCGGGCCGTGTTTTCCTTGGAGCCGAGCGTGTCGGACCAGCCGAGGTAATTCCAGTAGTCAACGTGATAGGCGAGGGCGACGATGTCGTCGCGGGTGGCGAGCTTCTCAAAGGCCGCATCGGCAGGCGGACAGGAGGCGCAGCCTTGCGAGGTGAAAAGCTCCACCACACCGCGCGGTGTCTTGGCGTCGCCTGCCACGGCAAGCCCCGGCATCAGCCATGCTGTCATCACCAGTCCCTTGAGAACCCGCCATGCCATGCGTTTTGTTACCCTTGCCAGAAACCGCTCGTGGTTCAACCGAATGATCATACATCCATACCGGGCTTAGGCCCTCACTGAAAAGTCACGTTGGGGTGAAGCTGATAGCGGTATTGCAGGAAAAGAAAAGGCCGCCGGATGGCTCCGGCGACCTTCAATGCGGGAACTTGTGGAATTTATGCGGCGAGGTCGCGCAGAACCGTCTGCAGAATGCCGCCGTTTTCCATGTAGGTCACTTCATCGAGCGTATCGATGCGGCACAGCAGCGGAACCTCCTTCACCGTACCATCGGCATAGGTGATCTTGGCGATCTTGGTTTCACGCGGCTTGATGTCGCCTTCCAGGCCCTCGATCGTGACCATCTCGTCGCCCTTGAGGTTGAGGCTTGCCCAGGTCGTGCCTTCCTCGAAGGTGAAGGGGACGATGCCCATGCCGACAAGGTTCGAGCGGTGGATACGCTCGAAAGACTGGGCAATCACGGCCTTCACACCAAGCAGGTTGGTGCCCTTGGCCGCCCAGTCACGCGACGAGCCGTTGCCGTATTCGACGCCTGCGAAGATGACGAGCGGAACGCCCTCGGCCTTGTATTTCATGGCCGCATCGTAAATCGACATCTCGTCCTTCGACGGATAGTGGATGGTGTAGCCACCTTCCTTGCCGTTGGCGCCCAGCATGAAGTTGCGGATGCGGATATTGGCGAAGGTGCCACGCATCATGACTTCGTGGTTGCCGCGGCGGGTGCCGTACTGGTTGAAGTCGGCCACCTGCACGCCATGGCCGAGAAGGTAGGCACCGGCGGGAGACGCCGCCTTGATCGAACCGGCCGGCGAGATGTGGTCGGTGGTGATCTTGTCGCCGAAGAGGCCTAGAATGCGCGCACCCTTGATGTCGTGCAGGCCTTCGCCGGTCTTCTTCATGCCCACGAAATAGGGCGGGTTCTGCACATAGGTCGAATTGTCGTCCCAGGCATAGGTCTGGCCTTCCGGCACCTGCACGGCCTGCCAGTTGGCATCGCCCTTGAACACGTCGGCGTATTTCGTCTCATAGAGTTCGCGGGTGACGTATTTCAGGATGAAGGCCTGCACTTCCTGCGAGGTCGGCCAGATATCTTTGAGGTAGACCGGATTGCCGTTCTGGTCGTCGCCAATCGGCTCCGTGGTCAGATCCTTCTGCACCGTGCCCGCCAGCGCATAGGCGACGACGAGCGGCGGCGAGGCAAGGTAGTTGGCCTGCACATCCGGAGAGATGCGGCCTTCGAAGTTGCGGTTGCCCGACAGAACGCCTGCGGTGATCAGGCCCTTGTCGTTGATCGTCTTCGAAATTGGCGCAGGCAGCGGACCGGAATTGCCGATGCAGGTGGTGCAGCCGAAGCCGACCAGATTGAAGCCCAGGGCATCGAGGTCCGTCTGCAGGCCCGACTTGTCGAGATATTCGGCGACGACCTGCGATCCCGGTGCCAGCGAGGTCTTGACCCACGGCTTCGTCTTCAGGCCTTTGGCAACCGCGTTACGGGCCAGAAGACCGGCGGCGATCAGAACGCTCGGGTTCGAGGTGTTGGTGCACGACGTGATGGCGGCGATGCAGACATCACCATGGCCGAGATCGAAGTTCTCGCCCTCGACCGCATAGCGGGTGTGAAGCTGGCCGGGCTTCTTGTAATCGCCTTCCAGCGCCGTGGCAAAGTTCGGGGCGATGGTTTCAAGCGGCAGGCGGCCTTCCGGACGCTTCGGACCCGCCATCGAGGGAACGACGTCGCCGAGGTCAAGCTCCAGCGTATCGGTGAAGACGAGGTCGGAGCCATCGCCATGACGCCACATGCCTTGCGCCTTGGAATAGGCTTCGACAAGGGCGATGCGATCCTTCGAACGGCCCGACATGGTGAGGTAATTGACCGTTTCGCCATCGACGGGGAAGAAGCCGCAGGTCGCGCCATATTCCGGACCCATATTGCCGATGGTGGCGCGGTCGGCGAGCGGCATGTTGTCCATGCCCGGGCCGAAGAACTCGACAAACTTCGAGACGACGCCCTTCTTGCGCAGCATCTGCACGACGGTCAGCACGAGGTCGGTGGCGGTGACGCCTTCCTTCAGCTTGCCGGTCAAGCGGAAGCCGATGACTTCCGGCAGCAGCATGGACACCGGCTGGCCAAGCATGGCGGCTTCGGCCTCGATGCCGCCCACGCCCCAGCCCAGAACGCCAAGGCCGTTGATCATGGTGGTGTGGCTGTCCGTACCGACGCAGGTATCGGGGTAGGCAATCGTTTCGCCATCCTCTTCCTTGGTCCAGACGGTCTGGCCGAGATATTCAAGGTTCACCTGGTGACAGATGCCGGTGCCGGGCGGCACGACGCGGAAGTTCTTGAAGGCCTGCTGGCCCCATTTCAGGAAGCGGTAGCGTTCGCCGTTGCGCTGGTATTCGAGGTCCACGTTGCGGGCGAAGGCCTGCGGCGTGCCGAACTCGTCGACAATCACCGAGTGGTCGATGACAAGATCGACCGGAACGAGCGGGTTGATCTTTTCCGGATCACCACCCAGTGCCTTGATGCCGTCACGCATGGCGGCGAGGTCGACAACCGCCGGAACGCCGGTGAAATCCTGCATCAGCACGCGGGCCGGGCGATAGGCGATTTCCGCTTCGGCAAGGCCTTTGTTCACCAGCCATTCGGCCACCGCCAGAATGTCTTTCTTCGTGACCGAGCGGCCATCTTCATTGCGCAGCAGGTTTTCCAGCAGCACCTTCATGGAATAGGGCAGCCGGGACACCCCGGCGAGACCGTTTTCTTCCGCCTTCGGCAGGCTGTAATAGACATAGTCCTTGCCATTCACATTCAGGATGGAGCGGCACTTGAAGCTGTCGAGTGATTTGGACACGTTTGACCCCGTCTCTCGTTTGATCGCCTACACATTCGTGCGGACTCCCATGCATGAAGATGCAAAGAGGATGCGGGTGCGTCCATTTCCGCTGTCCGTACGAGGCGCGGTTCTTTTCCACGTCTTGCTCGGCGCTAGGATTAAGATCACGCCGGACGCTGGCGTGGTTGCAGACTATATAGGAAGCCCCTAAGAAGGGTTCCAGACTAAGGCGCGTTGGAAATCTGCAATTTCTCGAAACGTGATGCGCAACCGCCGGAAAGCGATGCAAAATGGGCCTCAACGTTGAAAATCTGGCTGCACGACGCGGGGATGACCTGCTTTTCTCGCAGATTTCCTTTGAACTTAAGCCGGGCGAAGCGCTGGTTCTGACCGGAGCCAACGGTTCGGGCAAGTCGACCCTTTTGCGTGTTGTGGCCGGACTTCTGCGACCCGAAGCGGGTCATGTCTCCTTCGTGGGTGCAGCCGATGGTGAAGCGCGTCCGGCGGGTGAGGTCTCCCATTATCTCGGGCATCGCAATGCCATGAAGCCCGAACTCTCGGTCGATGAGAACCTCAGCTTCTGGCAGGATTTTCTCGGTGACAGCGATGGTGGCAAGGGGCTTTCCATTCTTGAGGCGGCAGAAGAGGTGGGGCTTGGCGGCATCACGCACCTGCCCTTTGGCTATCTCTCGGCGGGTCAACAGCGCCGTTTTGCGCTCGCCAAGCTTCTCGTTGCCTATCGTCCGATCTGGATTCTCGATGAGCCGACGGCAGCCCTTGATGCGGCGGCGGATCGCATGTTCGCGCGGCTGGTTTCCGGCCATCTTGCTGCGGGCGGCATTGTTCTGGCCGCCACGCACCAGCCGCTCGGGCTGGACGGGGTCAAGGAATTGCGCATGAAGGGCTTTGCCGGAACCGTGCAGGATATCGCCGCATGATGGCGCTTTTCCTCAGAGATCTGAAGCTGTCCGTCAGGGCCGGGGGCGGTGCGCTGATCGGCGTTTTGTTCTTTATGACGGTTGTGGCGGTCATTCCCTTTGGCGTTGGTCCTGATCTCAATCTTCTGTCGCGCATCGGCCCGGCAATTGTGTGGATCGGTGCGCTTCTCTCGGCGCTGCTTGGCCTTGATCGCCTGTTTCAGGCCGAACGCGACGATGGCTCGCTCGACATTATCCTGATGCAGGATACGCCGCTGGCACTCACCGTTTTCGTCAAATGCCTGGCGCATTGGACGGGGTCCTGCCTGCCGCTGGTGATTGCCTCGCCACTTCTCTCGCTCTTCATGAACATGAATGAGGTGGCCATCGGCGCTGTGATGCTGACGCTTTTCGTCGGCTCTCCGGCGCTGACCTTCATCGGTGCGGTGGGTGCGGCTGTTGCGGTCGCGCTGCCGCGCGGCGGTCTTCTCGTCTCGATCCTTGTTCTGCCCTTTGCCATTCCGGTGCTGATTTTTGGCGTTTCGGCGACCTATGCGGCGGTCGAAGATCCGGCCCCCTTCATGCCGCCTTTCATGATACTTTCCGCTTTGACGCTACTTTTCGCCGCACTTGGCCCGGTTGCAGCGGCGGCGGCGCTCAGGCAAAGCTCAGATTGACCGGGATCAATTGCGGGACGCGGTTTCTCAGTTTAGAAGAATTCCATGAGCACGACGAGCCTTGTCATTTCCAAAGTTACCGGCCTTGCCAACCCCACGCGGTTTCTGGCGCTGGCTGCGCGCATGATCCCGTGGATGGCGGTGATCACCGTCCTTCTGTTTGCGGCCGGGCTCTATATGAGCTTCGCCAGCACAAGCGATTACCAGCAGGGTTACACGGTGCGCATCATGTATGTGCACGTGCCCGCCGCGTGGCTCGCCATGATGTGCTATTCGGTGATGGCACTATCGGCCATCGGTACGCTGGTGTGGCGTCATCCGCTGGCCGATGTCAGCCACAAATCCGCCGCGCCGCTCGGGGCCGCCTTCACGCTGATTTCGCTCATTACCGGCTCGCTCTGGGGCAAGCCGATGTGGGGCACCTGGTGGGTGTGGGATGCGCGGCTTACCTCCGTTTTCATCCTGTTCCTCATGTATCTCGGCATCATCGCGCTGAACCGCGCCATGGATGATCCCGGCAAGGCCGCGCGCGTTTCTGCCGTGCTGATCCTCGTCGGCTTCGTCAACATTCCGATCATCAAGTTCTCGGTGGAATGGTGG
>Ga0209794_1001021_pt1 | contig 26725 bp, 32 predicted proteins | sample EBPBio232013_DNA_FD_185869 | JGI IMG/M metagenome (GOLD analysis project Ga0209794, IMG submission 185869) | Wastewater treatment Type I Accumulibacter community from EBPR Bioreactor in Madison, WI, USA - Reactor 1_5/23/2013_ DNA (SPAdes)... | ecosystem: Engineered > Bioreactor > EBPR >... | reverse complement strand
GCACCGATGGCATGGTGAGGGCCATCGCGGCCTAATCATCACGCTCTTTGCTGTATCACCGGCCGCTCGAACTGCTCACGCCAACCTCGCTAGTCCCTTGCCGACGAGTTTTTACACAGCCTCGGCCAGAAGCGGACATCGTGCTGCCGCAGGATGATCGCATCCACCGCCGGCTCATGACCGTGCACACCACGCCCGGTCCGGGACCTCGCTCCAAGCGTCGCTCCGGCGTTCCATCCTCCCGCGAATTCCGCGCATCCATCTGGTTGATTTCGGCGATCGCCGCGTCTAGCTAAGGCGGCATTGGCACTTCAATGGGAACGGTTGGGCCGCCATTGGAGCAATAACCGTTTATCTTGTTTGGCGTATTTTGCGAATGACCAAGCATGAAGCCGAGTTCACGAGAGACAACTGCTGGTCGGCGAAGTACGTATCGACACCTTCCCCACCGGCTGAACCCCCGCGTCGCGTTCCACGGAGCAGTCTCATGACCACAATCCTCGGCATTTCCGGCAGCCTGCGCGCAGGTTCGTTCAATACCGCCCTGCTGCGCGCCGCGCAGGCGCTGGCCGGGCCGGAAGTGAAGTTCGCCGTCGCCACGCTGCATGGCATCCCGCTCTACGACGGCGATGTCGAGCAGCGTGACGGTCTTCCCGCGGGCGTATCCGACCTCAAGGCGCGCATCATCTCCAGCGACGGCGTGCTGCTGTCGACGCCGGAGTACAACAACGGCATCCCCGGCGTGTTCAAGAACGCCATCGACTGGCTCTCGCGTCCGGCCGCCGACATCCCCCACGTGTTCGGCGATCGCCCGTTCGCCGTGATCGGCGCGTCTCCTGGGGGCTTCGGCACGATCCTGTCGCAGAATGCGTGGCTGCCGGTATTGAAGACACTCGGAGCCCGGCACTGGTCCGGCGGGCGCCTGCTGGTATCGCGCGCGCATCAGATGTTCGACCCACAAGGCGAACTTCGTGACGAGGCCACGCGCGAGCGTTTGGCCGAGTTCGTTGGCAACTTTGCAAGCTTTACGAGGCGCTAAAGCCACTCCCGTCCATGGACACTCTCCTGCACCTGCTCGAGCACTACGGCCTCTGGGTGGTGTTCATAGCCGTCCTGCTGGACCAGGGCGGCCTGCCAGTCCCCGCCTTTCCGCCGATCATGGTCGCCAGCGCGCTGGCGGTGGAGGCTCAGCAGCCCGTTTGGCCCATCGTGCTGGTGGCAACCGTCGCCGCGCTGCTGGCCGACGGTGCGTGGTATGCCGGCGGCCGACGCTTCGGCACCCATTTGGTGCGCCTGATGTGCCGTCTCTCACTGTCGCCGGACTCGTGCGTAGCCAGTACGCGCGATACCTACGCGCGCTGGGGTGCTCCATCGCTGGTGGTGGCTAAGTTCATTCCTGGCTTCGCCGCTTTGGCCACCACGCTGGCGGGCCAGACCGGCACCGGGCTGGTGCGGTTCGCGTTCTACGACGGGCTCGGCGCCGCACTGTGGGCGCTGGTCGCCGTGGGCACCGGAGCACTGTTCCACGACGCGGTCAACGAGGTGCTGATTAGGATCGAATCGCTCGGACAGGCCGGCGTCATGCTGCTGCTGGCGGCCATCGTTCTGTTCCTTGCGTACAAGGCGTGGAAACGCCAGCGCTTCATCCGCCTGATCCAGATGGCTCGTATCTCGGTCCCGGAGCTGCAACAGCTGATCGACGGAGGTGCGGAACCCTTGGTGCTGGACGTTCGCCCCCTCGCGCAGCGCGAGGCCTCGGGCTGGATCCCGGGCGCCGTGCTGGCCTCGCACGTGCGCGAACTGGAATTGGCGCCGCAACACGAGGTGATCGTGTACTGCGATTGCCCGAACGAAGCCTCTGCGGCGCAGCTCGCGCGTGAGCTCAAGCAGCGCGGGTTCAAGCGAGTGCGGCCGTTGGCAGGTGGATTCGAGGCTTGGCAGGCGCACGGGTTGCCGGTCGCGCGGTGAAGGTGCACCTTGGTCGGCAGGCGTCCACAAGAGATTTGTTGTGTCCAAACCCTGACAGTAGAGGTTCGATATGAAACAGCCCACCGAGCCCGCGCCGATGATCGTGGCCGTGTCGACATGGTCGCCTGCAACAAGGAGCTTGGGCCCCGGGTTGCCCGAAACAATGGCCTCAACCCATCCGGAATCGCGCTGAAAGCAACGACACCCTGGGAGGCTGTCCAATCCTGCAACCGGACTTGAAGGAGCTATAGCAAAAAGCGTAACTTACTCGGTTATACTTGGCAGGTTATTTTTAGCCTATAGAGACGCCTCCGTGTCCCAATCCTCCCCCGCACTTTTGCTGGCTGATGCGCCTGGCTTGGATTTCCTGAACTCCATAGCGACACCAGCCGATACCCCGCTCGACTGGATCGAGGACGGCGAGGGTCTGCTTGCATGGCTGGAGCAAACGCGCCTAGTTCCTTCGGAAGTACTTAAATGTATGCGCGAGGAGGCCGTACCCGGAGAGCTTGATCGCGTTGCCGGCCAGGCCCGCGATCTGCGCGACTGGTTTCGTGGCTTTGTGCGATCACACCAGGGGCGACCTTTGGGGGCCAACGCCATCGACGAGCTCGTACCTTTGAATCGGTTGTTGGAGCGGGACCAGATCTACAGTGCCGTCGCCCCTGCAGAGGGTTCCGATGGGTGCCTGGGGTTCCAAGTGTTGCGCCGCTGGAAGTCCCCCGAATCGCTGCTCTTGCCGATCGGTGAGGCGCTAGCACGACTGGTGACCGAAATGGATTTCACTCAGATCAAGCTATGCGAGGGGTCCGCCTGCACGCTATTGTTTGCGGATAAAACGCGGGCAAGGAACCGCCGCTGGTGCAGCATGGACATCTGCGGCAATCGTGCCAAGCAGGCAGCGCACCGGCAGCGAGTGGCACAACAGCGCTGAAGGCGTGTCAGCGCGCAGGATAACTTCCATGACGCCCCCGCTGAGACGGGCTCGGCGCCGGTGCCAAGATGGCCTGCTGTCGTCAGCGTGCAACACAAGAGCGGCAAGTGGCGATGAAGAGCGCGAAGCCTACGGCTGATCCTCGCGGCGTAATTCGTTTGTTCGCTTGTGTAGCGTACGGATGGGTATTTCCCGATTGACGAGCCACAAGGCGAAGCCAACTAGCAGCCCGCCCATTGCCTGAAGCCAAGTGAGCGCGGCGCCTAACACCACATACGCCAACACCACGGTAAACAACGGGACAAGGAATAGGTAGCCGCTCGTGCGTGTCGCTCCGCCTTTGCTAAGGGCCACAAACCACAGCCCAAACGACCCGGTCGAGGCAGGTACGGTTAGCCATGCAAACCAGCCCCATTGCGCGGAGGTCAGATGGTCAGGCCAGCGCTCGCCGGTAACATAGCCGTAGGTCAGCAGTGCCAGTGACCCGACCAGCATCTGCCAGAAGCTTAGTGACCAAGCATTGAGAGGCAAATTGGATCGTTTGGCGACGATCGTGGCCGCGGCCCAGCACAGAGCCGCGAGCAGGCCGATGACCTCGCCCATCACGACGCGGCCTTCCGCGAATAGGCCTGGCCCGACGCCGATCGCTAGGGCCACGCCCACGACGCCTACAACAAGCCCTCCGACGCGCGTTCGATGAAGCCGCTCCCCTAGGAAGATCCAACCCAGGAAAGCCACGAGTATGGGGTTGGTGAATAGTAGAATCGAGGCGGTCGAGGCCGAGATGAATTGCATTGCCGCGAACAAGAGCCCCATGACTGCTCCTGTCTGCAGAAGACCGATGACGACCACGATGCCTGCTTGGCGTCGATCCATCCCGGGAGGCAGCAAAACCTTCAAGAAAGAGGTTCGGCCCAAGAAGATCAAGGGGAGCGTCGCCAGCGCAGCGCCCAGAAAACGCCAACCGACGAGCAGCATGGGAGGCACGCCACCGGTCAGGAGAATTTTTCCGGCGACGAAACTGGATCCCATCAGGAATGTCGAGGCCAGCAGTATCAGGATGAAGCGAGGCTCGCCAACAGAGGGGGATGGTGTTGCACGAGCCATGACGTCTTTCCTTCGATCACGAAGATTGAAGCGCGCAGACGCCGCTTCTATCGGTTGATGCCCCTTCGCTGCACGGGCACAGCTGTAGGCCCTGATCCTCTCTATCATGCTTGCGGTCAACCGAGTCGGGGTACTCAACTACTGACGTGCCCCCGACCCGACTTGACCAATCTCGTGCCTCTTCCCAATCCGCTCTCCTACTGGCTTCGACATGGGTACTTCATGTTCGAATGCGATCGTTCCGAGAAGTCACTCGCCACGTCGGCGTGGGCGTCGGCGTCGGCGTCGCCGGCGACGCGTCAGCGGACGAAGACGTCTTTGATGGCCGCAGCAATCTCGCCGGCATGGGTCTCCAAAGCGAAATGCCCCGTGTCGAAGAAGCGCACGTCCGCGCCAGGAATGTCGCGCTTGAAGGCCTCGGCGCCAGGTGGAAGGAAGAAAGGATCATTCTTTCCCCAGACGGCCAGCAATTTCGGCTTGTGGGCGCGGAAATACGCTTGGAAAGCCGGATACAGAGCGACGTTCGTCTTGTAGTCGCCGAACAGATCCAGTTGGACCTCGTCCGCGTCCGGCCGCATCAAGTAGTGGTTGTCCAAGGCAATGCCATCCGGGGATACCAGAGACGCATTCGGGACACCGTGCGTGTATTGCCACCGGGTCGTTTCCGGCGCAAGAAGAGTCCGCAACGCTTGACGATTGGCTTCAGTCGAATCCTGCCAGTAGGCGCGGATGGGGTCCCAGCCTTCGCTCAAACCTTCTTCATAGGCGTTGCCGTTCTGGGAGATGATCCCGGCAATGCGTTCCGGATGCATGAGAGCGATACGAAAGCCCGTCGGTGCACCGTAGTCGAACACATACATGATGAAGCGGTCGAACCCCACAACTTCAGTGAAGCTGCTGATGACGTCGGCGAGATTCTCGAACGTGTAGTTGAATTCGGTGCGCGCCGGCATCGCCGACTGGCCGAAACCCGGGAGGTCCGGTGCGATGACGTGGAAGTGCTCTGCCAACTGCGGGATCAGATCACGGAACATGTGACCCGCACTGGGGAAGCCGTGCAACAGCAGCAGCTTTGGCGAACCCGGCAAACCCGCTTCACGATAGAACACGTTGAACCCGTTGACGTCGGCGGTGCGGTAGTGGGTGATGGACATGGCAGTTCTCCTTCGGTGAGAGGGGGCTGGATCGACGGTTGGGGTCGCTGAAGATCGGTCCGGGGGAGCGCGAATGTCAGCGGTCTGTCGAGCCGCCTCCGGTTCACACCAAGGCAACCTCCTTGGAGCGCCTGAGGAGGTTATGCCCGCCTAAGTAACCTGTCAATAGAACTTATTCAGGTTACCAATGCCCGCGAGAAGCGCTGCTCGAGCCACGCCCGAGCGGGTGACTCCAGACTCGCCGTATCGATCATGTGAGTCGATACAGCATGTTTTAGAGACGTCGTAGCATTCAAAGAATCACATCTCCTCCGTAAAGTGGCCCCACAGTCAACCAACCAAGGAGTCACCCATGTCTCGCATTCCCACCCCCTCCGTCGAATCCGCCACTGGCGCCACTGCGGAAGTGTTCGCCCAGATCAAGAAAGCGGCCGGCAGTGTCCCCAACACATTCGCCGTTATCGGTGCCCTCGGCCCGGATGCGCTGAAGGCCGTCCTCCAAGCAGGCGCGGTGCTCACGGGCGGCGACTTGAGCAAACAGGACCAAGAAACCATCAAGCTGGTCGTCAGTGAAGCGGTGGGTTGTGACTACTGCGTGGCGGCGCACAGCCTGGTCGGCAAGTTGGCTGGTCTGAAGCCGGATGTGCTCAAGAAGATTCGTGAGCACGAGACCACCGGCGACGCCAAGCGGGATGCCCTGATCCATTTCGTGCGCACCTTGGCGACGACTAGCGGCACGATCAGCGAGGCCGACTTCCTTGCCATCAAGGACGCCGGCTATAGCGATCAGCAACTGGTGGACATCAGTCTGGCGATCGCTGTAACCACCTTCACAAATGTGTTCAACCGCATCAACGACACCGAGATCGACTTTCCGTCGGTGAATTGAGCGCCTGCAATAAGCACTCACGAGGACGCCGCTCCGCAGCGTCCTCGTTCTTAGCGAAAGACGAGGTACTCAGGATCGGCACAACCCGAGCGCTGCACCCGTCATCTGAGACGCGTACCGAGACTGCACGTTGCGGGCTAAGGTCGCGTTCGAGCAGTTGGTGGTTTCACGAAGTGAGACGTTGCTCGGAGGAAACACATCGCTTTATCTGAGGGACGCCGGAGTTCAGAAGACGCGACGAAATTCCGAAACGCCGCAGGCAATTTCTAAGCCTATCCGACTGCACTGGCAACGAGGAGAGTAAGGCCATGTCCATTGAGACCTTTGAATTTGTGGGTACACGCGGCAACCGGCTGTCGGGCAAAATCGAAACGCCAGAGGTCACGCCTCGCGGTTGGGCGTTGCTTGCGCATTGCTTCACTTGCGGAAAGGACAGCTTGGCCGCGGTACGGGTCTCGCGGGCGCTCGCTCGTGCAGGGATTGGGGTGCTGCGCTTCGATTTCAGTGGCCTCGGCGACAGCGACGGCGACTTCGCCGATGCGACCTTTTCCGCCGATGTCGATGACCTGGTCATGGCAGCGTCCGCCATGGGCAAGGCAGGCAAGCCCCTGTCTCTCTTGGTCGGGCACAGTTTCGGCGGAGCCGCGGCGATCGCAGCCGCCGCACGTATCCCGGGCATCACTGCAGTGGCCACGATTTCAGCGCCAGCCGATGTGCAGCACGTCCTGCGCCACTTCGATCCAGCGGCTCTCGAACGCGTGCTGGCCGAGGGCGAGGCCGACGTCCAGCTCGGCGAGCGCCCTTTCCACATGCGAAGAGCCTTTATTGACGACATGGTCCGCCACGACATCGAGGCGACTTTAGCGTCGCTCGGCCGGCCACTGCTCGTCATGCACGCGCCGCTCGATGCTGTGGTCGGGATAGATCATGCATCGCGGTTGTTCCAAGCGGCCAAGCATCCTAAGAGCTTCATCTCGCTCGATGGGGCGGATCACTTGCTCACCCACCGCGAGGACGCCGATTACGCGGCGGAGATGATTGCCGCCTGGGCGAGCAGTTATCTACCGCAAATCGTCGCGGATCTGCCGCAGGTCCAGCCAGCTGAGGGTGTATCCGCGGTGGAAACCAAAAATGGACTGTTTCAGGTCCAAATCAGCAGCGGCAAGCACCGGTTGCTCGCCGACGAGCCTGCCTCGGTCGGCGGACTAGACAGTGGACTGTCACCATATGAACTCGTATCTGCGGGACTCGCCGCCTGCACGCTAATGACGATGCGTCTCTACGCTGAGCGCAAGGGCTTCCCCCTGCAGCGCGCCCATGTCGTCGTCAAGCACGGTAAGCAGCCGGACATGACGCCGTCCGATCGCTTCAGCCGCACGATCACACTTGACGGACCGCTCGATGAGGAGCAAAGGCAGAAGCTGCTCTCGATCGCCGAGCGTTGTCCCGTCGATCTCACGCTCGTACGCGGATCGGACGTGCAGACCCGCCTCGCCGGAGAGCCGACCGACGTGACCTTGGTTTGATGAAAGCCGCAAAGCCAGTCGGGCTTGTTCCAAAGCCACGAGTTCGTTGCCCGGAAAACACGCCGTCCACTTGACCGGCCATGCCTCCTTCAACTTACGGCTCGTCGGCCGTAATCAGCGATTAATCGCCTACAACCCCGCCCACCGCCTGCCTCCTCCAGCGGGCCGGCGTCACCCCCATGTGTTGCTTGAACGCTCGCTGGAACGCCGCCTCTGACTGATATCCCACCGTTTCGGCAACGGCACCGGTGGATAAGTTGGGTTTGCGCAGTTCATTGGCGGCGAGGGTCATGCGGATATCGGTGAGCATTTCGCTGGCGGAGCGGCCGAGGCTGTCGTTGAACAAGCGCACCAGGGTCGCGCGTGACACATTGCACAGACGCGCGAGCGTGGGCAGCGTCCAAGGGTGGGAGGGCCGTTCGAACATGGCAGTAATCGCCGGGACGAGGCGAGGGTTGCCGGCGAGTGCGAGCAGGCCAGCGGGGGCCTCGCTCGATTCGCTAGACAGGCGCAGAGTGAGCGCGAACAGTGCAGTCGAGAGCGCGTTGAGCATAGCGCGCCCGCCCAGATGGGCAGCGGCCGATTCGGTGCGCATCATCGAAACGAGGGTGGCGACCTGTTTGGTGGTGGCACCGGGCTCGGCCTGTGCTGTGTTCCCGCGCACCACCAGCCGCGTGGGGAGGTAAGTGCGCAGCAAGCGTTCGTGCGGAGCAGAGAGGACGAAGCGGCCGCACAGCATGTCCAGCCGATCGCCACTGCCCGCGTTTTCGCTGAAGGTGACGTTGACGCCCGCGTGCGCATGCGCAGGCACCGGTTCCGCGCCGCTGCCGTCATGCAGGGTGTGCGCATCACCGTGGGCGACCAACAGGATGTCGCCGGCGGCGAGGAGTTGCGGCGGACCGCCGGAAGGGTCGTTAAGCACGGCTGAGCCGCCGAGCACAACGTGATAAGGGATTTCGCCGGGCCCCGCCTGCTCCGCGCTGATGCGCCAAGGCGCGCCGTATAGACAGCGCAGGTCGAGCCGGCCGCGCACCGGCGTCATTTCCAGCAGGCGGCTTAGCCAATCCATCGGTGGCGACACTTGATTTGCTCCGTTTAAGACCAATGAGCATGAATACGAGCACGCACGACATTAACATGCTCGGACAAGCTCCACAGTGGCATCTCGTCCACTAGTGAAGGAGTTTCTCCATGTCCCCCGTGGCCACCTAACCGCTCGGGTTCGCCGCGCCGCCGCGGCGGTGTATGCCCAGATCACTCAAATCGTGGGCCGCGTACTCACGTCCTTCGCCGCTACCGGCCACCTTCCGTGCGGCAGGGGTAGACGAAGCCGAGGTGATCACTGTCCGCGCCGCCGGTTTCGGCGACGCACAGCTGGATATCAGCCCCGCGGTTGATGGGCGACGTCCACCAATACCTTCAACCAAATGAACGACTCCGAGATCGATCTTCCGTCCGCGGCTTGAGCGCCGGGCGGCCTCCCCTTTCGCAAACCAAAAAAGGAAACGACGATGAACGCACTGGTGAACATGTTGGGCCGCACCGGGCTATTGAAAAACGACTTGGACTACCACGTAGTCCGCGCCTCAATGGTGGTGATGTTCGTCTTCTTCGGCTACCAGAAATCGGCCTTCCACTTGTAGAGCCGGTTGCGACGGATGCCAAAATCGATCGCCACTTCCGACGCAAGGCGTTCGCCTGCATCGAGCAACCTGACTGCTTCGCGCTTGAACTCGGCTGTGAATCGTTGACGCTTGACCATCTGACACCTCCCAAGGAATTGCCCCCGTTCAAAGGTGTCCGTCAAACCCGGGCCATCTCAGCCTGACCCCGTTTTGCGCGATTACGTTCCGGCCCGAACCCGGGTGTTCATCGCCTTTCTCGCAGAGCGCCTCCTCTTTAAAGCCCTTCAATGAGTCAAGACGATCTGCACTGAACGCAATACGTTCAGAATCCACGAGCTTGGAATCAAAGGCAACACTGTCTCCACTCCCAACGCACACCGCGTCAGGTTGCTGATTAGCGTTCCTCACCACACTCTTGGAAGCCTTGATCATGAAAGCTTTAAGCATCGAGAACTATAGAAACAGCGCACAAAACCATTCAACGCTCGGGATAAAAACCATGGCAATAGGCACCTACGGTGCCTATTTTGCACTTGCCGTCATTTATTTCTGGTTCGGCGGCATGAAGTTCACCCACTACGAAGCCGTGGGACTGGTTCCGCTGGTGAGCAATAGCCCTCTCCTGGGTTGGGTTTATGGCATCTTCAGTGTCGATACCTTCTCCAGTCTGCTCGGCGTGCTGGAGGTCTCGATCGGTGTTCTGATTGCAGGTCGCTTGCTGACACCAAAGCTTTCATTGATTGGTGGTGCGCTGTCTGCCGGATTGTTCTTCACGACCTTGAGCTTCATGTTCTCGACCACCGGCGTGATTGAACCCAGCCTCGGTTTTCCAGCCATTTCGGTTGCGCCGGGCCAGTTTCTTCTTAAAGACATCGGGTTGCTTGCCGCTTCGATATTTGTGGCCGGTCATTCTTTGGCCGAATTGGAAAGCCGTTAAACCGATGATTCTCCTCTTGGAATGGCCTGAAGGGGGGTTATTTGCGGGAGGGGGCGAAATCCTACTTTAAGCGCTGGCCCATACCGAGCTTGACGATCCGGTGAAACCGCTGGCTGGGTACATCCCAGCGAGCGCTGAAGCGCACCCCTCCACTCCACGACAGAGACCAGAGAAGCATGATGATGAAGAATATCCTTATTGTATCTGCGCACCCCGAACCAACCTCGCTCACCCGGCAGTTGGTCGATGTTACTGTCGAGACGCTTGGCGCCGCCGGACACGAGATCGTGCAATCCGAACTTTACGGCATGAAGTGGAAAGCGGTGTTCGACGCCGACGACTTTCCCGTCCGCACCAATCCCGACCGGCTGTCGTTCATCATGGAGTCGGGCCATGCCTATGCGACCGGCAACCAGACGCCGGATGTTGTTTCCGAACAGGCCAAACTTCTTGCCGCGGACGCGGTCATCCTGCAGTTCCCGCTGTGGTGGTACAGCGTGCCCGCGATCCTGAAGGGCTGGATCGAGCGCGTCTATGCCTTTGGTTTCGCTTATGGCTACGAGAACGGCACCAACGAGTTTCGCTTCGGGGACGGCATCCTGAAGGGCAAGCGCGCGCTGGTAAATGTTCAGGCCGGTGGACCTGTGGCGGACTATGGCTCGCGCGGGATCAACGCACCGATTGAGGAGCTGCTTTTTCCGCTGACCCACGGCGCGCTCTTCTATCCGGGCATGGAGGTGCTGCCCACGCACGCTGTCTACAGCGCCGGCCATGTCTCCACCGCCGAAGAGGTCGAGGCGATCAAGGCGGGCTGGCGCGCGCGACTCGCCGGGCTTTTCACCGACGCGCCAATCCCGTTCCGTGTGCAGAACGGAGGCGATTTTCCCGATCGTCACACCATGGCGGATGACGTCGCGCCGGGCCAGACCGGCATCGTCGCGCATGTCGCCGATAGGGTGGTCGAGACGGTTGACGCGTGAGGCACGACGATCATGAAGCCTGCGCTGATCGCGCTGGCTGCGGGAGTATTTGCCATTGGCACGACTGAGTTCGTGATCATCGGCCTGGTTCCCGGGTTCGCGCGCGATCTCGGGATAACACTCCCGGCGGCTGGTCTCCTCGTTTCCGGCTATGCCCTCGCCGTGACCGTCGGTGCCCCCACGGTCACGGCGTTAGTCGGGCATCTGCCGCGCCGGCCGCTAGCGGTTGCCTTGATGCTGCTGTTCGCGCTCGGCAATCTCTTGAGCGGCTTCGCATCCGGCTATGGCGTGATGCTGGCGGGACGCATCGTCACTGGCATGGCGCACGGCGTCTTTTTCTCCATCGGGGCCACGATCGCGATGTCGTTGGTGGAACGGTCACGCGGGGCACGTGCCGTCGCGCTGATGTTCGCCGGCCTCACCGTTGCCATGGTGGTTGGCGTTCCGTCAGGAACATTCATCGGCCAGCGACTTGGTTGGCGCGCGCCCTTCTTTGCCATCGCCGGGCTGGGCACGCTGGCAGCGACGTTTCTGCAAATTCTGCTGCCGCGCCAAATTTCCTTTGAACCGTCGGCGGGCTTCCTCTCTCAGTTCAGGCTGTTGCAACAATTGTCGGTTGTGGTCGGCTGGATAAGTTGGCGCAAGCGGATGGCGTTGCCAGCCAAGAATGGCATGGAGCAGCTCCAGGTGACTCGGTTTCGGACGTAACTAGCGATCCACTCAGACCTGGCTGGCCGTCGCTCTAAATGAAGGTGTCCATCAAAAACCCGGGCCATCTCAGCCTGACCCCGTTTTTGCGCGATTACGTTCCGGCCCGAACCCGGATGTTCATCACCTTTCTCGCAGAGCGCCTCCTCTTTAAAGCCCTTCAATGAGTCAAGACGATCTGCACTGAACGCAATACGTTCAGAATCCACGAGCTTGGAATCAAAGGCAACACTGTCTCCACTCCCAACGCACACCGCGTCAGGTTGCTGATTAGCGTTCCTCACCACACTCTTGGAAGCCTTGATCATGAAAGCTTTAAGCATCGAGAACTATAGAAACAGCGCACAAAACCATTCAACGCTCGGGATAAAAACCATGGCAATAGGCACCTACGGTGCCTATTTTGCACTTGCCGTCATTTATTTCTGGTTCGGCGGCATGAAGTTCACCCACTACGAAGCCGTGGGACTGGTTCCGCTGGTGAGCAATAGCCCTCTCCTGGGTTGGGTTTATGGCATCTTCAGTGTCGATACCTTCTCCAGTCTGCTCGGCGTGCTGGAGGTCTCGATCGGTGTTCTGATTGCAGGTCGCTTGCTGACACCAAAGCTTTCATTGATTGGTGGTGCGCTGTCTGCCGGATTGTTCTTCACGACCTTGAGCTTCATGTTCTCGACCACCGGCGTGATTGAACCCAGCCTCGGTTTTCCAGCCATTTCGGTTGCGCCGGGCCAGTTTCTTCTTAAAGACATCGGGTTGCTTGCCGCTTCGATATTTGTGGCCGGTCATTCTTTGGCCGAATTGGAAAGCCGTTAAACCGATGATTTTCCTCTTGGAATGGCCTGAAGCAGTTCGATGCTCTCAGGCCATTGCCCCGCCATCTTCTCCTGCTAGATCTTTCATCCAGTCCCGAGGGCTGTAGCCCGTCTTGCGTCGAAACGCGCGTGCAAGTGCCGAAGGACTTTCATAACCGACTTCGGCGGCGATCAGCGTAATCGACCGTCCTTCACGCAGGAGCTTCTGCGCCAGGCTGATACGCCAACTCAACAGATAATTAGCAGGTGTCTGCCCGATAACAGCCCGAAAATGCACGGCATAGGCTGCACGCGACATGTTCGACTCGCTCGCCAGCTCCGCGATCGACCAGGCACGGTGAGGTGCGTCGTGAATCTGTACAAGAGATCGCGCCAGTCGCAAGTCGGCCAATCCAGCCATCATTCCGGTGCGCAACTGGTGATGGTCGAGCAGGTGCCGAAACAACAAAATGATCAACAATTCGAACAAGCAATCCAGCGCGGCCTCCTTGCCACAATGTTCGCCTGCCGCCTCGTCGAACATCCATTTCAGCGTATCGGCCAACGTTGGCAGCTCATCCAGAGACAGCACCAGACAATCGGGTAACGAAGCCGACAACGGGTTATCTACCCCGCCTTCAAACTCCATTGACGCACACAACAGTTGAGCGCCATCGGACTCACCGGCAAACAGTTGATGCCGGCTGGGGCGTGGCATAAAAATCAGGCTGGGGCGGGTCAGCAGCAAGTCCTTGCGATCGGGCCCCAGCAAAGTGACGCTACCAGCCTGCAGCAGGTGGATATAACCACGCCGTTCCGCGCCATCGTAGGACGCCAAACCTCACTGTTTGCCATTGTAAAACAGGTTTGCGCGCACGCCGAACTGCGACAACAATGTGGACAAGCGGTCCATGGGTAATCTCTTGGCGAAAGAGAAACAGGGGTCAGAGTCGACTTTTGGAGAAGTGCACTCTGACCCCTGTTCTTCTGTTCTTGAGGGTCGCGGCGGCCGTCACCAGTAGTTGAACTCGAACTGCAGGGTGAACGAACGCCCGCGCGGATCCGCGATGCGCGATGCGCGATTCCCACGCGGCGCCGTCGCCGTGATCGAGGCAACTGGGAGCAGGCAGCAGTCATGTGTTGAAGACCCGGGAGTGCCTTGACTTGAGGTCAAGATAGCAGACGACACAAACGATTTGCCTGTTATTGAACTCACAGAATGCCTCTGTTTTATCGTCTTCGTGCAAGAACATCTCCTCACAATCCTCGCACCAGGCCTGTAGATCGTTCGGGTCGCTACTGCTCTCAACGAAACCGACAGGCAGGACTTTGGACTCGACCATGTGGCCGCAGACGACAGCAGCGATGCAAGTGCCGCCGTGTGTCTTGCAGTGGGCGGCTTCCCGGCGATGGTCGGCAACGTACCGTTCTTGATGAAGGACGTGGTGTTGTTGGCGGCGTCGGTGTACCTGCTGCGTCAGGACGTGCTGCGACTGCGTTGCAGCGGACGCGCTCCCTTGCTAGCAGCGAGTTAACCAATCGCCTAGAGGAGGAAGGACTCCATGTCGGGCACGCTCAACCACTACTACCGACATGGCGTCCTCCCTCCGCTGCTACTGATACGCGACTCTCTCGCGCCAGCTCGTCGGATGATGATCGGGCCCAGATGGCCAATCAACAACTTGGAGGTCTAGGCTCGTAAGTCTTTGACGTGGACGATTGCAGTGGAGCCGTCTGCTTGGATAACGACAGCGAGATACTGCCACCATCCCCAAGTGCAGAGGAACGGACTCCCGTCCATAAACGCTGGAGGCCTCTAGCTCGAGCGAGAGCACTCCTACATCTAGCTGCCACGCAGAGGTTCAGTCGGGCTTTCCTTGGACTAGTCCGACGCGTCTTGCGCAATCTCTCCAAGTCCCCAAAGCTGCTCGAGTCTTTGGTCGCGGCCGCAGGCGAAACGATAATATTTGTAGCGAATCGGATTCTTGCGGTAGTAATCCTGATGATAGGTCTCGGCCGGATAGAACTTCGATGCCGCGTTGATCTGGGTAGCGATGGGTTGTTCGAATCGGCCGGATTCCTGCAGGTTGCGCTTGCTCGCTTCGGCTAGCCGTCGCTGTTCGTCGCCAAGGGTAAAGATCGCGCTGCGGTACTGGTCGCCGACATCGCAGAACTGCCGGTCTACCGCGACAGGGTCGACGTTGCGCCAGTACACCTCCAGCAGCGTTGAATAGCTGACCCGGGTGGGGTCGTATTTCACCTGTACAGCTTCGGCGTGGCCGGTGCGTCCTGCTGAAACCTGCTCGTAGGTGGGGTTGTCCACGCGCCCGCCAATGTAGCCAGAAGTGGTGGACTCCACGCCCGGGAGCTTGTCGAACGGCGGTTCCATGCACCAAAAGCAGCCGCCGGCGAAAATCGCGGTTTCGGTTTTTCCGGAGGCGGTCGGCTGGGCCGTGGCCTGCGCATTCCCCCGCGATATACCGGCAAAGATGAAGGTCGCCCCCAGCAGTCCAGCGGCGGCGATTTCAACGGCGATGCGGCCAGGATGACGTGTCACAGTCATGGTCAGCTCCTCAAGACAGGCAGGGTTTCGTCACGGGGGACGAACCTCAGCGCCACTCCGTTGTTGCACCAGCGCTGGTCACGAGGCGGCGGGCCATCGTTGAAGACATGGCCCTGATGTCCGCCGCAGCGCGCGCAGTGATACTCGGTGCGGGGCCAGACCAGCTTGAAATCCCGCTGGGTCGCGATGTGCCCGGGGATCGGCTGGGTGAAGCTCGGCCAGCCCGTCCCGCTGTCGAATTTGTGCGCGCTGTCGAACAACGGCAGGTAGCACGCCGCGCAGACGAACGTACCTGCACGTTTTTCCTTGTCCAGCGGGCTGCTGAAGGCCGGCTCGGTGCGATCCTGGAACAACACACCGTAGGCGACGGGGCTGACCTCGTCCCGCCATGCTTCGGCAGGCTTTTTTAACGGGGCCACGTCCCCTTCGCTGGCGGTGGCCGCGGTAGCGGCGCTCGAACAGCCCGGCAACAACGGCCATATTGCCAAGGCGGCGAGGGACTGCAGGGCAATGCGACGGTTCATGCGGCACCTCCGGGAAAGACAGGTCGCTGTGCCTTGTCGATTGCCCACAGGCGATCCTGCTCGCGCATCAGGAACAGGGCCAAGCATGCCGCCAGCATCGGCCAGGCGGCGAAGAACAGGATGTTGGATCCCTCGAACGGTGCCAGGTACAGGCGCCAGGCCACGAAAGTGGAAGCTGCGTGCAACAACAGGATCGCACCGTATGTCCAAGTCTTGGCGACGCCTGCAAGAAACGCCAGCACCAGCAGCAATTGACAGATACCGACGCCCATGACGATGGCCTCGCCGACACCCGACACGCCGTAGAGCCCTTCGAGAATTTGAGTCAAGTGCCCCGGGCGCACGAACTTGTCGACTACCCAGACCAGCATCACCGTCGCCACGCCCAGACGTAGGGCGAGCAGCGAGACTTCAAGTTTGCGAATTGATGTGGACATACATTTTTCCTCTCTCATGGAATCAAAGATAAAATTCGGTTTACTCAACTCAGCGCTCCGCCGCAGCTCGAGCCTTGGCCCGCGGTACAGCCGTAGCAATGCCCTGCGACCGCGATCCGGCGTTGCACGGGACCATCGAGCAGATCGCGCAGGTGAGGGTGCGACGCGTCGTTGCGATCCTGGCCTCCCAGTGGCAGCTCGAGCATCTGGTTGAAATCGCAGTCGTACAGATAGCCGCGGTAGTCCACACTGATCAGCGAGCGGCACATCACTGAGCGCAGGTTCTGGTCCTGATGCGCGTTCTTGAGCGTGTCGAGGTAGGGTTGGAAATGCCCCTTCGACAGAAGCCAGGAGCCGAACCGCTTGATCGGCATGTTCGCCAGCGCATACAGATGGTTGAAGACGATGCCGAAATTCGCCGCTAGTAAGCGTTTGTAATCAGCCTCCAGCGTCTGTTGATCGGGCGGCAGAAGGGCGCCGTTCGGGTTGTAGACCAGGTTGAGGACGAGGCCCGTTCCGGCTTGGCCGTAACCGAGCGTGTTGAGCCGTAGCAGGCCACGGATCGAGGCATCGAACACACCCTCGCCGCGCTGCTCGTCGACGTTGGTCTGGCTGTAGCAGGGCAGCGAGGCGACCGCCTCGACGCGGTGCTCGGCCAGGAACTCGTCCGCCCACTCATAGCCGGGCTCTTCCAGGATTGTGGGATTGAGCCGATCCATCACATGGATGCCGCGCGCGCGGGCCTCGGCCACCAGCCAGCGGAAGTGCGGATTCATCTCCGGCGAACCGCCAGTCAGATCGAAGGTGCCGATGCCACGTTCTTCGGCGACAGTCAACGCCAGCGCCATGACGTCCCGATCCATCAGCTCCTTGCGGTGCGGGCCGGCGGCGACGTGGCAATGGATGCAACTGAGGTTGCAGAGATAGCCGAGGTTGAGTTGTAGCGTCTCGAGGCGTTCGCGTTCGATCTCGGGAAAATCGCTCGTGCGAAGCAGCGGCCAGGTGTCATGCATGGGACGAGCCTCCTACCTGTTTTTGGAACGGTTGCAGCAACAACGCGATCAGGCCCTGCTGCGCGGCATCGCGGAAGCCGAGCAGGCCGACAGACATGACGCTTTCAGGCCAGACGGGATCGGCCCGGTAGCTACCGAACACGCGATCCCAGAGCGACAGGTTGAAGCTGAAGTTGCTGTCGGTCTCATCGCGCCGTGTCGAGTGATGGATGCGATGCATGGACGGCGTCACCAATAGCCAGCGCACGCGGCGATCGAGTCCGGAAGACAATGCGTAGTCGGCATGCGTGATCAGGCTGCCCACCGACAACAGCAATTCGAACACGACGACCGCCGCCGGTGGTGGGGCGAGCACCCAGACCAGCCCGAGCTTGAGCCCCATCGACACGGCGATTTCCAGCGGATGAAACCGCACGCCGGAGGTGACATCGATGGCGATATCGCTGTGGTGGACGCGATGCAGGCGCCATAGCAGCGGGATCTGATGCAATAGACGATGCTGCCAGTAAATTGCCAAGTCGAATACCAACACCGCCAGCGTGAATTCCAGCCAGTACGGCCAAGCGACCGCACCGAGCAGGCCGTCGGACCGGGACTCGACGGTGATTGCCAGGCTGACCGCCAGCATTGGGAAGAACACGCGAAGCACGAGGCTATCGATCAGTGCCAACGTCAGATTGGTTAGTTGTCGCCGCGCCGGCCGGCCATCGCCGCGCGTCGGCCAGTGCCATTGCAATGCCGCCAGCAACAGCAGCACGGCGCCGAACGCGCTCAATCGCATCGCAGCTTCGTGCGTAACGAAAAGTGCCGCGATGCTCATGCCATCAGACCCTCGGACGTGAGCATCCAGTCGAGAAGGCGATGCTGTTCGGGCCGCAATACGGGCAGTCGTTGGAGTTCCCGCACCGCAATGGGTAGGTCGCTTGCGCAGTCGACATCGGTCAGTTCCGGCAGCAGGTGCCATTGCCCGAGTTCGCCCATGGCGATGCGCAGGTCGCGAGCCGTTTCAGCGGCGCTGTAGTGCACTCCTCGCCAAGCCTGGAGGGGCAGAGCGAGGTTGCCGCCGAACAGCCAGAATCCGCCATCGCGGGCCGGGCCCAGCGCCAGTCGCGGCCCGCGCTGTCGCAGCCAGTCGGCGGCTTCGCCCAACAGGTCCGCCGACAGTTGCGGGGTGTCCGCGCCGATCAACATTGCCGCGTCGTGCGCTGCCAGCAGCGTCGCGTACACGTGGGCCATGCGCTCGCCCAACCCGCCTTCGCCTTGATCCAGCACCGGCATGCCATGCCACGCGTCATGCGCAATGGCTGCCGGTTCGGCCACCGCCCAGTGCACCGCGATGTCGTGGTCGGCACCGGCGATCTGCGCTACTGACGCAACCGCCAGCGTGGCCTGCCTGTACCAACTCTCCGCGTAGGCTTGTCCGCATTCGACCGCCAAGCGGGTCTTGACTGGCGAGTAACCGGGGGTTTTGACAAAGATGGCGAGACCGACGCTCATGACCGTTGTCCGCTCGCGTGCCCCTGCCCCTGCCCCCGCGGTCGGGGTGTTTCGGGCGAGCAGCGGGGCATCAAACGCGAGCCGCGCGAAAACTGCCGCGCCTGTCGCCAGGTGGCCCGCACGTGCTGCGAGGTCGTGCGCCACCAGCCCTGTTGGGTATAGCGGCGGGCGCTGGTGTAGAGCGGCGCGTGCAGCGGTACCAGCGGCAGCCCGAGACGGCGCGTACGCCAGATCAGATCGTGATCTTCGCCGGCTTGCACACGGGGATCGAAGCCGGCCAGTGCTTCGAACGCAAACCGCGGAATGACCAAACCTTGATCGCCAAACGGCAAGCCCAGCCAGCGGCTGCGTAGCCAGGCGCCTGCTTCGTTCAACCGCATTCGCCGGGGGCCGTCGAGGAAACGCAGGTCGAAATAACCCAGCGCGTATTCTCCGCGAGCGAGAAACGCCGCCACCGTAGGTAGGGTGCCATCGGCCAGACGCGAGTCTGCATGTAGGAACCACAGGTAATCGGTGTCCACACCGGCGGCCCCGGCGTTTTGTTGCGTGGCACGCCCCGGCGGCGCCGACACGACTTCCCAATGTCGCAATGGCGCCATCGCCGAGCGCAGCACTTGTGCTCCGGTCGCGCTGGCGCAAACGACGCGCACTCGGGTCTGCCGTGCCAGGGGCTGCAGATCGGCCTGCAACTCGGGGGCGATCTGGTCGCCGGGACCGACCGGGATCACCACCGTCACGTTTGCTAGCGTCTTGTCCACTCAGCAGCAACTCGTCGCCTGCGCGCGCATCGGAATCGCCGCCGGTTCGCGGTCGAACAAGCCATAGTGCGTCGTGGTATCGCCGTGGGTGCGGAACCAGGGCGCATAGCGTGTGGCGGCCAGTATGGCGGCGGTGTTGCCGCACACAGGCAACGGCCGGCCGCGCTCGAAGTGGTGATGATCGTCGAGATCAAACGCATGTTCGGCGCCGTCGATCCCGCCCAGGTAGGTGGTGATCTGGCCGTAATCTTCGCAGCGATCTTCCAGCGCCAGCTTGAACGCGCGCACGGTGCGCGACTCGAACCCCACCATGCCGATCCGGGCCTCGATCTGCGGGTCGTTCAGGGCGATTGCGTCTGTACTGACAGTACGCACGTCGGCGCAGCCCAGATCCAGCAGCAGGCGGCGAAAATCCTCGTAGTACAACGCGCCGGCAAGGCATTCACCCAATAGCAGCGGGTCCTGCTGCAGGGCTGTCGGAACACGACGATCGGCGAACACATCGGAGAAGTACAACTCGCCGCCGGGTTTGAGCACGCGGAAGATCTCTGCAAACACGCGCGGCTTTTCCGGCGACAGGTTCATCACGCAATTGGACACGACCACATCGACACTGGCATCGGCGATGCCGCAGCTCGCCAGGTCTTCGATGTAGCCTTCCACGAAGGTGACATTCGAGTCGACATGGCCGTAGCGCTGTGCATGCCAGTCGCGATGCTGAGTGGCCACCGCGAGCTGTTCGGCGGTCATGTCGACCCCGATGACGCGGCCGCGCTCGCCGACCAGACGTGAGAGCAGGTAGACGTCGCGGCCGCTGCCGCAGCCCAAGTCGAGCACGGTGCAGCCATCCAGCGCGGGCGGAAGGGGCGAGCCGCAGCCGTAGAAGCGCTCGCGCACCTGCGGATGCACGTCGTCGAGCAACGGCCGCAGCCATTCGGGCATGGCCTCGGCCGTACAGCATGCGCCGGTCTTGAGATCACTGCTGGATTGCAGCACCTGCCCGTAATAGCTTCGGACGGAAGCAAGAATGGCGTCGTCGTTCATGGTGGGATAACTCCGGAAGCTCAGGAAACGGACATGTGCAAAAACGCCGCGTACGACGCGGCCGCCAACATTGCCGCCAACGGCAAGGTCAGCAGCCAGGCACCAAGGATGTTGAGGATGACCGCGCGATGTCCGCTGTGGTTGCCGGCGGCGATGCCGAACAGGGCGCCGGTGCTGACGTGGGTGGTGGACACGGGCAAGCCGTAACGTGACGCCACCAGCACGAGGCAGGCGGTGACCAGGTTGCCACCTAGACCCTCGACCGGGTCCATCCGTGTCACCCGGTACGCCAGCGTGTCGGCCACCCTTCGCGCCGCCAGCCAACCGCCCGCGGCCATCGCTACGGTCACCGCCAGAGTTGCCGACAGCGTGCCCAGACCGCCTGTGACTGCTAGCAGAGCGGCAATTTTTGGTGTGTCGTTGAGACCGCGACCAAAGCTGACACTGAGTGCACTCAGGTAGTGAGCTCGATCGAGCCAGCGCGGGGAGCTGAACCCTGCGAGTTCGATGGCAGGCGACTGGCATGCTGGATCGCCACGTCGGCTCAGATGTACACGCGCCTGCGCGGTGCTTGTCCCGTCGAGGGCCGGCGCACCGGGTTCCGCACAAACGCAGAGCACGTCGTCAGCGCTACGGGGACGCAACCTCCGGAGCAACGGTACCAGCGCAAGCGCGAGCACGATCGCGACCACCGGTGCAACCAGCAACGGCCCCAGCATCGAACGCAGCGCAACGGCAAAGCCCACCTCTTGCGGCGCCGCTGCCAACCCCGCACCAAGCAGTCCGCCCAGCAGGCCGTGCGTGGTCGACACCGGCAGGCCCAAGCGCGTCGCCAGCCAGACCGTGGCGCCGGCACCGAAACCCACAGCGCCCAGGAAGCCGGGCGAACCGGCGATGCCGTCGGGAACGATGCCGTGGCCACCGAATGCCTGCAGCAGGCCGTTGGCGATGAACACCGACAACATCCCTCCCGCGGCGGTGGCCAGGGTTGCCCAGGTGATGGCACGGCGAAAATCGGTCAGGCCCGACCCGACGAGCGTGGCGGCGCCCTTGATGTTGTCGTTGGCGCCGTTGGCGGCCGCGAGCGAGAGCACCACGAGCATTAGCAACATCAGGGTCATGGTGCGCTCCGCTCCGGTTCGCTCGCTGACCTCGACGTCAGCCTGCCGCGGCGCAGCGCGAAGTAGCGCTCGGCCCAACGCAGCGCGGCCTGCGGCGCATGCGCGCGCTTCCAGGTGCCGGCGGCGTACTTGTTGGCCTCGCTCATGGTCGGGTAGACGTGAATTGTGCCGAGCAGCTTGTTCAGGCCAATGCCGTGTTTCATCGCCAGCACGAACTCGGCGAGCAACTCGCCGGCATGCGCGCCGACCACCGTCGCACCGAGAATCCTGTCCTTGCCTGGCACGGTGAGTACCTTGACGAAGCCGCGGTCGGTGCCGTCGGCGATGGCGCGATCAAGATCGTCGATGCCGTAGCGGGTAACCTCGTACTCGGTGCCCCGATGCTTGGCTTCGTCCTCGCTCAAGCCGACGCGGGCGACTTCGGGATCGGTGAACGTGGCCCACGGGATCACGCGGTAGTCGACCTTGAACCGCCAAAACGGAGCAAGGAGCGAGTTGACTGTTGCGTACCACGCCTGGTGGGCGGCGACGTGGGTAAATTGGTACGGGCCAGCCACGTCGCCGGCGACCAGAATGTTCGGAAAGTTGGTGCGCATCAGGCTGTCGGCCTCGACGGTGCCGTTTTTGTTCAGGCACACGCCGAGTTGCTCAAGGCCGAAACCGGATGTGTGGGCACGGCGCCCGAGCGCCAGCAACAGGCGGTCGAACGGCAGTTCGACTTCATTGCCGTCGTGTTCGCAGACAAGGACATCACTGCCGTGACGTTGCTCGACCCGGAGCGCCCGGTGCGCCGACGCGATGTGGACGCCATCGCGGCGGAACGCCTGCGTGACCTCGGCCGCCGCGTCGGCATCCTCGCGGGGCAACAGGCGCGGCGCCATCTCAACCACGGTCACCTCGCTGCCGAACCGCGCAAAGGCTTGCGCAAGCTCGCAGCCAATCGGGCCGCCACCGAGCACCACCAGTCGCGGCGGCAACTCGCGTAGCGCCCAGACGTTGTCACTTGTCAGGTAGTCGACGGCGTCCAGTCCGGTGATCTTCGGCACCAGCGGGGATGCGCCGGTGGCAACGATCAGGTTGCGTGCCACAAGCCGGCGGCCATCGACTTCGATTTCCCAGGGCGAGACGATCCGAGCTTCGCCCCGGATCACATCCACGCCGAGCCCCCGGTAGCGCTCGACCGAATCGTGCGGCGCGATCTTGGCGATCACCTGCTGCACGCGTTCCATCGCCGCGCCAAAGTCGAAGCGGGCGTCCAGTGCCGCCACGCCATAATGTTTGCTGTCACGCGCTTCGGACAGTAGCCGTGCCGTGCGCAGCAGGGCCTTGGAGGGCACGCAACCGGTATTGAGACAATCGCCGCCCATCTTGTGCTTTTCGATCAGCGCGACCTTGGCCTTGACCGCGGAACCGATGTAAGCGGAAACCAAACCGGCGCTGCCGGCGCCGATCACAATGAGGTTGTAGTCGTAGCTGGAGGGGCGCTTGTGGCCACGATAGATACGACGTGCCTGCAACCAACGCGTCAGCCAGCGCAGCAGCAGCGGCAATATGCCCAGCAGCGCAAATGCTCCCAGCAGCCCCGGCGAGAGGACATCGGAAGGCGAAGCAATGCGCGCCAGTTGCGTGCCTGCGAAAACGTAAGCGATTGTTCCGGGCAGCATGCCAAGCTGGCTAACCCAATAGAACGTGAGCGGCCGCAGCGCGGTGAGACCCGCCAGCAGGTTGATGACGAAGAACGGAAACACCGGCACCAGCCGCAGCGTGAACAAGTAGAACGCACCGTCGCGGGCAATGCCGGAATCGATGCGTTGCAAGCGTTCGCCATATCGACGGGTCAGCGGTTCGCGCAGCAGGTACCGCGCAACCAGCATCGCCAAGGTTGCGCCAACCGAGCTGGCGAACGAGACGATCAGCGTGCCCTGCATCAGCCCGAAGATCGCACCCGCCGCAAGCGTCATCACCGCCGCGCCGGGCAATGACAATGCAGCGACGGCCACGTATAGGACGAAGAAGAGCGCGGCCGCCTCCCAGGGGTGCGATCCGGTCCAGGCGCTCAGCGCGGCCTGGCGCGTCTTGAGCGCCTCGAAACTGAGCAGATCGGCCAGGCCGGCCCGCCAGGCAAGCAAAACCAACACCGTCAGTACGATCAGCAGCAGGGTACGTCCAGAAAACAAACGAGCGGCTTTCATCGCTCCCGTCCTTGCCCGAGGACGGCAGAAAGAGATGGGCAGCGCGATTCCCACAGAATGATGTAAGTCATATCGGGATATACGTGCGAAGGCACCAGAGGGTTACGCTCGCATCACAAAAGCGCCGCAGCCATGCTTATGCGAAGACGCAGGGCGCGGGAGCCATCTCCGGGCCGATACATCGCGTCACCCCAGAACTCAAACGCTGGGAGCAATCCAGGCGAACAGCCGCCGATTGAACAACGCTCCAAGCAACACCAGCAATGCGATGGCACCGATATGCCATACCAACACCATTAGCGCCGTGTCGCCTCGATGGACAAGGCTTACGCCAGCAGCTGAAAGCGCAGCGGCGCTCAGCACTCCCAGCAGGACGGTCGGCACCGGGCGCACGACACCGGCATGCCGCACCATCAGTAGCAGGATCAGGATTAGCGGCAGGCTGATCATCACGATGGCGGCAAAGCAGTCGGCACCATGCGCCTCCAACACAAAAGCCTGGCTGCCCATTCGCCACCAGTCGCCCAGGCAACCCAGGCCCAGGCCGCCGATCCAGACCGCCAGCGGCGCTATCGGCAGCCACGCCCATCGTTTTGAATGGCCCGGCACGCTTACCTGGAATACCGCATAGGCGGCGGACAGTCCTGTCAGCGCGGACGCGATCCACTCAATCGCGGTGGCTGGCGAAGACATCGCCTCTAACAGATCCGGTCGCGGCCCAATGACCATCGTCATCGCCGCAATGACCGCGACGACGAAGGCGAGCCAGCGAACCGCGCGGCGCGAGGGTGGCGGCAACGGCCGCACGCGAGTGGCGCGAGCGGCGAGTTGATCGATCAGGTGGCGGGTATCGCTCATGGCTCAGGGTCACGTCGGACTATGGATTCAAGCGACTTCAGGGCGCGATGGCAGGCCACTTTCAGTGCGCCTATGCTCTGTTTACTGATTAGAGCAGCTTCGCTGAGCGTCAGTTCCTGAAATCGCAGCAGCACCACCGCCTCGCGCTGGCGAGCAGATAACCCCTCGACGGCGCGGCGCATCTCGCGCACCTCCTGGGCGCGGGCTACAACGTGATCGGGCTGCTGATCGGATGGCTCGATGACGTAGCTGTCGAAAATCGATTCCGCATCCAAGTTTTCGACCTCATGCCGCAAACGGCGCGATCGCCCACGCAGCAGGTCGATGAGGCGGCGGCTCGCGATGGTGCTCAGCCATGGCTTGAACGGCCGACCGCGATCGTAGGTATGACGGATGCCGTGCACGGTCAACAGGATGTCTTGCACGGCATCTTCCACTCCATCGCCCGAGCCTAGATAGCGTCGCGCAATCGCGCGCAAATAAGGCGTGATCTCGTGCAACAGGACACGGTAGGCCTCCTGGTCGCCGTCCTGCGCGGACGCCATCAGTACACACCAACGCTCGGCGTTATCGGCGCCTAACTGCGCCGCTTGACGATCTGGCGCCCGATGCTCCGTAGGGCCTTGAGGAGGCACCATTGCTGCGGTCCGAAAAGGAACGACTGTCGCCATGTTGCGGTATCAGCCTTCGTTATGCCAACGGTGTCCGATCGGACAGAGAGCTGCCCTCTCCTAAAACCGGATGCAAGCTGATTCGTCCAGCGGGGCCGTGAGGTTACGCAAGATCCGAACGTGGGCTGCTCCTTGGAGGATCGGCTGGTTGCTCGAGTTGGCTCGGTTCACGTGCGGATCGATAGAGCAAGGCCGGTTGATCGGTAGGTCTGTCAGCCGGTCGCCGGCCGCCTTGTGCTTGAACGAGGCCGGGACTTGTCACCGTCGCGGTCGACGAAATCGAGATCGTCATCTCCAGAAAGACGACTGTGCCTTCCGGCAACTGCATTGGATGAAGAAGCGCGAGAGGCGTCTGATAGATGTATCCAGCCCCTGCGTGCTCGCCGAGTACTTGCCCGGCGGTCTCTCAGCCATAAGCGAACTTCACCAACTTCCCCAAGGATCGGAAACGGGGCCCCAGTCGCACCCAGAACCTTTCTGCGTTCGATTGCACCGCCTACACCCGCGGCTGTGGCGGGGTGCTCCGCAAAGGAGCTTGACAGACCACAGGACTGGCCCAACGCTCTACGACATGAAGCTAGAAGTTGAGAAGCTCAGCCTGCGCGAGCTCGATTTGCTTGTGATCGCCGCCGAACGACGGAAAAAGGTGTTGGCCAGTCGCCGCCCTCTTGCTGTCGTCCGCAGGGAGCTGATCGCTCTTGCTACCTCTCACGGCTATGCGATCGAGGACGTTTTGAATGTGCCGCCGACAGCTGGTACTGCCAGGAAGCCGGCCGCGAGACGTAAGCTTGGGAAGGTGGCGGCGAAGTATCGCGATCCGGAAAACAAGCGAAATACCTGGTCTGGCCGGGGGCGGATGCCACGCTGGCTTGCCGACAGAACAAAGCGTGGCCAGAGCATTGCAGACTTCCTCATACCTGGGTTGGGCCGACCCACTGCGAAGAAGAGCAACTTGATAGGCCGGAGATCTGTTTACAAGCAACGCTGAGGTGAGAGCCAACGGCAAATTCGCCTCGCGAAGTTCACTTCCGCGCTTTTATGCGCTGGCAACGAGTCGTGCGCTCAAGAGCTGGTTGCGCGGACTCTTTGGGCGCCCGGTCGAGATTTGGGTCTTCTCGTCAGGCTTCGGTCGCCTCAGAGTTCGACACTTCGGTCCATTCGGCGGATTGATCGTTGGGCGCAGAGCATTCGGCGAACAGGCCGAGCACGAGCAACAAGGCCGGGGTCTTCATCTGGTTCTCCCGTGGTTATTGGAATGATTGCGAATCAGCTCACGCGGCCACTGAGCTTAGGTCGGCTTTCGGCCTATTTTGTTGAAAAACTCGGTCCCGGAGCAGGGGCGTCACGTGACCAGGCAGCCGGAAGCGGATTTGTTCGATCCGCAATGAAGCAAATGGGGGCGCGCAAGCGCCATGATGCCTTTAGATG